>Ga0066648_10000378_pt1 | contig 31448 bp, 34 predicted proteins | sample CryGeyCG12114_NA_FD_59537 | JGI IMG/M metagenome (GOLD analysis project Ga0066648, IMG submission 59537) | Groundwater microbial communities from aquifer - Crystal Geyser CG19_WC_8/21/14_NA | ecosystem: Environmental > Aquatic > Deep subsurface > Groundwater | place: USA: Utah: Grand County... | reverse complement strand
CTAACCCTAACCCTAACCCTAACCCTAACCCTAACCCTAACCCTAACCCTAACCCTAACACGGTCCCGGGCACGGTCCCGAGCACAGCGTAGCTTGCTGTGGAATCCTACCCTTATCATATCCTTTACTGCAATCGTCTTTATATCTTTTATCGTACGCGCTTCGCGTACGCTTCTTTACTTTTATTTTATTCGCTATTATATAATAAGCCGAGTTATCGTATATATATCGCTTTAAGCTAATCTTATTTAATCTTAACTTGCTTACTCTTTTATATATAGTTTTATTTACTTTATCTCCAAGTTACGCGACTCTTCCTAACTTACCGCGAATTATACGGGTTCTACGAGTTATACGGGTTATACGGGTTACGCGAAGCCTACTCGTTCAACTTGCTTACGGGCCTTACCGCATTTCCCGGGCTTGCCGGGCTTGCCGGGCTTGCCGGGCTTGCTGGGCTTGCTGGGCTTCGCCCACCAGCTATTTACAGCTATTTACAGCTACTTACAGCATGCGAGCTAGCGCTATACGCATCAGCATCACAGCATCACAGCATCACAGCATCACAGCATCACAGCATCACAGCATGCTCAGCTATCACGACCACGCGATCGAAATCTAGCTATAGCACCGGGCACTACCACGAACAATACGCATGGCGCGACCATCCTGGATCCGTCAACGATCAAGCACTCTCACCTGCCCTGCATTAAACTGCCCTGACCTTGCAGCGAAATGAACTCGTACACAGCTGGGCTGGCAAGCTTCGACGGCGATCTCATGCATCTCGATCCGGTTCACTTTATACAACAGTATATCGCCCTGCTGCTACACTGACCGTCGACGTGCAGCGAGCAGACGCGTCGTTGCAACCCTGAACTTGCTTTCCGGTGTGTCGCCTCGACGTACGGCATCATGCAATCTAGTCAGCTCCTGCACCGTGAGACATTCAGCGCCACAACGCTTGTTGTGCTCAACGACGTAGTGACGATGGTATGCTCTCGGAACTCGCATGTGTCCAACACGAGTATGAATGGGTTGTTCGATAGAACCGGTCTCGACCTCGACCATGCTCGATCGCGGTCCGAAAAGCGTAACGAATCCATGCTTCATCGACAGCAGCGTTCTTCGGCGGTGACCCTAGCTCACCCTTCTCGAACACGGCAAGCTGGGTACACAAGTCTTGTCTGGTGCCGCCTACGCTTGGATGTGGCATTCCTGGCACTCGGCGTAGCTATGCCTCCAAGACCATCGACTTCGAACAGCCTTCCGTCAGTCATATTGCAGTCTGGTGATACAAGCTTGAGCTAGCGACGCAACCCATCGTCGGGTTAGCTGCAAGTCTCGTGCATCTTACCGGCTACTAGACTTCAAGCCAGACGTGGACCGCCGGATTCAGTCGATAGCGTCTCCCCTGGGTTCTTCGTGCCAATACCCATGTCGCAAGGTCTTTTGCTGCACAAACATGTCGAGTCTCGGTCTTGTAAGCATAGTCACGGTTTCGAGTATGAACGGTTGTGATGGCGTTAGCACCAACTCAACACGCTGCCACTATCTCTGTGAGTGGTGCGAATGACGACCTCGAGCCTTCCTGCAGGGATCTCGCACGGCGATGCTTGACACGTTCGACCACACAGCCATTGTACCGAGTATTCCAAGCTCTTCAGGTCTCCGAAGTTGTCATCCGTATCGAGGCAGGACAGGTTCAAAGGTGAAGCTTAACGGCGATCTCCTCGAAGCATAGTGAGCATTGGGCACTTCCGCAGACGCAGACACTTGGCCCATCAGCGTCCCAGGACCTGTTGTGTCGTCGCCAGATGTAGCAGCTTCTCGAGGTCTTCAACTGTTGCTCTTTGACCTGCTCGTTGCAAGAAGAAGCGACGTAGCAGTGCTCCAAACGGTTTATGCTGAACGTGATGATCTCTCCCGGTAAGCATCGATAATAGCATCGATAATAGTGACAGCGCCGGGCTCGAGACATCCCACCTGTTGTCTAGGTGAGCTCTGATGTAGGCGGAATGGTCTACAACCTTGTACACTCGCATTATTTGAGACGCAGAGAGAACGGCGTTCGAGTCCTCTTCGCTGAGGGTTGCCACGTCGCTATGCTGCCGGCAATACTGTACTCGGACTCGACATCGGACTCTTGAATGCAGACCTTCCTAGCCATGTGTGAGAACGGCAGTGCTTCTCATTTCTCTCGACCGCGGCATTGTACCATGTATTCCAAGCTCTTCAGATCTTCACACGTCTTGTTCGTGGCTTCGACGGAAGACAGATTCGAGGGCTCGTGTCGACAAACTCGTGCCGCGAAGCATTGCCTAGACGTGCACTTAGTCCTGAGCGCAGTCAGACACTTGATCGCCAATCTCTTGAGCGCAGGTGAGTGTTGTCTCGTTGGCTTCGACGGAAGACAGATTCGAGGGCTCGTGGTGGTAAACTTGACGAGCATTCAGTCCTGACGCAGTCAGACACTTGACCCTCTCTTGAAGTGCATCGACCTTGTGTGCCCTGAACTGTTGTATCGTCTTCGCTGGATGTAGTTCTATCAAGGTCTTTGAGTTTGAATGGCTCGACAGTTCTGCACTGGTACTACAGTTGAGGTCAAAGGTGTACAGAGGCAGTTCAAGTCCGGCCTGGACCTGCTGACGTGCGGCGGCGTTACAGAAATGCGCGAGCTGGGCGTCGTGGGATCGTAGTTGAAGGCACTGGTGAGCAGTTTGAGTGAAGCGCGGAGCTGCTATAGTAGACAACATCGTTCGCTCCGCCGAGGGAGGGATGTAGATGTTGTGTACTCAGATGTCGGCTTTTGCAGTAGATAACATCATTGGCTGCGCCGAGGGAGAAGACATCGATGATGTGTACTCTAATGTCGGTCTTTGTCCTGCATTGCAAAGTCAGCTTACAAAGAGAATCGACATACCAGCAATGTATATGCTTCCTCAACGTAATGCCCTTGCAAGTTGAGCTTCGACGTCAAAGACAGCGGGCTCGAAGCATTTCCCTTGTTGTCTAAGATGTCGAGGTGAGCTCTAACATGGCCGCTGATGTCTGATCGAGTGTCCATCGCGGCGAATGACCTTGTGCACTCCAGAATTCGAGACGATATGAAGGAATAGCGTCGGTGCTCTTCGCTACGGAAACTGTGGCCATGTCATCTTCTCACCATGCCTGGCAATACTGTACTCGGACTCGACATCGAACTAAATGCTTCTTGGCAGCGAGCAGCTTGCTGGCTTCTCATGTGGCTTTGTAAACATCAAGCTCGTAGCTATGCGGCAATCAATATGCATCAGCTCATCCTCTCAAGACTGAGGGCAGAAAATGGTTCTCAATATCAACGAGCTATGATGTGATCGACAGTGAATCAACTTTGCAACTTGTCGTCAATCTTAACCGGCGAACCTGTATAAACTTACAAGTCTCAGAAACAAGCCTTGCAAAAGGACATCCTTGAACTGGTCGGCGCGAACCTCGGCCAAGGCAAAGAACTCTTAGCGGCCTCGATTCGTCATCTAGGCGCGGTCTGGCCCGTAACTTAGCTGCTGAGTCGCAAAGTTCGAGCCCAGTCACTATCGTGATCTGCCATGTCATCAACTGTCCAAGCTGCGCATCACGGTCAGCAAACAGCACTTGCCAATCGCACACACCTTGTCGCAGTCCAATCACAACCATGAACATTCCTGGAACGCATCTCCCTCGTCGAATGGCTCTCGCTGTCGCTGAGCTGGTGTGTTGGCCATACTGATGGACCAGAATTCGACGTGTGAACGTTTGCTGCAGTGAATCCTCCTGCGAATGAGTAAGCAATGACCCGATATACCTCACAAGCAATCTGCCGAAGCGACGACCTGCGCCTCAAGCAATCTCGCACAGTCAACGGACTCACCACACCATCCGCGAGCATTGAACATCGCCGCCTCTTCCATACCACTGCAGACGATGCCTCTTACCTGGAAATGCCTTTCCTGATCCCACCAACTCAATTGCTCGACGAGAAACTTGTGGATCGACCTGATGGTTGTGAACGCAATGTGTACCGGAGGAGGGCCAATCCAGCACCTAACCATCCATATCCTGCCGACCCAAGGCCTAGCCACCAAGTCTGATTCCTAACCACCGATTCAGCTCAGCCAGCAGGGCGTCGACCATCCATCACGCCACGAGCGTTCTGATGTATCACTATTGTTCCGAAAGATGGTTGTGGAGAAGGATGAGGCGTCCGGCAAGGAGAACAGTCTCGGAATCTGAGAACATCGAGTCTATCGGAGGTCAGCACAATCCAAAACAACAGGAAGACGAATGGAATGTAAGGCACTTCCTAAGGTGTTCGCATGTCCAGCGTTGAGCTCTGTGCCCAGCGTCACGGTGTGGTCCGGTCGTACTGCTTGCATCTGCTGCTCGTATCAATGGTTCAGCAACGGGTGCTAGTTGGGCTCGAGGGATACACAGCGTTGGCCAAACTTGGAAGAAGGTTTTTCTGCCGTCGCTGCGTTTGTGTCCAGATCTCGACTTCCTGTCGACTCCAGCGTGCTTTCAGTCGCGGTTCAGCGTACGATGATGGAGAACAGAACGGTCCCAGCTACGTTATCCACGAGCACAGCCTCCAATCCAACAAGTCGTGACATCCAAGGCCACGAGTATTCCAGCGGATCCAGCACACTGAAGTGCTTAAGGACAATGTACTGAAACTCACCCGGAATACTGTGACCTCGAGCACCACAGACCTGCCGAGCCGAAGACTGATGTCCGTCTCAAACGCAGCTTTCGCCAAAAGGAGGGAGTGACCGGGGGTCCGCAGATGGACTTCTGTCGAAAGTCAATGTGGGATTCAGTGGAGGGCGCATGCAGAATTGACTCCGACACTTTGACATCGAGAAGGAGGACGATGGCAGAATGGCAGTCTCGCAGCGTAGGAGTGTAGCACCTGCCTCGATACCCAGCTTCCCATATCGGATCATTCCACATCAATAATCTCAAGTACGCATACCTATTCACGAGCATAGAGAACATACAATTCTACGTAGATTCTAGATGTCTAGGGACGCTGGCGTGCAAGGACACCACGCTTCGTATGCCGGGAACGAGGACTAGACTGCCTTACTTGCTGAATATGACCAGGTGTACAAGTAGCATACCACAACGCGGACCATGATCCAAGTCAGCAAAGAAGACCCAAGGTTGTATTCAGCGATCTGCCCAACCGCTCATGGAGATGTTAAGACAGTGTAGCCAGACGTCTGAGGTGCAGCGTAAGAAGGAAAACGCCTGTAACGAGAACATCGCAGAAGCATCATATAGATTGCGCGCTATGCTAGGAGTTCTTCTACGAAGTCTTCATCCTCATCGAATCGCTGTGGTACCGCAAGCTCTTGTGTATTCGCTGGTGCCAAAGCAGCCCTAAGGCTGTTGACCTGATTGATGAGAGGCACATCTTCGTACTCCTTGTTCAACTTCGATGCTACCACGTCTCGAAGCAAATAAGACACACCGTGCGGATCGATCTGATTCACACACAGCAGCGACAAGGGCTATGAGGCGTTAGTAGAGCTCGTGTTTGTGGGATGTGAACTTACAGTTTGACCCTGTTCAAGGGCGTCGTAAGCAGCTCGGGCGAGCGAGTCGACATTCTTATCCAGGTAGCCGTTGTCCTTGATGGACTTCATTCGTCGGCCATGACCAGTTTGTTCCTCCGCAGACAGCACTCGCATCAGTATCGATTCATGCCTTGACTTGACTCGATCTTGGCACTGCTGGAGCAAAGTCGCAGCCGCTTCTTCTGACAGATCAGGTCGCTGGAAACGAGCATACTCGACCTCTCGCTGAGGATATGCTTCCGCGATCTTGTCCAAGATGTCGTGCGACAAGCCTGCATACTCGAGACGAGGACACACCATGGAAGGAGAGGCCCAAGCAGACGAGCGACAACCGTGCTTCAACATGAAAAATTGGAAGAGGCCGTGAACATCGAAATCGGACAGCCAAAGGAAAGGAGTCTGGCGGAGGGCGGGATGCTTCGAGAGGAGATTGAGGAACTCGCGCGACGCGAGGTCAGGAAAGCCACCTGTCTGAAGGATGTTAGCTTGTTGGACGGATACAATATTCTCAACATAACACGTTCAGTGCTCGAGGACGTACCATAACGACCACGATGCCTTCGGATCCAGGAAGTGCGCCATTGCCTCTGAGTAGCTGAAGGGCACTTTCGATGTTGCGATGCTCCGTTACCACAACACACTCGATCGACTGGCCCTTCGAGGCAACATCCAGCTCGCCGATCATGCCTGGTATGCCGTATGTTTTGCCTGGCTTCATAACCTCAAATTCAATGTCCTTGGGAGCATCATAGTACTCGAACACATTGTCGACTTTCTGGACTTTGAGCTCGCATCCGACCGGCACGTAAACTTGACTCTTTGTCTGCGCCTTCAGACCCAGGCGATATGGGTGTTCCCCGATTGTCAAGGCCAAGTCTTCGAAGAGACTGGTTATGTTTGCCTCTGTGAGGCCGCGGTGTTCCGTTCGCAGCTCATAAAAGAACTGTCTCTTGTGAAAACTGGTCTTGTTGAAGACCTTGGTGAGCGCTTCTTGTGCAGTAAGCTGAAATTGACAGGCGTACTTGGACTGCTTTGCCCGTATCTGCTCTTCTTCTGTTGGTAGATGGCGCTCTTTGAGATGGCGCTCTTGTCTCATCATGGCGGGGTGGAAGGCGTCAGGGTGCAGTCGAACAAGGACTCGGTTTCGACAAGATGATGCTACTGTAGACACCGTTCCAGAGGCGTCGCTGTCGTAGAGCACTCGGCTAAGCTTGGCTTCCAAGTCTCGATTGCTGCTGCCATTGCGCCATCCAACGTTGAGAAGCTCGGCCATTTTGGAATCTGCATCACTGTTAGTGAGTCCTGCCCAGCTCTGCGGAAACAGCAATGTCTACTGACCTTGGAGCCGGAGAGGAGGGAAGAAGGAAGGAGAGGAAGATGTTTCGTGCTATTTCTGGTGAACGAAGCCTGGTCCGGCGGTGAAGTCGTAGATATGGTATCCTTGTATCAGGTACGACGTTCAAAACACACAAGACTCTTGCAATGACTGGTGAAATAGCAAAGGGCCCCGGGGTTAGCCAGGAACCCTGCGAAACATGGAGGAAAAAAGAGACACAGTGTGGGAAGCGAAATGTTCACCAAATACTTTGACGCGCCCAGCACGTGGCTAGCTTCGTTCAGGCCATCCAGCAATGAGACCGGTCTTCCGCATCCAGCCTGAGCTGATACTATGAGTTGGCGAAATAGACCAAGATGCCGGACGTGTCAATCATCAGCTTACTGTTGTCCTTCCTCACGACCTTCCTTTCTTCCATGAGGGCTGTAGATTTCAATTCTGATGTTCAGGACGTTACGGTTGCTCATTGGCGTTCCTCACAACTTCGCTTGCAATGCTGGATCTCAGGCTCCCTTGCCAAAGCTCATCATCATCCTTTGAAGTTCGTCTGTGGCTGACGGGCACTTCCTGAACATTGGTGGCTTGCCACGGAAGCTCACTGGTCTTGGGATGCTGGGTGGTATTCAATATGCTTATCAAGCCGACGAAAAGGATTCTGCTCGCTCGCTCCATCCTGCCATGTCGAAACTACTGCCCCAGTTCTTAGGCAACCGCCTTCGCGTCTCTTCCAGCTTCTGTCATCTCTTGGAATCATTCGACTCTGTGCAGACTGCCTCTTGTTCTTCATCCATCCATCAATCTTGTTCCTGACCTGGTCTTCTTCTCATAGCCCTTGCTTCAGCTACAGCGTCCGGATTCCTTGTCCCAAAGCTTCGAAGGCGCGTTCAGGCAATGTTCGCTCGGATCATGTTGGGATGAATCACATCATGGTTAGGAAGCTTGTTGCAGTACACGATGCACTAGAGAGGCTGGCGTTAGCTGATAGGGTGCGACATTGACCTTGTACATCTAGCAATACTTGCGCAAGCTGTTGAAGATGTACCGATGTGGACCGAACCACCGGGAAGAAGCTGTGTCTCCAGCCTTGTGTCTCGTAGCCAGTAGAGATTCATTTGTGTCTTCGTAGGCCTGCCATTGCTGTGCTAGGCCATAGATGTGTCAGGTCATGCCGGTTCTCGATGAGGTCAAGTTGCCGCAGAAGTTCTCGACAGGGAATTCAGTACCGAAGTTGAGAGCAACCTTCGAGGCAATCAGGCAGGAACCTTGGTGATAATAGCTGCCGAGGTCGCCGAGGCCGCCGAGCTACCAGGAGCTACGGAAAGGGTTACAGCCAGTAAATGCTCGATCAATGGTGCCGTTGCTTGTTCTGGCCGTGACTGCGCCGTCACGTCCACCCTCTTCACGTTCGGTCTTCTACCACATTCCTAGCAGGATGTTGAACCGGGTTTCATACGAAAGCCCCGACCAATGAGGCTTCCCGTCTTCCCTTACAAAAGGATCCAGCTCTCCCACTCGTACAACGACGAAATGATACTCTCCGAGCCAAGGCCTACAATGACATTGCGGCACTCCGCTTTCGGTATCTGAGGCCTTTGACAGAAGACATGACAAGCTCATTCGGAATAGTATTACATTGGCCGGTACAAGCACAGCTGTGGGATCTTTTTCAACACGTCGAGGGCTAGTTCCCAAACACACCTCGAGCCTTGGTCGCTGCGGTCGTCGATTTCCAGGTCGCCATGAGCAGATGGTTGATCCTTGACAGGCCGTCCGACACGCAATCTTGCTGCTATCGGCAAATTCTCTATGTACCGAATGGTGCCATCTCTCTATACTAGCAGCGGCCACAAACTCAGTGCCTAGCCAGCGACCAAACCACCTCGGCAACCTCACGGCATTGTCAGCCGTTACTTCGGGACAATGAACCTCTTCGACTGCGATACTCTTCCTCCAAAACCCATAGGTCATCACTCGGAAACCTTCTGCCACTGGCATGCTAGTCGCTCACCCGCCCGTCTCAAGACACGCTCATATTTCTGAGAACATCTCACAGATCCCTCACGAGCCAGACGCGTGGTTGGGAGACCGAGATCGTGTGCGCTCTCTATGCGCCCTGTGCAGAATCACTACGTTTGAATGGTGTCGACAGAGGACTTTGACCGCTGGAAGACATGAATCTAGCAGGAATTCTGGCCGTCCTAAGTCTCGTAACTATTGGGTATGATGGCTCGAGCAAGCAAGCAAGCAAGCAAGAAGAGAAGAGAAGTGCAGGGTTCCTGCAGGGTTGAAGCAAACACAATGACACGCCATTGGGCGTCGGGCAGCAGGAATGCGAGCCGGTGTGGCGCATATTCAGCGCTCGATCGACAGGTTGCTGTTGAGTTCTAGCGAGGCATTCGAAGCATTGTCTATCGTGGAGCTCGACACACAGAATGAGGAAGTCGCTGGGAAAGCAGAGGCCAGACAGGGTTCAAACACAGGCTCACAGCAGCGCAAGGCAAGATGAGGCGCAGGCTGTCGACAGATAGAAGTTGAGCACATCAGATGACGTTCCCTAGACACGCCTTTTCCAGGCTATTCGTGTGGGACTACTCGCACAGGCATGTGTGCTCAGTGTCTGGAATATGAGAGCATCGTATTACAATGGCGGGTCAAGCAGCATGGCATACCAGTATGTACTGCATGCTTTTTACTCAAGATCTTCTTGCCTTGCCACGACCACGACCACGACCACGGCGTTGGCTCCGACCTCGACCACGACCAGCAGAGGCCTTTCTCTTTCTCGAGGGTGGCTCTGGCGCTTCAGGCTCACTCTCAGACTCATTTCCTTGATCGTCTTCGTCTGGCAAGTCCTCGAAGCCAAACCCATCGTCCACGGCCTGATCTCTCACCCGGGTCTTGAGCTGCATCGCTGTCTCTGGCACTTCCGACCAGTCTGTCACCTTCCACAATGGCTCCCAAGTGACTGTGTCCAGCGGCCAACCTCTCCACTTCACGCACACTCTTGCTCGAGCCTTGCTATTGTGCACGCTGTACCCCACGGCACCAATCCACTCAATCTCGTACTCGCCAGCTTCATCTGCTGCTGGTTCACTTGTATCTTCTTCCGCGGCAGTCTTTTTCCACTGCCAGACGAGTTTGATCGTGGCCGGTACTGCCGGCACCCAGTCCTGCTCGGTTTGAGCTGTTGTGTCATCCACGATGATTGGATCTGGATCGACGTGTGCGGGAGGGGGAGAAGGTGAAGGCACAGCGGGCTCATTGTCTGCAAGCTGCTTCTGTCGGCGTCTTGCCTCAGCATCCAGACGAAGGCCTGTGTTGAACTGCTCTATGATGTCCGGCAGGTTCGATATATCCTCGGGGTTGTTCGCCTGGATTTCTGCCCAAGTATCTTCAGGACTGTGCGTTTCAAGTTCGGGAGGGAAGGGTGGTGCCACGCCGGCCAGTTCGAAGATTTCTTTGGCCTCTTCGGGTGAAACCTTCTGAGCCTGATGTTGTCAGCTGTGGTATGTGAGTAAGGTTGGAGTCACCTACGATCTCGTCGCCTTCGTATGTTGGTCGTTCCCTGACTAGCGGCTTGGGAACTTTATTTCCCTTTCTTCCCATCTTGATCAGTCGGCACGATTGGATGTCACGCTATTGCTTTTCAAAGAAGGGACATGAAAATGCAAAGGGCCCCGGGGTTAGTCAGGCACCCTGCGAAACATGAGGAGGGGAAAGATCACGGTTGCGACCTGCAGGAACATTTTTGAGCGTAGGTCGGCAGACTTGCCAAGATTGAAACTGCGTTTCGAGAGCGGCGGCAGCGAGGTCGTCTACATCTTTACTCCTGGATGATGAGTCACATGTGAAGAGATTATGCTTTGGACGAGTTTGGCCACAGACTACCATACGGTTGAACCTCCACTTCGATGAGATTGAAATCACGTTCTAACTGGTCTCATCACTGCTTTGCCTTCGCAACAACTTATGGTGACGAGCTGTTCTGGTCATCGGATCACACGAAGAACAAGGTTGTGCATTGCTATGTACCGTATTCGTCACCGAAGGCCACATGACCTTGGTACTCACTATCTGAGTAGTGCTTCTTGTAGGCTTTGTGCTCATTGTCTTCAGTGATCACCTAGATCAACGTCTCGAGAGTCACAGGCCTACTTATGCATCGCTCTTGGTCTTGATTGTCCATGTCACGACGCAGTAACTCTCTCACAATGACCTCGGAGCCCTCATGCGGCATGAGCAACGTTGCACCATCCATGTTCGTCTCGGTCCATCTGCTGGTAGTACGCAGTGCTCTTCGGGCCTTCATTTGTGCTGCCTTGACGATGTTCTGGATGTCATCGACCGTGAATCCATCGAGTCTTTCAGCCAAGGTTGTCAGGTCTTCTTCTGTCAAAGGTTGCTGAAAGCCCATGGTGTACCTCAACACGTTAATTCGACCTTGTAGGCCGGGCGGCTTGACATGCCATCTGTGTGGGAGACGTCGGTTGAAGTCGGCGAGCTCGATCTTTCTGGGATGGTTGGTGGCTGCGAAGATATAAATTTCTCGGTTGATCTGCATGATGCCATTCCAGAAGTCCTTGATGGCAGCTTGCTGCTTCATAGTATGCTCGTCGGTGACTGATCTGCCAAGTATCTGTTCGGCCTCATCAAAGAAGAGGATGACTGGCTTCTCTTTAGCTGTCTCGATTGCCTGGTGGAAGATGTACTGGAGCAGACTGGACCTGTTAGCGAGAGATATCACAATGTGAACGTCAACTTACCGAACTGTCTGGCCTCTGTACTTGCCCTCGACTGAAAGTTCGATCTTGTACCACGTGGCTCCAATTTCAACACACCATGATCGCACGATCTCAGTCTTCCCACAACCATTAACACCATGAAGGATGATACCTCCTGGCCCCTTGATCGGCCGTTGCCATCTGCTCGATCTCATGTCATGCTCGTCTTCGAGGTCGTACTTCTGGGATTCTGTGATAGAATCTATATTCCGCCATGGCACAACACCCTCTGCTTGCAGATGTTCGGCAGTCTTTATGAAGGCTTTGGCTTCTCTTGCAAGCCAATCATCAGGCTCAAGCTCAGCCGATTCTTCTTCCGCTAACTGTTTCGCAGGAGAAGAAGGAAGTAAGGTTTTTGAAGGAGAACCAAGGCGTTTAGGAGGAGAGGAGGGTAAGAACATCGTCGACGCAGGTGGTGGCAGCTGGGTCGATGTTGACAGTCGAGAGAAAACTTGAGGAGGTTGCGGCCAAAGGACCGATCGATCTTCGGGACGTTCAAGATGACGCTTCGAGGCATTGGCCATGTCTTTGAAAAGTTCTTCCACACTTGACTGGCTCGGAAGCTGCCCTAGCACTTTCTTGGCCTGCTTGCAGCTGTTCTGTTCGAAGGCTTTGTCCATCACCAGGAAGCCAACTCGGTATAGGATGGCGTCTTTCAAGTTCTGGCGTTGGTCGACGGCAGGGTGGAAGGCGAGTGGAAGGAGGCTGGCGGCGGCTTTGAAGGTGGCATCTTTGCTGAGCTTGTGGTACGCAGCTTGCTGTTCCAACAGGAAATTATTCATGGTGTCGGAGTACTGATGGCGCGCCTGGAGTATTGTGAACTGAGACTCGGCAAATGGAAGGACTGGCCTATGTATGCAAGCGGCCTCTGCAAGCTTCAAGGTTGTCTGGTCACAGATGCCGTTCCCCCAGCTTTCGGTCGTGATATGAAGGTCAATTTCAGATGGCGACATACTGTTCAAGAGTTCTTCAGCTTCAGGAGACATTGGAATAGACAGACGAGGCACTTTGCTGGGAGGACCATCGCCGGCCTCGCTTGCTGCTGGGTGCTTGTTTGCCATATTGAACTGGGCACAACGTGCAAGCAGGGAGAGGGTAGTTAAACGCAAAGGGCCCCGGTGTTAACCAGGCACCCTGCGAAACATGAAGAAGAGCAAAGGATGCTCCAAGGCGTACGCGGAATTCTTGAATACGCACAGTCACGGGTAGCAACTCTGCCGAGTGTCCGCGTGTGCGAATGTGATCAACGCCCCCCAGTAGTTCTCGGACTAAGCTGCGCTGTAGCGCGTCCGGCTACTCTGTCGTGTCCATGTCCCTACGAACAGTGGGAGGGGGCGTCTCATACGACTCTGGTGTTACTTCTGTGGTCAGATCAAGTCCATAGTCGTTCAGCATAGGTCAGCAAGGACTCTGTGGCAGTAGATTACGATCTGCATTCTTCGCAAATCAAACATTCGAGTCTATGGCACTCAAATTGAGTTGAGCCAGATACATGTTGGCCTGATCAAGAACACGCTTGATGTTCGAGACGTGTAGCCGTACCTCCGGGAGCTCAAGCACCTCGTCCATGGTGACTGACCATTGCTCAAAGTTCTCACGCTTGGCCATTACCTCGCTAAATGTGAGCATATGACGCTCGATCATTTCCCACTCATTCAGGCCTGCTGCTAGCTTCTCCTTCGCTTGCTCCAGAGCTCGTCTTTTGAGCATCTCATCAGCTTTCGGGTCTATGCTTCTGACCACAGCGACCAGTTGCAGAATGTTGGGCGGCGTATGAATCGGTAGGATGGCTCGGTCCTTGGCAAGTGCAAGGAATTTCAACTGTTCTCTCCGGCGACATTCTTCATCAATGTACTTGGTGCCAGCTCCCCCAACAAACTGCCCTCGACCTCGATATGGCAGCAGCAACGACGCCGTCGGCTCATGCTGTCTGGTGTACTATCGTAACAACTGTCAGCTGCAGTGTTGATGGTCGCTACTCGAGGCTGAGGGAACTTACCAGTAGGAAGTCTGCCTTGACGGCGTTCGACCACTTCTTGACATTGACCTTGGCCTTCAGCTCCCCTGACAGGCTTTGTGACGCCATGTTTGCATGTTGCAAGGCGAGCATCAACTGCGGCGCAAGCTTGCGACGCAGATTCTTCCTCATCCGATGAGGGGTCTTGTCGGCGTTGAAGTCGTGGCTGTGTCTAGCCTTCTCGATATCGTTTTCAACTACTGCAAATTGACGGTACAGCTCGTCGAGGTGGGCGCAGGTAGCTGTCAAGGAGGGATAAGAGTAAAATTCCGGCAAAGGAGAGAAGGCTTTTCTGTCGGCAGGGTAGCGTTGCTTGCGAAACTTTTCGATGTGCTTTTGCTGCTCTTCAGTGAGCGCGGTCTGCTTCTTTTTTGAAACCATCGTAGCTGCAGTGACAATCTGCCTGATCTAATACAAGGAGCGAGGTGAAAACGCAAAGGGTCCCAGGGTAAGCCGGGCACCCTGCAAAACGTGAGAGAGGGAAAAAAAGACAGACTAGGATAGGAACTCTGGGTTGAAAGGTAGGTGAGCATGGTTCGCCAAGACTTCACTTCGCCCTTGTTAGAAGGGAAGCAACCATGGAAACGTCACTATCAGTTGCCCATCTCACCGTACCTAGTCGCAGGTGCTTGTGTGATACAGGCTAGAAGGCGTGAGAAGACCGTAGAGCAAAAAGATGTGCCCGCCCATCCTGCGGGATTTGAACAGATGTCTTTGGCGAGGAGGGATTCGAACCCTCATTAGCTTACCGAAGTAAATACTCCCTTAGCCATTCAGGCACTCGCCCTTCACATCTGTATTTGTGCAGACATTGTCGACGCATGCGTTATATCATGTCCAGCTCGTCTTAGGGCTGATTGGCCTTGAGCTTGAGCGTGCAGCAAGCACCACTGGGCTTCCATCCTTCTCTGTCGAGCTACTCAAGCCAACTGGGTCGCTCAAACGCAGAACAGTACGATCTAGTCCATTCACGGAAAACATGTCAAGTCCTCAGTCGTCAGCCTGTGAAATGCTCTCGCCAAGTAGGACTTCGATCGGAATTAGCTCTCTCGATGCCGGCAATGCTGTCACAACGCTCAGTAACTCAGGGTAGTAGATCTAGTGATGGGAGCAAGGGCTACCCGATGAGGTTCCGTGCGGCAAGACGACCAAGTCATGCGTCGGATAGTTCAGGTCAATGTTCAGTTATAGCTACCCCATCAACCCATGATTCGACAGCATGTGTTACCGAGCTCAGCTTCTCTTCTGCCATCCACTGTTCAGTTCGATTCAGCGAGTTGTTATAAAATCCTCCTCAAGCATACGTGGCAACACAAAGAGATCTGATGAGCGGTGGCTGGCTAGGAAGGCAGCGTAGGCACACTCATCCTCAGATACTGGCACTCCAGTCGGGAATTCCTACCATTGACGATCCCAGCTTGCCTGGTTTTCACACACGACCACTCTAAAGAGATTCCAGGCTGTTGAGTTGATGTTGCTCTTGCCAGGCTGCACGGGATGTGCAGGCACAAACCCGACAGTACGGTGGATATTACGAACCAAAAGGGCTTGTTGCTTGCCAGAAGCGTGATCTGCTGCCATTTCGGCTCTCGACCGAATGCCAAATGAGCGGCGCGAACCTTGTACGAACCTCAAGAATTCTGTCATTCCAGCAGACCAACCTCGGTCTTTGAACTAGCAGCACGCGAGAGTGGCGAAGAGCCCGTAGGCAACTCTTGTCCCATATGCCAGCACCACAAAACTGTGGCATTCAAGGTCAGTCTGGTCTCATTGCTCGACACCAGCAGCCAGCCTCATCCTACTGTTCTATTCAGACGTGCATCGATGGACATCGCTGACGATTGCAAGAGCAGGATAGCATGACACTTATCGACTCTACCTGTGCCTACCATCCTCGAATATGATTCCTTCCTGCGTATCGCTACTTTGGCCTTGCTGATGGACAGCCTGTCCCTTGCGCGGTGCTGCATGTAGCTCTCGATCTCAACCCACAGTCATGGGCCGAGGCTGCTACATGTGTGACATGGCTCAGAAAAAGAGGACCGGCGTTGATCTTGCTTTTGCAGGTTCTACGTGCTTGTTGCGGTGCACATCTTGTGATGCTAGTGATGCGCATGTCTGTTCATGCTGCAGTGCAACAGTCAAGCCGAGAATGAAACGAAAGTAAGTGCTTTGGGTGAACTTCAAGCACAAACTTAGCTAGCAGCCATAAGTGTTGGTATTGAAAATGGCAAAGATGGCAGTCCCAAGAGAGCTTCGACCCTTCGAAGAGCAGAAAATGGCGGTTCGCTCCCTCTTCTCTTTCAATACCACGCCAAAGCAACCAGCATGATGTATGCTAACGCGTGAATCCAATTCCATCGATCCAGAATACCTACATGAGCCGAGCGTGCGCGATCTATGGACAACCACAGTTCACCTTCCGGCGACAGTGCTGACGACTCAATGTCTGAACGGCTTCCAAAAGCCTCACGGTAGAAGACATGCAAGGAACGATAGGTCGTCTACGTGATCATCACCGCAATACACACCTCTGCCACGTCTACATCATGACACGCCACGAGCGTAGATATAGTGTCGAACGTCGATAGGCACAACACCACTCGACGTGCTAGGGCTTCAACCGACACATGTGACTGTAAGTGTACACTCTTAAGGAGAAATCTGGTTATGAGCTCAACACAGCAGCTGCGGATGCGAAACTCGGATCGTCTACTCATGGCACACAATCGAAGTGACACTGGAGTTCGGACATGGACCTACGAGAAGCTTAAACTTTTGAGCAGCAGTCGCAGTCGGACGATCGTATGAGATCACGACGGCGGTAAGGTAACAGTGATGGCGTTGGGACGAGGGCGAAGTTGGATAAAGGTTAGACTGGCCGGATCCTTGAAATCTGAGCAACGTCCTTGAGCATTTACGAAAGATTGTGATACTTGGATCGGCTGACTCTGTGATACCGCCGTTGTCTGACTCATGACCACTCTGAGCATCTCCGCTTGCTCTCAGGATGAGCGGAGTTGGTGGGTCATGGCGAGGCCACCGAGAGGTGCTACGCCTCCTGACCATCTTTGCCACATGCTGTTCTATGCCTACGAATGCTGCTCCATGGTCCACGCGCTATGCAGTGGCCTTCGCGTGGGACACCCGGGTTGGGGTCAAAGTCACCTAAGGCTCGGAAAGCTTGGCGCTTCAGTCAGACTATTACTGGATCTTTCACCTGCACCAATTTTTCCTCCTCTCCATGTTCCGCAGGGTGCCTGGCTAACACCGGGGCCCTTTGCGTTTTACACCACCAACTTGTGCAAGTCAGATGTTGATACCTTCTACTGCCTCACATTTATCCTCACCATGTCTGCTGCGATTGGAGCTACCAACCAGCGATCTGCGAAAGCCGTCAAAGTCGGCATCATCTACAATGTTGTCAATCAAGGCCAGAGACAAGCATCTTGGCAACACACTGGCAATGCCCCCAAGTACAGCTTGAAAGCGATATGGCCAGCAAATGGCGATTCACAGTTGACCTTGAGACTCCGAGACGAGCAAAATGCCGTCGTGAACACCTGGCACATCCCGCATGCCACCAACAAGTACCAACTCTTTCTTGAGTCGAGCAATGCCTCTCTTGAACTCCAAGAACTGAATGGAAATGACGGTGTAGTAAGTGCAGTCGCATCGTGCGGTGAGCAGAAACTGACAGTCGCAGATGCTATGCAAATTGTACGTAGCCTTCGACCAAGATCACCAGTACCGCGAGAATGTTAGACAACTGTTTCTTGCTGTTCAGAGAGTCATTGAGGTATCTTTCTGTTGCCCATCATTTGAAACTCATCTGACTTTCATAGAAACTTCCCGACTCTCAAGTATCATACTTCAATCTCGGGTTCCATCGCCCACTCGCAATTCTGTCTCGAGCCCACGTACGGTACAATCTCCGGCAGATCACCATCCCTGTCGAGTCAGAGTTTGGTCAGCCATGGGCCATCTTTCTGCCAACGGTCGGTGTACAGATCAAACTTACCAAGTATCTGGCACACCCAGTCATCCGGATGGCACTCGCATACTGGACCGGCGGCAAGATACCCGCCTACTTCAGCAGAACCCCTCTCGCCGATCCCTCCTCCTCAAACACAGCAAAGGTCGTCCAAGATGTGACACAAGTGACCGAAGAAGCTCCAACTGCAATGTCGCACCCAAGAGTATGTGCAGACTGCCATGAGGATGAGTCGCCCCTGGGCATGGGTGCGATCAAGAACAAGAGGTCAAAGAGCAAGTGGGTAGGCTGCACCAAAGGAGAAGAATGCTTGTCGGACAACTACTGGTATCACTTCATTTGCAGTGACGCCGATGCCGCAAGGATGCAGTCCCATGGTAAGAATTGGCAGTGGGTCTGCCCAAACTGTCGGCAAGACTGGGCTGGGGCGAGGCTCAGAGACGGCATGTACGCAAGAATATAGAATGAAGCGTGCACACCAGATGTTGAGTCCCATTCCGTTGTGCCTGTTATCATGCCCATCGTACTGTCCTACCGGACCTACACTCTTGCTGTGGGTCGATCTGACATGAAGCTATGCTTGACAGATGTTGAGGTTCCAGCCCACTGATGCTACGTCTTGTAACGGCCTGACCTGCTATAGTGCAGGAACTGCGAAGGTGCCTCTTCACCTATGCCCGAGTAAGAATGACTCCATGTAGAATGTGTCGAGCGGGCCCATCTGGTCAAGGGGTGCGATCAGAACAGCTGAAGGCGATGGTCGAAGATGCACGGTTTGCAGCTATCTTCCACGAGTGTTTCTTTACGCGCAGATCCTACCTTGTAAGCCCCCAAGGTTCGTTTTCAATAGCCGCACGCTTCTTGTGGTATCCGGCACCCGCAGGTCTGATGTGCCCTGCTTGTACAACTTTGGCCTCACTGCCATCGAGACTCCCATGCTACCCTCCCACCTTCGGCATTTTCGATTCGTTGGCGTCCCCATCTGGCATTGGGAGCTTGGCTTCTGGAGTCGGCCAGGTCAGCACTGTCCTGGGTATCACGCGCTTGTCGCTCTTAGAGTCCACATTCTCAACATCTTGTCGCGGATGTGAGGGTGGGCGTTGAAGGCTTACAAGACAGGGAAACGCAGGTTAGCGATGAGAGCTGTTGCGCATGCAATCAGGAGACCGCGATGAAGGTTCAAGTCGGAGATTTTAGAACTTTCCATTTTATTCTGAACATCTTTTCGGAAACCAGTCAACGCCAGACTCCTGTGAAGTAAAGAGCATTCCGATCTTCGCCATGATCCATAACGACCCAAATCAAAGAAATTCAAACGCTCCAGCTACGTCTCTCTTCTGCAACGACCAGTCCAATCATTACTTTGACTTCGGATTTGCTAGCGATGCACAGCAGAGCCACATTTACACCATCGATAGACCGAGCGGCATCATCATACCTACCAGCCGGTCACTCATTCTCAACATCCCACTTTGCTTTCAGTGCGTCCCACTCTTTGCGAGCTTCGGTAGCCTTCGCATTCGCCATCTCGCGTCTCATAAGGTTAAGTACCATGTCTTCACCAATCACTGCAATCGCCTGGACAGCTTCGATGGTTCTAGCTGGGCTTTGACCTTGTCGGGCGAAGCCTCCGCAACGAGCACGGAGCCAGGTCAAGTATCTAGTACCGGCGGCTTCCTGCTCAATTGTAGCAGTCTTTTGGTACTGGGCAATCGGTGGGTTGTATCGTTGGGCGGTGTTCTGATTCGCTTTGCCAAACGCTGCTAGTTGGGCCATTCGGTCTTTGGCCTGCTGTGCATTGGTCACCACCAGGCCAGAGTTTGGAGGAGGTTGTAGCTGGTCTGGTAATGTTTGAGAAGGTTGAACGGGAGGCTGTTGCGTTGCATGACTCGAACCTTGCAGGCCGACTGGCAACGAACCTTGTCTTGGTAGTGGGGACTGGATGCCGGCAGGAGACTGCTGAAGCGGGGATCTGACTCCTCGAGAAGAAGCAGTACTCAGTGCCCGACCATGCTGTGTGGCCTGTGGTCGAGGCTGTGTACTTGGTGAACCTAGCGGAAACTGACCTCCTTCAGTGGGCGGTGTCTGAGGACCTGGAGCAGAAATTGAGCCTCCTCGCGGTCGAAGCGCCAACTCACGAGCGATGGACCCTGCTCGAGACTGGCTGGTGGAGACAGACGTTGCACGGCCTCTGTTTGGGTCGTTGACAGAACCAGCTCGCGACCGATGTTGTGACACCTGGGAAGACGTGCTCTCTGCTCGGGCTCGGGCTGGAGCAGGTGAAGGTCCTCGCGAAGTAGGCTTGGGCGATGGTTGTCTTGCAGCTTGTACCGGCAGTGTCATGAGCGGAGAAGCGCCTGCAGTTTGCGCATTGACCTGATTACCATCAACACCCCAAAGCACAGGACCTTGCACCGTGTGCACGAGACCCGCAGGGTTTGCTCTTTCCACGCCATTCAGCCACTTCTCCCACGAAGCACTCATACTTGGGTCGTTTCGGATCATACTCAGGTCCAGGAAATAGAAGCCAGCTTCTCGAGCTCGACTCGAGACAACGTTCTGTCGTCTGATGCTTGTCAAGAAACCTGGCCTATTTCTTCGTACCATAGAGAATAAGACCATTTCGGCCTCATCTCCTTGTGCAGAGTCACCCTTTCGAAAAGAGACGCCTTTCATCGATGTTGCATTCGCAATCATGTCATCGTATTGTCCTTGGTATGCAGTCAAGGCCATCATCATGTCGAAAGGCACACCGGCTGCTCGAAGTGCAAGCATGAGACCTCTCATACATTGCCACTCGAGCTCGTTTCTGCTTGACCCCGAGTACGTGGTTTCGGCTTTGGAATTGGCGATGTCAAAGACGTGAATGTTGTTCGACAGACGAACTTGGTTTGTGGATCCAGACTGCTGGTAGGATATCCGCTTGATCGCAGCCAGGATCTTGTGGTAAGTTTCTCGGTTTGAGATGCTGTCGTCCGTCTGAACCTCTCGATCGTAGTGCTCATTTGTGCCTGCATACAAATTCTTCTGTGTGCGATACTGCTTCTTCAATCTTGTCCAGTCCGTGCGAGCTTTCAGCCGGCCGAACATCGATTTGCCCCATGCTCTCTCGCCTTCAGGGGTGTTGGTGAAAGGAGACAACTGTTTGTCATCACCAGTGAACACCACATTCCTCGGGTTTGTCACGAGCATGGCCATTGCGACACTGACGTCGGTGGCCTGGGAAGCTTCGTCGATGATCAGTACGTGCGGGTTCATACCTGGAAGAGTCTTGTCCCCACCTCGGGTTTGAATGCCGAAGATGCTGTCTTTGTGATGAATCGTAGAGAGGGTGGCGCACCAAATGCGAGCACTATCTTTGAGCCTGCCAATAAGGTGCTGTCTCTGCGCCTCGTACTTCTGAATGTCTTCTCTCTTCATGTCTTGAATGTATCCATATCTTGCCATGGAGGCCTGACCACGAAGGAAGTGAGTAAAGTCATCAGGTGTCTTAGCAGCAAGACGATCAAGGTGAGCATCGAGGAAGGCTTTCTCAACGCGAGGATCGAACTGCTTGCCGATCATGCGCCAGTAGTTTCGTACCCCTTGGGGGACGACCAGGACAACATAGTCCCACTCGTTCGTCACGAAGAAGTTTTGTTTCAACACCTGGAGGATACGTGCGCATGCCACTCGAACAGCCTCGTTTGTGTGGGCACTGAGGACGATACGCCTACTGCCTTCCAGTTTCGCGCATTCGTGAAGCAGACACACTAGCTTTGCAGCAGCAGTTGTCTTGCCAGTTGCAGGTGGGCCCTCACCTATGTAGCGACCCTGCGTTCCGGCGAGCACATTTCGTATGAGTTCTTGGTGGCTCCGTTCGCCCAGCTGGAATCGTTGCTCGTTCTCGAAGGCCTGTTGCAACATGGTCTCGTTGTGATTGATGGGCCGGTCAGATGATCTATTCGAGGAACCATGCAGAAAGACGTTCGGGAAGTGCTGATGGTAGTCCCATGGCAATCCAGTCGTCGCTGGCTTGGGCTTCTGTTCCATCTGGTATTGATTGAGTTGGAGGAGGTGAAGATTTGCGATACGAAGTCGGGATGTGACAGACTCATCGGCGTCTTCAACCAATCGAAACCAGAAGCCTTTGATGAGGCCTGAATCTGGACCACTAGCAGCCTCTCGAGCCAATGTTGCTAGTGCAGCCTTGTGTTCATTCTTGAGCTGATTCTCGATCGATATATGAACCTGCTTGTTCTTCAGGAAAGTCACCCCTTGCCAAGCACCTTTGGTCTCGTCGGTCTGGCCTTTAGCATATGGAGCTTCGAACTGGGAGAAGAATCTAGTATCCGGAGAGGTCAGGAGGAAACCGCGATTCTGACCTTCCACCGACCAAGGAGTTTGCTCCAAGTTTCTGAACCGTAATGCATATCGTTCAGCGTATCCTGGTAATTCAATTACTTGAGCGTCAATTGTTCCTTTGTTCTTGCTCAGTTCGGCAAGCTTCTCAGCGGCAGCTTCACTCTCAGCATTGATCGCTCTGCTTTGCAGATTGTAGAAGTGGGTGGGGTCAGTCTTGGAGTACTGGATGTCAATCTGGTCGAGAATGCCCTGACAGACTTGGGGACTGAATCGATTGCCACCTGCATACTTTGGATCTTTGTACTTCTTGACCACAATCTTGACGTGTCGACACCAGTTGACGGCGGGGTATTGATACAACGGCTTGTTCTCATCTTGGACACCAGCCCACGGCCTATCGTCTAGATCATCAGGATGATCGATGCGCCGACCCATCTGTGAACGATCGTGGTAGAGTATCTTTAACATGTCCTCAGACACTCGTCGTGATGCAGGTGTGTTGTTTTGAATTCGCATGTCAAAGCGACTGTCATCCTTGTTGAAAGATAGGATGAGGGTGAAGTCATCAGTTTCATCGTAGTTCTCGTTCTTGGAGCTGAACTTGACAACCTTCAGGTCTCCCAGAGATGCTCTGACACTTGCTGTGGAATGGTCTCGAAAGTTCTCTGCGACAAAGAACTCGTTGTTTTTGAGCCGAAAGGTAAAGGTGCGCGGTGGGAGGTTCGACCGGTGGGTGGAACTTTGCGCTGTACCCCATGCCGATGTGGGCGCAAGTGTCGGAGGTTGCCATTCGCTGTCCAGATGCACGACAATCGCATCTTCGCGATTCGGGTCGAATCCGGTATTGTTGGAGAATGTGATGGTCATAGCATGACGTCCTGATCTAAGGTCAACCTGCGGTGCTTCCGAACTGACCTGAGCCACTTCATCAGGTATATCGATCTGTGCTGTTTGACCTGTGTTCTGTGACATCATGTAACGTCGAACGTGTGCGGTCACTGATGATGGAGGGAGAGGTATGAGAAGGGGGACAAGTTGGCGTATTTGTAGCCGTCTAGCTGGGCTTGCACTTTGCTTCGTGACTCTCCTTATCACAGCCTAGCAATCAGGCAACAACTTGCACTTTGCGTAGCTTTTTCTTGGCTAGAAGCTGGTAGAAACAAAAACACGCCAATCACGCCTCAGCAAAGCCGTGGATGTCACGCAAACGCGTGACACCGCTTGCAAAAGAGCAAAGATGAGACACTTTCGAGTGTTTGAGCGCGTCATCCATTACCTTAAGAGTGTTTGAGCCAGAGACAAACGTTCGCAAGGGGGGATGACATAGCAACAACAACTGTGACAAGATGGAAAGAGATGATGAGAAGAAACGGAACAGAGGGATTGCATTGTTTCAAGATACCAACACATCATCGTGACCAAGACCTTTGTTATCCTTAGCCTCGAGGGCTCGAAGTCGGCTACTGCGAAAGGCCTTCGAGAAAGGTTGTCGGGTAATTTCTAGTAGGAGAAAAGTAGACTGATGCCAACGGGCAAGGTAACATCAGGCTGGACGAGTTCTGTACGGAGCACGGTCTCCATGCGTGATCGTCATCCTCGAAAACATTCGGGAAGGTCAACGCGGGGCCGGGTTGTTGCCGTTCTTCGGACCGCGCTTTGCCAGTGGAATGCCAGTGGATCATCTCAGATGACAGATCGGGTTCAGTTTGTGCCGTTTCCATCTCATCGAGAATCGATTGGAATCACGTCAGGACCTCGCCAGCCTGATTGTCAACATCACCAAGCTCTTCTCTCCTACACCACATGATCTGCTTCGTCACTTTGTTGGCTGTTCGCTGTAGGAAAGTGGCTTGCGGGTCGTAGGCTTGTGGTGTTCGCATGCAACGCGTCGTTTCAAGGCTTGCTTCAGGTAGACCCGGTTGGGTAGGGTAGGCGAAGCAGTTCGACGACTCTGACCGAGAACATTGAGATTGTTGGATCGTGTTGTAGGTTTTGCAAACGAGCGGCTAGAAGAGCAGGGCATGTCGTGTAAAAGCCTGAGCAACCTGTCGATTCTTATCGTCGTGGTCCAAGGGCCTCATCCCCAATTCTCTAGCATGAATTTCTTCGCTCGGGTACTATTGTTCGGCTGTTAGTGTCGCCGAACGTTTGCGGCACACCCAGATTGTGTTGTGCGACCTAGTGAGTCCTTCATTTCTGGACTTGCGACATGTGTGATCGGGATGTTGGACGATATGACGCAAATCTCACAAGGTGGTTGTCAGTGTGTTGGCAAGAGGACCAAGTTCATGTGCAGTCTTTGCAGTACGAGAACTGGCTGAGGTTCCATCGATTCGGCGGCCCAGTACCGTTTCGTTCGTGATCGCGTTCGAAAGTCGCTATTGTCTTGTCGGCGTTCGCTGTAGAAGCCCCAGCATAGTCTCGCATGTGAGAGCGTACAGGATGTGATCATCTGCTGCTGGCGAAGCAAACGCCAACGCCAGAGACAGAACATGAGCCTGCGCAAGAAGTGACTTACCACGTACTCACGCGAGGGAGGTGCGGCGAATACTAACCTCGGCAGACGCGTCTACGCGATCAACGCTACGCTTCTTTTGGTCCCTGTGCATGAAAGCTCATGGCTAAGATTCGGCAAGTAGCCTGAGCTGACGGAGATAACGTACTCAAACCATAGCGCTGGAGGGATTACTGTGGTTTGTGAAGCAGATGATTATTAGCTACTAGGGTACCTGACTGTGACGGTCTTAGGTGTTGGCTGTTCATACTACCTTCGTGCTTGCATCTAGCATCCTACCTTGCTAGGACTACAGAGTCGAGAGCTGCACTGAAGTCCTCGATCACCCATTAACCAAATCAATTCCTCTAGTCACGAGTTCACAAGCCCGACCGAACTTCTCTTACTTCTGATGAACTTAGGGATATCGATAAGAGAATGGTATCATAATTAGAACACACCATTAGCCAATGCTTGGGTGGAACTCTAGATGGGGGACGCAAGATTCATGATTTTGTTTCACATTATCGAAGAGTCCTAGCACGGCGCTACCGAGGGACAGAGCGATGTGGGTTGGATATGTACAACATAGCTTGGATACACACACACGTCTATGTTCATCTCCCATCACCAAGATAGAAAGGAATCGTAAACTATGGGTGGTGAGACTAACCATCTTCGCTACACCGGGCTGCCGGTAGCACGAATAGCTTCAGTCTGCCATCATCAGTGTCGGTCCTCAAGCTCGACTGATCTCGTACCCATTCCATCTTATCGCCTGGACCGCATACTTTAACAGTGAGGCTTATTGAACAGCGATGGCGCGCAGCCTCTCGTCTTGTCCAAAAACAATTGACCTAGCTCACTTGTTCAGTCGAGGTGCCCTCTCCGGATCCCGCCAGTAAAGGCATGCTTCCCTCCTGATACTGTCTGTCTCCATCATCGTCGCACCTGGATGTATCACCAACTGCTCGGCGAGATCATGTTGCGCATCGTTTCCACCAGGAACATATGTTTCCCATACTGGGCTACCGGGGTATCTGTAGGTATTTGGGTCTCCTGAAGCAACAAAGCTGGACAGATATCCATGGTAGATATGAGCGATCTCGGGATACTGCACTCTAGAGTCGTCCCAGGTATATCTAGTGTCGGCGGTATGTGGGATGCCTTGCCAGGCAGGATAGCTATTATTGGTGTCGAATCTAGCTTTCCAAACGGGTACTCCCGCAGATGAGGCCCTGTACGCAGTTTCCTGAGACGGACAGATGTACGCATAGTCGCTCCATGCAGCCGAGAGGCGGTCGTATTGTGTAGAGTTTGGCGAATTCGCATATGGTGAGGTAGGATCTGTGGCTGGATCTGGGTAGAGCTGTTCCATGAGTTCCATATCCGTGCTGTTGAGTTCAGGACTGGTGTTGTGCATGAAGTCCAAAAATTCTTGGTTGGTCTCAAGATCGCCACGCGTGTAGTACTTACCCTCGTTAGTAACAGTTGATGTTATCGTAGGCACATGGAAGAAGGTTCCGTCGTAGCCTGACTGTGCGCCAAACTTCTCAAGCATAGGACCACCTTGCGTGGGCTGGAATGGCCAAGCAATAGCATCTGTGGAGTTGTCGTAGAGCTGGGTGCTGATTTCGCGGATGTCGTCAATGTCCGCGGCCCGGAGGCAAGCCAAAGCTGCGTCGTTATCCTCTGATTGACAGCCGAGGTATGACATGTATGTATCGAACTGATTGAGGTACAATGGATAGGTGGCGTTCGGGAAGGCGCGAGCAGTCACGGATCCTGACTGATGGATCGCGCGTGCGAAAAGCGGGCGGTTCTCATCGATACCATAGTTGTGGAAGTAATGAATGCCAGTCGAATGGGCACCGGCAGATCTGCCACCAAGCGTAACAGCGTCAGCATCTCCGCCGAAGGATGATATGTGCTTCTGAACAAACTCCAAAAGGAGATGCTGATCACGAAGGCCAAGATTGAGCAGCCCTTCTTCCTCAAAAAGTGGCGAGGGCACAAAGCCCAGTGAGTTGACCCGATAATGGAAAGTAACGACCATGACTGGAACCTTTGAAGAGGCTACGAATGATGGCCCATCAAAGTTCATCCAACCACCAGCGACGAATGCGCCTCCATGAATCCAAATCAACGTTGGTAGTTTGGCGTCCTTTGGAGTACCGGCCGGCCGAAACACATTCATGTTCAGACAAGCCTCGTCCTGCAGGTCAAGGCTAACATAGCTAGAATCTTGCACACAGGCCTTGCCATACTCTTTGGCTTCTCGAACACCGTCGAAAGGAGCAGGCCAGGTCACAGGTTTGAACCGATCCTCTCCAACAGGCTGTACAGCGTAGTCAATCCCGAGCCATGCTTCTACCGTGTCGTTGAGCGGTGATCCTTGCAAGGTGCTGTTAATAGTTGTGCCCGCGAACTTCCCATATCCGTCGAGCTTTACGTATGGAGATGTCGGTAGAGCAGATGACAAGACACCGTACGAGGCAAGCCAACAGGTGACGAAGTGCTGTAGGCGAGGCATGCTTGATTGGAGGCCCTTTAACATGAACCCGGCGATGGAGGTGACAACATCAGCCATGACGGGCGAATGGGAGTAACTTTATAGAATTGACGTCTTCAGAGGCCCAGACCTGCATCTGACCGTGCGCAACGGGACTGACCCCAGATTGCTGTGCTGGACCGTTGAAGCTCATCTACAACAAGCGGATATGTGCCATGTGGCCTTTCCGATATCGCTACACTTTCATTGGCTTCAGCCACTGGCCGTAGGTCATATGTAGTAAGTATTTGCGTTCTTGGGACCTCGCTGCAATATCCTTGCAACGCTGCATAGCAGATTGAGCTGATAATGGGAGAAAATAGCAGAACAAGAACAGACTAGGAAGACTGGTCTGCTGTTGCCAAGTCCAGTGGGCTTGGCAGGTACAAAGCTAAACTCACCGAGGCTAGGTTGGCTTTTTCTGCGGAGAGTAGCGTGGTACGGTACAAGGTTCATTGTTCGAAAATCTTGGCAGTACAGCCGTTCGTCGCTGCATCTATCGTCCGAACATCTCCGTCTCCGTCACCTCGCTGGGTATTCGGACCATAGATGCAGCGATGAACACAACTCGTCTACTTCCCACTTCTTCATCACATCGTAAAAGGCAACGTCCCCTTTGTATCTATATGATCAATGTGCCAGGAAATTGTGAGGCTTTACTTGCGGATACTAGATGGCCATCATACTTGCCGAAGCAAATAGCAAACTGGGCATTTTGGCTGGTGCAGGCGGAGTGAGGGTGAGCTCTACAAGTCTCCACAGGAGCAAATCCGTCGTGGAGATACGGCAGCAAGGATGGGACTTGGCCAAGGAATCATAGATATCCTACTGATAAGCTACCCGACACGCTTTGCTTCCGCAGCAAATGCGGGTCATACAGCATGTCTGGGGGAAGCCCAAGAATGAGTTCTATCGATACCTCACGATCGTGAACAGGCGCCGTTGGGATCAGAAGATTCATAGCATAGTTTTGGTTGTAAACGCTGCTGCACCCGATTGTCTTGAGTTGACCACGAACTAAACCTTATATCATCAAGTGTCGTCACATCACAGCTCAATGAATATAAACATGGAGAGCGAATACGCCACTGATAGATTGCCGCAGCACTGGCACGATCACTATCTACCGCTATCTTGAAAGAAGGTTGAGCGGTAGTAACAGCAGTGTTGGGCTCGAACCATGATCTCGTGGAAGACCTCATTGTCAGAAGTAGATCATGAGTTGGTTCTCAGCTTCAAGCCCTCAATCACCGGGTCAACCAAGACTGACGAAAGACCGTGTTGCCTTCAAAGTTCAAGAAATATCCCCAAGATGCAAGAATCTTCCTCAAATTGCGTGGTGGCTTGGTCCGCCCACTGCCATCTCGGATTCTATACAAGTCTGTGATTCTTCAGCTCTCGCTTGCTCGTGAACAGCAGTATCCCGATACGAAGGTCTCCAAAGGCCACTGTTGCAGGAGCAAGAAGACTGATAGATATTCGATGCTCAAGACGAGTTGCACCGCCAAAATGATTTCTCGAGCGCAGTTCTTTACTTGACAGCCTTGAAGCATTGTTCGTCCGGTCCTTCTCTTCATTTGTTCTCGGCGTTGTCCCCATAGGCCTAGACTGTGCGTGCTGATCTGTCGTCTTACTCGTTGGGATACGTCGAGGGTAGAAAGTGACAAGCCGCTTGGAGCATGATGCTGAGTTGGTCGGATCAAGGAAGCACTAGCAACGAAGTCAGCATAGCAAGTGAGCATGGAGCAATCGGTGGCAACGAGTCGACTGCGGCATTGTTCCAGTCCATCGCCATCTCCGACATATGTCAGCAGGACTGAAGTGTGAACCATGGCAGGGTGGTCACAAATTCAAGACCGAGCTATTGCACCTTCCATTATCGCCTCGGCTAACGCGACCGAAACCACTTTACGCGTCTTCCGCCCTTTTCTGGACCGCACATATCAAGCGTGTCCACCATTGAGTTCTGATGACACGTTCTGTCGTATACCGTGAGCTCGTTCTCGTGATGAGTCGAGCTAAACGTAACTACTTCTATAGACGTGGCTGCTCCTGTACGCGCCACGTCTCTAAGATATCGTAAGTGTGATATAGTCGAGCTTCGCTACCATCAGCCAGTCTTAGTATTTGTGGCGGCCCGGATCTGCTACTACACAATGCACACAACGTGCCCTACTGAGCGCCTGACGTGTAGAACAGGCCCCTTGAAGGAGTCTTTGACATTCTTGATGCAACGATGTTGATTGAAAGCAAAGCTATCTAGCACACACATCCAGCACCCTCACTCTACCCTACCAGCCCTGTTGTACAAGATGGTTGTCCAAGCAAATCTTTCATCGCATGCACGTATCTATCACCAGGTTTCCTGGCCCCATCAACTGTTTACTCGAACCCTATAATGCCCACGTTGCGTCTTGCCCCCGCATCCATTGCCTTCCCCAGTTCATGCAATGCAGCTGCGTAATCGCGAAGTAATTCGAACAAGTGATAGATGAAGTCTATTGCTGCGTTTGATGAAGGCCTGGCCGGGTTTTGTCGTGTACCACTGGTCCTCGCCTGATTCCTGTAGGGGCGTTCTCTCATGAATTTTGGCAGTCCTCCACTCTCATAATTCGTTGTGACGTTCCCTATCCAGATCCTGAGATTCAGCCTAGCTTGGTCGATTTCTCTCATGTAGATTCGAATGTCATTCCTGGCTGGGGCAACGCCTGTGAGGTTCAGCATACGCTCGTGAATAGCTTCGGCAACTGGCAGGATTTCGTCAAGTGCGTCAATGACCTCGTCCAGTAGGTCACGGAACTTTCGTGCATTGATCTGAGGGTCATCCGCCTGGTCTTTGCAGGAGTCGAGAGCCCTGGTGCTCTCCTTCAGCATTTCCAGTTCGTCATACCGGTTCTCAGGAATAAGCGAAGGCATTCTGAGTGACGTCTAGACCCGAGTGCTTGGACTTTTGAGAGTCTTTCTGATATCGGCTGTCGAGATATTCAAAATGTTTGTAATGCTTTGTGACACTGTAGAGTACCTGTGTAGATCTGTATGAGCATCGCCATATTACAGGCCAAAGTCTTGCCCTCTTGTAGCAGCCAGGGAAGCATATCGGCGTTTGCATCTCTGACGGACTCAATGGGCGTTAGACTTGTGTCAAGGCCATCAAAACACAGAGACGGTGTGACTTGTCTTCGCTGGAAGCTGACTGTGAAAGGCTCACACGAGAAGCACAAACAATTCCGATATCTCGAGGTATCATGGCGAGTCTTCGTGCAACGGGTCGATTTGTTCGTGGTGAGTCCGCCGATATTGGAGTGACTTGAGACTCGTTTGGAAGTGGCTGATTCATGGTTCGGCATTCATTACGCGTATATTGGCGTTCATGGCGACATGATCAATCCGTATCTTCGATGCAAACTGGCTTTAGTCACGAGTCCGACCACTTGTACTCAATGACAAGGCAGACTGTTCGAACAAGCATCTCGATTGTGTTTGTGCCAATTGTCTCATCCTCGGAATGATGCATGGGTGTAGTCGAACAATAGCAGCCAATGTGTACTGCATGACTCTTTGGCGCTGTCATAGGAAGAAAGCTCCTCCGGGCCGCAGACCTTCAAGCCTTCATCTCGTTCCTAAACTTGCGACTTAAGGTTCAAGACAATGACAATACTCACGTAGCCAACATTGATAACTGTTTCATAGCTCGAATAGATGCTCGTTGGATGATGAGCTAACGCAGTAAGTGTTGGTGATCTTCATCGGGTGTTGCACCAGAGATTTCTTCGGCAACTGTGCTAAGAATTGAGAACACCTCTGCGTCTATTGTCGCAGAGCAAGAGCGTAGATTGGAGTCTTGAGAAGATTCAGTCGCAGAAGGCTCCATAAATCTCGATAGAAAGATGGATCAAGTCCCCGAGCCTGGGAAAGGCCAGACAAGAGCAGCTGTACTAGTCGTGACTTTGTTTGACCGCACAAGGAGGCACGTGGCCGTCTTGAGAATAAACCTTGCCCCTCGGAGACGTATTGGTTTTCTCACCCCTCGCTGATGACCTCAATTCTCCTCGACTTTGCCACCTCAAACTCCCTGATCATCTCTCTCGCATTGTTCGCCCAGTAATGATCAGGGCCCTGCTTCTCAAGTGAGAACTGTAACGCAGCCTGTGCCTCACTGATAGCAACCTCGTATCTGCCCAGCTGTGCATTGCTCTTAGCCACAAAGTACATCGCACCGTACTTGATGTCAGCCAAGAAGTCTTTCTGCAGCAAGGGAGCCACAAGAATCTGCCGGTAGAGTCTCAGCGAACCCATAAAGTCCTTCGCCATGTATCGACACCTTGCCAATGATG
>Ga0066648_10000376_pt1 | contig 31509 bp, 15 predicted proteins | sample CryGeyCG12114_NA_FD_59537 | JGI IMG/M metagenome (GOLD analysis project Ga0066648, IMG submission 59537) | Groundwater microbial communities from aquifer - Crystal Geyser CG19_WC_8/21/14_NA | ecosystem: Environmental > Aquatic > Deep subsurface > Groundwater | place: USA: Utah: Grand County... | reverse complement strand
CGAATGGTCAGGCGAGATACAAGACTTCATATGGCGCGATGCGGTGAAAGTAGGCGACAGGTACTACCACGCATCGTGCTATAGGGAAGCAATGAAGGGCAAGGAAGCGGCACCGACGATAAGGACAGGCACGCCTCTTGGTGCAGTTGGAGTGAGCCATAGACGTACAGCTACACCAGACTCAATACTGGGGAAGCGAAAAGCTGAGGACGATGAACTGAATTCTGCTTCCAAAGCACGTCTGAAGATGGAAGCATAATCGACACACTTGATGCTCAAGGGTGAGGACCACGATCCGTGGTATGGAACACATGTACATTACATGCACGATAATAGAGTACAGTTCATGTAGAATCAATCTAGCATGCAAATCATCCAGTTTTTGCTCCTTGCCAGTAACACTGACAGGATGTATGGGCACCTCTGTCTGTAAGCAGAAATGCAGTACATGGCTCATTACTCGTTGCATCTGCTGGGCCCCAAAGCTTTTCCGCGCACGCTAACGTGGCGCTAAAAATTATTTTGGTCGAAGCATGCGAGCGAGGAAAGAGCATTCATCCTCCGGCCAATTTCTCCAGCTCAACATAACTCCAACCATACCGAATCCATCCATCATCACCTAGGACCTGCGTGGCCCAGCACTTAACAGCTGCCGCTGGCTTGCAAGATCCCTTCAGGACGATAGAAAGACCTCTATTCTCCTGCCCTGCCTCGTGCGCAGCTTATCTCGGAAGCTCTCGTCTATCACTACCGCAGCAGCAATGGCACCCTCAGCATCGGCAGAATTCAAGCGGGAGTCTGGCACAGCCAGACTCTTGGGTTCAGGTACATCCACAGTTTAGCTTCAGAACCATGTAGCACGGCATGCTAACAACGTCCAGGCTCTGCAGGCATAGCAGAACTCATGATCTTCCACCCTGTCGACACGATAGCCAAACGTTTGATGTCCAACAGCACGAAAGTCACTTCAGTGAGCGCATTCAACGCCGTCATCTTCAAGGACAAGGCTACAGCAGGCGCGGGCCAAAAGTTCACCAGTCTCTTCCCAGGTCTAGGTTATGCAGCAGGATACAAAGTGCTGCAGCGAATCTACAAATATGGCGGACAACCTTTCGTGAGGGACTACCTGACGCAACACCATGCCGACTCCTTCACACGGACGTTTGGCGCCGGTACGGGCAAGGCGATTCTCAACGCCACGGCTGGGTCTTTGATCGGAATTGGAGAGATTGTGTTACTTCCGCTTGATGTGCTGAAGATCAAGAGGCAGACGAACCCTGAGGCGTTCCGTAACCGTGGTTTCTTCAAGATTATCGCCGACGAAGGAATGGGACTATACAGGGGTGCGGGATGGACTGCAGCAAGAAATGCACCAGGTTCTTTTGCGCTCTTCGGAGGGTCAGCGTGGGCCAAGGAGAAGATCTTCGCGCTGCAGGACTACAACAAGGCGACATGGGCTCAGAACTTCGTGGCATCGGTATGCGGTGCTTCGGCATCACTCATTGTTTCGGCACCACTGGACGTGATCAAGACGAGGATCCAAAACCGGAACTTCGACAACCCCGAATCCGGCATGCGCATCATCAGCAACATGATGAAGAATGAGGGCATTACGAGTTTCTTCAAGGGATTGACGCCCAAGATGTTGATGACCGGTCCCAAACTGGTCTTCTCCTTCTGGTTGGCTCAAACGCTGATACCTGCGTTTGGCAAGATGGTGTAAAGAAAGGGAATACTAGACTGAAGTGCTATCTCATCCAGCCAAAGTCGTTGTAGCTTCAGTGCCCTTGTAAGCGTGACGAAGAGGGCCGAGTTGGAAGTTTCTTGTTCTGAAGGTTCTGAGATTCTCCAAGCGGACCGTGTGACAGGCACCACGCCCAACAGTGATGACCAGTTCGAGGGCGTTAGCAAATCGGTCGGTGGTCGTCCGTCTTGCTTCTGGTTCGGTAGCAGGTTGTGCTGTTGAAAGACGAGGGACGAGTACAAAGAGACTGGTCCTCCGACAAATGTGGGTGGATATGTTGGTAGGAATCGGAGTGTTTACAGAGAGCGCGACGGATGTTCAGTTTGTAGAATCAAGCAAGCGGGGTACGGGGTTGGGGTTGGGAGCTGGGGCAGGTCGATTACAAGGTGCACATTCTGGCACGAATACGAACATTCTACTCTTCAATGAGAAAAACCATAAGCGTTGTGATGTCTCATGGGTCGAAGCGCAAGCAGGTACAACATTCGTTGCAAATACATGTGCATCATCGTCCCTGCCGCGTTCGTGATGCCGATGTTCTGCCGGGAAGATCCACTTCTCCATGCATTTGTTTACTCCCCAGCATGGTCGTGCCGCTTGCGACTATACCATCACTAACTCTGACATTGCAACTTGTCGCGCTCTGCAGACACCGTCGCTGCTACGGCCACCACCAAGATGCCACCACGAGCAGCAGCGGCGCAGCGCGACCGCGACGACTACGACTATGCCAACATCGGGAAGGTTGGAAGACGAACCGGCGTCACATTGGCACCTCGCAATCTGGACGAACATGGGTTAGAAGAGATGTCCGGCATGTTTTCGTCGCCGAGGAAGCCTTCACCGGCCCAAGTGCACAACAAGAGAGTCATCATGGAGTCGGTGGAGGAGGTGCACGCTGAAGAAACTCCTCGCGCAGCAGGTACGTCGACGAGCCAGAGCGCGCGTCGTGCTATTAGTAGACCGCAAGTGCTGACTATCCCAACAGCAAATCCTACAACACCAGGTACAGCGACATCCCTCCGACGGTCTACTCGAGGCGCCTCACATCCATTGCCGCGGTCGGCTTCACCACGCAAATCTGGAATCACAGGTACAGCACGGCGAAGCGGTGTAGATGTGCTTGCTGAGAGACAGCTACAGCAAGAAGTGGAGGATGCCTCGGAGCAGGCGAACGATACACAAGTCTCTGCAACTCCCTTTCAGCCTGTGAACGCGCGCGCAGCATCAGCCAGACCAGCAACTGTTAAACGCTTCAGTCCCGACAGGACGCCCTTGCGCGACCGCGTCTTGAGTCGGCAGGCAAAGAGCGCATACGTGGGAAGGGTCTCAGACGTACAGCCACTGGTCCACCCCGAGCTTGTTGAGGACGTGCAGCCAGAAGACACGCCTAGCCATGTTCAAACCACGCTGATTGTACCAGAACCCGAAGTCGAGGACAATTTAGATGTGATGGCTGATGACCAGGAGGAGGAACCAGACATTGTTCGAGACGACGCCATCGAAGAGGAACAAGCTTCATTACAAGAATCAGAACATGATGAGCCTGAGCTGCCTCCGGTACCCATCGAACAGGACGACGAAGATGAAGACCAGACCTTTGAGCTTCCGACGAAAGCTATGAACCGGAAAGGCCAACAGAACAAAGCCAACTCCAGGCGGAAGCGCAAGTCCGACGCCATGGAGGATGCCGAGGCGGCACTGTCATCTCCTGCCGCCAAACGCGCCAAAAGGCGGAGTAATGAAGGTACAAGGACGAGTCCGAGAAACACGCACCAAGCCGCTCAACAGCAAGAGCCGTCTCCAGCACCAACACAGCCCAAACAAAAGCCCCGAGGTCGAAAGCCTCTCGCCAAGAAGGACACCAACCCAAAATTGTCAGCTCCCCAACAACAAGAGGTGGACGAAGTCGTGGACAAGATCAGAGCGCGACCGGGCCAGAAAAAGTCCCTTTACATCCTCCGAAGAGAAACTCCTGCCGACGATTCCGTGAGACATACCCGCTCAGGACGGATTTCTATCAAACCTCTTGCCTGGTGGCGCAACGAAGGCATCGTATACGGTGGAAGTCCTGCCCAGCATGGCCGTGGCGTTGCTGACGGAGCAAGATTCCCGCTGAATAGTATCAAGGAGATCGTCCGCAAGGAGGAAGTTGTTCAGCCTGCACGAAACAATGGCAAGTCAAAAAGCAAAAGAAAAGGAAAGGGCAAAGCACGACAGCCAGACGACGACTCAGATATAGATATAGATTTAGATGGACACGGGGATGAGGTCGACCCGGACGCTGATGATTGGGAGCTCGACACAGGCACACTCAAAGCCCAAGTCTCAACCTGGGATCCCGATCAACAAGCGCCACTTGAAGACGAAGAGACGGCGGAAATCGCACATGCCGCTGCAGCTATACAGACCAAGGAGGTCAAGGGCAGTACTTTCCGTTATGCGAAACTGCTCAGTACGCGCTTTTTCGGCACCGGCGTGGTGGACTTACCTCCAGGTGGAGTGAAGAAGCCAAAGAACTCGAGGAAAATGCATATGAGTTTCTTCGTGGCACAGGGCCGCGTCACGGTTGAGGTCGGGCCTGTGAGTGGGGAGCTGACGAGGTTCAGTATTGGCAAGGGCGGGTTTTGGCAGGTTCCGAGGGGTAAGTTGCGACATTACAAGCTCCTGGTCTTATGTGCTAACTCTCGACGCAGGAAATCAATATTCCATCGAGAATGAGCACGGGAAGTCGGCTAGGATATTCTTTAGTCAGGCTTGTGAGCCTGCACCGACTGACTTGCTGGAGGAGTAGACTGGGACACGATTATAATTTATCAACACGATGAATGACTGATAACGACGGTGTTGGCATATATTCTGTACGATTCCACATGTTTGCATTTCACGGCAATGATGTTTTCTTGCTTCGTGACGAGCGAGTCAAGCCGTTGAGCTGCTCGGAGCTTGGCCACGCATGGTGCTACGTTCTGCTTTGCTCATGGCGTGTACTCCACTTGTCTGATGCATACTCATACTGTCAGCTGCCAGGCACCTATTCAGCGTCTCGACTCACCCCGCTCCGAAGTTTCAATGAGCACTGCATACTAGTCCTTCGCTCTGTCTGATGTGCTTGGCCACAACACTCTAGTGAATCCAGTATTCGATTACTCCAGTGCTTTCTCTGGGTCTCGTGTATATTAAGGTCGAAAAGCCACAAAGCACCGTCACTTTACACGCCCGTGCTCAACCTTCCCCCTCAGATCTCCTCCATATCCTCATCCATCAGATCATCCAACACCCCAAACTCCTCTCCCACCTCAACCTTCTCCGGCCTGGCAAACGCCCCATAATTCTTGCCCTTACACTGAAACACCCGCTTGACCTCCCTCCCCTTCTTCCCGTCCTCCCCAGCAACCACAACCTCCACACTCCCATCATTCCGCCCCACGGGCTCATCAAACTCCACACCAACCCAAACGCACCCGGCCTCGCGATCTCCCCCCAACCCCTCAATCTCACCCACATACCTCACGCGCCCTCTCCGCTCATCACTCCCGTTGACACGACACCGCAGCCCGACCTCGACGCCCTTGACCCGGATCTGCTCCACATCGTGCGCCCTCCGCTCCCCAACCAGCTGCTCCAACGACTTGGCCTCGGGATCGAACCGGCCCAGCTTGGCCCGCCGCTTCCACGCCAGCACGCTGTCGTCGAGCGCCTCGTACTTGTCCGCCGGCATCACGTACTTGTCGACGCCGCTGGTGTCGGCGAAGTTGGCGCGCGCGCCCGCCGGCCGCGTGTCGAGCACCTCGATCTCGCAGCCCTTGGACAGCCCGAAGGCGCGCGCGCCCACGAGCGCCGTGTCCGGCGCCAGCGCGATCCATGTTGTTGGGCCGGATGAGAGCGGCTTTGTGCGCAGAGACTGGCTCGACGGCGGGATCCCTGTGATCGGCTCGAGCCGCGATTTGAGCTGCGAGATGGTCCACGTCGGCGTTATGCGGCGTTCGGCCGAGACTAGCGGGGTGGCGCCGGGGTTGCTTGGGTCTGAGGGCACGGTGATTAGGAGTGAGATGTCGTGCGGAGTGGTGAGGGACATGGTCTGGGGGTTGGTTGGTTGGTTGGTTGGTTGGGCTTGGGTAGGGAGGGCGGCGTTCACGACAAGGTCTACTTGTGATGCGGGTGAGCGTGATCAGGCTTAGATCGTGCGGTATTGACTGAGACGATCTGCGAGTATGCTACTTGGACGACGATGATCTATGGCACGAATGCCGAGCCTAGCGGGAGGAGAGAGTAATGCCTGCTGGCCTGAAGGTTGGTCTTGGCGGTCTTTTCCAAGGCAAAGCACTGACAATCTTAAATAGGGAAGAACGAATATATAAGTCAAGGTCTGTGGAAGTCTGAGGGTAACGATTGACAAAGATGCTCGAGTACTCTTACGTCCGAGAAACATAGATGTGTTTGGGCATAAGAAATGATTTGGCCTACAACTACGGTGGCGTTCGTGGCGTTCGTGGCATTTGTGGTGTTCGTGGCGTTCAGCACGATACATGTCCATGCGATCAGGTAAGAAGCCTTGTCAAGTATGTAACTAGTTTCTCTATGTGTCTAACTATATAGCAATAAGTTCACATCTTTATATACACTCTATGCACTGTATCGTTCTCTACTTGGACAAAACCACGTTTCCCAGTCCTGAGTCCCGTTCCTCGGAAGTGCGCCCGCTAAATTTCAGTCCATTGAGAAGTCTCAAGGCTTCGACAACTGCTCTTTTCTAAAGAACATGAAAAACCCAACACAAATACCGACGTTGCACACCAACCCAATCCAAAACCAAGCCTGCCAGATCTCGCCAATCCCCTTTGTGATGTCAGGACTGATGGGTCCTGGCCCAATCTTGTTAGGCGCACAAGCCCTGGCAACCATGGTCGCAACAGATCCCAGAACCTGCGCCGTAATAAGTGTAAACGCAACATGGATTCTCGTCAACGTCACCAGCAGGATCATGCCTAGCCCGACACCTTGAATTTGGTCGAGTGTGCCGAGCCACAACCAGAGCGCACGCGAGAGGACCGCCGAGCCTGCAACACCACCTGGTGCCCAAGGCAGGTAAAGACCAATGTTCGAGATGCCCCACCAAATCTGTGCCCATCTTGGTGCTCCAAGACCAATCGCGAACAGTGGTAGAATCCAGGAGTGCGATTTGGATAGACGGGCGAATATACCCAGCAAACCAGCCCAGACGCCAATGAAGAATACTAGGATGAGGAGGACGATGGCCCAGAGTGGTGCGGCTCCACTGGAGAACAGGAAGGACCACGATCGTGCATACACTGGCGAAAGGAAGAAGTTCTGGATGATGACCGCGACGAAGAACCAGAGGATGATCTTGCGCCGTCCGATGCTCGTGTAGAAGCTGGGTATGTTGCCTGGGTTTTGTCGGTAATAGGTAGGCAGACCAAACCAATTGATGAGTCCCACCGCCCACATCAGACACGCAATGGGTATGCATACGGCCACGACCTGCCAGCTGCTACTAACCGGCGCGCTAGCAAGGAGTCCTTCCATGTTGCGCTTGGAGAGGTACGCACCCCAAGCCCAAAGCGCACAGACATAGATCTGCTGTGTTCCCTGGATGATACAAGCTCGGAACACCCAGGTCTTCGTCTGAGAACCACCTTCGTCGCCGAAGTTGAGCGCGAAGAAGATACTGCCTGAACTCGAGGCGCAGGCGTACCAGGCCGTGCCAATGTTCTGAATCCAACCCCTCGTGTTTCCGTAGCCGAAGTGTGCCATGGCTATGAAGAAGAACGCGAGGCCGTAGAAGGCAAAGGGTACACTGAGAGCCCAGCGGCTGGGTAGGCGACGGAAGAGTATCCACCAGCACACTGATGTGACGAGGTAGATTGACGCGACGACGTAGAGCTTGCTGGCTGTCTGTCCGACTTCACCAGTCAGGAGGGTGATTTGGTAGCTGTTTGCGGCGATGATTTGGCCGAACGCGAGGAAGAGGGAATAGACTGGCCAGTCACCCATGCGGAGTTGCATGAATTTGCGAAGACCAGTCGGAGGAACATAGTCTTCGCCGAGCAAGAACTCGTCCGGAGCCTCGTGTTCGGTTTCGTGCTGGCTGTTGCCGCTGTGGTAGACGATGGATCCTGCACGGCTCTGGTCCCGGCTCTGGTCGCGACTGGCGACGTCGAAACTATGTCGTGGCGTGTTGTGAGCTGTGAATCGACCGAGCTTTGCGTCACGGAACTGATCGAACCACTTCTTCTCGGACTTGACGAGATATTCCTCGATGCACGTCTTGTCGGAATTGGCGCCACTCAAGCCATCGAGTCGGTGCTCAAACTCCCGATAGAATTCGCCTGAGCTATCTGTAAAAAATGGATCGACCTTCTGAAGGTTGTAATTCGTCTTTTTTCCAACGACTGTATCCACACTGAGCATGGACGCAGAAGAGCGCCCTGGTATCTGTCTCCTAGCCCAAACCGCTGGCGGAGAGGCGATAAGTGTGCCATCATCAGTCATGCCAGAAGCCGAGGCCTGCGATGGCGACATTTCAATTCCCGGGTTGTAGGATGGCAGTCGAGGAGATATCATGTCGCGAGGTGGGGTTGCCGGTTCGCTAGGCGAGAGCAGATTCGGCGGCGAGTCAGTACCACGACGCGACATCTTAGGCATCGTCAGCGCTTCTCCCGGAGTCGGCCGTTCATGGTCGTCAAGATCCGCGAAGATTTGGTCGGTTCCGTCACCCCGCGACTCATGCTCATGTTCGTCTAACCTGGTCATTGCTGCGCCTATTGATGGCAGCTGAGATGCGCTTCCCTGCCCAACTATGGGGCCGACGACAGGCGGTGAGGTTGGCGCAGCTTGAGTGGCCTGTGCTATCTCTTCTCCATCGCTGGGCCGGACGTGACCCGGCCCTCTTCTTGAACCCAAAGAGACTTGCCGCGAGAGTCGGGACTTGCCAATGGCAGGTTTCTTCTTGGGCTTGATCGGATCCTCGCGTATCATTGCCGCACTTAACTTCTCATTAAGCTTATGCAGACTAATCGCACTGTTATTTTTCGCGATCCTGGGCGTCAACGCACCAGAACTATATGGGGTTTGCGTGCCCGAAGCTGCACCTGAATGCAGGTGCAGACCGAAATCGAACTGCTCCGTAGCTTGATTATGGCGGTGCGATGCCTCCATCTTGTCGTGAATCTTGATCGAGGTAGACTGCAATATCTCCAGATCTTCGACCCATTGAGCAACGGGGAATCTCTGCTTGGCTGACCGTGCTCTCATCAGAGCTCTCACTTCGGTCTTCGAGGCAATAGCCTGTTGAATGGCGCTTTTGAATTGTCCTGTCAAATGGGTCGTGGTTGTAGACTCAACGGTGTACCACCATCCGGGCATTTGGCCAAGGCCGCCAACTCGAGCACCAACACCGAGAGCACCCTTCCTGCCAAACTCCACGGCAACAAGCCCGAATGGCTCGTCCCGTGATGGAATGAGTGCAAACTCGGCACCTGAGAAGATGAAGGGTGGTAACGCAGTGAATACTGGCTTCGAGCAGACACGTCCAGGATAGACCTTCATCATCTTGTCGAGCTTGGCAGCTGCGAATTTGCCATAAAGATCAATGACTGGTCCAATAGTGATCAGCTGGACATTGGGATTGGCTTCCAGTACGGATGGGAATACGTCAGCAATCAGATCAATACCTTTTTGCATAGACCATCGTCCCACGAAGACAAACAGTTCGGCTTTCTCGTTGACCTCGAGCCCCGCCCATTCTTGCGCTTGCTTTCGGAGGTCTCCACGAGCTTTCTCAAATTCTACATCCACTTGGATGTCGGACTCCTTCGGCAGCTTCTTGTCCCAAGCCGCGGTATCTGATGGATCCGGATTCGGGAGTGCTCCTACCTTATGCAGACCCCAGAATATCGGGTATCGAGCGTAGCTTCGTTTGCCATATTTGTTGGATACACCTACGGCGCCGAAGCCTTGTTGATGCTCTCGAAGTAAGGATGCACCAGCGTGAAGCAAGTTGAAGACTTCACCAAATTGCACATATTTTTGAGCGATGGGGACCGGAATGTTGAAAACAGAGCAGACCTCGGTTTGCTCTTTGACAGTACGCATGGGCCAGAGACCTTGGAATTCGGCATTGTGGAGTGAGAGACAAACTGGTATGGTCCTTGGCAGTAGATAGAGCGGTGCAATAGTTCCATGGTAGTCGTTGATATGGTACAAATCAATCGGGAAGCGGTTGACAGTGTGAGCGATACACTGATTCCACGCTGAGTAGTAGATTGCGGAAACCATGTCATCCATTCGAGCCGGGTACGGATCTGATTTCGTTTGCTGTCGAAACACAGGAGCGTCCAATAGCACATATGTGATGTTGCGTAGGACGTGGTATTGTACCTTGACCTCGTATGATTCACCCATGATTTTGACGGTCATCGGTTCGGCTGGTTGATCGGTCGGGTATTCGATACCACCAACGCAAGGGACTACCCAGATCAGGTCTTGGTGAGCGAGGTTCTTGCCCATTAGTTGAGCCATGACACCAAGACCGCCAATCTTGATCTTGATAGCCCAATCCTCGATGTCGTATTCCATTGTCGCGATAAGCACAGTCCTGCGTTTTTCGGAAGCCATCAGGTTGCCAGTAGTTTGCAGGAAAGCAGTGTTCTTCCGCCTCAAGGCTGTCAACAAGGTAGGCTTCTCTGAGCTTGCGTTTTGCGATTCCGGGTCGTCTGTGAGCGAGTGGTAGCCCTTGCCTAGCAAGTTCTTGACGGCAGCCGGCACAAATGATGCCTTCTCCGCAATACCAACTTCATTGTATTTGATGTCGTAGAACGACTGCATGTACAGCCAAACACCGACGCCAGCAGTAAGTATAGGTACCAGTGCGAGCAACACAAAGAGTATCAACTGAGGCCACATATTGCCGTACGGTAAGAGACTGAACTTTAAGGTAGAATCGTTCAGCAGAATTCTCCAGCCAAGATATGGCTTCGGTGGGGAGTTCGTGATATTGATAGCCAGGTTGGATAGCGAAGACGGAGGTAAACGGTCGAGAACTGAATCTTGATCAACGTCACCGAAGACAAACGTCTGATCAGGCTTGCCATCTGGATTGATACCCCACACGTTGATCTGAGCTTGAACACCAGAGTCTGTCCACTCCGCCATGAAGTGATGCTCCCAAGTACTGTTGGCAGATTGTTTCATATGGTTGTCGAGCCCTGCATCATACCCGTATTGGTTATAGGGACCATTCCAGAAAAGATGAGGGAATCGCCTTTGTTGCATGCTTGTGTCGATATCGCCCTGCTGCACAATATCACTTTGGCCAACGAGAGGACTGAAGTATTCCACGCGGACGTGATCACCTTCCCACTGTTGCAATTTGGTGCCCGACCACGGCTGCTGCTCTATTGTACTATTTCCACCTGTGTAGGAGAGCCAATCAGAAAAGGTTGTTCCCCAGTTGGTAGAGTATCGCCATAGACTAGCTCCAGCGGCTTTATGATGCACCATCAACGTGTCATCATTCTTTGTCAGGAGGCTGGACGAGTAGTTTGCTGCTCTCGGGAACACGACAGGATTTTCTGACTGGCCAATTCTGAAGACTAGACGCTCGGTTGCATTGGTTGCACTGTTCCCGTCTGCCGTAGTTGGGGAGGACACCGTCAAAGAGTGGACACCATTCTCAACACCTGTCAATTTCGCCTTCCAAGACCAGGTTGAAGGAATGTAGCCAACATAATCTGTGGTATTGTTGGCCGTAAGTGCGTTGCACGAAACACTGCTGTCGAGGACGGACGGAGTATTGCCGGAAAGCGTTGTCGAAGCAAAAGTGATGCTGTTAGTTACGCTGTCGCAGTCCATCTCCTGAGAGAATTGCAGCTCAACGTCGACGTCTTCGGACTCATTAGCACCAACCTTTGAAGCAATTCGTGCATCGTGACCAGGGCTGAATTTGGTCAACATCGGTTTTAACCCGACCCATTTATCCACCGGGACAAATGCCTTGAAGCCGTATGGTGGCATTTTAAGACTGGCCACACATCCGTTGAAGTCACTTGACCCGTTGATGCCTAACTGCTTCACGGAAGCGTCCAGAGTAATTTCATCAAATGGATAGAACAAGTTCTTGACGGTTGTGTCCGCGCCAAATGGTGCTATTAATGCTGTAGTATTTAGATGAGTATCATTGTTGGCGCAGTCGAAAGAATATTCGGTTGTGTCGTTGCGATTCGAATATAGCAGCCAGATGTTGACATCACCCTGCCCTCCCTCCGCGGAAAGATCCTGGATCCCAGGAAATTGTGACCGCAATACCGACCAGAGGCCAAATTCTGTGCCAACTCCGGAGGAACCAGGAAGGAATGTTTCGTTTGTTTGGTTCGAAAGCTGCTGCAAGAACATACCGTCGTTCAAGACTGGGAAGTTTTCACGAAGGTGGTACATGTGTCGGAGGATGTTACGGACTGGATGGGTCGGATCCCGGTGGTCGTACATTTGCTTTTCGTCGTTGCAGCCATCACGAGCGGCTTCAATTGGCCAGTTGTAGTACTGCGCCGAAGGGTCTGCGTACATGTAGCAGCCGTGCTGCATCCAGGCCATCGCGGAGTTCATGGGTTGTCTACCAAAGATGTAATTGGTAGCGGTGTTGTCGAGGACATAAAATGCCTGTTCCTCACCCCATAGCAAAAGAGGAATGCCAGGCAACAGCATAGTCGTGACGAAATGGCCGAGTAGCTGTCGTTGAACACCTTGCTTGATAGCACCCCATCTAAAGACGTCCTGGTTGGTGACACCATACATGTGCCTTGGATCGAACTGGCCAGTATTGGCGTTAATAAGGTCATTAGTCATGATGAAATCGTTCCACTGATCAACCCAATTCTTTGGGCTGTCATAGCCCGCTTCGAGATTACCGTCCATGCCTAGGAATCGAGTAAGAGTACGGTAAGTCGTATAATGAAAGGCACCCGAATCAATACCCTCAACACCTGCTTCTCGAATAAAATATTTGCTGTCAGATTCGTTTGTCAAGGACACGGCCACAGTCAAGTTCTCCGGTAGCATGTCAGGTTGTCGACCTCTACCAAGAAAAATTGAACCAGCAACGTTGCCTCCGGTAATTTCGCCAGGCAAGAAGAAGTTGTCTTTTCCGTGCTTTCTAGCACAAGTCCGCATCGCCGCATTCATGTATCCCATCGCGTCTACCGTGGATTGCATAGCCTTGTCGTATCGCATGCCGTCGATATCGAGTTGTGAGATCAACATGCAGTAAAAAGTCTCAATTTTGTGTCGAACAGGTTCATGCCACTCTCGCAAACGATCTTGTACAGACGCGAACTTGGTGAGCTGACGTCGCCAATCCGGGTACACACCAAAGGCCTCAGTGTCACCATACTGATCGAACTCCCCTCCATAGCAGCCTTTCATCTGGTCTGTGACATCGGATCCAACTGGATAACCTGTTTCAAGCCAGAACCTTGGATAATCACAGGTAGTGTTGTACTCGTCCGTGACCTCGAAGTCATAGTATTTTCTCTCGCTTTTCCACAGGACCTTGTGTTCATCCAGCGTGAAAGGCGTAGTCTCATTGAGGTATCCTTCAAAGCCGAGTAGATCACCAAGGGTTGCGAATGTGTTGTCAAGGATCACGTACATGCCCCTCTCGTGGATTGCGTCTACTGCTTCGCGCCATTTGGTAATATTGCCGAAATGCCAGTCCAGTATCGTCAGGTCGAGAGGAGAGTAAGAGTCGTATGTCCATGGCTGATTGAGGAAAGGTGAGCCAGCCACATACAAACCCTGCATGCATTAGTACTTGTACTAGAGGTAGTTTGATTAGAAATAATATACCTTGATTCCCATGCCTTGGAGGTAGTCAAGGGAGTTGATAAGACCCTGGACATCGCCTCCGTTGCGCATCTGGTTGGAAGTGAGATCATGTTCGAAATGGGTGCCATTGATATTGTCGTTGGTCGGATCACCATTAACCCATCTGTCTAGAAAGAGGGTATAGAAAGGGAATCGCCAATTCTTTGGCGAAGGAGTGAAGTCGTGATCCTCCCATGCGCCAGAATAATCCAAAGGATTGCTGGCTTGCTGATTAGTGTTAAGGTTGTATTGTGTCCACGCCGGGTCGTAGTTGTATGAGCTGGACAGAGTTGCAAGACAAACGACAAGCAACGTGAGTAAGTACCGATACATGCTGGTGTCCTGGTGAAAAAGGAAAGACTGACAACCACCAGCAATATCGAAGGAATGAACGCACCGCCACAAGGTACAGGCCAGCAGAAACAATGTCAACGCGAGTCTAGAGGAAATAGAACTCAGAGGATAGCGAGAAGAGAGACCAAGAGAACAACATCATTCCAAAGCCGAAGCCGCTGGAATCTCGTAGCGTACCGTATGCCGTGGCAGTCTCGCTTTCGGGCATAGTTGCTTGTACTTTCCATCTTCGAGTACTTCGAAGGATCACCCCATCAGGCATTATCTGCGGAGACGCCGTTGAGCTTCTCTGAGACAGTCTGGGACCTGGGCTCCGCGGGCCATTCGCTGCTGGGATCCTGCGTCACTGAATCCCAGGATTGTACGCAGGACAATGCGTAAAAATAGTAGTGATTACCGGGAGAAGGTTCTCGGACCTGGAAGGAAGGCTGCTGTCTCTCGTGCTAGACATGATCTGATCCCAGATGTGGAGACAGTTATGCACCAGCGTTTGGATCAACAAAAAAAAGCGCCAGTATCAAGACTAATAGCATCTGCGTGACAGCGCCGTGTACAAGTACCACGTATGTGTGATGTTAGATGCAAAAATACACCTGAAGACCCACCTAGAGCAGGTTGAAGAAATCTTAGACACTGCACGCAGGGATGTGGCGGTTACTACAACAAGGTTCTGTTTGAGAAGTGCAGATCACCGATAAAGCTGAAATTCGGTTCTTTCTGGGGTTGGAGTGCAGTCTTCAACAGAAGCAATTCGAGTACTTTCGTATGACAGACTTGAACATAGGCTTCTGCTGATGAGTGGCAAGCTGGATGCAAATGCTGGGACAAAGCGACAGTAGTAGGGGTCACTGGGTCAGTATCGTTGATGACTGCTGTGCTGTTCACATGTCAATGTAAACAGGCGAACATCGGCTGTAAAAAACGACTGGTATAGACTTTTACCTGCTCGTTAAGCGAGGTTCACGTCGGCATCCGCGAACTTATGATCACCAACCTTTTCGTAAACAAGATTTATGCATCCTTTCTCGTAGGTCGCACAGAAACCAGAGTCGTGTTCCGCATTCGTTCATCGGTCAGGACCAGCACTGACGGAAAGCTCGGTATCCACACATGTGAAGACAGCGCAAAAATAATCCAGACCACGTTGCCTATCCAGAAGTAGCATGATCAGAGAGTTATGGAGCACGTGCTGTGATGGTAAGAAAATGCGCTTGCTGGCAAGCACAGTAAGAGCGCTTCTACTGGTGGCACAGAATTGCCGCCATAGCAGCTTTGAGCTTGAAGCTTTTGAAAAGGCTTTCTTGATCGAGGGGTGCGATTAAGCTCTTGCGACAGGGGTCGAGCTAGATACGGGATCTGCAGCCGCTGGCAAAGTATATTTTCGAACCGAGTGATAAGACACCCCGTTGAGTGGTTCAAAACTTGACCTTCTATGTTTAGGTTCTACCTAGGGTAGGTGGCTTGGCGTGAGCGCCACAAGCGGCGTTACATTGGCGCTAATATCGAAAGGTTGGGTCCTCGGCGATTCAGGGCGTTTAACGTCAGGACCATGACACGACGTCACCTCGTGGACGGAAATTCGGTGCGCACTTTTAGCCAAAGAGGGCTTGTCATAACGAGTCCTTTCCCACCATCCGCATTGCACGATAAGTGTTAAACTAACTTCCACCAGCTATTTATCAGAAAGAAAAATTCAAATTGTAGGTTGATGCCGTGGGCCGAGAATCCACCGTACCATGTCCTGGGAAAGACTTATTGTTGGGAGTACGATTTTTACCCAGAGTAATGGTTGCCCATCGTAGGTCGATGGGGTGAGCCGCGAATCCGCCGTACCATAACCTGGGAACGATTTACAAGTATTGTTGGGGAACATGATCTTAGGGTGTCTGCCACAAGGTCGAGCATCGGCGTTTACCCAGGTACTCATCGGCGATGGAGAAGATGCCGGCGCAGGCGGATGTCAAACCTTACTCGTCATTGTATCTCACTCAGACAGGCCTCGGTAATCGTACACCGTGCATGTCGGCGTGAATGCAATTATGACACGCAACTAGCGAAGCGAAGATGAAATCGACAACGACAACGATAACGATCAACATACATTCTCAGAGTTTGCCCCGAATGAGTTTATGACCCAAACACCGAGAAGGGCTGAAGGCGTATATGTCATGAGCCGCAAAGGCAATCTGGGACAAAGTTTGTTCATGGCATGCCAACCAAGATTCGGCCAGTCTGGGGTTGAGGTGTTATATGCTTTCTACAATGCCGCTAGCACTTCGACAGTGTACAAGGACTTGTACTATGAGAGGGCGCCGATACCACAACCCCGGATTGGGCGAAAGTTTGTATGAATGGTCTGGAGGCTACCATGTTTGTGCATCTTGCGCTCTCCGCACGGGGCTTATGGATATGTGTTTGGTTCGTGTCATGTACTACGTGCTATCGTTTGGGAATGGCCTCAAGAGATATCTCAGAGAACTCCTGGCAAATGACCAAGAAGATAGGTCTCATCGTGTTTAGGAGCGCGTAATCAGTCAAGTCTATCGGAGCGATCAAGCAAGTCGCAACGAAAACCATGAGTAGAGATGGTGACGCTAGGCAATTCACTCGATACAATACATGATACATGCGACATCAGTGATCAGGCCACGCGAAAGCCGGGCAGAAGTGTGTCGGGGCTGCTGTGCCTAAACCGAAGGGTAACAAAAGTTAGGCTCAATCCCGGACATGTTTCGGTTAATGACGTATTTATTGTACACCTACATACGGCGCAGGTTGTGGCATATGTTGACTGAGAATCGTGTATAGTCGTTGTCATCGTGACGCATTATCCAGACCTTGCTCGGTATGGCAAAGTCACCTTCAACACCAACCCTACCTCGAAACCTAACATATTCAATACGATCGCTATACACAAAACGACTCCGTCGTTACCAAATCCTCCTCTAGTGCCCCTCACTCATTATAGAATTTCTTCATGATCAAGTGCAAGAACAGATTGACATTAACCCTCAAACACTTGCCTTCGAAGAACTCCAGAAACTGCTTGTTCTCAAATTGAGCACCAAGCAGATCGTCCAACGGCACTTGTGCGGTCGCGCCAGGTATCATCATATTGCCACTCGAACCATCGATAGTGAACACGCCGACCTCGTTCGAGGAAATGGTGATGTCGACACGATACCACTGGTTTTCAGTATAGCCGCGCCAGTGAACAAGCACACCCTTGTCGGCCAGTGTGCGAGCCGAGTACTTGTAAGAGCCAAACTTGAAAGAACGGCCGGATCGCTGCAATTCTCGCTCATGATCCCATTGCTTCGTGAAGGGGAGGAGAAAGCGTTTCTTTCCTTTCTTATTCTGTAGCGTGACCATTGCTTGTTCGATGTAGTCGTTGTATGTTTTCAGTTGTTGTTCAAGGTATACTGCTTGCTCGTTGAGTCGCTGCAATGTGGTCCTGACGCCTTCTAACTCGCGTTGACGTTGAATGCGACGACGATGTTTTGTTCGAATGTCAATTGCAATGTTGTTGAGCAAGTCTTGAAACTGGTTTGATCGACTTAAACGGCCTATCGATTCGAGCTGAAGGACGTTCTCGAGAGCGATGCGTTTGAGATCTGGATACGAGAGCGTGGTGAAATCGAGTGTGTTACTGAGCTCGGCATAAGCACCCCGTTTTGTGCTTGAGGCGCCGAGTTCGTCACGCACCAGATCGTCCCATTTCTGCTCATCTTCTAGTGTGACTGGCTTCACAAGGATTTCTAGGAGATTGGTGCCTGCCTGGACACGGATGATGTACAGAATACATCTTTTTGTCTCTGTGAACAGTGCTTTGATGTCTGCATCTGGATCTTGTGTGTCAAGATACTTTGGTGTAAGCGTCAACATGAGCTCTCCTGTGCTTACGTTCATAAGCTCTGTCTCATTGCTCTTGACACTGCCAAGCTCGCGTAACGCGTCTCGGAGCACGTCGTCAGGATTTGGACAAATTGATGCAATCTCTGAAGCAAGCAGCTGATGTACTGAGAAAATGTCGGTCATCTTGATGTATAATGTCGGCTTCTGCTTGGCATACAAATCGTTGAACTCATCGATATCATAGTGTTCCTCGGCTGGCGGAATGTCCATCGCCTGTTGCCAGACTCTGCACAATCGATGCGAGGATTCATTGATGTAGTTGTTAAGCGGCTGTAGATAGACATTGTCTTTGCCGAATTCTCGTCCCAGTGAAGCTTGATTGAGCACTTTGACAACCTCACCAATATTCTTCTTTTGTTCTTGGGTCATGCTGCGATCCGCCACGCCTGATTTCTCTGGCTCGAGCAGCGCCGGCTGCAAGTATGTTCTCCATAACCATTGTCCAGTTAGTTGAAGGACGACTGCGGGATCTTCTTCTGGGAATCTTGCACAGAGAGCATCATGCATTTGCTGCATCACATAGCGTACGCCAAATGGGATGCGGTTGACGCAGTCCTCTAGTGACAGAAAGAACTGGTCGGTGATGTCCCGCAAATCTTGCATATGAGCGATGAAAGTGCTCCTGGTTTCAGGATCTCTGATGGCTTGCTCGCGTGGTACGTTGGGGTCTCTGCCACTCCTCCGGCCTGTCCTTAACTCTTCATTGCTGATCGAAGATAGGTATATCTGCTGCGGATCGCTTTCAAGATCAAGATGTTGGTTGTCAATAAAATTCTCCTTGACGAGCGTGCCGAGCAAATCGCGCTGGAACTTCCTGTCCCGGGGCGACCTCGTGTAAGCCGAAAAGACTCTATTGCAGAAGGCATTGGCGCGTAGGTAATCTTCAAGGTCATCGGTGTAGTCGATCTCTTCTCTCATTGAGCGCACAATCAGCTTGATGAGGTAGTATTCCTCCCGGCGCTTTTGCGAGTACCCAAACAATCCAAGCACAAGATGTTTGATGCGTTCACATTCCTTCTCAGGTGTTGTCGTTTCTCGAAGTCTTCTAAAAAGCCTCGACAGGTATTGTGGCTGAGTCTGGAGCAAGAAGAAGAGCTCCTGGTAGTGTTCAAGCTTGCGTCGAGAAGCTTTGTTGAGTGCTTTCAAATCGAAAGGGTCTTTGGATGATATGTCGGAATTTGGCAGCAATGCACCGACATGTCCTCCGAAATGCCGCTGATGTTTGATAACCTCGTCCAAAGTGATTTTGTTCTTGACGAGCAACGCGATCTTGATATCAAGTTGCTGAATATACTGGTCCGCGAGTTCGTTCTGTCGTACGTGCTGCACCACTGTCTTGCGCAATCGCTCGAATTCGATCTCCTCTTCGAAATCAAAATCGCTGTCGTTCAGCAGATGCACGAAGCCTTTCAAGGTGCCAACGGGAGGGTTCTTGCCTGATGTCAAGCTTTTGTATGCTTGACCTTGGATCTTAGCTCTGACAACACTTTGTATCTTGACAACTTTCTCCATGTTCTCCTTGAAATAGCGCTTCTTTTCGACAAAGCGAGCACGTATTTGAGCACCATAAATGGCGGCTTGGAGCTGGATAATTGAATCGTCTTGCTCCTCAAGGTCACTTAGCAGATCACCAACGCGGCTCCTGCATAAAGTAGCACGAATGGCTGCTTGTATCTCCGTGATAGCGTCTTCTTCATCTTGAAGTTGAGAAAGTGTTTGACCAACTGCTTGTCGACATAGCAGTCCTCGAGCAGCTGCCTGTAATTTGCTGACCGATGATTGTGCCCGGCGAAGCTGTGCGTGCTGCTCTGCCAGCTGCTTACGTAGAAGGAAGCCACGTAGATTTTGTTGAAATGAAAGCACGCAGCTCTCTTGGTTCGTCAATTCCACCTTCAAGTCTCTCACCTGCGCTCGCGAGAAGTTTCCTCGGACGCAGGCTTGAAGATGACCAATTCTTGAAACGTGCTGTCTCAGCTCTCTCTTCAGACTTGATGCATGCGCTCGGGTGCGCCTCCCTCTGGCTGTGCTTTGCAGACGCAACCACATGTCAGACATAGTTTCCAGCCTTTCGAGTTGATGGCCGACATGAGCTCTGACAGCCATCGCCTTCATTGCTGCCTGAAGACATGCTATCTGCTCCTCACATGCAAAGAGGTCATGAAGCCGCTGCTCGACCTGTTTTCGAACAAGCAGACCGCGAACAGCTGCTTGAAGAGATCGGATCTCCTTTTCCGACTTGCGTGTATCGGCCACTTCTCGAGCTGCCGAGCGTCGTATGAGCAGACCTCGAATTGCGGACTGGAACTCGCGAATGCCCTCATTGTGCTTCCTAGCTGCTGTTCTTAAAGTTTGCACTTGCTGACGTGCTTTATTCGCTCTGAATAAGCTTTGTATCTTTAACACCTCGTCTTGCTTAGATTGCCAATACTGAACTTTTGCCTCCTCCCGTTGTCGTTGTAAGAAGCCTCGCGCCGCTGCCTGCAACGAAGTGGCGAACCGCTGCATTCCCAGTTTGTAGTCCGTGACCTGTCTGGCCCAATCACCGCGAATCATGGACTGAAGTGCGATTATTTGGTGCTCATGATCCCACATGTTACTCATGTGGTCGCCAAGTTGCAGCCGCACCTGGCCGGCGCGTATCATGGACTGAAGCGCGACTAGCTTGTGCTCCTGGTCCCACATGTCGTTCATCTGTGTCCCAAGTCTTAGCCGTACGAGGGCTCCTCGAATCTGTGTCTGTAGGTCTTCTATCTCTGCTTCATGCTCATGTAGCTCTCGATCTACCCGTTCCTCCTCGGTTTCTACTGGCTCTGGTTCAGGCTCGGGCTCTGCTCCAAAGCTGGCGCCCATGCCCTGGAAGCTAGGCATACTCACACCAGCTTTGTCGAGCCCACGTTGAGTCTGCTCGAGCTCATGGTCCTGGAACTGTAGCTGGCCGACCAGATTACCGATCCGGAAATCTACCATGCCTTTTCTGAAAAGTAACCAGGATAAGGCATGTATGCAGTAGATGACTTTTGGGATGTTCTTCTTCTCGTACAAATCTATCAGTTCAAATCTGAACAGCTCTGGCAGTCCGACTTCCTCCAGGAATCGAAAAAATATGACAATGTTGTCAGAGTGTTTGAACTGCAACTTGGGGTTCCTGAAGATACGCATCAGCTTGTCGGGATGGAAGGCTTGCACGATCTCAGCCAGAGTAACTCCATTGCGGAGGGCCTCTTCGAGCTCGACGATTGGGGGTATAGGTTGGTGTATAATGTCCTCTATCCATTCTTTTGCCTCGCCAATGTGGCAGAGATATTCATAGGCTTGCAGAAACTGGCGCTGCTTGTCCATCCAGTTCCTCTCGCCAAAGCCATACTGTCGCTGCCTCGATCCACGCGGCGAGTCTGTCCGTTTGAGCTGCCTTCGATTCTGAAGCCCCACAACAGAAGGGATAGGGCTGGACAGAGAGAAGTCTTGGCTGTCGCTAGTCTGCGCGAATCGAGAAAGTGCCTTCAGATGACTTGTCGAAGATTTCTTAAGCTCTTGCAAGTCTGGAGCTACAAACGTGGAAGGATGTGGGGTTGTGTGAGGGTAATGAATATGGGATCTAGGAGACTCCGGTGCTGGCGACACTCCTGGCTCATCGGAAGAGAACCGTGTCTTGTCTTCGTATACAGGGTTTTCGTGTTGTGCTTGAGGAAAGTGATCGGAGGTATTGGCCCTAGCATGTTGTGCAAGACGGCGCCTGCTTATAGTAGGCGATGAGGGATTGGGCGCTTGCGGCAATGGTCTCAAAGACTGGCGGATGTTGTGATAGATACCGTCAGGGCTATTCTCGATGCTACCTGAGCCCATATGTACTGGGTTCTGGTAGATATCAACCGTCTCGCTGATCCCTCTCTTATGCGCACTCGTTCTCCTCTGTTGATTGTAGGCACTTGAGTTTGTGGACGTCACCGTGCTTTTGCGACTTGGTCCATCTACTTGTGAGGAGTTTGGGTAGTTCGAATAGCCAGGGTAGGCTGAGGAGCTTGCAGAGGCTGTCGAATCGTTTCTGGCTATGAAGCCATTCCCGAGGGAGGCGTTCAGCTTTCCGACGCTGAATTGTGGCATATCTAGCGGCAATTGCTTCGTCTTGTCAGGATGTTACGCTGGCAGCTGCACGGACGCATGGTCAGCTTCTCATGCTGTAAGATTAGCGAACCGCTGCGGATTTCTGCAAATCGATCTTGGAATTCGTAGCACGCCTCCTCAGTAACGATCAGTCTTTGCTTGAGCTTGACGGGCAATAGCTACTCGTTTATCAGTTGCATATATGTTGGGCTCGAAAGTGTGTCAGGCTATCAAATGATGCGCGAGTGCTCGTGTTGATAATGAGCACGTGATTCTATAAACAAACTCCTCGTTTGGGGAAGGTGCCTTTTGCACCAATTCCTAGGACAACTACGCTTCAGGTAGCTTGCGCTTAACCTGTCCGGTCAAACGCACAACGGCAGAAATGGTGCTCGACTGGCCTGTTTGCATGCGCCGACACGATGAAGTATTGATGCAAGGATAGGCATGTATCGTAAGACCCGACTTGAAACTGCACACCTATTCATCTCAAGGCTTGTAAGTGCAGTGGCATCATCGCGGCAATATATTTTGCACTGCCTGCGTCATTACTAGTCTTCAGTCGTTGTGAGGTCGCCAGTGGCCCATCTAAATCTCACTGGCAAAGCACAATGCACAATCGTCCAGTACGATCACCTAGTACCATCTATGCGAGGACCTGTTCGTACATTCGTGGCTGTCCTTGACCTGCATCTCATGTGGAGAACCCGCGAACACTTCAAAGACGCAGCCATACCTCACCCTTTATCGTGCAGACTATAGACAACTGCGTGGATATGGGAAAGCAAGTTCGTTGTTAAACATTGACTCACGTTGATGATCGGTCCTCAGCTACATATGATCTCATACGATCCTTGAAACCAACTCGTTCAACTGTGCCATCTAAAGGGGCTAGGTCTGCCTCCACCGTCTCAGAAGCACAGATGCAGCTCAGGCTACGTCGCCGACGGTCATGATCGTGGTGCATATCAGATCTCTTCAATGCAATTTAAGTCCCGCTGCACACTGGACATGGATTGGCCCATGTGTGGTCACTGCAAGGCGGACAGAAGCATTGAGCACTTTGAACCGATCTACCTGCAGATGATCGCCACGTCAATGCGGCAAGATGTTCATGTCCGATATGAAGCGCTCATTGTGATCTACAATAAATAAATTTGTTCAAAACCAGGCTGCTGGACAAGTACAGGCGGCAGCGACACTTTACGCAACGAATAGCACTCCTTAATCTGGACGATCAATGGAGCATACGCTGCCGACAATGCTAAGCACGTGGCCCGTGAGTCTTCGAATCCTCACTGACATAGAACAAATACATGAGTACTAATCGTCCCAACGGATCCAGCTGCGGATTGCAAGTGTAATAATAGCATGAATCGAGCCGTGTCGAGGAGGACTTGGATGTTCCAACGTGCTGTGACCGATGGGGTCCGAGATCAGCGGATGTTACTACCGAGAGCCGTTCTGCGATATCATCGGGTGCAGCGTTGTCGAAAGCCCATCGTCTTTGTAGAATGCTCTTACCGTAGCACGCGTGGCACGCTAGAACAACGCGCACTCGATAGGGGGGGTCGAATGAGAATGCTCAACTAAGTAAACAAGTCCCACTCATGCGGTCACGTCGAACGCGTAACTTATCCATTCCTTCCGGTTGCTTACCAGAAAACCGGCGACGACTTCGCCTTATGCAGGAACATCTTGCACTAGCCGTTTCGCTAAAGGTATCGCCAAGTCAAGTTCAACCATCATCACTGTCAAAAGCAAGAACTGAGGCGGATGCGACTGCGTCTACAACCACGTTCATGCACTTCTATACGACACCTGCTGGAACTCCTTGCTTCCTGACGGTGGAACACGCGTCTTCCGCGAACGTGTTTAGAAGTGAGACTCTAAAACAACATGCCAAATGACGCCTGCAAAATGCGCGAAGATGACCGTGCGCGTTGATTGGATCCAGTGTTCAGCAATGATTGACCACAATTGACGCCGGTCAGCGATCGCGATCTCGTGGGCGTTTTGGGCAAAACAAATCCTTGCAGCACGCAAGAACCAGGAACCGAAAGTCTAACCCTTGTTGACGAACGCACTAACGGGCAGCCAACCCGGCAAAGCTTTTCTATTGGTAGGCTTTGTGCTTCACTTACTTAGTACATATACTACCCTCGGTCACGGAAGCCTGAGAGGCTCATCTCGGGTTGATCGGTTCTGATGTGACTTACAGCCTGTTGCCTTGCACACCGTCTGTTCATGCTCTTTCCAAGTCGTTCATTCGTGTATCACATTTGCACCTCGCAAACACTCGTTGTGTCGCTCAGCCTAAGCACTTCGTGGTTGAAATGAACACGACTGGCAGACAGCAGCCACCTTGGCAATGTCATAAATACAGCGAAAGCACAGATTCAGAGACATCATTCTTTGATCCATCAACATCTTCTTCAGCTGGCGACGCCTGGGTAAGTTGAGTTGCCCTCATGCATGAGCTTCACGCTGAGACATTCTAGTCCGGATACTTTGAAGGCTGGGACGGTCAATCTCGTGACAGCTACTGCCCCGAGATAGCTTCCGCAAGCAATTCGCCTACCCGATCTCAGAGCACAGAAGAGACACCGACATTCGAGTCCAGGCTCTTGCCAACTGCATGTCCTCGGCAAAGCCGCCCAACGTCCGTTAGAGGGAACGCGGAACCTGAACAGCTACACAAAGCAGTGCGAAGGTCAAAACGGTATGGAATTGTGCCGTACGCCGAACCTCAAGCTGGCGAGCGAGCAACTGTTCGTCTCAACAGCCTTCTACACGACTCCATGTCCAACACCGAGGACATCCTTGCTGCCATGTACAGTTCAGACTGGGACATTTCATCGCTTCAGGACTGGTACGAGCAATCAGCGCGTGGTCCTTCAGATTTAGCGCTCTTCAAAATCATGTTCAGCCTTCGATACACCATCGACAATCCATCTCCGATACCGAGGTGACAGGGCGGCGAACAACAGTTTCACTGTATTCTTTCACGACTAAATTTCACACAAATATTCTCTTTAGCGTTTACAACACCACTTTTGAGCGTTCTCGTATACGACAATCGATACCACTTTTCAGTTTCTTGTACGAATGTTATGGCAACGACAAAACATTCTTCATGTGTATAGCTATTCTTGTACAACAATACACACAGCAGCAATCATCATTATGGCCTCTGGGGAAGATACGACAGAGAACATTTGTGTCGGTCTTGTTTCGATTTGTCCAAAGGTTTGAAACAGTTGGACACTTTTCTCCCATAGTAAAAGCTGCCCAGGGTTATACGTTTAGTGGTGGTTTACAGAAAGATCAACGCAAGCCTTCGACATTTCTCAATGGCTGCAGTAAGCACGCGCAAGAGGACGGACGTTGCCAGCGACCGGCAGCTACCGGCAGCGACCAAGGATGATGGCATAAGTTAGTAACAGTAATCTACCCGGTACATCCAATGCACTATTATGCCATCGAGCCTCAGGTTGAAACAATAATTTCCTCCAGCTTGGCAATCGTTCCCTCAAATCGAGCAGCACTGACGTTTTCGTTGGCCGGTTAGAGGCGACAATGCCGCGGAGTAGTCCTTGATACTAGACGCAGTACGGATGCGAAACTAGCCGGCTGCCATGATGTCATTGGTAATTGGCCAGAGCGTGTCGTTGTGGGCCATGACAGCATCGTGCAGAAACTTGTAGCGGACACACGGCAGATTCATTGGCTGACTTTCGTGCCCAGGGGGTCAGGAGTGGTCCCAAGACTCGTGTTTTGTTCCTTTCTCTATGAGCACAGTGACGACGGTGACCACATCTGTCAGCTTGTAACAGTCATCGCCAGGCTCGACGTAGGCGTTGAGCCTGCTCTGCAACCGCGGAGGTCACTGGGTGGTGCGGATGTTGCGTTGTTGATATGGCATCTGCTGCTGCATATCAGATTCTTGACTTTGACTTGCCGGATCTTTCCTTATGCAGAAAGGCTTCAACGTGGTCAACACCTTGAAACTCTCTAAGGCATCTATCTGTACTCGGTGCTTGCCAAGTTGCGTAATTCTGCAGGAACTAGCTTCTCTTCCGTAGTTCACCAACCTACATCTAAACTTCACTCTGTCGCCTTGCGAAGGAACTTGTACACCCACTCTTGGTTACTAGTCGTCCTCATCTTTTCCGTCTACCATTCGCTTTCTTCCCCGAGGAGAGCGCTGACATCGGAAGACCTCCTGCCGGACTGCCAACACTTTAGAGAACGACGTCATCAGCCGTTCCCTGCCGTTTGTCGCTTTGTCAGCTGCACCGACTTCCCTCCATTGTAATTGATCTCTACACCATTGAGGTCAACCATAGACAATACCAGCAAAGATGTCGACGCATATACAGCAATTCAAAAACTTCATTCGACATGGAAAACAAGCCAGAGCTGCAGATCCACCGAGAGATCAACCCACCACCAACATATCGAACGTACACGCTCAACAACAGCGGGCTCCTCACCATGGTATAAGCGAACCCGTGGTTGGCCATCAAAAACAGGCAGCATATCAGGCACCTGGAGCGAATGCTGGCGAATACAGCGTGGCTGGTGGTGGTGACAACCGCAATATCGCTGCCCAGGCTGCTGGCAATGCGGCCAATGCGACTGGCAAGAACCAGAAGATGCAAGTTAATCAGTCAGATTTGGCCGCCCTCGTGGCCGACGAACGAGAAAAGGCCTCGAAGATGCCCCGATACCCCGGTCTCGAACGGTTTATCCTCATAGAAAAGATGGGCGACGGCGCTTTCAGTAATGTCTACCGAGCAAGAGATACCCAGACATCAGCCGAAGTGGCGATCAAAGTGGTGCGGAAGTTCGAGATGAACTCAAACCAGGTATGTCCTGTGCTAGGAGCCCTTCCCACGCAATCCTCGATATCGTCGTTTCTTCTTGTTATGATTCCGGCCAACATTTGACATTACAGGGCGACGCTCACTTGCATCCGGAGTTCAAGAAACAACCAAAAGGAGTGGAGGTCAGCATGCGGTTTCTTTTTTCTTTCTGTTCACAAATTCCCTGGCGATATCGAGGATGCTCTATCTGCGCGTGTCCACGAACGTACTGACTTTTGGTCTGTTAGAGGGCGAACATCCTTAAGGAAGTGCAAATAATGCGGCAGCTAGACCACCCTAACATCGTCAAACTGGTCGACTTCTCCGAATCGCGTCAATACTACTACATCGTCCTAGAACTGTGTCCCGGCGGAGAGCTCTTCCACCAAATCGTTCGATTGACGTACTTTAGTGAGGACCTTAGTCGGCATGTCATTGTTCAAGTCGCCAAGGCATTGCTGTATCTTCACGAAGACAAAGGTGTTGTGCATCGGTCAGTATATCAGTGCTTTCCACCTCTGGACCGCTTTTACTGACGCGCTGTTAGTGATATTAAGCCAGAGAACCTGTTGTTCTATCCAGTACCGTTCATCCCAACGAGAAACCCGAAGCCGCGCGGACCGGAGGACGAGGACAAAGCTGATGAAGGAGAGTTCGTTTCCGGCGTCGGTGCAGGCGGCATTGGCCAGATCAAGATTGCAGACTTTGGACTCTCAAAGGTTGTTTGGGACTCACAAACGATGACACCATGCGGTACTGTTGGCTACACTGCTCCCGAAATTGTCAAGGATGAACGATACAGCAAATCCGTTGACATGTGGGCATTAGGGTGCGTGCTGTACACCCTGCTCTGTGGATTTCCTCCTTTCTACGACGAGTCCATTCAGGTTTTGACCGAAAAGGTGGCTAGAGGTCAGTATACCTTCTTGTCCCCATGGTGGGATGATATCTCCAAATCTGCTCAAGATCTTGTCTCGCATCTATTAACGGTCGACCCTGACAAGAGATATACCATTGAGCAATTCCTCGCCCACCCCTGGATAAAACAGTCGAACGAAGAGACATATGCAGCCGCAGATGCTCCGCCACTAGCTACACCGTTAGCAGTCCGACAGAAGGAGTTGGGTGGTAACATGGATTACGGCCTCATGACACCAGGTACACCAGGTCGGCGCCAGGACTTCCGATCACCTGGTGCTGTGAACCTAAGAGAGGTCTTTGACGTTGGTTATGCAGTGCACCGACAAGAGGAAGAGGCAAAACGACGCAAAAACTTTAAACACGGTTACAGAGGCGCAGGTGTACCGGGCAGCCTCAATCCGCTGAACGAAGACGATGATGATTATGAAGACGGAGACTATGAAGAAGATGTCCCAGCAAAGGTGCCCAAGGGTCAAGCACCTTCTGATGTTTCAAGTATGGAAGCAAAGATGAAGTCCACGAACCTTGGTACAGTGCCTTCCTCAGCAGCTCAGGCTCGGGCTGCCGCAGTACCACAAAGCAGGCAACAACAAGAGCGTGGATATGGTCAGCACAGTCCTGCTGTGGCCGCTGCGGCGAAGCAAAGTGTGGGCAGGCGCAATAAGCAACCATTCGAACTCACTCTAGACAACTCAACACTGTTAGGAAGGAGGAACAAAGGCGGGAATGCCCCTAGCAAGCTGAGAGAGATGGAGGTCCGGTAGTACAGCGTTGTTGTCTTAAGTTGGTTAATTATGCTTTCGAACGAGGATCACCGGGCAACTTTCGTGTATCTCAGCATTCCGTTCTGGCTGTGCTGTCATACCGCTTTTTAGAGCTCCAGGGTGATCAGATGAGCAGTTTCTTGTGCTTATGAAGCATTGAGATGGGCAGTAACAATGAGTAATATACCGAGGTTGAGTCTGTTCTTTTGATATTGATGATGTGTTAGGAGGTTCTGTGCTCCAGAGTAGCACTTAGTCGAGTGCCCTTTGTTTGGTAATCACGTTTTTTTATATTTCGTATCGCGCCACAGCGGAAATACGGAGGATTCAAGGTTGGTACTCACACAATGCTAGCACTTGACCAAGAAGTCACTGTAGGCTGCAGTGCATTGTCATCCAAACTTCGCTCTATTCCTGTTCTGGTAATCGTCCTTCAGGCAATATCTATATACCCCACCTTTTCGTCTCGTGCTCCACGAGTATTGATTGCTCAAGGTTTGTTCATACCATTGTATCCCGAGCAAATATCCACCATCGAAACCTAGAACCACCAGGGTTTTGCTCCATGCCAGGGTCAAGCAAAAGAACCTCATCAGTGATGTCGGAAACCAGCTCAAACCGTAGGAAAACACGGCGACAGAAGAGTCCTACGGACGCCTCCGACAACGACTACAATGGCCTTCCGGATACGCCATCTAGCAGATCCTCCTCCAAAAGATCACAGCGGCAGAGATCACCTGCAGACGAGGCAATAGACGAAGACGACATTTGCCAAATTTGCCACCTGCTACTCCTTCGTCCAGTCAGAACAACGTGCACGCACACATTCTGCGAGTCCTGCTTCTCGCACTGGGCCGATGTATCAATAAATCAGATGACGATGGGTCTTGACATCGACGAGCCGATGCTACTGCCTTCTAACGAGATTGAGGCTCGATGTCCAATGTGCAGGACTTCGACCGTCGCTCTGCTTGATCGGGAACGGGCCGCGGATCTCGAGGGCAAGTACCCTATCGCTTACGCCTCGCGCAAAGAAGAAGCACCATTTGGCGCCGAGGACGAGGAGGGCGCGATAATCGAGACCGTAACAGTGTACATTGGCAACGAACACAGATTGCAACGACGCGAGAACGAAGATGACCGGAACATTCACGAATGGCGGTTTTTCGTCCGCGCCTCACGAACGGATATCGTCGAGGAGATACAGGTTTTCCTACATCCTACTTTTCGCCAGAGTAGCCTGGTACTGCAGTATCCGCCTTATAGTGTTCGACGAGTGGGCTGGGGCGTTTTCACAATCTTCGCAAACATCGTGCTTAAGGCGGGGTACAGTTGGGTTTCTCCGGAAGCGGAGGATACGAGTGACGGGGCCGTGAAGGGGAAATTGCCATTGGAGTGGATGCTTGATTTTCAGGGAAGAGGGAGCCAAGGGAGGTTGAGATTGAAGGTCAAAAAGGAGAAAGACGGGCAGGATGCGGAGAATGAGAGGTTGGTGGAGAGGACAAGGCAGAGTTGGATGAGGCAAAGACAGAGAGATCCGGACTATGTCCCGCCCTTGGAGGAGTAGGCTATTGGTCACTGTGCTTGTACGTTCGGGCAGGCAGTTTGCAGTCAAGAAATGGATTTGATTAGGTCAGAAGTACCATATCTCTCCAGCACCCTTGCCTGCTTTCATATCTTCAACATGCTCATCAAGACCTTTCCGCAACTTCGACGCCACGACTTCTGGCGATGGCGGTCCCGTAGGTGGTGGGCCATCATAGCCTGGCTTTGTAGTCTCGGGCCTGAACCAAGGTACTGATGTCGCGCTGCCCTGGTGGAGTTCTTGAAAATCAGCCATAGTGAAACCGCCGCCCTGAACCACGAACTGGATCTCCTTGCCGCTGAGGAGGTCATCAAGGGCTTTCTTGGCATCTTCAACAGTTGAAGCTTTGCGCACGACTGCCACGTTTTAGAGACAGTAAGGACGAAGGAGTGGCTTCTTACTTTCACAGTCTGGCGATGCAGCGTCGACACATGCCTGAAGGTGAGCCGGATTCTTACCAAGCAAGAGTCCTCGGACTGCTACTGGGGCTGCCATTGTGGTTTGGCTTGTGTGAATGAATGGTTATTGTGCTCTTTGAGATGTTTCAACTCTCCCAGGTGGTGAGTTTCTCAGCAACAGATGCACACAGCACGGTAGTATATCGATGAGTCGTACAGGGATCAACTCCGTAGCTTCATGTAAGCCACCGGGCGGCTTGAAGCCTTGGCATAGTCTAGTAGTACCACGTATCGAACTCCGGACGCCGATCATCAGCTGACTCCCTTTGACATCTGCAATGCAACTACGTCCGTTACTCGCTGCCATCATAACCGGACCGTAACCACATGTACGGCCTGAGATAGGCTTGACCAATGCCTGTTCTTGCTATGTACTGAACTGACCAAATGTGCCAACGTTGACAGGGAGCATGAATAAAGTGTGTATAATCAGGCTTGCGTTAAACTCACATTAATGCCGAGCTAGATCCGTTAATGTAGATCGTAAACAATCGCTACAGAACAGCTAGAGGCACATCGTATACTTGAATACTGTATATGTGGTCCTCCCCGCACCTCAATGCCGCGGTCAACTTTGTTGCAACCATTTCGACATATAGGGCCCGAATGCTGAGGAGGTACCCACGAGAATCTAGGTATTACAGGCTAGTTGGAAGGACGCCAATGCATAAAAAGGTACTGTTCACAGCCTTTCATTGTGTACGATGGAGGCCTGTAAGCAGAACCCGAGAACGCACCTGCCTCGGCGATGGAACGCGACCGAGCTAGCTGTGATAAGGTTTAGCGTCGGCATCGGCTACACACCGGCCCGTGCTTCGGTAAAACTGTGAAGGTTTCACTCCCACCAACAAGAAAATTTGCAAAAAACAATCAGCAGCGCGGATTCGCTGGTCGTCACCGACCCAACTACTGACGCGTC
>Ga0066648_10000374_pt1 | contig 31544 bp, 26 predicted proteins | sample CryGeyCG12114_NA_FD_59537 | JGI IMG/M metagenome (GOLD analysis project Ga0066648, IMG submission 59537) | Groundwater microbial communities from aquifer - Crystal Geyser CG19_WC_8/21/14_NA | ecosystem: Environmental > Aquatic > Deep subsurface > Groundwater | place: USA: Utah: Grand County... | reverse complement strand
AGAGACCTGTCACTTGAAAAATACTGAAACTTTTATAACTGCATGTTTACCTATGGCAATTCTAGTTCAAGGCCTTCTTCTCTGAAAATCTTGAGCATATTCTTTTTTCCCAAATTCCCTTTCATCTGGTAGTATATAGTCATAAGTTGTAGTACGTAAAAGTAAGTATAGTTTGTTGACAAACACAAATGGTTCTTTCGTACAGCATTTGTCAAAATTTACCTGCATTTCTTTCCAATAAAGCCATAGTGTAGTAACATTAGTAATGACTACATCTATGACTTAAACAAAGGTTCATTTCACTTTTACCATTTATGAACGGTATATAGAAAGAATTCTTCAAGTCCTAATGCTATGTTGGTGAATAAGTGTCTTCATTCCACATGTTCTTGGCACATTAAGCACATTTCAAGAAATTATTGAAAATTAAATGTGGTTGAGTTCCTAGCCATAAAATTGCATAATTTTATGGGCAAACAAAAATAATTCATATAATGAATACTATTGAGCTTATATTATTGCATGTAGTTAGTACAGCACTACGGAAATCATGACACATTTGTGTTACTCTGACTCTGATTGATAAATAAAGGTGCACAGAGGATTAGGTCTTGAAAGAGAGAAGGTCGCTAAATACTGATATTTAGCTCTCACTTTTTCAGATCGGTTGTTTGACTGACTTGAGAGTTGAGATAGTAAATAAACAACAGAAAAAAGTGAAAGCGACAATTTTTCTGGGTCGCAGCCATCACAGCTGAAACAAGTTCAAGTAATAGTTAATCATTTTTACGATTCATCTTACCCAAAAACATCCATAGTTTTCACTTTTTTGGGATTCTCAAAGGAATTCGTCTGTGCTGAACTTGACACTTTTTGTTTGAGAGCGACAGGATAATAAAGCATTGACTGTTTTTACTTCACCTATTTCACTTCTCGTTTTACTTTTTTAGACTCTCATATGTCATGTTTCGTGGTGTCAAACCAATGACAAAACAACATGATACATAAATATTTTATCAGTAGAAATATTTTTAAAGTTGTCATAAAACCTTGAATTGTGTATAATATTACTTTTAGAACTGTAGCTATCAAATTTCGCCTAGATGTTAAATCGATTTTTATATTCTGCAAGGAGGCTCATCGGAATGTGTCTCATGTTGTCAGGGTAAAATTGTTTAGATGATATGATAGCATATGCGAGTTCAAAAGTTTTCATGGAGAATTTAATTGAGTAATCAAAGATTAATTTGATAAAAATATAAATATTATTGTTCAACTGTTAAATTTTAAACTCCGTGTTTATTATGGAAAATATAGCATATGGTTTGGTTGTTTGCTTCCTTTTGAAAACTTTACCGAAGAAAAGTATTTCATTATATTGCTTTCCACAAATTCTGCCTTTAGCAAGTACTTGGATTGCAAAATACTTAACTTTTTGACCAGGTTTATACTCTCACTCAAGAATTTTCATTTGAAAACACCTTGCACTGCACTTCACTTATAGCGCTTGGCACAAAATATAATGAGGAATTCACACCTTTAAACCCCAATAGAACCTTTTGAAGCTTCAAAAAAAATTCACATGATTTTTTCCATAAATAAATTCACTTTAAAAAATGGCTATCATATACGATTCCCATATGTGTCTGCTGTGTGTTTTTCTACGCCAAATTATTTTCATCCAATTTAATTATTGAAACAATAGCATCAATAGCTTGTTCATATTCCAATATTTAAAAAATCTTTTTTGTGCAATGTAATATTTGCAGAAGAAAGTAAGGCTCAAACAAATTTTGTAAAATAAAATACATTGCATTGAATGTTAATTGTAATAACAAGCAAAGACATTGCTGGACAATAGTCAAATGGTTTTAAGACCCGCATAGCAATTGTTTTCTTGTTCGTACACCCAGCATTAAAAATGTCTCTCGTTTCACCTTTTACCGATCTTGACATTTGATATATGAACATGAGAAACATAGTTTGCTACAGCCTGTTTTTCGTATTTTTGAAATTGGTTCATTAATACGGGAGTTATTAGCGTCCCAATTAGAGGTTTTTCAATAAAAAAGCACGGCCTCAAAAAATATCTACCGCCTCAATTTTGAGAATTCATGTTGGAGTGGTAAGCTCATACACACATTGCGTATTGTAGAGGACTAGAGGCCACAGTTTGGCGACGCCTTAGCTTTAATAGCATCAGTTTTAGATAAGCAGGATTCCAAACTAACCAATGAGCGATAGATGGGAAGAAAACCCCGGGAACATTGCTGTATAAAATGTTTTCCTAACTATCCTAACAACGAGAGCTGATGGTCGATGGTGCGGTGAACGAATGCCGAAAGTGAATTTTCAAATCAATCAGGTTTGAGTTTTGATTAAAAAACACTGATCTGTAGACACTAGCCAGGTTTTCAGTACACATCACTACACATACTAGTCAGCTAACAGTTTGAGTTTTTATCATAATCTCATAATCTCATCCATCTAGTGTAATTCGCGACAACAGACGACGAAACAGCGAGAGATTTCTAAAGATAAAAGCTACAATAATGTAAACACAAATTTCCGTTCTACTCGTTGGTTACTGAGAGCCTTGATTGGTTTAAATTTGTGATTAGAATGAATCTGGGATTCAATTTTCGACGACTAGCTTGCTCCTGGGGGAAGTTCACATTTGCAGGTAATAGTTTTTTTTCAAATATATCGAAAAAATCTGGACTACTAACTCTGTAGACGTTTAATGTATTTTGGGTGCATTGTAATTGACAAAAATGTGCGAAATGTGAATCGTTTCATTTGATTCAGAATATTCAACCAAGACGAGTACTCAATCATGTGTGACGCCCCATCTTTTAAACGTGAATTGTTATGGATTGTTGAACAAGCCGATGGATTCTCCTCATAGTTGCATGATTTTCTACAGAAATACTAGTTTTTTCAACAAAGGTAAAATTCATTCATTATGTCTTAGCGTTTTATTTTCTAGCTATCGATGTCGTAAACTCATTACCCAGTGATGGGATTTAGTAACCATTATATTATGGATGTTAAAATGTGTGATGTTAATGAGCTAAATGATATTTTTAAATTACAGTAAGCGCCGATCAGTTGTGGAAAGGTGTTACAAGTGTCAGCAATGCCGGTCGTAAAAGAGGTCGGGGTAAAGGTGCCGGAAGAAAAATGATTAAGGATCTAAATCGGGGACAAATTATTGGAGTCGGTACGTATAGCTCCCTGATTCATTATTCTAAAACGTTGAATTTTGCTGTAAATGCTAAATGGTCATGTCATATGCGTCATAACTTAAGGCAAGAGGATAAATTCTAGGTGATTGAAATGTAAATTTTTAGGAAAAATCAACATGGTGTGGCCGGGTTTGAATGCTCCGGTTATCCAAGGCAAAGAATTAGTTGAACAATCAGTACTGCCACCTGATCCTGACAGGGAAGCAAAATTGATAAGAATGAGGGATTCAATGGGACAGTTTAGAGCTTTGAAATTAAATCCGATGGAAAGAGGTTGGTCTGGTGCAAAAATGCACGGAAGGAGTTGTGGTCCACCTGAACCTATTGGACAAGGTTGGTTTTGTTTTTTGATTAATTTAAAAAAAAATTTGTTAAGTTTTCTCATCACTCATGTTTTGTTTGTGCTTTTAGATACCTTTGAAGGATTTGACACCAGAATAATCGAAGTACGTTTCATTCTTATCGTAGTACTGTAATTTGGAGGTTATTTTTACTTCATGGATTTTTAGGTACATTAGTTATAAAAAGGAATGTTTACCATAATTTAGATGAAAGTAGTAACCAACATGGACTCAAATATTGGCCGTAAAAGAAGATTTAGTGTAGCAGCGTTTACGGGGAATCAACAAGGAATATGTGGGTATGGTCTTGCGAAATCCCCTGAAGGACGTGGAGCTATTAGGAAAGCTAAAAATCGTGCAGGGCAAAAGCTTTTGTATATTGAACGGTATAATAATCATACAGGTAAAAAAATATACCATTTAAGATTTCCATCTGCTCTTAAAAAGATATTTTAAATTGAATATTGCTTGTTTTATTTGTTTAGTTCTTCATGATTTCTTCACATGTTTTGGAAAGACAAAGATATTCGTGTCGAAAAAACCAGAAGGTTTTGGACTGGTATGCCATCGAGCTATAAGAACTATGTGCCAGTTGATAGGCATAAGGGATTTATATGCTAAAATAGAAGGACCTACCAATGTTCAACACATTGTGAAGGCATTTTTGCTAGGTCTCATACGTCAAGTGAGTTTAAAAAATAATTTTCAATTGCTGTTTTAAACATTGGAATCATAAAATGTATGTCAATGGCTTATTGAAATGTTTACTTGCTTTTTTGGACTCTCAGCGGTCCTACGAAAACTTGGCTGAAGAAAAGAAATTGAATTTGGTAGAAATGAGGGAAGAAAATTACAACTTTCCTCAACTACTCGCTGCACCTGAGAAGCGCAGGACCTCAAGCGAAATACCATCCAGTGAAGATTTAGAATTCAATCATGTGAGTTTTATCATATTGATTTTGTGAAAATGTTAATTTTTTATGTTAAGGGTACATCACATATAAATTTACATCTATATTTAATCAGGTTGTTATGAATTACCAAATTCCTTTAAGACGAAAACCGTACGAGCCATTCTATAAGAGGTTACCATCCTACCGAAATTTCCTATTGAAGAATGAGTGGCGTCGAAATCATGAAGACGTAAGGCTTAATATTTCAATCCCATCAGCATTATAATTGAGTCTCATTTGGTTGGAGGCCACCATTCAAAATTTTGCTTCTGATTATTTAGGTGCGATCAAAATTATATGCCGAGTTCGGAGGACTAAAAAGTCATCTCACAAGTCAATACCCAGAAAGCGATGGCACTTATGGATTACAACTTCGGAAGAAGCAAAAAATGTTGGAAGAACAGGAACAAGAGTAAACTGACTTAACAGATTTTGATTAGTTGTTTGGTATGAAATATTTTTCATGGCTCGTACCAACAATAAAAGGCATTTTTTCTTACTCGTTTATAATTTTTATTTCAATGCATTTGAGTTACAGAGAATTATGTCTATTACCCTTTATCCATCAACATGATTAATCTTAGACTGCATTACATATCACAATATGAAAACATTCCGGAGCCGATCTACGAATCAAACTACTGGCAATCCTTCCATAATGGTCAAAACTTGGATTCCATGGGTCCAGAGTTTTGGCTTATTATTATTAACTTTTCATACTATAATCAGATAATATATGAACATAAGAACAATAATTTTAGAACAAACTAGATAAACACTTAATTGCAAATACCGTAATTCATATAAGAAGAAACATAAACATAGCTAATTGTAAACAAGATATAGTCGGTTGGTAGCATACAAAATACAGAGGTCCATCGGTCCATGCATTAGCAGCGGAATGTAGATCCCTTAAGTTTATACGCTCGCTTCCAAATCTCACAGAGGCAAACAGTGGAATGAAATCTGTAGAAAATAGCTAACGGCATGGAAATGTGAGTTATGATTGTCCAAGCCCAAACACCATAAAATTTTAGCTGCACCGGATGGCTGTCCGCTCTAGATTTCTCTAATGTGTTTATCGCCCACATAGCTAGGTTGCATACGAGTAGAAATGTGACAACTTCGCGTCCCGGCTTTTTGCGCGCTTGCTCTGCTGTAGACGCTTGGCGTCTGGAGGCGTCCAAAATAAACAGGGTTTGCGTCATTAGTTGAATAAGTGAAGCTAAGGCCGTCATAAGTCCAAGAGCTGTGTGTTTCTTCATGGTAAAGTAGCCCCCAATGAGTGTGAACATGTTATAGATGAAAGAGCCAGTTTGAGCCACAATTAATAGAATATTATCTAACTCAAGATTTCTTCCGTAGCAATGACGTAATTCTCGCATCTGCAATCAAGTTGGAATTTTTATATGATTAAATAAGAAATAATCTCATAGGAGATGCTCAACAGTTCATCAAACCAGATGCAGCTTTACAATTAGGGCAAGTGAGATGGAAATCTTTCGAAATCTTTCTCAGTTCCAAATTCTACACATGGATTTACTTGTTTGATTTTTTTAGATAATCTCATTTTGCCCCTTACCTGACACATTCCGATGAGAACTGCAATCGTAGTTGCCGTATACACAAACAATTCAGTAATGTTAACTTCTAAAGTTGCCAAAGCTTGGTAACCCGGTCGTGTAATCAGAACGAAAAACAAAATCAAACTGATGATTGTAATGACTAGCACTAGTATTCCCAAAAAGAGTCCTTTATTGGCCCTGGCACAATCTACCGAGTAATGATGAGGCGATCGTTTTGGTCCAGGATACTAAATTTCAAGGAAACAACAACGCAAAAAAATACAATCCCAACTTACTACACTAAATTGGGGTATAGTGAGACAAATGAAAGCACATACATATTAAAGCACATTATTAACTACAATATTATCAGTACTATACAAATATTATTAACATCAACAGCATTAACTAAATTTTCATTGCTACTTCATAGTTAAAATGAAAAACTTACAACATGGGATTCCATACGATGACCATCATGACTACTGTCCACTCTGAGCATCCTCCGTTTGGCCATGCTTTTCCACATGACGTACAAACTAGCTGCACAGATGAGCGAGTACTCGATAGTGCATGGAAACAAGAAAGGTGATGCATTCTGAACCAACGAGCCCATGATGTCTGATCTCCGACACTCATAAATAGAGTAAGGACCTTTAAGACCCCGTTTCTCCCGATGGTGATTAGGACCAATCATTGTAAACGGGATTTCCGTGGTACTTGGAATATCATGAAGCCACGGATCTACTGTAGAGTGATCGGAGGAACCCCACGATAAAGGAAGATATGTAGAAGGGCTCCCTATAGAAGTATAGGAATGCGGGAAAGTCTTGGGATAGGTGATAGTTCCATTGTCTGGGTTGTAGAAATGAAGAATCTCATGTCTCGTTTCCTGAACCAACACACTCAGCCATACACACAAGTTGGTTCCGATCATATGCATGAGTCCAAACTTTGAGCCAAAAACACCTTCCGTGATGGTCATCTTTGAGTTGAGGAATATAAAGTACATCTGCATGAATGTGAAAATCATTCGCACAGATGGAGTCAGTGCAATCATGTAGTTATGACATTTCGTATCAGGTTCGAGTTCAAAGTATTGGCCAAACTCGAGTCCACTGTAGATCATACTTCCAATTCCAAAAGCTGTGGAAGAAAAAATTAGTGAATTAATAAGCAGTACGTCACTAACTATTGCTCAATGTCAATTGTGAATAGTTAGGAGGAGTTATCAAATTGCATCATTCATTCACTGTGAACCTACCCACAGCTCCCATTCGCAGATAGAAACTGCCAAAATTCACCCTGTGTGAATAATCATGATCAGAACTGTTTCCCAAACCTATGTCATTCAAGCCAGTCAGTTTAGTTCGTCTTCCGCGATTCGAAGGAGTCGTAGGCGGTAGCACAGAATCTGAACATGAGCCGGCTTCAGAATCACTAGAAGCTCTGTCAGTGGTAACTTCCGTGGCTGAACCTTCAGGAACAGATCGTATTTTGGAAACAGTCAATCGATTCCCCATATCAGTTATGCCTAAAAAAAATTAAATTTTCTCACACAAAGGTAGCAGTTTTTATTTATAAAGAGGATAATCTAGGAGCAAGGCAATCAAACGTAAATCTTACGGTTCCAAGTTGTTCTTACAGATCTGGTCGCCCTCTGTCGCACCATATTCACATACACGCAAAGCATGAAAATGATGCTCCCGAAATACAGGTACAAATAAAATCCCTACAGAGAAAAAATTACTATTTTTGGTGTTTCTATTGCCAAAATATTCATACAACCAACATTCAACGCATTTTTGCAAATAAATTCAACTCACATCGTAGAATGAAGGAGGTATATAGGATGAAATCACTTCGGACATTGGAAAAGCAATGCCCATAACAACCAGTAGTTTTCCATATAGTGCCGATAGGATGAGTCCTAGTAACTCACTGTGTGGTTTAAGAAAGTTTACATTACCAGTTTACTGATCACGCCAGAATTTTTAATCGTAATTAAATAAATAAATAAATTTGAAACTCAATTCGATTTGAAACTAACTTTTGCTGTTGCCGCACAAGTTTTACATCCACAGGAATCTCTGCTTTCATGGGAATAACAGTAAATTGATTCCGTCTTCCAGACAAAGGAGACTTGTCATCCAACGAGGATTTGCTAAGGGAATTTTCTAAAAATGGTTGTTCCACACCCTTATTTTTCAAAGATTGTGGTGACTCTGAGTAATTTCGGATTTCAATAGTCTCTCCAGCAGGACCTCCATTCAAAGATTTCTCCACCAATGTTGCCATTCCACTCATCCGAGTACCAGATTGCATTTTCCTACTGGAAGATCCAACTCCCGAACTGGATTTGGTACTGGTCCCGAGAGGAATATTTGAAGGTCTTCCACTGTTACCCACCCATCTGTTCATGATACAAAAATGTTAAGATCTCTATCATTATTATTAGCTTCTGAAAAAAAAAACTCGCAACAACAAAACTCGATATTTTTTAAACTCATGAAACAATTTACTTACCCGGGTAAAGAACCTGATCTTAGTCGGTTAATAATTTTTACAGACGAATTTCGCCGCCACCGACTGTTTGGATCAGTTGGCAACCACTTACTGAAATTCCACTCACTCATTCTTGTAAAACTATTATCTCAACGTCGTCAAAAAGATAATACTAGCTACACAATTACAGGAAACAAGCAGTATTTACATAGGATTGAAATCAGTAGTCAACATAACTCAATAACTGGCTCAAGTAATTCCCAGACTGGAAATGTCGATGCCGATGAGTTTTAAGAAAATTTCAAACAATTTTGCTTTAATGGAATGCATAGAGCGTATGGACGTGGAAAAAACAAGTCGGTGTGTTGATAATTGCAATCTTGAGGCTAGCAAAAAATGAAACCACTTGTACGTGAAATTATATATGACCACACGAATGTGTCCGCAAGGTAAACAGAATGGAACTGACTAGATGTGCCTGGCATAGTTTTGTTTCATTCCTACACAGTCCACCCTTTAAAAGTAAGAAGCTAATAATACATCAGAGTGGTAAAACTCATTTACAGAATGAACAACATAGTTTGTTCACATCTTCAAATAGTTAGTTAGAAAAACTTTAAGTGAATAGATAGACTTGTAGTGTCCTACTGTTGAATGATTATCGGATTAGCGTAAATTTAAGGCCCCATACCAGAGAATGGTTTGCTGGGATGACCTATATAATAAGGGAAGACATTATTCTTGGATTTTAGCTAAGCCTCAACTGTTCACCAACTGCTGGTCTTTTTAATCATCAGTCTAGTTTTAAAAATGTACTTGAATAAGTACAGTACATTTAACGCTTGGAATGTGAACTATGGACACAAACAGTGCACTTAATTTAAATCATTAAAGTACCATCATTGTCTTTATTATTTTAATTTTATGCTCGTTACATAATCATTATGACGAGATCAGTGTGTGTAAAACTTAACTAAGGCATTTAAAATCCAAGGCACAAACGTGTAGCGCAGATTTTATGCCCAATTTTTGCAGTCATCACAGACAAATTGTGAATCACACAGGATCGGAATGATTAGTGGTTTTTGGTTTGATGTTTTCATTTTATGATTATGTTATGGATGAAAATAATTTTGGAAATCTGTATCTTTCTTGTATGAGTTCCTTAAGACAGTGAAAAAAATGTTCTCATTGACCCTGAAAAATGGTTTGGTACACTAAAATCACGCAATATAATCATTGAACAACTGTAATTATTATTTTCATGTCATTAGAGCTGACAGAGGGGTTTTTCACCAAGTTCTGGGATAGTGTGGAGCCAGTCTTTGGTCATAGTTATAAAATTATAGATAGGTTGCTTGTTTTAATCATGTACATACAAATAAGTATGCAGCCGCATACTTCTTTCATTTTAGATCTCATCTTTAGTTTTACATTAAAAACTTTTGTCTGTCAGCTATTATTTAGACCTATTTACACACGCATCTATGATTAAAGTATTAATTGAAAGTGAGTCATGCACTTTCATAAATCCGAGTACAAAGGGCAATCATGTTTTAGATCGGACCGTCCCATTCCTTTTTAATCTCAGGGAAGGAAGACAAAAAAGTGTTTTTCAATGTCTGTTTAGCCGCATTACTTACTTTGTACTAGGCAGCTGAATTTTCCTGCTAATCTCGCATGGCAAACTGCCCAATTCATAACATGAAATTAAATATTGCATGTGGTCCAGAACGAAACTAACTGTCATGCAATATCTGGATAATCCAGGAAAATAGAATTGCGAATTTTCAATGTTATAAGGCTGATCTGGTTTGACATTGATGTTATGCAGATTCTGACATTTTTTCTGCCACTAATAGACTCATAAAATTTTCACGCCGCTGTGCTATAGTTAAAACCATTTTAAATCAATTTGGAATTACGAGTGCTAACTGGGCACCCTTGATGGATTGCATAAACTGCAGGCATGTATTGTCAACATTACACACATTTCCTCACACCATATGTTCTGATCACTTCACAAGGTTATTTTGACAAATTCTCAATTTATTATTCCCATGTGAAAAATTATTCGTGAAAAAACAATACAAACTGGAGAAAGCTGTTGCTCTGTTGCTAAATAAGTTAATATCATGATGAAATATGAATCAATTCAACGTTAAGAAAATTTTTCTAAAAACATTTTCTGTGCTTTCCTGTACCATTTAATTGATATCAAATGAAAAGAAAAAAGTTGAATTTGTGATTTAAAATTTGTATGGTAAAAAGTATAAAATTCGTATAAAGAACAAACTGTCCAGTTAAAACTACAAATCCATTATGTATGATGCATATATGAAAGAAACATACATGAAAAAAAATATCCATGATGCAGATAAAATAACCATTAGGCACTTATAATAATTTAAGTTTTAACAGACGGTGAGACTGACTGAAGTGCATACGAAAAAAAATCCAAACTAGCTGAAACTAGTTTCATTTCATGTACACTAATGGTATGGTATTATACAAACAGCCAGAGCACAAAGACAAAGCCACACATTTTTGGTAGAAATAAATTATTTGGAGCTCATGGTTTCAAAAAACGTAGAAGACTGATAATTTATGCATGCATACGTACATACATGATTTCTTACGCGTGGCAAACTTGTAATTCTCGGTTTACTTCATTAATCTCGAGTGCCCCAGCCAGATTTGACTTTTGCAGACGTAATCCGGCAAAAGCATTGCTATTTATTTATATTTAAATTCACCTTTTGAAGACAATACAAAAACCCAAAAATATAGTTATTAGTTTAAATCTAAATCCCCAATTTAGTGCAAAGAACAAGAAACGAACCTGGAAAAGCTTGTGTTTCTGTGATTGGCGAGTTCACTTGGACATAAATCATGGTTTTGACTGGTCATTAGATCGGCCAGTGAACTTGATTTGCCACGTGTATGTTGTTTGCACAGATTGATATTGTGATTAGCACTGGAGAACTTGAAAAGTTTTGCTTCCTTCTGTAGCAAGGGTTGGTAAAATTCATCTATTTTCCCATTGCAAACACAATTGTTCAATTCCTTATTCTCTAGGAGCACAGAGCAGTCTGAGCTGATGCCATGATCATTCTTCAATGATTCCATCCTCATAGTATTTATTGTACTTCACATCAAGATGAATTCATGATTTATCAGGGTTAACTTCCTTTCAGGAGGCGAGAGCATCTTGAACACAGGTTTTCAATCCAGAGCAACTTTCTTTCCTGCGTGTGGTGTGCTTGCTACAAAACTTTAATCATCAGTTTTTTAAATCCAAGTCTATATAATATTTAACACTCTTTACAAATGATTGCATGAAACACGCATGCATAGTGGTAACTAGCTGAAATGTGTAGCAAATAAAAATTTGATCGTTTCCTTTTCCCCCAACTTTTGAAATCGATCAGTCTACCATTTGAGTTTGTAAACTTGACTAGACTTTTAGCTGTATAATAAAAAAATATTTAGTGACTAAGATTTAAAAACTATCCAATTTTCCTCACAAACAAGCACAATTACCGAAAACTCAGTATTTCAATTAGACAAAAAACGTGTAATAATGGAAAAGATACACTCTGCAACTTGGTGAGTAAACATTTCGGATTGACCTCTGAACCACTTGTGTCTACTTGTCTACGATGGTAATTGCGAAGAAAAAATTAACTATAATAAGGATGGTTCAGAATTCTCGACCCTCACGAACTATAACTAACTAACTGACTGACTGACTGAAAGAGACTATGTTCCCCGCTATAAAATGAGCAACGGTGTGCATATGAGATGTAGCTTGGGATGTTACTTTGTCATCCTTATATGAGATCCTAACCTGGAAACACGTTACATTGTCTTCATTCTTAAGTAAAAATTAGATTAGTAGTTTGTGTAGCAGCAACATGCGCTTATTTTGTGGCTGATAACAAAGGTAAAGTGGAACACTGATGAAGACGTAGTCTCAATTAAGCTTCTCCAGGCCTGTACTAATGACCCCCATAAAGACGATAACTTCAGCTGCTTAATTTTTGGTGAACCAAAAGTTTTTATTTATTTACAATGGCATCAAAATGGTGGCTGGATTTAATTCAAATTTACCTATTTTGTTGGTCAGCCTGAATTGGACGTTTCTGCTGCTTGCTGAGAGAGCATTTCCCTTACCTTTACTTACATCATAAGAGTCTGAAGATGCATTGGAATAATGGAAAGAAAAATTTATGCCTATTGAAGTAGAACAATCGTATTTGTTCTAATTATACTCATTTGCACCCGATTTGCCACGAGTATCCAGTTTTAGCAGAATTTTTCGCCTAATAGCTAACAACCGATAATGGTTGAGAAAAGTGGCGTTGCAGCTCGTATGCTTTGTAGTTATTCCAGAAAATTTCAGGCAAATACGTTATTCCTCATAATGGTTCAATGATGTTATGTGCAATTATTCCAATCCGAAACATCTTGTGTCTTGTCCTTGGCTACAACTTCTTTACATGCTTGGTTTTCTTTGTTGCTTATACATTTTTAGGCTTTCAATGACCCATGTGTTCTGATGATTCTAAAAACATTTTTTGGCTACTTCATGGCTCCGAGTCATAAGTGGAGGGAGCATGCGAAAGTATGAAGTAATCGTAGAACTGCCCTTCTCAAATCCTCTCATCCACTCTTCCTATCGTGTTTTGGTTATAATTTACTTTCTGGCTGCTGGCCATAAATAAATGAGAAAATTGTGTAAAAAAGGGTAGGGATTGTGAAATGGGAATTGAAATTTTCGGTTGTGTTGATGACAGATGTAGTAATAATTATACTTGTTGAAATTATTCACCAGTTCTTTTTCGATTAGGTAGTTTAGTTCTGTGCGTTATTATGGAAATTGGAAGTCTGTGAATAAGTGACATTTGTTTTTTTCTTTGTAGTTTATGCTTGTGTCAACAACTTTTACAAGGTGAGTAATCAATAGGTTGTTATGTCCGGTTGGATTGGTCCGATACTATTGTTTTGCCACTCACTGAACTTTCATGGTCATCTTTGGTCGGCTTTGGTTTGGTTCTAAGAACTAAGGGCTGCTGAAAAGTCAGCAATTATATTGCCTAAATTTAGTTAGTAAAATGAATCTTTTACTTTTATCCATTGAATTTGGATAAATAACTATTGGAACTATGAACTACAGGCTTCCTGAAATTTCGAATTTGTTGTTTCAAATGTCTCAGTTTATAAATTTTTGTCAATATCGGTTCACTTTGTATCTGCTGGCTCATCGCATTCGCACTTTTAGTATTAGAGGTTAGTCATCATAATTGTGGTTCCGATAAATCCCTAATTAACAGAAGTTATGTCCTAAGTGGCGCATCCTTTGCTTATACGATACTCGCATCTACATACGTAGCAATGCCTCGTTCATAGCAAACTAACCGACTCGTGAAAGTTTAGGAAATAGTTGATGTCGTCATTGTTATTTTCTAACAATAATTTGGAATCTTTTGAAGTTATAATCCGAGACGCTTACGTTATTTGATTTTAATTATAATTATACATGCCAAAACTTTAATCTTATTGAGCATCGTGTTGCTTCCGTCTTCCTTCCGATTTTGATAAAAAGTCAAAGAAAGCCAGGGTAGGCATAAATTATGTAAACTTTTCAAACAAAACAACGTTCATGCAATTTAGGCCCGCAGTTAAGTCAATAAAAGTTATTGTAAAGCTGTTAAATTGTTGTCATGGATATGGATTGAAAATTTTGCGACGTACAGCTGAAATAAACAATCATATTGTCACTCAATTTTGCTCAGATTAGAGTTCGTATTGGAGAAGAACAGACCTTTCAAATTTAATTTAAGTTTAGATTCTCTAAATTTGATTAAAAAATAATTTTGTCTGTAGTATTTTGATTTAAAGTTTTAGGATTTCAATTATTACGTTTAACATCACAGTTATCGTAAAATTCTATTGTTTTTTGTGTTTACTGCAGACGGTATTTCCGTGTACCTTTACTAATTTAACACATTTGGCAAGGAGCGGGGGACTTATCAAATAGGTAAGATTTATGATCAAGCATTACTGACAGTGGACATATTTACTAATATTTAATCGATTAACTCATTATTTGTCAGCTAAGTATTTTTTTCCAATTAAAATGATTAATGATTGCGCTTGTCTGTTGATGTTTCTATTTTTTAATTGCCCTTTACTTTTGCATCAATTAACAGTACAGTAGACTATTCCTGTAAATTTATGGCTTTTCTAAAGTAAAAAATAATTTGAACATTTGAGATTTGATGCCATTAGGCAAACAAACATTACGAGGAATGACTTCTATTTATGATACTGAAAGCACAAAATTTCTCCAACTGCTAAATTTATTTCCTTGTCACCGTGGCAATAGCTGATCGATTATTTGTTATTTATTGCCTGTGCTTTTAGTCTAGTATTGACGGTCCTTTGAAGTTCAAGTATTTTATGAAAGCATTTCTCTTAGAAGCGCTCTAAATTTCTCGTGTAAAAATTCATAGTTATGGAAGAAAAGGTAAGTTCTGTCCTTTTTTGTAAACACTAATTTTCTTTTCATGCTGTGCGTGCAATAATATTTTGCAATCTATATTTAAAGTCTCATTTATTATTGAATAATGATATCAACATTGACAAAACTTGACACTTAAATTCGTACTCTTGTTGTAGGGGGACGCCATCTTGAAATTGAAGCTTGTGCTAGGAAGCGACGAGGATAGTGCCATGGACGACGACAAAATATTGCAAATTGGTTCGTCGTTTCAAACAATCGATGAAGTGCAACATATGATTCAAAAGTTGAAAAGGGTGGAGGAGTTTATGAAGAAAGAGTCTAATAGTCCACCAGACAATAATGAAAAAACTGGACTAGACTTAACTTCTGGTGATACCAAGCAATCCAGTCCCGTATCCAATGGATTGCATCCGACGTGCTTGGATGATATTGATTTGATTGATGACTCTGATATGGGGGATGTGGAAAACTGGTGGGTTACTTATTCTTGATAAATTAGATTTTGATTTTACCATTTAAGCATAAGCAATTAACCGATCAATTTCTAAATAATGCTTCTAAATTTTGAAGGAATATGCAACCCACGGATAGCAATCAATCTGAAGATAAAGATTTAGTTTTGGGTCCTCACCTAATGAACATTCGTTACACGCTGACTAATTTTGTGAAGGCGTCTATCAATGGTAAGCTTTCGTTATGTAAATAGCTATGATGCGTATACCACATTTACTCATTTGCTAACTAACTATGCTCTAAATAATGTATTTTGCTGTAGCGGAGAAAGAGCAAGCTACAGCTACTGTTCGTCGTATCACAACTGATGCCGTGTTGAATAGGCAAGCTGTCCGGAGTGCTGCATCTGCTGCTTCGCCACGGATGACTTTATCACCCCGGAATAGTCCCAGAGCTTCTATGGGCAACAATTTATCTGTGTATGAAGCCGAAGACAAAGTCGAACCTATCCGAACAGTGCTACCCGAGCCTGACCAAGATTTAATGATCCAGCCGTCAGGAATTAAAAACTACTACGCCAGTAAGTTACTATTTACTTCCTCTGTCCAATTTTGTATACGCAGTAAAAACTGGATTTAATTTTGATTCATTGATTCATTCTGTTTTAGCACCATTAGGAAAATCTATTGATACTCGAACATACACGCGGCCAAAGAAACAAAGATCCCAACTGGATACCTCCATGAAGGTTTATCAGCAACAAAATGAAACAGTCAACTTGGACGACGAGATGAGCGTATTTGCTAGACCTTATTTGTCGGAAGCATCGACGAATCGTCCGGTGGTGAACATGAATGAAACTTTCTCCAGCCCTGAGGAGTATAATGAAATGAACACGACAGTGGTGATGCAATCCCACAATGGTAACGGCAAATCCAAGAGTGCAAAACGGGTTACAAGGAACTTGTCTTATGTCATAAGGAGAGGGAGTGAGTCTCCACAAAGTAATGATGAGGCAATGAACCATGCTGATGATAATGAAGCTGGAGGTCTGAATTCAACGTACACTCAACCTGCCGATGAAGATTACCTTAGTAGTCCATCAGATAGCAACAATAGTTTAAATACTAGCAGTATGGAAGCTCTTCAGAGTCGTGCCCGTGATCAAGAAAGAAGTAAGTTCAGTTTTTATAACTCTACACTACACGGTGATCGTGGTGATGGTCATGGTCACGGTTTCATTACCGTGCAAGAACATGATTTATTATGCACATAATTCATTTTTGCAGGTTTAAGAATGGCTTCCACCCCAAGAACTATCACTCGGAATACACGTTCACAAAGTACGAAGAAAGCCGAAATTAATTTTAGTTTAAAACTTACTTATCAACTACTAAAACTGCATTGGTGAATTTTTTCCATGTATACAGATATTCTGGATCTACCTGTTGTGGACGATGTTGCTCGTCTTCCAGTTCGAACATCTTCTACGGATACTTACTGTGTGGTGCAGTCCAATCCTGATTCGCCTGGATCATCTGGTCTTTCGAGTCCATTAGAGTCGCAGTCGCGTGATGATATTACTTCTGGTATAAACTAGATTAATTTTATTTGAAGAATGCTTTGATTTGTTTTAACTATTTGATTGTCAGTTGGTTATTAAACTCGTTCGTTTGGTATTCAATAGCAGGAGACCCTGTTCGTCGGAGTATGCCAAATCTAGCCATAATTAAAGGAATGAATGGGCCATCTCTTGCATCTTTTACTATGGCTCCATCGTCTAATCTTCAACATAAAGCGCATCATATCAGCGATTCGAGATTGTCTCATGCCACCATGACTAGACCCAGCACAGGGGCTCGCTTTGGATACAGAAACACCGAGTTGGCTTCAAACTCTCGCAGTCGCTCGCAAACTGCAAATCCTCAGTCTGTAAGCTTCTCTTCTATTAAAAATACCATCAAATATATTTTTACAAGGAGTTTTACTAAATTATAATTATCATTGTATTCTTGCGGGACAATCAGAATTCAGAGCAACGGTCTCGATATACTTCAGCAACGTCTCAAATGTCACAAATGACCGTTTCTGGGAGCCGCACCCTAGCTGAGCAAAACCAAGGAACATATGGGCCAATGCGTAGCTTTGGACCAGATGGGAAATCAATAAATACTGGGTCCAGGCAAAAATCATCAGCAAACAGACGCGGGCTTCCACAACCTCGGTATAGTGCTGCGGCCACTGAGAATCTCCCTCGGTATTTGGTTCCGTCAGCTGAGAATCAGCCTCGGTACTCGTCAACATCAGCCGGTGAGAATCAACCTCGATATGCTGCTACTCCTGTTGAGAATCGAAATTTTGGTTTGAATACTAGACATGCACCTTTGATAGTTGGGGGTCAGCGACAGACAAGAGCGCCTCCATCTCCGCATTACGTGACGTCCGCATATGTGACTGATGTTGAACATAATGCGATGCAAAATAACCACAGAGTTCAGTCCAGAATTCCGGCTCCAGGAACTGCTTCTAGGAATCGGTTAGTCTTGTTCACTGCTGCTCTATCATGTTTAGTGAAGGAAGGATAAAAAGTATAATACTTTTTTGTGATGGTATAGGGTTCGGAACGGTGCGACTGCTCGAGAAATGGAGAATGGGCGACGAGTGCCTGATTGGCGAGACGGGTGCTACTAACCTAATTTATTCAAGTCATCATGTGTAAATCTTGATCATATTATCCGTGAAATTTACTGTATCTCTGAAATACGAAAACCACCATTTATGATGTATTGCTTTGAATTGAAAATTCTACAACTCTCAAGATCTGGCCTCACATTCGGTGTGCATGATGAATGTTGAAATTACCGTAATTATTAAGTGTGTTTTTACTACCTAAAAGGGAAAACCGAATGATAGCCTATGGCTCATCCTCGTGTTCTATAGACTGAACTTTTTCTATTAAAATTGCCATGTTTGTTATTGAAGCCTGGTTTTTAGCTGTCACCTTTTTGTTTATACTTTTAGTTAGTTAGTGATACCTGGCTCTCCACTTCGCGGACATTGTCATATGTTATTTGTTAGCTACAAATTAATTTCTATGGAAAGTATTCTTATTATAGTCATTTTGTACATGTTAATTACTGTATTCTTAACGGTACTACTCGATCGTGGTCTAATTTTAGTCGATCGACCTCTCATTTTTCTATTCAAGTTTGTCAAATTTTTCTAAACCGAGTTGCTGGAAGGAACGTAGTTGGTGGGGAAATCATGGTGAGTCGTGAGTCCTAATATCATGTATAGATTGATTGATTATTTCTAAGGTATTGTGTGTGTCCGTCAGTATTTATAGTGTAGGTTTCAGTAATATACGATATTAGTACTGAAGCTGTTCATAGCTCATCAAACGATATGCTCTTATAAAGTACCATCCAAAACAGTGCCTTTTCTCGTCCTAAGAAAATTTAATTCAATATGTTAGTTAGAAAAGTTGATAGCTTAATGTTCTGTATACATATTAAATTATAGCTTGATAATTTATTGGTACAAACAGTTTTTCCTAATGAAATAGAGTGCCTAAATTAATAATCAACTGATGATTTCATGCAATACAAAGGAAACTAATGTTTCTAATTGAAAAAGTCTGATGATCGCTGAAGCTTGAATTGCAATGTGGGCCCAAACTTACTACCTTTATCAGTTGTATTCTCAATAAAAGTTACCTCATGTGTCAAGTCAATGTCGAGTTCTTATTTCTGTGTAATCATAATGCACTTCCTCCATTCATAAAAACACTATGTATTCCACACTAGATTTTTACCACCCGAATTGCAGTATTGAAACATTGAGGAATAACATTGTAATTTGGGAAGATCATCCTGATTACCTGTTCCTTCGCTATTATTTTCAGATGAGGAGGAACCACGGGAACCGCACAAATTTTTATAATCATATGAAAACCAATAAATGACAACGATGAGTACCCAAAGATGATTTTTTTTCAACACGTAGATATTTCGCTTTAATTTGTGTTCTAATTACAGTTTACATATACACACGCAGGTTTACAAAAGAATAACAACATAGCATATAAAGTACAAGTTGCACGAACAATAATTTGGTACAACGATGAAACAAGCTAAATTCATTCATACACTCTTATGAACAATATTAGTTAACGTCATCAAACAGACCTTATATGATACATAATTATATATGACTAACCTAAGACTGTTAGTTAATACCCCAAAAATTTGGCAATTTCAGATTTATTTAGGCGTTTCGTAGTAGTTTGTAATATGTATATAGTCAATGAGATTCGATTAGGAGCACTTTGTTTGTCTAAAAAGACTCTTGACTTGTTCATTATAATATATAGTTTTAGTAAAAATTCTTGTAATATAGAATTAAACCCAAAGTCAAAAACTCTTCTGTAAGAGCTGCTACACAATGTAAAAAAGTGTTCAGTATTCTGGTTTTATGCATGTAATGCAATTTTTCATGTACAGACGACAATAACATTCAACCATAGGCCAAAAGAGCCATCGGACAATTAGTGTTCAAAATTGCACGCTCTTTCCTCCCAACCCATTCTTTCTTATATAGAGAAAGTTAAAAGTCATTCATTTTCAGACTAGTCAGTTTTGTTTACTTGAAAACAAGAGTTAAACTTATGTATACGCTATTCTTACAAAATTCATGGCATGTGTGTGCAATTTTTTTTCTTTTGCTGAATCAGAGACTTGATATGAAAACAGCAGCGATGACTATTCTTGAATAATAATAATTTAATATACTCATTAGTAAATGTGTGACGCTATATAAACATGATTTTAAACTTTACGGTTCTTTGCTACATTGCTAGACATCGCCCAAGTAGTTTCTTATTAACTTTAATATCTCATATAGCTCAAGCATCAGAAATCTTTCTTCAATAATATATAATGTATATCAAATTTAATATATGCATAGAAATGTGACGTGAATTCATTACAAATTCTTATATTTCTCTCTGTCTGTTCGTGTAAGGTACAGTGTCAGAGAAACACTTTTTTTCATCTGCTTAAAATATGTAGATACACACTTTGCTATGCAAACTAGCACTTTACTACCTACCATGAACCTACGTACAAATTACACGCACCGCTTCGCTTTCATATCAGTGGTGAAAGCAAGTCAAATGAATATTTAGCTGTTCAAAAATGTCATCTATTTATACGAATAAGTTCCCACAAATTGAAAGTAGCGGTTCGGAGTAACTGGGTTTACAAACTGCGTATAGCACACAACACTCAAATACGATGAGGGTAATCAACTAACAATAAATTTATGTGTAGTATAATATCGCATACGCTATGCACAAATGGTAAAGCGTACAGCGCAAATAACGTTTCTGAGAAAACAATATATAGAAACTTGTACATGAAGAGTGAGTATAATTTGTCCACACGACTCACGTCTGAGATTAGTAACTAAAAGGATTAAAGATTGAAAAACTTATTAGATCTAAATATTTTAAAATGTCTAACCAGAACCAGATCTAGCTTTTAACGACTTAGATTTCTTCACTACATGAATATTCATAGGGTCGTCTGCAAACATTGGGAACTTTTCAGGGTCATGGGTGTAGTCATAATGATGAGGGTTGAGATGCCCATTTTTAAGAATATGCTCCTTCTCCGTGGCACTAAACTCTGGGACGGGGAAACCTGAGCGGATGAGCTCTTTAATGTTGGCCCAAGCCTTACGCCCTGCTACTACTTTGGCGTGATGAATGAGACGACTCTCTTCTTTGGAGCCACCCAACCCATACCGAACAGAAATCATAGCCCCTGACATGGGAATCCGTAAATGAATCATTTGGTTCTCCGCTGATTGATCATGGACGGTCACGTTCAGTTTGCCACTAAGTCTTTTCAACTCGGCCAAGTCATCAGATGCCTTCCAGAGCTCCTTCTTGGCAAAATGGAACACATCCTGACCAGGGGAATGGGACACGTACGAGAGGAGTTCACTTCCATTCAGGATTTGGGTAAACACATCTCGGTAGATGCGATTGGAGACACAGAATGGACATGAGATCATGGCTTTCTTATCTTTGGTGCGACTCAACAGAATGTTTTTCCCCAGAGGAGGTTCAATCTGTGATATGAAGGCCGCTGGATTTGGAATCAATGTTGATTTCGTTACAGCACTTTTTTGAATTGTTCCCAAAAGAGGTACATCAAATGCTTTCTCTAGAACTCTACTCTCTAGGCCGGATACAACAATATCTTTGTATGTAGGGCGCATTCCCAATTTATTAGGAAACAGTTGTGGAGCCAGGGATTTCAAATTGTAACCTAAGTGGTTCAGCCAGCTCAAGTGATCTAAAAAGTAAAAGTAATTGGAATTACAAAACTACACGCTTTCACAAGCCAGTTGAAAACTTGGTGATTATTCTTTACTCAACGTACCGAATGTGAGATTAGGCTCTTGGAAATTGACTGGGTCATTTCCATTGGTTCGGTACAAATGCAGTCTCTCTGGTGTTTCCACCATATCCAGAATGTGTTCCCAGTTAGGAGTGACAAATTGTCCTATCAATGGATCGTACACTTGTTTTCCCTTCATATGAATAAGGGAGGTCACCTGAAAAGAAAATACACACAAAATACTTTTAGTATACAGTTGAACCTGTGCATGCCCCATGCAGTAAAACATTAATGCTAACTACTCTTGTAGTCTAACAAAACCATTTATAGAATCAATGAGAGCCATCCCAAAGTTACCCCTCCCATATACTTTATCAAATATCCCCTTTTTTCTGCTCACTCACTCTCAGTAACAAATTATACCAAACATTACACATTACGAAAAACATTAGAGAATTTTTATCAAAGAATGTTACTGCATTGAAAATTAAATCTAAATGGCACAATGTACTCAAGTGGTAATAAGGTGAACATGAGAAGCGCCAAACGACTATATTTTACATAGATTATTAAATAAGAAACTAAAGAAAACACTCGTGCATAAGAATACATATCCATTAATAATGATAACGATAAAATAGTATCTACGTAAAATTTGTGTACATAATTGGCTTACATAAACTCCCCCATCCCAACATATTGATCATGCTAAAAACAACAAAGGCGAAAAAAGTGGACGACACAAAAGAATGTTCATGCATGAAAGTAAAAAGCCAGTGGAACAGAAAAAACGGGAAACTAGATGCCGAAAACTAACTACCGTAAACCCGGTATTATAACACCTGGTGTTACATTATTTCGTAGACCTCTTGCCCTAAAGAAGTGAAAAAGGGTGAAGTAATAATTTAGGCTGGAGTTATAATTCCGTATTAACGGTGCTAACTATACTTTACATAACTGACTGACCTTATCATGGATGCCTCCACAGTAGTCGATAGGAAGGTAGAAATAGGGATCCGAGTCGTACACAATGTGACCATAGGGACTACGCGACACTTCACGCACTACTTGGCCATATTGGTTGAAGATAAGCATGGGAGTTCCCACACTGTCCGTAGCTACATAATACTTTTGGTTGCGATTTACTTGGAAGAAAATCAGTCTTTGAGCATCATCATAGACCAAGTGTAAAAGGCGGTTCTCTCTGTGACTGTAAATGAACGTCACCAAATCTGGATGGTCCACATCCGAGTAAAAGAACTGCGTCAGATTCCCGTGATTGTCTTTGCGGCCCACAAGTCGACTCTCATGGTCGTACAAATACTCCACATCGAATCGTCCGTGCTTCCAAACCCGTTTCAGTTGACTTAGAGCATTATATGAGAAATGCTCTTCTTTCGCATTTTGAATCACTCGGCCTACACCATCATACTTGTACCAGCCATCTCCAAATCGCAGGATTCTGTCTTGCTTATTGTGTTCCAAAACAATCCCGTTCCCACGATAGGTAAGACTTCTCAGGTTCCCGTTATCATCATACTGAAACTTCCAAGGCTCTGGTGAGTCCACCATAATGAGCTGCCCATCCGCATCATAGGTGAAATTTTTCACAGGAGAGTATCCAATATTCTTGGTTACCAAATGCATTGTCTCCACTCGGTACGAGCTGGACTGGTAACTCAACTCGAGGCGGAAAACTTCCTCAGCCTGCACAGTCAGCAAAAGTCGAGATAGTTGCCCATAGCCATCGGTAACTCGGGTGAACATGGCCACTCCATCAAAGATGGACGTTTCATTGCTAGTGGAGCGTGCTATGCGGAAGTCACCTATTTGATCGAGCATCCCTGTCTTTGGACTGTAGTGTAGACGATGTTCGGGCAACACATTGCCCCCAATGCGAACTTTCACAGACACAGGACGGAAGTTGGAGTCATAGTCGTAGATGAATTTAGCAGATCCCAAGCCCGATTTGGCATTATATTCTATTTTTTCTTGGATCTTCCGACCTAAACCATTTTTGAGAATGTGCACAGTCGTTTCAAACTCATCCTCTATGCTAGAGATGACGGTGACACCGTTTGACTTATGTTTGTACTGGATTTTCCCTTCACTATATAGAGTTTGAGTGGGTCTTTGGAGAAAGTCGTAGTTGTAGAAAACTCGACCGCTGTCAGACGGCAACCATATGCTCTCCAAATGACCATGTGGGTTGAAATATTTGACAAATGCGTCTCGTACGGAGCTGGAACCAGGAGGCACATACACGAGTTTCGTAAATCCTATGGAATGCTGATAAATGAAAGAGTGATGTGTTCCACTTGATGTTTCTACACTCTTGAGACCTCCATGTAGATCATAATGGAACTGGAAAAATCGAGTGGGAGAAGAGGCTAGAGAAATTTTTGACGGCTGGCCATATTCATTGTACTCAATAAGTCTGATCATTTGTCCTTCCAAATTTTTCAACTCTGTTGCAAATCCATTTCGGCCGTAAGAGACTTGCAGACCTCTCCTTTCGCCCCATTTCCAATTCTCAATTCGATTAAATCGATCGTACGTGATATTCATCGAGTGAGAATGACTATTCTTTTCTGCTGGGATGAAATACAGTGGGAGTCCAGTCTTGTCATACTGGATGAAGAATACGGGCTCACGATCTTTATTGTAAATGACCTCCCTGGAAAGGGACTGGTCAAATTCCAGTGCCAACACTCTACTACTATTCACCCACATTTGACGATCCAAAATTCTATCTTCTCCTATAGAGTCTCCCAATAGTCCAAACTTCCATTCATGTCTATTTCCTTCACTGAGTCCCAAACTTTTGTCCGTTTTGTCGTACACATGCTGGAATGAAGGACCTCTGAATAAATTCCCTTCAAACGGAATACCTTCTAGCAGTAAAGGATAAATTCCCCAAGCTACTCCATGCACTTCAGCCCCATTTTCAGTGACCAAGCCATAACTAGCATTGCGGATATCAGAAAACAGCGTTTTTTCCTTCATATTTGCTCCTTTGTCATTGCCACACTGACTGATTCGTACTTGACCAGTCTCCTCATTACGCAGAATAGACAACTGCATGAAGCCAACTTCATTACTGCGATCCACTTTCACTTGAATAGCAGAGCCGGAGAGTTGATACTGGAAGTTGGTAAGGATCCCAGTTTCCCCAATCACTCGTTCAATGCGTCCATATTGGTCATAGGTGTACAAAGCGGACAGACCAGTGGCGCTGGTCTTGGCCAACAGCAGACCATGGTCCGAGTAGTCCAGCCTCAGTTCCGAGTTCTCCATCTCTTGAAAGTGGACCAATCGACCCAAATGGTTGATTTTCAAGCTGCACTTCTTGCCCTGAGTGTTCTCAATTGTGGACACGATGGAGGAGTAGTCCCTAAGGAAAAGTATCTTATTCTCTGCACTGTCAGTGATCTTTGAAAGTTTTCCATAGCTCGTGTTCTTCGTATACGAGAAGGTATATAAGGTTTTGCCAGACTTGAGATCCTTGGTGAACGTGTGTTGCCCATATCGATTGAACGTGTAGATTTCACCAGTTGCTGGGAAGACCACTTCATAGTCGGCGTTCAGATTGGGCACCGGGATGAAATGAGACACTTGCTTCAGTTCCAAATGAGCTTGGTCCGCTACATAAATCGTTCCGTCTGCACCAATGCTAAGAGCAGAAGTGAATCCAGCGTCCAAATTATTTTTATTTTGTTGCCCTGTTGTGTCCGTATAGTTGGGGCCATAGGGTGGCATCTTATCAGTTCTTACTAGTACAGGTTCACCCAGTCCTTTCACCGTGTACAGATTAGAATCTTCAGTGATGAAGTGAAGCTGTCCTTTCGGGCTGAATGCCAAGTCCAGTACAGGTCTTACCACTTGGTCAGAAAGATGGCATCTCAGGACTCGCTCCACTTGATTGTCTTCGGTGATTTGAAACAGGATCCCCTCGTCGATAAATAATAACTTGCTCTCCACGAGGTTGAGCGCCAGGCCGGATGGCCAGTGGAGTTGAACTTTCCGCATGTCAGCTCGGACCACACGACATGACTCAAAGTCCGTTGTCTTCACGATGCCAAGTCCAGTGGAACGACGTGAGTAAGTTCCTACGAGTGTACGAATGATGCCTGCAGTGTCTACGTGGCGAATATTTGGTCCATCAGCAATGTACATGGCACCATCACTCGTGATTGCAATCCCTTTCGGGTGATTCAGTTTGGCCTGTTTCCCAGTAAATCCATCTCCACAATTCTCCGGATCTCCAGGCACACATTTCAGGCCTGATCCAACTACAGGCGTCCAGTTTATTCGAGCATCTTCAATCTCTTCCATCGAGTTTACTCTCAATATCTGTAGGCACAGAAGTCATTATCATAGATCATGCCATTACGAGTATTACTACACGTTACTACACGACTATGAGTGGATTCAATGTGTTCTCATCATCTCGAATAGGACTCTGGTCCAACCAATCTACCTACGACAATACTATCCTATATATGCTCATCAGGTACAAAATCCATTTCTTGCACGCAACCAGCTTTCAACTAACGTGCACTGTTATGGACCTCGTTTGTACAAGAACATGGCTGAAAATGAAATGGAGCGTCCGCACTATTTTCATTTCGTCTTCACTATCTGAAGTATTTAGTAGTAACTAAAGCAGCATTGCATAATCCTCTAAAAGGTCTAATGATCCAAAACATTTCCCTACACTGTTTACATGGCCTGTACTACTTATATTTACAGCGGTAATAGATAGACAAGATGATGAGTAATAAATTAAAAAGGAGAAAAGAACCATTTTTCTTTGTATTTGAATATTATAGCCATAAAAAACGTACCTGATATTTTTCCGGATCCGAAATGTAAAGATGCCCATCCGCAGGGGAAATAGTCATATAGTACTGGTGCGAAACTTTGGTGGCACTGGAAATCAATAAAAAGTTTTTTAACCACCATCTTTTAGTCAGTTGACTAGAGATGCCAAAAATATCTTTTTTACTCTCAAAACTTGCGACACAACTGAGCCTCCCGCCCACCTATTATACATTATTCCCGTTTCCCGTACAAAAGTTGTAAAAAAACAAATTATCACTACATGCTCAAAAGTTTGCCAGTTTGGATGATCGAGACGCCATTCAAAGATTAATCTTTCTAGCAACACAAAAAAGTCTTGTATGAAACTTTTATTTTTTTCCTTCCTAACAAACATAAGAACATGATAAACGAGTGAAACTATAGGTAGCTTACGAACAAGATAGGACTTATGCGGGGAAAGGAAAGCAGAAAAGAGATCAGTGTGTTCACCTGAGCTGCAAAATGGTGTATACTCTGTTATTAGGTGTGATGCGTCGGATCAAGTTGAAATCCCCAAAATAGATGCTCCCATCAGGCCCCGTAGCCAGGGCAATGGGAGACAATAGTAGACTCTCACAAGGTTCACAAAGCAGTGACCTTTGTTGCCCTTTTTCCCCCAACACGTTGGTCACCAGACGTGGCAGTTCTTGCAAGTGGACTTCCGAACCATCCCCTTTCTGTAGAATGCCCTCATGGAAATTGTAGTGATGATGAATATCCAAATTCCAACCTCCCACATCGGCAATGTCTACATCGAAACCCTTGAGAGTAACCGTCTGAACTGTCCAAATGGGTTTGGCACATGAAGCATACTCATAGCCGATAGCCACTTTGGCCAATGCCAATCCGTACACTTTCTGTTGGTACACATTTCTTTTGCGCCATCCAAATGTGTACGTAATGTTGGGATCCGCTTCAAAAGTTTCAGTGTACAGTTCCCCTTCGATAGTTATCTTGAGATGGACCAGAGTTAACTCAGATGGGATGACAGGGCCAGTAAGCTCCATCAAGATAGTAGCCAAGTAACCTGGAGAGTGACTACTGTGGTACAAGAGATGCACGTCTGAGCCTGGGATCACAATACTTTCTTGCAGGATCTAGAACAAGTCAATTTAGTTGGTTTCAATGTTTTGATAAATCCGGTGGATTTCAAAACTTAACTTTTTAACCGGAACAAGTAGTTAGAAATGGCCATGTTAGCATGGTTTCAACATGTTATGCATAACCAATTTCCTTCACTGTATAAAATGCTACATGAATTGCAATAACACTTTCTTTACCTCTCCAAACGTTACTTGCTCACATAAGTACTTTACTATCCTGTGCTTGTCCTTGACTAATTGCATTACAACTTACACGTTATATAAGCGTCATTCAACCATGATTGTTATTCTATGCATGTAATTAAGTTACATGAAAATATTTAAGTTCTCAGAATCTTATTGTCACTATGATGAATGATAAACGTTTCCAAATCAATGAAATACCTGAGTTTCTCCAAAAACGAGAGTTCGGTCAGGCTTAGCACCCAACATCCCAGGGAGCCACGAAGACATCACAGTGGGTGTAAGAAGTTCGGAGTCATGTTGAAGACAAGGTGTCTGCGAGAACTGAGAGCTTTCCTCAAGTACCGACTCTCTGGCCTGTGAAGCTCCTACAGACATGATCACTGGGGGATCCAAGACTACAATCTCATTCCAGGGGACGAACACGGTTCGAGTCACGGGTCGAAATGGGATCCTTTGGAATTGCAGCGTCACTGAGCCACCTCCGTTCACGAGCATATCGAACCTATTTAGCCACACAATTATATTACATTACAGGTGAGAGTTGACACCATGGAGCGCTCCTCACATGGTTTTTCTTTCATCGTCATTAGTATCGCTATGATACGACATGATGATGACAGCTAAAGAGGAAAATATGAGTATACAGCGGTTGGTTAGGCCAAGGGAGGCTACACAATCCATGGTTACCACATATCAAGCAAATCTACGTTCTCCAGCAGAGTTTCTACACTCTACCCCCGTATGCCTGTGTGTATTATACTGTGCACGAATCCTGTGGGTTGTGTAGTAGTAGTAGTAAGTAATTCAATTCAATCAAAAATACCATCAGTCATCATCAGTTTACCACACTAGATTTCAGTGGAAGTTTTACATCCAATGTAAAGTAATTTGTTGTATGCTGTCAAAAAGTGTGAAATTTCACTAGTGAAAAATAGTGTCTACGTGTAGCTGGATTTATTTATGAAAGACATTAAACATAAGGGTTCTTGTTTCTCTGACCATGATATTTACCTGCATCAATCTTCTCTATAATCTCATATTACAATGAGCCATTTTTACTCAATCAAATCAGTCAGTCAAAAAATTGTTTAATACATTTTAAAATTTACTGTCTGCTTCAATCATGTATTTCTTCTATTCAATTAGTCTATCTTAGCGGTGTTTATAGTGTATTACTTGCTTATTTGTCAAAATATATGGTTTGTGTATCAGCGAAAAAGAGTACATGCCATGCCAACAAGGGTCATATATCATCCATTGGATTGGAATAAGCATACAAAATGTTAGAGAGGTGGATTAAAAAGAGAAAAGGAAGTAGAGTCAGAATAAATTGCAACTCTAGAGACATCTGTGGAAACATACCATCCTCCTTTCCTTGTCAGAGTGAATCCAAAGCGGGAATTCTTCTCGACACTGACACGAATGCCGACGATCCCTAATCCGTCAGGTGATAAGACTTGACCACGGATGACAGACACCCTCCTAAAAAAGCGAATGGGAACCCCCACAGAGAAGAAAATTGGTCTCCGTTTTACCACACGTTATACTCAAGAAGCAACACAGTTATCATATACTAGACCAAATGTGACTTTGGCAGTATACAATAATACACAGATAGAGAAGGAGGCATAAAATATACAGAATAAGTAACTTATTCCATAATAATAATAAAAATCAATAGTACACATAAGATAAATTAACAGTTTCTAAAATTGAGCAAGTAAGTTAAGATAGTAAAAAGTACATGATCATCATGATTCCCTAGTAAAAGAATAAAAGGACATACATTTTAGTATATGATGCTAGAAAAATGTCTCTGCGCTAAAGTTTTGTAATTTTTTTCTTCCTTTCAATCATTCTTTTCGTGACATTCAACTAACTAGCAAACTTTCACTTCCACATTACAAAGATTCTACAAATTTTATTCAATGTGGCATAGTAGTAGAGTTTCCCTGAGTCTTCTTCCAACCTTTCATGTCAATTCTAGTGACATTTATGACGTTTGAAGTAGCTAGTTAAACCATGTGTATCTAATTAATTTAGTGACTTTGAAATCCTAGTATCTCACCCTACAAAGATAAAAATGTACTATAGCAATGGATGAATTTATTATCCGAGTTTTTAAACACTGTCACCTGTGTATGTAGTCTACAAAAGGTACTCAGACTCAACTTGCTAACATGGTGCAACAATACTAGGGCATATAGTCGGGCATATAGTATATACCTACGTATGTAGGTATGGTTAGATAGTTTACTGCTGGACCCTTCATACACATTCCTTATAATAGATATCTAGTATTCCTGTGAAGTGTCAAGACGACAAGGGTGAGTGTGAAATATTAAGGAGAAAGGAGAGGATAAAATTTCAGACAAAGACAGGGACACAAAGGTTGAAGGAGGAAGGCGATCTTTGCTCAGTCAGAATCTATCAGTTTTCCCTTTTTTTCAAGAGCAAACCAACCAAAAGGCAATAAGATAGTGAAGCCAATAGAATAATGCTATAAAAGTGAATAAAAAAATTAAAAAAAGATTCCTCAGTACACTGATCATACTGGCAACTGGCTACTTAGTTAGTCAACCATAATTTGTGACTGATTGGTAATAGAAAATGTGAAATTTACAAGCTCTTCATTAGTGCATAAATCTAGAGCGCTGAAGTTAATTTGAAATCTTGAAATAATCAATTCAGTTAATTATCCAAAATATAGTGAGCAGGAGCACGGTATGAAGGAGTATTCAAGATTGTTAAATGTGTCAAAAAGTGGTTGGATCCAATGCTATTCATGTTTAGCTCAATCACTAAGTTCTCTAATATTGCCAACATGTTAATTTCTGATCTTTGCTCTCGCAAATTATTACGCTAATTCAACTCAGAGTTTAGAATTTAGTTTGAAAGATATTAATGATACAGAAAGTAACTCAAACTTCATATATCTTAAACTGAAAAGCTAACGAAAATCATAAGAGGGGGAAAGGTTTCTCACATTAGTAATAAAAGCAGTAACGTTGACTGGACTTACCGAGGATCGAAAGAGTTCCAAAATTGACTAGATCGGACACAGGGGGAAATTGAGTGATATGTGAGATCAGAAAAAAATAAACAACGCCAAATTAGTTGCAGATTTCAGTCACACGATCCCATCGGTTCGGTTTCAAATATCATGTCGTATTAAGACAGCGGCCATTCAATTACTTCCGCAACTCAACATGTACAATTTTTTTCCAAGTCTACTGCCTAAAACTTATCATTGACTTTTTTTCTCCCCCAGAGAGCAATACCGACTGAGAAAAACATCGGTAGCAAGAGTAAATATATAAGAAAAAAAATTGAAATTGAAACTTTCTTTCTTTCCCTGTAGTTCAGCAGTGACATTTATATATATATATAT
>Ga0066648_10000368_pt1 | contig 31792 bp, 21 predicted proteins | sample CryGeyCG12114_NA_FD_59537 | JGI IMG/M metagenome (GOLD analysis project Ga0066648, IMG submission 59537) | Groundwater microbial communities from aquifer - Crystal Geyser CG19_WC_8/21/14_NA | ecosystem: Environmental > Aquatic > Deep subsurface > Groundwater | place: USA: Utah: Grand County... | reverse complement strand
TTGGTGGATGAGCTTTCGGTATCGCTGCCATACCTTGCCATAGTGTGCGATGAGCACATGATCGCCGCCTGTGATGAGGTTGTGGCTCACATAGCTATGTGGCCGATCTGAATAGATCGAGCTTTTCTTGTCAATAAGCTGCTTGACATATTTGCGATCTGTCAGCACGATAGCAGTGGCTGGACCAAGTTTGAGCGAGAATATTCCACCATATTTCTTTGACCATTCCGTGAAGGTCAAGTATGAGCCTTTGGTTGGAATCTGGTGAAGATTGCCAATGATTGGGATTGTCGGTGGTCCAGGTGGCAGGGTCTTCTCACGCCTACCGATAAATAGGACTGAATATAGCAGAAAGAGTACAATGCTGACAGCTGGTGCAAGAATAAATAGTGGAGGCATCTTCGGGAGGTTGGATGTTACGGTGCTTTTGCATGAGACTGAAGTGGCAGCGACATGTTATGGTATGAACAAGTGCTCGTCCGGGTGTATGGCTGCTGCATACAGACGGCTGCCATGCATGCTTCCAGGCGATCTCATTTCCCCGCGGGGTCTTGCCTGCTCCGAAGTCTCGGCAAAGTCCATCTTACCCTAGCTTTTCGTCGCGCTCGGGAGAGCACTTCGGGCCATGACGATGGGCGCTAGTGATAGAGCTGTGCTCGCGAATCATTTATGTGAAAGACTCAGTTCCTATCTTCGCTCAAAGCCAGACAGACAGGCGCTTTATGGAACACGCCTCTGAATTCAGATGCTTGCAGCAAGGCCTTGTCGTCGCATCGTAATCGAGGAGAATACGAGCTTTCGAGGCTCCATCAGTCGCGCGCGGAGAGCTCGTGATCCCAGCTTGTCTACAAGGTCAGCATCAAACTGTCGATTGCGCGCAGGCAGGGGGGTAAATGCGTCTCGTGTCGTCTCATACCCGCTCGCTCGACGAGGGTGACTTAGCACAGCGAACCACCTACTTACCGCTCACTGCATGCAATTGTCTTCTACTGCTAGAACCCATCATACTTAACAAGCTTCATTGCTATCAATGCTTTCATCCACCTCGCCATGCAAGCAAGCTGTCCGTTGGGTCCTTACGCGGAAAGAGACATATCTTCGGCAAGACAAGGCCTCAGTGGGTTGAGCTGAGTCGAAATCTGCAGCGCCCATTGCAGTCCAGTCCCGGTGCTGAGATGAGTTGCGTAAAGGTAGGTAGGTAATGTAATAACATAGACACTGCTCGCTGAACGCCTCCCCATCACTCTCTGCTCTCTGCTTTTCTTCTCGCCGACACGCCCTCCACGCATGTTCCGTCTCCTCGTTCATTCATTGATCCGTAAGACCACGCGTCTCGTCTCAAGCAGCGTCCGTCCGTCCGTCAGGCAGGCAGCCCGGCAGACAGGCGTCCGGTGTTGTAATCTGTCGTGCTACACCTACCAGCCCAGCTCAGCTCAGCTTATCTTCCCAGGTCGCCCCCCCCTCCCCCAATCCCATCCAATTCGAACCACCACAAGAACCAGAGACCAAATCGGCACTGCCAAGTCCAACATGCACCTTGTCTTGTTCTCGTGCTGTTTTGTATAGGTTTGGGACCCTCCAAGCGTCCCGTCGCAGACAGGACAAGCACGTCGAAAGCGAAGTGGTCGAAGACCTAGAAGGACAGGAAAACCAACAACCAACAACAAAAGATCCGAATGGAGACGAGACCAGACGAGACCAGACGAGGTGACCTGACACGAAGACGGACCATCGATAGGTAGCTAGACAGATAGACAGATAGATCAATCGATCGATCAGTTCCAACCCATCGCGCACCAGGTCTGAAGTAAGCGGGCGAGCAAGTGGGTAGAAAACACGACAGGGTTGAACTCGATTGCATTACTTACTTACTTGATCACTTCTTCACTGCTACCACCACCGCCAGACCGATATATGTATATAAAACGTATAATATGACACAATTCCAACCACGGCGACCAGCACGGTCGCCGCACGGACGAGCCACTGACTGCATCTACTGCAGTTTTGCAGTGGGCTGAGCGCAATCCATCGCGTCACCTGCACGTGCTTGCAGCTGCTTGCACATGCAGTGTGTGCTCAACGGTACTCCACAGTACGGTCGCACTAGACGCCCAAATATGCCGACAGATAGATAGACGGACACCATAGCCGTGAATCCAGATCGTGTTCGAGAGAAGAAAGGAGAACAATGTCAAACATGCGCGTGCCTCGGTAAGCGTCGCGGCTGCTCACCGGCAGCATCTTACGCCACTCACTCCTCCGCCTCCTCCTCGTGAGTTTCCAGCACGGTCTGAGTGCCACTCCCACCGCCTCTTCTCGCCCCCCTAACAGGCAAGGTCGACCCACCATTAACAGGCGACCTGCCACTCGTCTCGCTGCTTTCTCCCTCCCTGCGGTTCGTGGTAGGTGGCGGCGCGGTGAATATGGCCGTGAGGGCGGCCCTGCGCTTCGCCTTCTCTTCTTTCTCCTTGGCTTTCTTCTGCTCCTCGCTCAAGCCCTCGTCTTTCTTCTCGACCGAGGCCTTCCACTGCCGCCAGCCGTCAAAGTCGATCAACGCTTGCATACAGCCCCACTCGGTCACTTTGCGCGACATCCATGGGTAGCCGACGGGTTTGGTCAGGAAATCGTTGCAGCCGACGGCCAGGGCCTCGTGTCGATCACTCTGTAAACTGCTGGCGGTCAAGGCGACGATGATGACAGGCGACTTGAAAAGATTCATGTCGTGCAATTTGTCCTCGGGGTCGAGTTCGTGGCTGCCGGAGCGCTTTCTGTTCTCGTTTTGATCGCCCACCAGGCCGAGACCAATACCGTTGGCGCTCTCCAGCCGGCGAATCTCCTTTGTGGCTTCGAGACCACTCATGACTGGAAGTTGGATGTCCATCAGGACCAAATGGAAGCCACCGGACCTCCAGGTGTTCACTGCTTCTCGGCCGTTCATTGCGGACTTCCAGCGCACCTTCAATCTTCTCATGAACTGTTCCAACAGCCGCAAGTTGATGACGTTGTCTTCGACGATCAAAACGTTGATAGGCGGCACTTGGTCATTGAGCAGTCCGGCCGAGGCAAGCTTTGGTGGAGGCGGCTCTCCGTTGATGGTGTTGGCGGAGTGTTGCTGTGAAGTCTTGTTCTTCCTCACCGACCTGCCTGCACGGGGTGAGCTCGCTCTGTTTGGGGGAGTGATGCTTGGCCGATGATCCAGCTGCGCCGGGGGAGTCGGTAGAGGAGCTGGCGGGTTGGCGCCGTTAGGGAGTTGAACTTTGGGGTCTATAGTGGATTAGTCCTGGAATCTCAACTGGAGGTGGTGCCTGTCTTACCGTTAGAATGTGGCTGGGATGAATGCATGATGGTAGGACTGCTAGTGTGCTGCCTAACATACTTTGGGCGGCCGTCACGATGTCTTCTTGTGTTGGTGCCGCCTGGACTGGGTAGAGGAGCGACCTGGCCGGTTTGTAGGATGCCTATGCTGTGTGGTAAGTGTGCACCGTTCTGCTGTGGCAGGTGTGGCAGGTGTGGTAGGTGAGGAGGATGTGCAGCGAGATGCGGGCTGTGGACTGCCATGGGCGGAAAGTATTCTCTCGCCCCATCGCCCGGCCTGTGGTCTTCAACGTAGTATGGGTATGCTATGGCAGGGTGGTGGTTGCCAATCCTCGGGCTAGGCTTGGGTGTCCTCCGTTGGGGCACATCTATCAGCAAAGCCTCTTCGATGGTCTGACCGCCAGGGTAGTAGGAGTCGAGTGTTTGGCCGATTGCCTCGTCTGGGCCTAGCAGCCGATCTACTGGCACATGGTTGTTGGCGGGTTCCCTCGATACAATCTTGAGTGTAATGTCTGGCGAGTCTATCGATCTTCCCAACGAGTTTGCATACTTCCGCAGTATCATGTCTCGAACGGTGTCGACTAGATCGTCATGGCTGACCGTGACCAAGGTGGCCGACGCCCCAGGCCGCTTGACCCATATTTTCCTTTGCATTATCTCGAGTTCATCGTCAGAGGGCGTAGCTTCGACGGGCGTCAATATAGGCGACGGCGATGGCGACGGTGCCGGCGAGTCAGGAGACGTGTCTGTCTCTGGTTCTGGGTCTGGCCCTGGACCTATCGATGAGGTTGAGAGGTCAAGTTGTCGGATCTCGAGGTGTTTTTCAGGTACAGGGTCAGGTTGAGGTTCGTATACAGGAGTTTGGTGTTGTAGGTTGGGAGATGGCGGGTGCAGACGCGCCGATGATGCCTCTCTGCTCGCGCCTGGAGCAGCTGCTGTCTCGTGGGGTGTCGACGATGCGTAAGAGTCAGCAGAAGTGCGTCGAGCGTGGTGGTGGTGGTCAGCGGGACTGTCGGCTGCAGGTGTGGGAGCAGGAGCCTGCGCTCGGGCAATTGGCGAGCTGCAGCCCGAAGCCTCAACTGTTTCTGGAGCCTCAGCGGAAGCTTTGGGCGACGTGCTTGGCGCCTCGGGCGGCTGAGTGATGGACTTGAGCGATCGGATGATCTTGTGCAGCAGCATTGATGATCATACGCTCATTGCTCGCATTCTTGATTATCGTGCCTGATCGGCAGTGTTGACTTATGTATGCCACGTAAGCTGCTGATGTGTGATGTGTAAATAATATGTGATGATGGGGTGTATCGAGCTGAGAAACGGTCACCATCAGCGGCTCAAAACTGCTAAAAGGGACAACCGAACGGCCAACAACTAACCTACCTACAAGTACTACTACACCCACCAGCGACCTCGCCTAACTCCCGGGCTTGTGCAGCAATGCCTGAGGTCCATCTGCGTGCTCGCCAGCACACCTTATCCAAGCTTGCAATTTCTTCTTCAAGATGCGCAAGGATGTCCAGGTTTGGAGATTCGCGATGCCACCGCTTTCCAAGATCTTGCTGGCGTCCGGCGGCGTCTTCCAGCGCTGCCATCTGCACCCTGCCGCTGCAGAGCCGGTTTGATCCTTGCTTCGGCACTTTCTGTCGAATCGAGCCTGCTCCCCCGAGACAGGGCGCGTTTCAGCATTCTTCGGTCTGTACGCCTTACTGGTGCTCCGCCAGACTCGCATACCCACTTACCATGTGCCCTGGAGAGATCGACAGGCTTCGATCCAGGAAGTGCGGGCTTACGTGTCTTGCATGGCCAAAACACTCAATGAGATATCAACTGTGCTTCGTATGAACCGTGTCTGCTACCAACAAGGGAAAGCTCTAAAAAAACAAAACCCTACATTACGTCTGCTGCGAAAGCCTACGAGAAATCATGAGTATGCATGAAAACGTTCGTACCATCAATGGCTCGGAAGCGAAATCCTGCTAAACGTTGAAAAGATCTTCCCGCAATGTTCCATATAACCAACGATACCGAAATGCCACTCGAGTAGAATAACCCGCCAGACCACCCTAAATTGAACGCCATGTCGCTTGCTTCTGTGCGTGTGCAGCCGTCTTCATAGGGGAATCTTGTGCTATAATGTGCCGAATATGCCAGAAAATCTCAATCATGGTCGCATCGCAGACATAGCATCGTCAAACACAATAGTCCCTTCTGCCCATGCTTTAGTATACACCCAATGTAAACCCCGGCAGTGTTCCCTTTCGCTATATCATGTGTTGTTAACGCACCTCTTCCGCTATCGACCCATCATATAATCAGGATACATGCTGCCCACGCTGCCTTCAGGTCCTGATCCTGCCGGTGGACTACGCATCCCAAATCTTGTATACTGACCATGCGTCCCAGGGGTACTCGGGGGAAAGCTGCTCGGCACCGAGAGGCCTGGTGGAGGTCCGTTCGCCGTAGAGAAGCCCCCTGGCGACATCGCCGACATCCCACTCACCATGTTTGCACTTGGCGGGCCTAGTGGTGTTGATGGACCTGTACTGCCGCCGGGCTGACCAGACCGGACTCCAAGTGGGTTCTTAGAGAAGCTGAGCCGGATCCCTCCCTTGACACTGTTGTGCAGCTGTGCTCCGTACAACTCATTCAGCGCCTTGGTCGCAAAAGAGATATCCTCAAACTCCACGAAACACATGGGCCCGTTCTGCTTCGTTCGAAAGCAGAGCCTTTTGTAGCCACGTTGCTTCGAAAACATGGCCTTCAGCTCGTCTTCAGATGTATCCATCGGTAGATTGCCGACATAGAGAGTGTTGCAAGGTGGGTTTTGGTCGGCTGGATTGACCGGAGGGAACTGTACGCCATGATAACGACTACCTGCCATGTGAGATCCAGGCCCGGGAGAGAACGACGTGTGCGGGGATGGCATCGCCACTGCTGATCGTGGAGTGTGGTACATTGTATGTTGTGGTCCGGACATTGTGGTTGATAAGGACAAGTTACCGAAAGCCCCCGACAGTCCCTGTCTGCCATTTAACCTGCGGCTGTTGTCTCTCCTCGCGTACCCCACAGGATCTTGAAGCAGCCCATCCGTCTCATCGTCACCACCGTCTTCGTCAATGACCGATTTACCGCTAATACGCATGCGGTCATTCAGCTCACTACCGCGAGGAGACCGTTGCTGATACATGCTTGAGAACGTCCCACTTCCATCAGACATGCGACCTTCGGGCGGTGATGTTGCAGGTGGGGGTGACATATTGTTCATTGAATCGAATCCGCCGTTGTAGCGAGCGGATCGCCCTGTCGGCGACGTCGCCTGTGACAGCGGTCTTGCTGACGCTGGGTCGATTGTGTTGCGTCTGAAACCTGCACTGAAGCTCGGAGAAGGGAGCATCTCAACCACCATGGTAGCTCGACCTGCCGTGTTGGGTTTCCCGTCAAGCATGGCTTGTGCTTCCGATGCGCCGGTCATGGACGAGAATCGTGCTATAGCCGTCGCGAAACCGTTGTCCTCTTCGCATTCGTTAGGCACCACCTCTGTATTCTGAAGGTCCTTGGCAAACAGCAACATGGTCCTCACAGATTCGGCGGTAGTGCTAAGTGGCAGCTTCCGCAATATCAGCGCAGTCGGCGCATACATGCCCTCATTCGCGCTAGACATGCGACGGTCTGACATTTCAAGAGGCGTCCCTTTTGCGAAATATGTTGTGTATTGAGATGAGGCTGCAAATCTGGTCGGTTGTACCCTGGATGCCACTGCAGTCATGCTGCGCCTCAACGCGAGTGCGCAACCTCTTGTCGTCGAAGAGGTTCAAGTGTCCTTCCCCGAACGACCATTTGAATATGCACGCAGCTCCTGAAGGCTGTTTGCAGAGCCGTGTAGCTGCCCCCTCGCAAAGGAGTGCTTTGCTTTAACAAAACTTCTTTGCTCACAATCCAGGGCTGAGAAGTGCTGGATGCTTCAACTTAACGCCCAAATATGAGCAGAGATAACGGGCAAGCCTGTAATTTGCAAGAAACGTTGGATGCCGATACAGCTGTCCCAAGAAGAGGAAGCCAAGTTCTCTGCAGATTGTTGTCGCTGGATGATTGAACAGCGATGCCACAAAAGATCAAGCTAGGAATCCATTTCCGCGCGATGCGAAGAGTGATGCGTTGTGGAATGAACGATCAGTTCGGCCTTCTGGCTAGACCAAGACCAAGTGAGATGGTCGAGGAGTACGACGTGAAGGTCGAATTGTTGGTCGAGTATGTGGTGACACAGGAATGGGATCTAGCTGTTAGCAGTGGACAAGACGAGATGGAGGGCAAGAAAGCGGACAAGCCATGTCTGCAAGCAAAGCGGGATATTCTGACGGTGCCAGCTAACCAGTCGATAGCAGCGATAAGTAGCTACTAGCGAAGCTAACAATCGAGCCCAACGTCTAGAGGATGATGCACCAGGCCAATCCAGCGCACGTTAAATCAGGTTCGTGGTTTTGTGGCTTGCGGATGGAGACAACGCCTCTAGCTGAGCACGACTGGGCAGTCGCAGGTACAGTTAAAGTTCGGAGCTAGCGGATCCTGGTCAGTTTGCCTGTCCTTGCGCGTGGCCCAGTGTAAGGCGGAGAGATTCACATGCCGGTTCACGGTAGTCGCAGTCTGCACATGACATTGATCAATGCACACTACTTGTATGTTAACATTATACACCCCAGGTTTGTGCTCTCCACTAGAATCTGTAGCTGGTAACATGCAAGATACACATGCTTCAGAAGCAACTTTGGTTGGTCGATAACGTTGCGGTAATGCCGAGGAATGGGTCCCGAACCAAATCTTTGCGAAAGACTCGATAATGGTCGCTCACCTAGCATAATACAGTAGCGGCACCCGCCTTTGGGGCTCCAGATCTGCATATCCGAACAAAAGGATAACGCTGCGATCGAAGCGCGGCTATAGCGACATGTGGCTCCTCGCCAAATGCGAGATTGATGGTTGTTGGAGAGACCTCAAGTTGTCGAAATAACCGATCTGTCTAGCAAGGGAAGTAGCATTTCTAGCTCAGGTGGTGGATCCTGCCAAACAGGAACTTTGAACTTGAGGCAGGAACAAGACGGCGAATATGTTCGCAAGTGGACAGAAGGAGTAAGTGCCAGGCATGTACTGCGCGCGGAGCAGAAGCCGATGAACGCTGGAGTGAAGAGTGCAGCAGCAACGCCGTTGTGTGGCACACTACCGTGAGCCAACGTGCGGGATCTCGTCGCTCGTCGATTCTCAGTGGTTGCCAAAGTGTCTGTGCATCTTTAGGGATTCTTAGTAGATACCTAGGTATGCGGGAGTACTTGGCAGCACGACTTCCTTCAAGATCCCTTTAGCGGTCCAATCATGGCTAGCGGCCCACAAATTATCGCTTCCAGTAGCATGAATAATGCGGCGGGAAAGAAGTATACTGCGGGGAGACGGGCTGTTGGTAGTAATTGACGAGGTCTTGATAAATGCCGCGTGACTTCCCTGGGGCAGGGGTGAATAATGGAAGTCGCACGAAGCGCATCTTGTCTCCGGCTGGTCGACGGTGTATACTGAGTCAGCACCAAACTGATCTTGTGACCAACTATCTACTGGTTCTGTAGGCAACAGTCGCAGCCGACGAGACGAGTGATTCGCGCCCTTCGAAGACCTTACTTTACCGTGCGGTGGACAAGGTTGTGATTCGGTGTACCACCGCATCACTGCATCGAAGACACACGTTCATATCGAGGATCACGAATTAACACGCACTTGGATGCAGGATACTGCAAAGTTGCAAAGGCGGCGAACACAACATATGCTCGACGGTTGAACAGTCGACTTGAACATCGGAGTGGGTATCGTGTGAGACAACCCCGGCTGAGGCCGCAAACTCGACCGTTTGGATCCTCGAGTAGACAAGGCTTGTGTTCCGGCAAACCTGTCATGCGGGTGTCATGCAAGCACAGGGAGTACACTAGGTCGGTCTGTTGCATGTCAATCGTTCACATCCGATCGGCTGCATGAGTATTGTCCAACGAGGACTGGTTATGCGGCTTCTACATCGAAAGTACTAGTAACTTTCACAGGCTCCTGCAGAAGCTGCCTGAGAGGGCGCATGCAACGGTCCCACGTTGCTCGCTGTCCCACTCACTCCAGGCTCTAGTAGCAGTCTGTTTGTTCCCTCGCCAGCCCCGGCAGGGATTCGTGTCAATAGTTGCGGCTGCAGCACGTAAGACTCATGCTGAGTTGATAAGGTGTTTCTACCGAGTAATAGAGCCGTTTGTAAGCGGAGGGGTTCAAACATGCGCCCACGTCGGCTAAGCTACCTCGAACTCTTTTGCAGCGCTTCAGCCTTTCTGCTCATGTTCGTCGACCTGCTGCATCATCTGCTCAGCGAAATAGCCGATCTTGTTACCTTTTTTCTCTGCCATCTCACGTTCTCCAGAGCCAACTATATCCTCATACGAGGGTGGCATGTCCATCAGGTTCAAGTCATGCATGGACTCATCAGAGCTCCGAGGACGTTTGGGAGATGGTTGACCATCTAGACTGCGGATCGTGCTTGTCGACATAGGGGTCACATCCCGCGGCTGTCCGGGATAGACACTGTCGTCAAAAGGATTGCTATCATCCCTCATTGTTGAATTTGTCTCGTTACTCCAGCTTCGTCCACGTCCAGATCGCCTGTCATATTGAGATGAGGCTTCACCTTCGAACGCACGATTATCTTGCTCGACGAATTGTCTGAGTGAAGTTGGCAAGGCGGACGGGCGAAACTGCATAGCCGTTTCGCTTGCGTAGACCAGTATAGCAGTGTGGTATTCATTCTCAACCGCTCCAAGTACGTCTTTCGAGGAGACTTTGCGTACGGAGAATGGGACGGATGAATCCGCGGCGTCTTGCGAGTCTTCGACATGTGCGACGGGTACCTCTGATTGAATGTCTGGAGCTTCGGCCCAAGCTGTTCTCCACCATTGCCACATCTCGTGAGGTTCGTCGTCGTCATCTATACCTATCAGGTCATGGTTGAGTTTGCGGATATACGTCACGTTCGGTCTTGTTGACACACCCTGAAGCACATATTTATGTCGCAGAGGGTGAGAAGAATGGGTGGGGTCAGTAAGATCAGACATGATCTGCTGTTTCTGCGCTTCCAGGCCGCTCATCCGATAGTTCAACTCCTTTAGCTTCTTGTCGATGTTGGTGAGAAGAGTATTGATCTGACCGTACAATTGGCCGGTTTCAACTGTTGTAGAGATATCGACCAGATTGCTACTAATGCGTGCTGAATCGTCCGTGGCGAGTGCAATGGCGCTTTTAGCATCCGCGAGAGCTTTTCGAACATCAACGCGGGGCCCCGACTTGAGACCAGGCATTTCACCAAGCCGCGATCGAGCTTGTCCTAACCTCAACTGTTCACGTGAAAGACGATGACATTGCTGACGCATGTTTGACAGTGCGTCCCTCAGGTGATGCATGTAGCGATCGAGATACCAGACTTCGGTGGGGGTAAGACCTAGATGGGATGCACCAGGGTTGTTGTTATACACTTTCATCGTCAAGATATGACCGAATTGGTCAATGAAGATATCGTCCAAGGGGCGGTTTGGAGTGTCACTCCACACAATCTTGTCGAGAACCTCGACCTGGGACCTCGCATCTGTGATGGCTCCCTCGACGGAGAACAATTGTTGGGTTTCTGGGACAGCGCCAATGTTGGGGCCTTTGGCGGTGGCCGAGGAAGTGAAGACCTGAGTCAATGGCTCGTCTGACTTCTCGTCCATAGCTGCTTGCTGCCATGTTTCAAGAAATTTGGTGTACTCGGACTGTGCGTTGTAGTACTGGTAGTACCTGAGGTCGGCAAGTGCATCGACGCTTCCATAGGCGCGATTTGTGTTGTCCAGAAAAGCCATCAAGCATTGTAGTTCAGCCAGGTATTTTCTCCTATCCTCAGCTCCGAGTTCGGGCTGTTGCACGGAGAGCGATTTGGTGTTCTCATCCGTTGTGCCGGCCCACCATTCTGGATTGTAGCCGTAAGAGTATACTTGGAGAGGGGGGCACAGGAGCGCTTCTCGGGCCAAAGGAATGCTGTGGTAGATGGTGAGTAGAGGGGCGTTGTAGCTGGACTCGGGCGGACCGCGCAAGAAGGCTGGACTGCCTTCTATCCTGCGTCTCTTTGGAGGGGGAGGGTGTTGGACGAATTCGCGAGAAGACGCTATGGGAGCCAAAGCCCATTGGGCTTCTGGGTAGTATGGGCGTTGTGCTGGGCCGAATTGCTGGCCAGTCTTGATGGTGCCGTTCTCTTGCCCGGGCATGTCCTTGATGGACTCAGCCATGGCACGGCGCATCTGTTCGTCGTCCGATTGCTCATCATTCTGGATTTGCCTCGTGGCTTCAGCATGCTCCGGCGACAGATCGATGTACTTGTTCGAAGGAGACGGCGGGCGGGACATGGCATTGTCGGCATCTGTGCGAAGAGCTCCAGTCAACATGAGCGGTCGAAGCCGAAGGCGGGAGATAAAGGGCATCACGTACACGGTATGTTGTCCTGCGGCTCCCACTGCCTGCTGGCGGCTGCTTCACGAAGAGCGCCGCTCGGGTCTTCAAAGTAATGAGTAACAGCATCCTGCCAGCCAGGCCACTTCTTCAGCAGGGTGGTAGCCTGCGCTTGATCGAGGCCAGTGATGTCGCAGACAGAGGCGACATCCGCCGCTGCAGGTTGGAAGCCGGTGTTTGCCATGCCATCTGTACACGTCCTGTATCTGGGTTAGCACAGATCTCGCACCACTTGCGGTGTGGCTAGGTCGATTACTTCAAGAGCTCTGGCGTCACATTCATGTTTTGGTCCCACGGGCAAGAAACAGCATTCCCTAGGAACGCATCGACGAGCTATCGCTCACCACTGGCAGAGCATTCTCCTGCACGCCTTCGTTCCAACAGCGAATGCAAGCAACATATGGACGTCACTGGCAAAGCACAATCACGATACATGCATGACACGACCCGCTGCGTCGCAGCGGAAACTTCACCACGAGGCAGCTGCCGTGCTTGGCCGGAAAGCTTGGAGTCCATGAGCACCGCCGATCCGCTTACCTCACAGTGGGATACGCTAGGCACCATGGCTCGGTCGAGGCAGAAGGCAGAAACGGCACAAACGGCAAGAACAGCATGATATAGTAGAACCTGGTCGCAAGCATAATTACACCGTTCAAAGAGCAAAGAGCATGCTTGGGTGCCGCTGAGTGCTCGTCCGAAAGCTCAGGCTGTCAAAACGCTAGAGCCTGATCTTGGTACACAGGTCTTTGATGGACTATGCGAGCAGTCCAAGCCATGGCCTACAAGTACGACTAACAACTGCCGATCGTGCTGCTTTCGTTCAATGTCCAACGATGGACAGGTGTATATTGTTCAGCCACCTCCATGCCCTTGGAGACTAGGGGAGCTCGTCCTGGCAAGGCTGAGACTAAGTTGTGCACTGCAGGCAGGTGTTTCAAAGATCAAGTCATCCACGCTGCTGTGGTCCATCCATTGACACCAACATGTGCTGCTCTCGTGCTGTTCTTGACGTGAAGATCTTGTGGCATCATCGTTCTCCATCAAGGCTGCCCCATAACCAGACGTACAGCCGAGTACGTCGTAAGCGCCGATCATCCTATTCGTGGCAATTTGCTTCTTCTTATGGTAAGCACTGCAGGTGGACTTTGGGTGGACTTTCTGTGTTGAAGCTTGTCATGGAAAGGGTGATCTCAAACACGCGGTGGACCGCCATGCCACTGCTTGGCGGTATGCGCGGTCTAGAGCCAGTCGATTTGGGCCAGCAAGATCCTGCTGAATGCTAGCGCCCTGCCCACGAACTTAGCGCGGTGGTACCCAGCTGCATCTGCCGCCACTAACGCTTTGACTCGTTACTGCCTCGTGTGTGTCGTCTCCTCTCCTTCCAGTTGCTCACTCCTGAACGGCCGCTCAACCAGTCGACCACTCAACTGGGTGCCTCACCTGATCGCTCTTTCCGTTCGTCTCTCTTCGGCCGCTTCCATTCTTTTCAGACAATTCGAACTCATTCACGTTCTCACTGTCGTTGATTGTACCAAGTAATCCTTTGTCGCCGCGCTATTGTCGATCCTCGTCCTGATCCTGATCCCAAGCCGCCACGCCTCCTCATCTGCGACCTCAAAGCCCGCCGAAACACGAGTCGAATCTGTCGTTCCTTGCTAGCAGCCCCGAGAGACTCACCGACTCAGCGACTTGGTTTTGAAGCCCAACGACGCGCTTACCGATTCCCATCCATACGCGACATACAATATTGTTTTTTCCAACGTCGTGCTGTCTGTGTCAGCCTCATAGTATTCCTCCATGCTTGGTCGCAGGTCGCTGTACTCTCCATCCCTGAAGAAGCCGCACAATACAAACAACATGAACTCCTCGAGGCGAAGCAGGTTCAGTGTGGCCAACATCATCGGCGACCCTTTTGCTCTGGCAACCATCTCCATTGGCTTTGTAAGATTCACCGCGTCGGCGATTGGCGATCCTCTCTAACCGTGCGTAGCTGGCATGGCTCATAGCATTCTTGGCCTCGATCATTGCAGATATCCAGGAGCAGTACCCCAAATATGCTTGGTGGACGATTGCCTACATGTTGTGCTGCGTCGTTGGCATCACCATTGTCTTTGCCGCCGATGCCGCCGACCATTATGCTATCGCGGTATGTGCACCTCGCACTCCACCATGCAGACTGTTTGCTGATCCCGTACAGATTGTGGGCTATCTTGCCGCTGGTCTTGTCATGACCACCTCGGCTGTCAGCACTTTGATTTATCAGACCGCAGGTACCATGCAAGCTGCCGCTGCGGGTTTCATCTTGCTTTCCATGATACAGGTACGTTCGATGCGCAAGTCTTGAAAACAGACACCTAATGCGATGGCAGATTATCTGGATCTTCTATTTCGGTTCAGCCCCTCAAGCCACCCACAGGCGCTTCGTCGACGGCTTTGCCCTCCACAAGGATCGCAACGACTATCCCACTACCAACAACTTAAACCACTACAACCGCCCCGAGACAGCTGCATCGCAACCACCACAGATGTACACTTCTGCCCAGCTCAGTGGCTTCGAAACTTCCACTCCAGTATCTGGCTATCCCGGCGGAACCATGGGCTCGCACAACAGAGCTTCAACTCAGCCCCAAATGGGTGCTGTTGCGCCTTCAACACCACAAGCACCACAGGAAGTGCAACCTCCAACAGAGTATCCATATCGCGCCAAGGCCATCTACAGCTACGAGGCTAACCCTGAAGACGTGAATGAGATTTCTTTCTCAAAGCATGAAATCCTCGAAGTCTCAGATGTAAGCGGTCGCTGGTGGCAAGCAAAGAAGGAATCTGGCGAGACCGGTATCGCACCCAGCAATTACCTGATTCTGTTATAGTCCCTACCAAACCTGTTGCTGAGGGACAACAAGCACGAATTTTGGGCACAATGGAGTATGTGGATCATTACGAAGCGTTTCGACGACCTTTTATTCAATTCACTGGCTGCCGGATCTAAGAATTGGGTACTGCTCAAGCTAGGCGACTTTTTCACCCGCAGGATTGCTGCGTTTTTGGGTATGCGATGGTGTCACGGTGTCACGGCGCCACAACTTCGAGGTACGAGGTCATTTGCTTGAAGGATTTGAAGGATACGTCCTCCTCGCGGGGATAAGAGAATAGGTTGATATGTGTGATATGTGGACAGAGCAAACTGAAGCGCCGACCCAGATTGATGTCAGGGTATCCGACCTCGAGCCGGTAGTTTTTGCCTCCTAGGACACATGAGATCTCAACATACCACAGCATAACGAAAGAAAAGTGTATGAACAGCGATGTTGCTAGCATGACTATCAAAAATATCAAAGCAGGGCTTTCCACCATGAGATCACATAGGAAGCATCTGTTTGCCCCTCGCATTCGTTGGAGCATACCGAGACCAGCACACTTTCCGTCCGAGAGGGTGGTCTCATCACTCATTGGCGCCCCAGAGGTCATGTTGCTGGAACGCATCCCATCAGGAAGCCATTAGCGAACGAATCGGCGTTAGTAAAGCGAACACTGTTCGGCTGTGCTCTACCGGGCTACTTTTGAGTTGTACTCGCTACCAACTCCCCTGGCGAGTATCATGGAGCTGTCTATATTGATGGCTACCAGCGCGTGCTTTGATGTGTCTGTCCAGCACAGCCATCGTGGCTCGTGCCTTCCTGTGCATACCAATTGCTATGTATGTATATGTTTCCATCCTTCCGCCTACTTCGCAACGGTAGTAACTCCTCACTCTGCCTAGCCCAGCGTCACATCGGGACCCGGACTAGTAGTACTCCGGCTCGACCTACAGCTCCATACTAGGAATCGCATCAGGCCCCACAATATCCCGGCGATCGTCCACCCTCCTCTCCTCAATCCACCGGAGCACCTCCTCGCGGTCGCGACACACATGCGCCTGGCCCCGCTCCTTCTCGCGCTGCGTGCTCGCGCTGCCCTCCAGCGTCATGTCCAGCGTACACAGGATGCCGTTGCGCAGGTACTCGGTGCAATGCGCGTAGTGCGCCGGGTCCGGCGTGTGCGCGAAGCTGGCGTTGTAGGGCGGGAACGGCGGCAGCAGCGGCGCCGCCAGCAGCAGGAGCTGGTGGTACGCGTCGAGCAGGTGGTACAGGCAGTGCAGCGAGTGCGTCCAGGAGGCCTCGTAGATGGCGCCGACGTCCTGGCGCAAGGGATCGTCGGTTATGGGCGCGCCGAGGAGCGGGTGCGACAGGTGCGAGCGGATCGAGAGCGAGCCTGAGCCGAGCGGCATCAGGGCCGACCAGTTGTCGCGGATGGCGAGGCGGTTGACGTTCGTCGTCATGGTGGGGATGTAGGTTTGTGGCTCGGGGATGAGGTGGGTGTAGGTGTGCGAGGTGGTTTTGTGGAGCCCGTTGATGTCGTCGCCGGTTTCGACGGTGAGCCCGCGGAGGACGGGGGATGTTTCGTGGTAGTAATGCGGTTCGCGGCGGCTAGGGTGGAGCAGGAGGAAGAGCGTGAGAATGGTGGTTTGTAAGAGGAGGACGATGGTCCAGCGGGACCACGTGAGGATTGCGGATGTGCGTGGCTGTGTCTGGTGTTGAGGGGGTTGAGACCACGAGGGCAAGAACGTGGAGAGCCATGATGTGCTTCGGCTCCTTGATGGACAGCGGGACGTCTTGCTGTGAGATGATAATGTGCCGATTCGAGTTGTGTCGGATGCCGAGTCCTCGATGTCAGTGTCGATGTCGATGCCATCGTGTTCGACGTCAACAGGGTGTGAGTGAAGCATTGGGACTTTTTCTTCGTATATTGGGGAGAGCGTCATGCTCGGGTCAGTACTATGTCTTCACGAGTCAAAGGTATGTGTGTGTGCAAATCTTGGTCAATCAAAGAGCTAGAGGAAGAAGTGTACATATTGTGCGAGAGGCTGATTCACATTCGAGAAGGGTAACATGGGAACATCTTCTAGAAGCTAAGCTGAGACGCTTCGCTCTCTCGCCTGTCTGCCATATGTCATTCATGCAGCACCGTCTTCTCCTCGAGGGCGAGTTGGTACATGTCTACTACATTAGAAACGCTCCTCGGTAGTCAGGAGCTTCTTCTGATACAAGCAAACGTTTGGCGCTAGGCGCCGCCATTCAGGAGTTCTCAGCTTCGCCTGCAAATCACTAAGGCTGAAACACATGCCGGACTCGAACTTCATGTGTGTGGCATTCTATTTGTTTTGTTGCGAAACGCGTCAAGAATGGTCGATACATCGCGGCTGACGCGCGTACGGTACGGCAAGAAACGACTGGCTGTGCCTGCTCTCAGAACGCTCGAGAAAGTAGAAAGTGTTTTGTATGCTGGTGATGCCTCCTACTCATTCAAGCAGCTCCATGTTGCCCACTGAATGTTCCAGCGCCCATTGTCTGATACCTTCGAAACTTCTACATACGTGCCTCGAATTCAGCTGTGGCCATGCTAACGGGTCGTCCTCGACCATGTAGAAGGTGAAAAGGCCAACGTCGGCATTGCACTGTGTGTTGAGCCTCAAAATCTCAAGGCAGTGGTCTGTATGCTTCTGCAATGCCTCGGGTCCTTTACCAAACTCTCCACCAAGGGGCTCATAATATTCCTTGTATGTTACTCTACGGAGCAGATTGATGCAGTGTAGCTGATGAAAGACTTCCATGCCGACTCGGTAGCCTTCTTCGCCTGTCTGCGGATGGTTGACCAGCAGGCTGGAGGACTCTTGGAGCTTTGGAAGTGCGGATTTGGGGACCCATTGGTCGCCCATGTCATAAGAAATCTCCCGCCAGGCTTGATCCACTTCCGAGCCAGCGCCAACGAACCTGTTGTTTTTTGTCGTCACGTTGTACCTGACTGCGTCGTATCGAACGGCGCCTGCTGCTGGCGACCATGCAGAGTATCGCTGAACGTGCCTAACAGTGGACGATTGCAACGCCCATGACAGCATGAAGAGCGTAAAAGATGTAAGAAGCAGAATGCCGTGGATGAGCCAGATACACTTTGTCTTGAAAGCTTTGGATAAAGAGCTTAGACGGCTTGCAGGCCTCGGCGGGAAAGGTTTTGCGGCCAAAAAGTCAAGGTCGTCGAGATCGTTGAGGTCTGCCAATGTCGAGGAAGAGTCGTACGAGATGCGACTAGAATCCAATTCGGACGTGCTGACTTGTCCATACTTCTGATCAATCGACATGCTGAATTCAGTATCGAAAGCTTCCAATTGAGATGATAGTTGCAACAAGGTGACCAGCTAGCTGGCTTGGGATATGGATGCGATTGAGACGATGAAGAATTATCAGCACTTCGTTCTCTTGTCGAGAGCCTCTCCAAGGACAACCGCCTGTGAACCAACCTGATGGCAAGGTGGGTCCCTGCCAAGGCCAGAAGCGATCACGCTAACACCTGGGGCTCTCACGGTTTCAAAGGAGTTTCGAACGAGATGGCCCCATAACATTGCCTATATGCTTCACTGGATGTCGCAGTCCATTGGGCTCTTACGCGAGACGTGATCGCCCGACACATGGCTGGTGAGGGAAGACTTCCTGGGCTTTTTGGTAGAAGGGAAGCTCCGGCGCCTAAGCTTCATACTGGTCACCCCTCAAGAGTAATCTATAAGCCCTGTGGAAGTGTTTGACCCTTGATTTGCTTGTTGCCAACCAATCGAGGCGTGCCTTCTTTACCGGACCTGGCGTGGTCCCTCCGGCTCGCCGCATCCGGACACTCAAGAGTCGTGCTCAGTACGACTACTTGTTGCAGCATTCTCCCAGCCGGCATCTCCATCGATCAGCTTCTGCAGCGATGTGGCGTCAACAATAAACACAGGAGGCCGCCGAAATGAAGACGCGCTGGTATTCTTACGCATGATGTGTTTTGCACGCGTCTAGTCGAGACTTGTGCTGTTGCATGTCTTTGTCCACAGACCAGCCTGGGCGGTGGAGATATCCCGACGCATCAGTATTATCGTTCATGGACGGAAGGGTGCGAGTCGATAGATATAAAGCGGCCTTGTGTCGCTGGTAACCGGAAGTCTCTGACTATAAGGTATCGTTCTCTTCTTCAAGCTTCAATATCTGCAACGTTTCTTTGGTTTCTTACTGCTGGTCAGTATTATTGTTGCTCACCACATCGCCAACATGCACGCTTTTTCCATCATCAAGGTCGTCACAGTCAGCCTATTGGCCTCGGTTCCTCTTGCTGCCGCGATTGGCGTCAGTGATGTTGTAGATTTCGAAAAGAGACATGTTGTAAGTGCGCCTAGCGACGATTGATCTTTGCCAGCCAACTCACTCAACCAGGGTTCTCTCGCTGCGTACGCAAGCAAGATTGTCAGGGCTGCAGTTCCCGAGGTTATCGTGGAGAAGCGCCAAGCTGCTGATGAGTTCGGTCCTTGGGATAGCGAAGAAGACGAGTTTGGCAGTTGGGTGGACAAGCGAGAACCTCATCACACGGAGGCACAAGTTGCGGCCAAAAAGGCCGCGGCCGCAGCTTCATCCAACGCGAACAATGCTTCGGGTTCCACTAAGTCCTGCAACAACAATAGGAAGCGGTGAGTTAAGAGCTCGATGCCACTCTATTTGTTGCTGACATTCTTACAGTCACCACACCGAAGCGCAAGTAGCTGCTAAGCAGGCGAAGGCCGCTGCCGCCTCCTCGACGAACTCAACAGATCCGGCAAGTGATGATTGTGACGACTAAGCAGGCTTTGGGACCTAAAACCAGCATGATCAGATCGTTGAAGCAGTATGAGAACAGCCAGGTCGCTTCGCGAAGTACTGCGCCAAAATCGTGTTAAATAGCATAAGATGAAATCTGTCACCACTCTCACCATCCACAATCTGTCTGTGTTTCTGCGACATCATTGAGGTGCAGATCCGTGCTAGTGTTCAGAAGACTAACAAGAAGCGTGTCAGGAGTTCGTTGAATTCGCCGGAGCTTGGCAAACACCACGACAGATAAGTTGAGTAGTGAGTAACATGATCAGCCGGTGTCCGGTAGGCGTCACCTTGAATTGAGTGTTACTGATGCTGTGGTGGGAAGGATGAGGAGGGTTAACGAAAAGGGATGTGGAGTACTTGTCTTCTCCGCAGTAGGTACCATAACCTCGGATTCCACCACTGCGGGAGGGCATCAGCTCGATGTTCAACAACAGCGCCACTCATGTAGATGACCGCGCGTGAGTGGGTTTGAGAGGCGCGAACTGTGACCATATCATTGTGTGCAGTTGTGATATTGAGTTCCGCCATCCGTGGCAACGTTACAGATCAATATTGTCCCAGTGGTTGTTGACGTTGAAGACCTGATCTCAAGACTGTAAAAAATGCAGCAAGTTCAAAGTAAGGGTATATGCCATGGTTTGCCGGTTTATTCGGACGACGTGAAAGACCTGGTGGCGCTGGTCACGGGCGCGAATGGCATCTCAGGCTACCATATGGTGAAGGTGCTGGCAGCAGCACCACAAAGGTGGAAGAAGATTTATTGCCTCTCCCGCCGGCCACCACCAGATTACTTCTTCACAGACCTCGGGGACGGCGCCTCGCGGGTTGAACATATATCTGTCGATTTTCTCAGCGAACCGCAGGACATTGGTAAGAAGCTGAAGGAGAGGATTGAACGTGTGGACCACGTTTTCTTCTTCTCCTATGTACAGCCAACTCAGAAAGGAGGCGTGACTGGCATGTGGAGTGACGCGGATGCTTTGGCTGAGATCAACACCAGTCTTATCTCGAATTTCACCGAAGGATTGAAGATAGCTGACCTTGCACCAAAGCGATTCATGTTGCAAACAGGCGCTAAGCACTATGGGTTTCATATGGGGCCTGCCACAAATCCAAGCTTTGAAAGTGACCCGAGAGTGCTACTCGAGAACAATTTCTACTACCCTCAGGAAGATCATCTGTTCAAGTATTGTCAAGAAACTGGCACCAAGTGGAATGTGGTGCGGCCAAGTTATATCATCGGTGCGGTAAGGGACAACTTGTTGAATCAAATGGTAGGAATCTCAGTGTACGCCGCCGTGCAGGCACACCTTGGAAAGCCACTACTGTTTCCCGGAGATTTTGTTGCTTGGGACAAGGAGATCTGTCGTGAGTGACCTATCTAGAGTCTTCGACAGCAGCGATGCTAAGCTCAGTCCAGAAAGCACAGCCATGCTGAATGGCTATTTCGAAGAGTGGTGTGTACTCACCGAGAATGTCGCCAACGAAGCGTTCAACATTCAGGATGGCTTGAACTTTACGTGGGGGAAGTTCTGGTGAGTTCGACCTCAGTTGTCATTCCAGGCGTCCGTCTAACACACCCCAAGGCCTTATCTAGCTAACTGGTATGGTGTCGCATGGGAGCCACCAGAGCTAGACGAGTCGAAGTACCGGACTGTCGAGACAAGACACGAGAAGACGCCCAGGGGATATGGTGCTGGCATAACCCGCTCATCTTTCAGCTTGCAAGAATGGTCCGAGGCGTCCGATGTGGTGCAAGCTTGGAATGAGCTATCAGAAAAACATGGCTTGCTTCTCGACCCATTCAAGGATCGAGCTCAGATTTTTGGGTTGAGTGACTCTGCTATCATTGGCGGTTGGCCTTTGTCGCTGAGCATGAGGAAAGCCAGGAAGTTCGGTTTCCATGGGACCGTGGACTCGTTCGAAGCTGCATTCGAGACCATACAAGGTCTGGTGAAGATGCACGTAGCTGCTCCTATGGCTGCTGCTAAGTTCGAGGAAGTTGTGTAGAAGAGTAGATCTGGCAGACGATGGGGCGCGACTCAGGAGACGCGACACGCTAGTCTGAGATCGGACAAGCTCTATTTGGGAGAGCCAAGCCAATGTGACCTTCTTCCAAGCTTTGTCTCTCTGCCTGCTCAAGCATTGTGGTCGAGTGGGCTCCTACACATGTTTGATATGACTCTCAGCCTTCCGCCCCTTAGGCATGGCACGGCGTGGCTCATCAGCTTACCATTAACAAGTAGTATTGCGCCAAGGTTGGTTTACGGAAGACAGGTCTATCGATCGCTTTTGTGAAGTTCTTGCCATCGAAGATTGACTGGCATGCATACCATGTCACATGCTGTTCCATCGTTCTTTCTTTCTTAGTAATGGCGATGCTCTGGTGATGCCTTCCGGGTGTCACAAACTGCTAATGTTTGCTAGAACCCCGCAGGCTGCGCAATACGCCCAATGTTATCACCAGAAAGAAGAGTCTGACAGACCCCTTGATTCCATTTCATCTGCAAACCTGATGTGCCACCAATACTTATAACCAATCCACCGAGATTCTACAGCAATCAAGTGCGCCGATAAGCAATTCAACCTTATTCTCCCAATCAACATGCAAGCAATGGACGTCGCAGCCTCGACCGACCCTCCAGGCTATGTCTGGCTCAGCCGATTCCTCCCTTCCGCCATCCTCGTCAGTACCTTCGCAAACTTCTTCACCCTTCTAATTGCGGTCGGTGCCTACGGTGCGGCTCGGCGTTTCTGGAACACCTTCGACATCTTCATCTCTCTCGCATGGCTGTTCTTTCTTATAGCGCTCACGCTCAGCATCTTAGCCCAAATGATCATCACATATCAGCGACATCACGTACTTGACGCATTCGGCAGGGGTCGAAATGGCTACAGGAAATGGAGAGATGGTGGTACGGGAAGCAAGACATTTGCAGAGAAGATTGCCGTCGGCTTGGTGGTGAAGGTGCCTATTGCCATAGTCATCGCGTTCATCATGCTGCTTGGCTTCATGTTTTGCTCGCTATGTGTCGTGAGGTACAGCCTGACTGTGGGATGGGTTGGCTTCACATGGACCATAATCATGATGGTGCTAGCACTTGTGAGCTGGGTATTGATGGATCATTCTTGAATGCACGCCTTCAGAAGCGTCGCCTAGAACTGATCCAGAACGACAGGGAGGAGCAAGGAGGGCATAGAAGTTTACTCAAGCATGGAGATCTCATTATGCGAGCAGCAGTCCTGGTTCATGGTCCTGTGCCCCACGGTCACAGTCGACTCATTCTCAAGTATGGCTTTGTGGGACAAACCTAATGCAGACATCACGTTCATGGCAAATAGAACATTTCATACGATTGACATCGCAAGCAAACATTCTGTTTCATGCATTGTGCTGATGACTCAAGAGAGAAGCAACATTCGCATTGAGCTTAGAGGTTGACGCAGCATTACGTCGTAATCTTGGATCACCTGTCAGAGAGAGTCTACGTCGCTATACAACAGTGTAGGCTTTTCGTCGCAGGATTACTCAGGCAGTCAGGCACAAGAGATGTATCCGCCAGTGACCTAGGATCATTGTAGTACTTGGACTACTGGTTCAGGCATGGAGGGCTCTTGTACAATCGTCACGTCGTAATGGGGTGGACATGAGAGATGGTTTTTGATGCTGATTCTGCATTCTTCGTTTCTCTCCTTCATAGAGCTCATGTACTGCCTATACTACGAAGTGACCCTCGACCGTCTTCTTGACGTTGTTCACACTTCTTCTGTTCCTCCCTAGCTGATTGATGCCATGTTTTCTTCTTAGGACATTTACTCTCATTCCATCGAGCCACCTACTTCATTTCTGACTCCGTGCCTGTAACTTTCGATGCTTGTCTTCTAGCCATGTACTGCCCAACCTCTCCTTCGCTGGCACCCCCTCGTGCTACTTTCCCGCGTATGGTCGATCAAGACCTCCCTGTCATTGCTTCTTGCGATGACAAGTGGCGTTGTTTCCTACTCCACATACACGAACGTATCAACGACCAGAAAGCATCACACTTTCCGAGTCGCGGTCGTTCAAGTCTGGCAAAGTAGGTCTCCGAGTAAGCCAATCGTGCTTGCTGTGCATGCTGGAAAGAAGCCTTTCTTGACCCGTCGACGTCCATCATCCGGCTTCGTCGTCGCTTGACTTATCTTCTTCACCGCCGATCTTGACGAAGCGGAGCTTCCGATCAGTTTCGCGGGGCATGGTCTTCGCCGCCTCCGCTGCCTCAGCCGAGAACGAGATCTGGGTCTGAGTCTGGAACACGAAGCCGCTTTGAGACGGCGGCGGCGGCATCGGCGACACAGGGGGAGTGGATAGCGCGGGACTCTGTGGTATCTCCTCGTCTTCCAGCCTGGCTTGCCATTGCGTAGCATCGAATCGAGCTTGAGCTGTTTGATTCAGCTGTGCTCGCAGTTTCCTCAGGTCAACATCGTCCACCTCTCGCTTGATGGCGATGTATTCGGTGTGCCCCTTGTGTTGCTGGTCCTTCTTTTCGTAGCGGACCCTTTTGATCCTGCTCAGCTCTGCGTTCCAGTACTCGAGGTTTGTCCTTGCCTCTTCGCACACCATCCTACTCAGTTCGGTGTTCTTGCCCGTCCGCACTGCTTTCTCTTCATCTTCCAGGGCTGACTGGTAGAATGTCACATGCACTTGTGCATCCCGCTTTTGGCGTAGACGATCTGCCACTTCCTCCAGCAATGGTGACGTTTCTTCCTCCTCCGAATCGTAGTCAGAGTTATACAGAACTGGGGAGGGTGGTGAGTCCGGCTTAGGGTCCGGCGTCACATTCGTCGGCCGCGGAGGAGTCAACACGAGGCCTGGTATGAAGGGTGGACTTATTATCTCACCATTTACCGAAGGCGGACGAGATTGTTCCGGAAACATCGAAGGCCTTGGTAACTGTGGAGTCTGCCATTGAGTGTAGGCCGGCGAAGTCTGCTGGATGTTGGAGGAGCTGTTGTTCATCTGCCCGTACCCAGCAATCTCTGAACCGTTCTCGACTCCTGTGCTAACTTCGTCCGGCACCTCGCTTGTCTCTGCGTAGCGATAACCAGATATAGCATCGTTGGAGTTGTCGATAGTGTCGAAGCCGATGTTACAACTGATCTCGGCATCGTCCAGTCGTGGCCCTTGGCCTTCATTGCCGACTCGTCCCTCAATTTTAGGGACAGCGTTCGTGTCAGCTGCAAAGTCCCATTGATTGAAGGAGACATTCTGGCCGCTTGATGCTGTGGTTGCAGCTTGAGATGGCAACGGAGCGTCCGTGTAGTTGCCAGATTCCACGAACACAGCTGCATCTCCCAACGATGCCGCGAGAGCTTCCTCAGAAAGTTCACCGCCACTCATGTCAACGTCGTTTCCAGTGGACGCTGCTGGTGTAGCTCCGGACGTGATATGACCATCTTCAGTGTCGGTGGCCCCGACAAATTGCTGGAATGATTGCCACTGTTCAGGGGTCATGTTTTCCAAAACTCTGTTCATCGCTACGTCAGCCTCTGTGAGCGTCGGTTGATGATCGTGGTCGAACAGTGTGTTCGCTGGCAACAGAGGAAGCTCTAACACGCTCTGCGTGGCCTCTGTCATATCAGTGACATCCAGCCCACCATCACGAAGCGGTGTAGCAGGTCGTACAGCATCAGTCTTGTACACGGCAACCTCGGCGTTGTCCATCTCAAGATCTTGAGCATTGTCGACGAACTCACTCTGCTGAATGTCCTGCCCTGGCGTGATCAAGTCCAGATTGTGTGGCTCAGTGCTCTGCCAAGTCACTGTACCAGGTCCAGTCTTAACAGGACTGCTGATCTGCATCGTAGCCATGCCTGTGCCATGACTATCCTCAAGAGCCTCCATACTGTCGGCTTCTTGAGGATTGGCAGTTGGCTCATCGGTTGTTTCCTTGAGCTCGGCTTCCGGCGTCGGCAATGGCCGCTGAGGCTCTGGAAACATGTGAGCATCAGCAGAGCTGCCGATGGTAGAGCGTGACGACACGCGTGATACCTTCTTGGAAGACCCACAGGTTTCAGGACTTTTGCAGTCAGCACTAAAAGTAAAGCGCTTGCTTTCTCGAACTTCAGGAGTGGCGTCATAGCGACTCGGAGTCAATTCCGTATATATCTGACTGGATGCAGTACGCCTGGTAGGAGATGTGGTCTCTGTACTTCCCACATAAGCCTCTTTGCTCTCAGACTTGACCGCAGAGGCATTGTGCACGTCAGTATCAGCGGCCCGCTTAGGAGCCATCGCCGACCAGTGGCCCATCCTACCAGGGATCGTCCCATTCAGGTCGTTCGATATCCATATAACCTGATATTCAGGCGCCTCGGCATCTCTAGTCCGGTAAATAATTTTTTGAGGCTGGCCGTTGCAATATATACCAAGGAAGGAGACTTTGTCTGACTGACGTCCCAAGTGGAACAGGAGCTTCGCGAGTTCCTCGTCGGCAAAGTTGTTGGTGCCTTGCACGCCCGCCGCCTGTAGATGCATCCAAAGCTGAGACTCTTCGATGTCGAGCAGCATTGAATGCTGTCGTTCTGAGCTTTGACGCAACGCGTCAATGCCACACAAAAGTTTGTGAGTAGAAGTCTCGACTAAGGTATGACCTTGCGGGAAGACCTCGCGGTACTCGTAATCCAGCCTCTTACTTTCATCCATTCGGGTGATTTCAGAGATCAAGTCTGCAACACTTTCTGTAGCGCTGTCTTGCTCGGATGTTGCGTTCGACTGGCTGGGGCCGTTGGCTTCGGATATTTGTGATACAAGAAGACCATGACTATTGTCATACTCAGGCGTGTGCTCGGTGTCGCTGCGTGGTCCTGTCTTCTTGCTTGTCGGGCTCGAAAAAATTTTCGGAGCATCGACAGGCACATTCACGTCTTTCGACTCTTCTTGAGGGCGTCCAGAAGCAACAGCATGACTGGCATCGGCCACAGTCTCGTCCTTACTTAAGTTTTCCTGTGCTTGTTTGTCAACATTGTTGCGATGGGGCAGTCCTTTGTGGGATCGATGGGAAGGAGGGTTGTGGTAGAATTGATGAAGCCGACTAGGCGACTCGTGTTGCGGGGTCTTTAGACTTCTAGCAGCGCGACGACCGCCTAGCCCATCCGACGAACTTGTGGCGTCGCTGACAGGGTTCACGGACAACATCGAATCTTTACGCAGCTGCACAGACTTGACTGGTGTTGCGATAACCTGAACAGTGGTTTGCTCAGAACCATCAGTCTGCCCAGTGAGAGTGACATGGCCTGCATCTTCTTGATGAGCTCGCGTCTCAGTGGTCATGTCTCTTTTGCTTTCACCGACAGACTGCTGGCAGCCGTCTTTGTTGAGATCGGCAATAGACTGTATTGGTGAGTTAGAGGATGGCCGTGGTGGTGATGTAGGAGTCTCAGATCTCGGCGTCTCTGAGGCTTCAGAACTAGCTGAACATACCACACTAGTGCGATCGGTACCATCATCTGATAGGGAAACACTCGGGTCGGTGGGCTGTTTCAAGGCTGAACCAGTATCTTCATGTACGCCCTCACGCTCTCTGCCTTCATCTTGATAGCTAGACACTGGTTCATCAACGGCCACATCGTTGGTTGAGTCTTCTGGGGCGATTTTGGAGACCTGTGCAGGTCCACATTGATTGTCTGCGAACGTCGAGCTGCTAGTTCGATCGTCACCATCCTCGCACTTTGTGGTGCCGTGTGACAGTAGAACGAGTTTCGAAGCTGTGCTGTCGGAGTTCGAAACAATATGACCTTCTGGTTTGGCTTGACTGAGACTGGGTTCACTGTAGCTTGTCTTCTTGGCTGCTACTGCCGCTTCCAACTGCTCTTTCAAGTCTGCCACCTCTTTGTCCTTGGACGTTAGCACTGCGGCGTGCTTAGCCTTCAGAGCTTCCATTGCTCGGTTATGGTCCTTCTGAAAAATGGTTGGATGACGACCCTCACGGCGGCCTTCTTCGCATTGCCTTCGGTTCTCGGCCGTTCGACATTCGACGGCATGGACCCTCTTGTTCGTCGCAGAGGTTTCTTGCATAAAGATCTGGACTTGTTGCTCGCGACGAGCTTCCTTGTCCTCGTCTGCTTGCTGCCGCCGCAGGTTCTGAGCCTCTAGTGCTTCAATCACGACCTTTTGAAACACAGCGAATTGCTCAAGGGTCACTGTGTTATTTGCGGAGGCTCCGGCGCACCGACTACAAGTCTGACTCGTTGCCTCGATGATTGGCTGCTTAAGAGTGTCGAAGGTCGCGGCGCAGAATGCCGACCAAAGCCATTCCTTGAGACCTGCTGCGTGGTAGGCGAACAAAGAGAAGTCCGTGGTGGATATGGCCATGAAGACGAAGGTAACGAAGATCTCCATGATGAACATCATCGCTGATATAGTACTCACCGTGAACACTTCGAGATGTGGAAGTTACGATTGACAGGTTGGGTAGGTAAAGGAAGAGAAGGAAAAATGATAGATTAAGGGCGCAGGACAAGACCTGGCATGGTTAGTGCGCAGGCGTTCACTGTTCAGTGAAGTGTTTGATTGCAAGTGCAAGCACTGTACAGATTGGTCTCGTGCGGTCTGTGAAAACAAATGCAGTCACATAGCCACGTCACATACTGAAAGCCAAATGCACTTTCACTCAGTCGAACACGTTCAGGATCGCTTTCGTCGTCAATTCCTGGCACGTGAATGCATTATGGATTCCCAGACGAGATCTTCCAAGTCGGCGTACAATGGACTTGATACCGGTTGTCGATGAAACTATACTCGCATCAACCATTGGAGATGGATGTGTCTGGACGAAGGTCGGCTTCCAGGCATTGTCAAGCGCTGGCACAAGTCAAGCCTCTTGCCGCGCCGAAAATCGAGTTTATGGATTCGACACTGCCACCCCCAGGCTTCATCGTCATCGGGCCTGCTTATCCACCATAGCTGCTTGCACCAAACCGGTCCTAAATGTCAAGCTATAGTGAAGGTGAAGGCGACAAACCCAAACGACAGATGAGATACACGACGTGGCTCTCATTGTGGTGACAAAGCACTTTTGGCGCTATTGAGGCCCTTTGTTGCTGGAAGCTAACGGACAATCAATCCTGTTTGGCGCGGACTGACTGGTACTCGCCTTTGTGTATCTTGATAATTGTCTGTAGCTTCCTCACCGTGAAGAAGAGAACAAACCAGGAACTCTGAAGACACGTCGTCGCACGTGACTAGTCTCAAAAAGGTAAGGTGAGTCTCTCGGTCTCCCTGCAGCTCAGCTTTCAATCTCATCAAAATTTCGAGCTTATCGATAGGCATGAGCAGCAGGATAAGAGCCTCACCCTCACGTTAGTCATATCGTAGATTACGAAACTCACCCATTCCTTTGTCGAAGCGCATTGCTATACATTAGTTGTAGTTTAGTTTTACGAGCCACCCAAAGTGAGTGGCTAAGACAAGAACCACAGTGCATAACTAGCTCCCCACGGGCTCATAGCATCCTACTTGTCTTGTTCATAACTGACCATAGGCACTTCTGCCCAGTATGACCTCATCTCAGACAGGCGACAATGCCTCCAAGCCTCAGGAGAACATGCTTTGGGGCGGTCGTTTTACAGGAGGCCTTGACCCCTTAATGATCACCTACAACGAGTCCATCCATTTCGACCGGAAGATCTACGCCCAGGACATCCGCGGCAGCATCGCCTACGCACGCGCCAACAAGAACATCGGCATCCTGACATCCGATGAGTTCGCAGAAATCGAGAAAGGCTTCCAACAAGTCCTCCAAGAATGGGAATCCGACACCTTCAGCATCAAACCCGGTGTCGACGAGGACATTCACACCGCCAACGAACGACGTCTCGGCGAGATCATCGGCACAGGCATTGCAGGCAAGCTGCACACCGGCCGATCCCGCAACGACCAAGTCGCAACAGGCATGCGGTTATGGCTGCGCGACCAGCTCCGCCTCCTCGACGACCATCTCACCTCCTTCCTCCGCGTACTCACCAGCCGAGCCCGCGCTGAAATCGCAGCACTGATGCCTGGCTACACGCACCTCCAACGCGCGCAGCCCATCCGCTGGTCTCACTGGCTCCTCAGCTACGGCACCTCGTTCCAGGCCGACCTCGAGCGCCTCCGCCAACTAATCCCGCGCGTCAACAGGTCACCGCTCGGCGCGGGCGCCCTAGTGGGCAACCCCTTCAACATCGACCGCGAGGCCATCGCTAAGGAACTTGGCTTCGACAGCCTGATCCCCAACAGCATGACGGCCGTCAGCGACCGCGACTTCATCCTCGAGACGCTGCAATGGGCGACGCTGCTCATGACGCACATCTCGCGCTTCTCGGAGGACCTGATCATCTACAGCACGGCCGAGTTCGGGTTCGTGCGGCTGGCCGACGCGTACAGCACGGGCAGCAGCCTGATGCCGCAGAAGAAGAACCCGGACAGTCTCGAGCTGCTGCGCGGCAAGAGCGGGCGCGTGTTCGGCACCATGGCCGGGCTGATGATGAGCGTCAAGGGCCTGCCGAGCACGTATAACAAGGACCTGCAGGAGTCGTGGGAGACGATGCTCGACGGCGTCAAGACCACGAGCGACAGCATCCAGATCGCGACGGGCGTGCTGAGCACGCTGACCATTTCCCCGGAGAAGATGCGCGCGGCCCTCAGCCCCGACATGCTGGCGACGGACCTGGCGGATTACTTGGTGCGCAAGGGCGTGCCGTTCCGCGAGACGCATCATGTTTCGGGGCGCGTTGTTGCGTTGGCCGAGGAGCAGGGCGTGCCGATGGACCAGTTGAGTGTGAAGCAGTTGCAGGGGGTTGACTCGAGGTTTGGCGAGGATGTCAAGTCCTGCTTTGACTATGAGGCGAGTATCAACAAGAGGACTGTGGTTGGGGGCACGAGCGAGAACAGTGTGGTCGAGCAGATTGAGTTGTTGGAGAAGACGTTGCAGTAATGGGAGCCTGGGTAGTTGTGTGTATGAGAATAGAATTAGACCTACACAACGATACACGAGAAGCGTTGGTCCGCTCTGTAATGCTACATGCTAGTCGAGCCAACGCTCATATCGACCCGCGCACCACACCTGCTCTGCTGGCCTCCTCAGCAGCAAAAGGATCGGACCTAGGTGCGCCACGGCCCTCGACTCCTCCCAACATTTTCTGCTCGGCCTCGGGAGCCTGGGCACCACTGAAGGCAGCACTACGTTGGATCTGTTCCATAACCTGGGCCTTGCTCCACTGCTCCCAGTCATCATAGTGTTTGTTCTCGATCTGCATGGACCACTGCAGGATGCTCCTCTCGGGTTGAGCGCCCATATGAAGAGCCTCCTCTTTCGCTATCCTCTTTCTCGTTGCTTCCTGTCGTCGTAGGGTGTAGAACTCGCGTCTGGCAATATCGTATGCTTGGTCGGTGGTGATGTCGGGCACCGTCTCGAGAAGGTGTAGCTGTCGCTGCACCACCGATTCGCCCGACAAGGGTACGGTAGACTGCTGAAGACCTTTGGAGTAGTCTGTGTCCTTGTGCTGGTTACCCGTGGTTTCGAGGACGGTTCTCGGACGGGCCAATTCCCAAGGATGATCCTGAAAGAACTGCTTCCGCAGCTGGTCCTCTTCATACGTGATCTGTACGGGTGCAAACATGCGGGAGCGTTTCGATGACTTGGGCTTCTTGGTGGGTGCCGCTATGGCGACCTGCTCCGTCTTTCCATCGGGCAAAGATCTTGTGCGTACTTGCACCAACGGATGCTGTTGTGGTTGTTGTCGAGTCAGGATCTGGGCGGGAGGGACATCGGCCAGAACATCGAGCCAGACTGGAGGAGTTGGGATGCGGTTGGCTTGAAGGTCGGCCAGAGCACGTTTCCGCACTCGCAGGGGAGTCAGGTTGATCCTGCCCATGGCGGTCGAGATGTGTGACGACGAGAGCGACGGTGATCGTGGATGTGGACGCCGACGCTGTTGATGAGGATGGTCGTGGTCGCTCCTGCCGTTCTTCCTTCTTGATCGAGGTGCGACTGCCCGAAACTGCAACCAATTGCGGAAGCTGCGACGCGATGCTCACGCTAACCAGAACGGGACAATACCTTCATTCTTTGCCGCATCGACTCTTCATCGACCATTGGTGACTTCAGCCACGAGACATGCTTGCATTATCATTGTAGCAGACAGATCGAATGGTCTAATACGCCATGTCTGCTCTTCTATGCCTCGATACTGCAAGCTCTCACCGTCAAGGGTCCTGC
>Ga0066648_10000364_pt1 | contig 31887 bp, 31 predicted proteins | sample CryGeyCG12114_NA_FD_59537 | JGI IMG/M metagenome (GOLD analysis project Ga0066648, IMG submission 59537) | Groundwater microbial communities from aquifer - Crystal Geyser CG19_WC_8/21/14_NA | ecosystem: Environmental > Aquatic > Deep subsurface > Groundwater | place: USA: Utah: Grand County... | reverse complement strand
GAATGAGGGCCAGCCCTGGTGATATCTCGAACAATGTCAAAGGAGTGAGACAGAACAATAGGTTCTTTGTAAGGAGCGGCCGTGTGGCTAAAATGAGAACAATGCTTAAGCCACCAGCATAACTGCATTCATTGTTCTAGTCGAGGGGAAATGGACTTATGTATGTGAAGGTTTTGTGCATCTTTCGAAGTCCTCCATGGGCATGTATCAGAAGGCGCTTGAAGTGTGTATGAGCTGTTTTGGGATATGGACATGAAGGCAAGTCACTGGCAGTAGAGACTGGGAAAGGGTTCACACCATGTTGTGAAACCCAATCAGGCAACTGTCTTGTAAGCAACATGGTAGGGTGGATATTGAATGTTCTTGTAAAGTCCAGAAAACGGAGAATAGCCAATACTTGCCATGAAGAGTGCTAGAGTGTGGTTCACGACCAGGGTTGATGGGGACGTTTCAGAGTGTCAACCTCGTAGTTGCATGGCCAGATTGTGGCTGCCGACGTCCCGCATATGCGCTGCAGAGCAGATCAGCAGATCATATTGAGCGTGCATCCTCTCTTACAACTTTTTGTTCTGGACTATACTCTCGATGTCCCCATTGTCGTTCAATGCGCTTCTTACCAAGATGCTTTGTCTTCATCCCTCAACGGTAGTTGATCGCGACGAGAGACAAAGACATATCAGCAAGAAATTAAGGATGGTCTCTCAGGGTGACGAGTTTTGACGCATCTAGCATGTTCAGTGCGCTCGCTTATCCGAGAAAACACTGGCTTCGGGCAGTCCCTTTGTGATAGAGGATGAAGAAGCATCGAGTTGGTCGAATGAAGCTCTGGAAACGCGCCGAGACTCAATCAAGCTAGCGCGTGTTTCAGGCAGTCGCGCCTCGAAGCAGATGATCAACGAAATCGTGCATGGTTGGCACTTGCGCTCTCAAGCTGATACGCTGCTTGCCGCCCACCGTCTGTATCGATCTCGTGTTGTACACCACTCGGTCAGTCATGGAGACGGACCAATCCACGTAGTACTAAGCTTTTTGTGATGGACATCTGCCGATAGTCGTGCCTGCAGGACCATGAGTCCGGGAATGGAGACCGTAATAGCCCGCACAACGGTCGTGAGTACACGAGTTTCGGTAGAAGTAATACAGATCCACTACAGATGCCCGTGACCCAAGGAAGAGAGCCTTGAGCACTTGATTTCGCTTGCAACGTAGTATAGTCTCATCCGAGTTTGGCGCGTATCACCCAACAGCAGGTACGCGCAAGCTGCATTTTACGAGGTGTGCGCACGGTGTGCTTCCCGAGAATATCGTGCTGAAGCGACTTGGAAGTAAATTGATAGCTTGAGTAGCCAATTAACCACATGAAGAAGTGGCCGAACCACGCGATCGACATAAAAAGTCTCAAAGAATAGCACCTTTCCCACCTTGTATTGCTGTTTCGTTACGCCTCAATCAAAGTCATGTTCTCGCTAGATACCAGGGATGGGGCTTTCCTCTTTCAGCCATGTCTTGAAGTCCTTCATCTGCGGATTCAGCCTCTTACACTTCTCGAGGTCACAACCATATCCATCAGTCTCGAACCACTTAAACATGATACCCAGATCAGCGACCATCCACTTGAACAGATAAGCAAAAACCCAGTACGACTGGACCATCGGCCGTCTCTTTGCACGCCACATAGACTCGTTGGCCTCGGCTTGGTTGATGTCGTCTCCCGCCAGCCCGATAGCTTTATTCTTGTAGTCGTCACTTTGAGATTCTGAGAAAGCTTTGGCGGCAAAGAAGCCGATGTCGCTTGTGGCGACCACCTGCAGTTTTTTCTGGCCTAGTTGTGCCCAGGCAGCAGCGAAGATGCGACCGGGCATGCCGGGGCTGTAATTGTCCATGAACGCGGTCGGGCGCAGGATTGTGTATGTCATGTCGTTGCCACCAACTTTCGCTTGAACATAGTCTCGGATGTGTAGCTCAATTTCGTGTTTCGTGATGAAGTGCGGAACATTGGTAGGGTTGTCCCAGCTCTTTACATCACCACCTCGGTCGACACTACTAAACACAAAATGCTTGACGTCGTTCTCGAGTGCAGCGTCGAACAGCGCCTTGCCCTGAGTCAACTCCGTATCTTCTACACCAGGTTTCGACCGCTTCATGCTCGGGATTGTGACAAGGAAGACACCCCATACGGAACCCTTGCCGCCTGCTTTCTCGAAGATGGCTGGGCTATGTTCGAGGTCGCCCTCGATGACCTTGACTTTGGCATTGGAGGCAAGCTTTCGAGCCGCTGCAGAGGAGGATTTCCGGGTGAGCGCAAGGATCTCGTGAGGGAACCATGGCGGATGATCAAGTAGAGCTTTGACTACAGCGCCGCCTTGCTTGCCTGTTGCGCCGCAGACAAGGATGCGTTTGACTTCAAAATCAGACATAGACATCTCGACGCTTGTCCTGCGATGTGTTATGAAGGTTAGAGACGAGTCGTGGAGTGCTGAGAAAGACGAACAGCTGTAACGTGTATGCAAAAGTCACCAGCCACACTTCGCATCGATGCTTGATACGCACCTGCAAGAGAGCTCCTCGAACTTGAACTGGTATTCTGACATCATGGACCCAAGGCGGCACCAACTTGCGCTACTTGTAACATGCAAGTTGTGACCTAGGCATGTTCAGTGGGGAATGCATGCCCAGCTCCGGGCAGCCACTGATGCAGGCTTCGAACATTGGACGCTCATTGCTCAGGAGATAATACCCAGATAGCAGTTGCTCTACAAATACCAATAGTATTTGGAGCCAAGTAGTACGCCTGGCAGGCGAGCACAAAACCGCACCGCCTGACCTTCCTCGAACGTCAGACATCGTTTTCCAAGGTTAATGCTCCTACTAACAGCAAGCTATTACCACTACTATCATCGGCCTTCTTGCAGCGTACTCACAGATCCATGTGTCATGGCGTTGTGAAAGAGCCTGTCTTGTCTTCTTCTGTTGGACAGACCTTGCACTTCTCATCGACTCTTGAATGCATCCCACTCGCTTGTGGGGAGAAACGTTGCCTGTCTCTATTCTGGCTTAACGCTGTCCTTTGCACTTGTTCTGCAAGTTGTCCGATCTGACCTTGCCACATGAAAACTTTTCTCAACGGCTTTGAGCCCCACGAAATATCTACAGAGGTATCTGAGCATTGACCTAGATGCCATACGATGTCCTGTGAGTCTCGAAATGTCGTGGAAAGCTCTAGTGAGATGGGGTTGGCCCCACGGCAAAGCTGCTGGATCTAAGCCTGGAAGTATCTAGCTTTCTGCCTGTATTGTCTATCTATGGCGCAGATACTTGGATCAGACACGGCTCAGACCGCTCAAACAGCCGGTCAGGACAATCCCTGGGACACAGAGCGTAATTAAGCAATCGCGAAATGGAGCGAGGCACGCAGTGTTGGACGTTGCTCCAAAGCACAGCATAGCCAGCTTCCTGGTCTCACTACTGGCCTGAATCACACAACAGACCAAAGCGCAACAGACCAAATCCACTGTTGTACCCCGACTGGCATGTCGCAGGAGCGCAGCAGCCGCTTGAAGGACCCCAGATCGCCATTGTAATAATCGTCATTTATTGTTAATTCCGGCCAAGGCAGCTTACGGACAAAACCCTCGAACCCTGTGTGGATTGGTTGCCTCGAGCTAGGACGTTCCTGTTTCGTTCGGTGCAAGCAGTATTAGCCTAAGCTCGAAACGAAGGGCACAAAGCCACTCGGCAGTCGTATCCTTTTACTACTTGTGCAGTCAGCAATCACAGTCACATTCTATATTTGTACACGTATTTGACCATTTGAGCTGTTAAAGTCACGCCATACAGCCCCTCTACGCTTGCGTTCATGACCGTTCACGTATCTGCTGTTCCGCCCTTGCGAGTGGATCCATGACAATGTCACCTACTTCTACATTATTGGGAGCAAGTCACTGACCACATAGAGCCCTAACATTGGCGTGATCGACTGACTTGCCCAGGGATGGTGCGCTTCATTAATGTCACGATGGTGCTTGAGCCTGTGGACTTGAGGCCGCAGATTCAGTCCTGTAATATTCACACTATGTCAAGGCCAGGTGGAGACTACGTAAGGCAGATGCAAGAACATCATGCCAAGCAGCCAAGCAGCCAAGACTCGCATGACCGTCCAAGTTCCGCGAGCTTTCCAGCTTGTATTTCTCAAGCGAGGAGTATTTCCAACAGGCAACAGAAAACTCCTGTAGCTGAACACCCATTACGCTGAAGGCCTTGTTTGCTTCGTGCTTAGACGAAAGACAAAGAACGCCTCCATGCCAGCACGCAGTACGAGATCAATGACCGGCGTGTTGACAGATAGGGAGTATTTCGTGGTCGCTCATATGATTCGCAGTGAATACTGCTTGGCAGGCGGGGCGAGCGTGAGACTGAAAGCGATAAAGACCGTCAGCTGACGGAATATAACCTTTACGGCATGAATTTGGAGGACTGAACAAACCGATTGGACGTCTGAGGTGCAGATCTTAGATGATCCGAACCATAATGTCCAACTTGTAATCAAACGCCAACCATCAAGGCGTCCGACTCTAGAATGGCAGACAACTGCTGCATTTTGTGCAACGGCTGAACAGGATGCGAACATTGCTAAGCTTTGAAACCCTTCAGTATGTGTTCGTGACGATAGGACAAGATCGGAGAGGCCTGTGTAGAGGCGGTCTGTTGCCCAGAACATGTCACTGATAAGCCTTGTAGCTGAGCATTTCTCGAGCATGTTTCGAGTATTTATATTACCTCTATTCCTGGAATGAGCAGAGCTTCAATCACAATCGACCATACTTTTCTTTTGTTAGACAAGTCCTTCGACTACAACCCGTCTCCCCTTGACAACGTGGATATCTGTAAGCCTTCCGATTGGTGTGGCACTCTCGCAAGACCAAGACCACTACCAGATTCTCTCGCGTCTTCAACCAAGAAGACTCCCAGCACTTTAGTTCGGTCATCTCCTGCTTTAACTATGGCAGCCCAAAGAGCCTTGAGGGTCTCGTCCCCAAAGAAGCACGAACAGAAACTTCAAGCCCTCAAGATTGCTGGAGACAAAGCCCCAGCCACCCTGACCGAGACAGACCTCAAAAAGGCTCTTCCGGAGAAAGCACCGGACACACCATCCAGCAAAACAGCCTCCTACACCTGTATCACCGAACTTGCTCCTCCAGAGTCTTCGCCGGCGGCCATTATGGTCGGCCTATTCAAACAGATTCCGCGCTGGAAGTATGGTTCTGTCATCAACTTCGCCACATACTCCGAAGGCTTTCCCGCACCCGGAGACGCCATCTACGCGGCCAACTGCCTCATTGAGGCCGCTGAAGTATGGACATCCGCGAACATCGGAGTCAAATTCAAGTGGGTGTCCAACATCGAGGACGCGGCGTTCGCCCTCGCATATGGAGGCGAGAAAGGCACCGTCCTGGCTAGTGCCTTCTTCCCGAACGACAGCGCCCTGGAAACTCTGTACGTGTATCAGTATGGCTTCGACAAGACCGAACGACCCGGCAAAAATGGCAATTTCACCAACTACGAGATCATGAAGAACGTTTTCTTACACGAGCTGGGCCACGTCTTGGGCTTGCGACATGAGTTTGCTATGGATCCCGGGGACACTTTTGAAGGAGGCGCTTACCGCATTGGATCTGCGAACCCCGAGTCCGTCATGAGTTACGTGTTTCCGCCCGAGATGCAGGAGTCCGACATTCGAGATGCTCGATATTTCTATAAGCATCCCCAGATCGTTGATTACAGTCCTGATAATTGAAGCTGGACGGCATGTCCGGACGGTCCGAGACGATGCACTCCTGATCTGCATGCCAGATGGGCCACTAGACGTGCTGAGTGGGAGAATTCTAGTGCAGCCGTCAGGCGTGGGAACAGTTTGGGTGTGCGAATCAAATTCGAAGTCGCGGAGGTCACTCATCACTGCCTCAACTTTGAGAAATTGTGGGTGTAGGCTCAGAGCCCCCGTCTCATGCTCACGTCGGTACATGTACCGATAGTTAAGAGTTTGTCAGGTAGCACGACTGTTTTTCATTGTGTCCATTGATCCGATGTAGAGCGCTCATGGTTTATGCTAGCAACTGTTGCATTTGTGGAGCCTTTTGCCATCCAGAGCTGTTGGCAGAGCTAATTAGGGACGCTGACTGCACGGTTGGCTCATGGCTGTTGGATGGAGAAGCTCAATGACATTGGACTGCCATTGACATGGGCATCGATGCGACCTTAACGAATCGTACTTACTATGCAGGAAATATCGGAAACATGCCCACCGGTCGCGTCTGATGCTAGGTGTGCGCGAGGCCCCATGGAGTTTGTTCTAGCCATCTGCGAAAGCGTTGATAGGTCGGAGATGAGCTGGCACATTGTTTCCACTAAATTGAGGGCCGGACATCGTCAAACAGTTTATGACCAATGGTCCAGGCGAGTCCGGATCTGAGAGAACATAACAAGCGCTTGTTATAGCTAGCTGCTGTACACGCGTACACATGAGTACCTAGGTAGTTGTCCACACGTACGATGCGGCTACCGGACTTCGAAATCTTGTCTTAGTCGGCTTCGACGTCTTTTGACCGAAGTCTAATTATCAGCCCAGCTGTCCCGAAGCTGGACCGACGAAAGTCACCTACCATTTGCTTCTCCCATTCGCCGTACTGCGTCTTTGGTTTGTACATGATCTATCGTCCTTTGGAAACCATACTTGGACCCTGTTGGCGCGACTTCGTCGCAACTGCCGTAAAGAACATATAAGTAGCGTGTCTAAGCCGACTGAGACAATCGATGCACGCAATCTCGAACATCGTTTGACGTCTCAATAGCTTATCCTGCAATCTTCTCCCTGAGGTAACCACGACAAAGTTTTTTTGCAGAAAACCTCAATAAAGTCTGGGTATCTAAGCCTATGGCAAGTTCCATGAACGGAGGCCTAGAAGCCCTACACCTAAGTGTACCTGGTGGCTGATGGCTATCAAGACGCTATGAGCGGAGCGGCTATGTCATGATCTTCGATGCCTCGTACCTCCTCGCAGAAGAACAAACTTTGCTAGCGAATTCACCCTAGAAGGCGTTCGCGTGCGTGTCTCCCTATTCCAATTTGACCTGAAGCACGGCCTAAATTGGAAGGCTTAGCACAGCTTGGTCAACGGCGGAACATGGGTCGTCGCTTTCAGGAATAGGCTGGTTGATGACAAGGACTACGCGGCTCGATGACGAAGACTACGTAGGCATTCTGTTGGTCTGAAAAGTCGTTATAGAACAACAGCAACAATGTTGCTAATAAAGAGCTCAAGAACGCATCCTTTCTCAAGTGATTCTCGTCAACAGTCAGCCTTGACAGCCTAGCCAAGATGCCTTACACTATAACCACACTCCTCGCCCTGGCTGCAAGCCTGTCTGCCACTAACGCTGCGTTGTACAACACTGTCATCGAAACGAAGAACGGTCCTGTCCAAGGATATCCTGCATTCAACAGCACGCCAACGGGCGGCTTGACGCACTGGAAGGACATCACAGTATGGAAGGGTATTCCTTTCGCCGCATCGACCGGAGGTGAAAACCGTTTCAGACCACCTCAGCCAGTCACCTCGTGGAACACGACTCTTGATGCCAAGAATTTTGGGGCCGTGTGCCCTTCAGCTACTGGTGGAATGGGTAACAGCTACACCATAGATGAAGACTGCTTGAACCTCAACGTGTGGAGCGCAGCCAACTCGACCGATGCGAAACTGCCCGTCGTCATGTGGAGCTATCCAGCAGAGTCGACCGCCGCCGATGACCTTTTCAATGGTGGTGGCATGGCTGACAAGGGTGTTGTCTATGTCAACTACAACTACCGCACGGGCTCGTTCGGCTGGCTCGCGCTCCCTGAACTTTCGGAAGAGCGCCTCGCTGAGAAAGGTGTAAACAGCTCTGGCAACTGGGGTATGCTTGATCAATTCGCAGCCTTGGAATGGATCAAGACAAACATCGCAGCTTTCGGAGGTGACCCAGAGCACGTGACCGTCATGGGACAGTCTGCTGGTTCCGCTGCCACTTACCACATCGTCAACAGCCCTCTCACCAAAGGTCAGATCGTCGGTGCCATCATCGAGAGTGGTGTGCGCGATCCTCACGATCCACTAGCTGGAAGTCTTGCGGAGAACTACCTCACTTTGGAGTCTGCTTTGGAACTTGGCATTAACTACACCAAGAGCCTCAACGCGACTACCCTAGCGCAACTGCGAGCGTTGCCAATGGAGGACCTGGTCACTCAGTTCATGAGCACATGGGATTTCACCGCTACTCTGGATTACTACGCAATGCCTGCAACTTACCTTGAGACCCTCCTCCACGGCGCTGCAAACAATGTGCCAATCCTCACCGGAAACACCAAGGACGAGAGTGGTGCGACATACGGGCTGAACATCTCGCTCAGCACATACCTGTCAGAGCTGAACTCGACCTACAACGGTACTTGGGCGGAAGACTTTTTCGCGCTGTACCCCGCAAACAACTCCGCCACTGCTTCCGCCGCATACAACATGCAATTTACCGACCGTTCGAAGGTCGGTACCTGGCTGTGGGCGCAACTCTGGTACACTGCCTCAAACAACCCCGTCTACACCTACCTCTGGGACCACGCACCACCGGGCCAGAGCCAGGGTGCATACCACGAGTCTGAGATCAACTACGTCTTGAACAACTTGTACGACACAGACAAGCCCTGGACTTCGGAGGACTACGAGATCGCAGCCAAGATGAACGAGTACTGGGTCAACTTCATCAAGACTGGTAACCCGAACGGAGGCAACTTGACTACATGGGTCCCTTCGAGCGAAAACCCAGTCACTAAACAGCTTGGAAATGGATGGGGTCCTATCCCCATCGCTTCCGCCGAGCAGGTTCTGCTCTTTGAGGCATGGTTTGATTCACTTCCTGCCTACTAAGCGTTATTGATTCAGAATCTAATGGACAAGGAGTATGTGGCGCAACGATAGAATACCCAGTTCCTGGTACAGCATGGCATAGCATAGCATAGCATATTACTCAATTTCATGACCTTCATATCATTCAACTCTGTCTTCGCTGCTTATTGTCTTCTTGCTACCCCCGCAATGTGCAGTAGGACGCAACAAAGGTTTACATGATGCGGCTAAGAGCCATCGTCGCAAAGTCCGCATGTAGATAGAAATGGGCGCCACGCGGGATCGACGCTAGCAGCGCTGCTAGTCCGTCAGTAGCCGAAAGAGCGATGGACTGAGTCCTGCAGATGGATTAGCGGCGCGGTGTGTGCCGAGCTCTCAGTCTCGAGGCACCTCGAGAGTACTGTGGAGCTAACCAGGACACGACTGCGGCCAGACGAGGCATACCACAGCATGTAGCGTAGCCAGAGCATATCTGTGATTCTCATCCATTTACTTAGCAGCCTACGCTAGTAATTACTAGGTCCCTTCTCAAGTGTGTCTTTTCGCTTCTTGTTTGATTGTTAATATCCATAACGTCGGCATCATTGTAATGTACCCCCAGAGCGATGCGACGCGAGGCGAAGTCCAAGAATTAGAAAACCTCGAGATTCGCAGTCTGAGACAAGTGCCGAGGAGGTCAAGAGGACGTGGCAGGGGCAGGACAAGGAGGAACTACGCCGTGTATCTAGGCCAAGTGTACAGTAGCATGAAACAAAGCGCCATTGTAATTAGAATAGGCTGGACAGCCGCGCTAGCAGACGTAGAAACCACGAAGAATGATGATGAAACTAAGCACTAGACTCAATAGATATCTAATTCAAGCAATTGCGGCAAAGCTAAGCAAGGCTTGGGCGCTGAAACTGCCAATACACAACCGAGCTGAAGACAGCATGTATGTGCGATGGTCCACCTGCAGAATAGTGGACACTCAGTGGCAGATCGTACATGCAACAGTTTTGATTTGAATATGATAACGCCTGTACCTTCGCTATGCTAACTAAAAGTTATCCAAGGCAGTCGCCAAGTGCGGATCCCCAATTTGCCTGAACATTCCAAGAAGAGGCAACGACCTCTGTAACAATACAAGTTTCGCTAAGTACCATCCTTAGTAGATCGGAACCTTGAATGCAGGGAAGTCATACGTCCAAGTCTCAATGGACTCCTCATCGGTAACACAGTCAAAGGTCGTGCCATTCCCGTTCCAGAGCGGGCGAGATGGCCATTGGCACAGCATCTGTGTCTCGCCCTCATAGGTACCTGATTGTACGGTGGCGTTCAGGCGGCTCGGTTTCGCGCCATTCTCGACCCAGTCAATCATGATGTTCATGTTGTTTTCTGGGTATGGACCTGGCTGGAGAGAGTTGACGCCACAGTGGGCTGCACCTGGTACCAGATAGAATTGGTACCAGTCTTCGAGGGCTTCGAGGCTTGCATCAGACGACATGTTATCATACATGATCGAACGGACGGACTGCCAGTAGTGGACGGAGGACGCAGCGGGGACACTAGGGTCTGATTCGCCGTGGTAGTGTAGGAGCTTGCCGCCGGAGGACTGGAAAGGAGTGAGATCCGGGACAGTAGTCTGTAGAGTGTCCAGGTATCTAAAGTACGCAGTGTCCATCCACTCGACTAGAGTGTCGTATGTGACACCGTCTAGACTAGAAAGGTTTGTGACGTTGACCAGTTCGACGAACTTGGTTATGAATTCACCGCCAGTCGAAGGAATGCTGAGCTCCCACGAATTCGTGTCGTTGCTCCAAGTAGTATCAGCATCATCCAATTCGGAGGCAATCTGCCAAGAAAGGTATGCTCGCTGGCCTTCTGAGTTGTGAAGACCGTCGTAGATGCCTTGGGCGACAGCAACATCCTGAACAGTCACGGTACCGTTCTGTTCTGGCTGGTAGGTAGTCGTGCTGCCTTCGGCGGCTCCGGCCTGACGCTTGGTGGGACCGCCGCTGAAGCCGAAACCAAGAGAAGTGCTGTCCTGTCCTTCACAGTAATAGGATTCACCGATGATCGAGGTCAGGTTGAAGTTCAGCATGCACAGGTCCGTTCGGGACACGACACCATCTGACCTTCCATCCAGGGGATCGCAAGCCTCAATAGTGGCATTCACGATCTTGGCCAACGCGCAAGGAGGTGGATAGTAGTCCAAGGTATGCTCAACAACGACCGAAAAGACGTGGTTGACTTGCTGCTGCGCAAACCGGAGAGCTGGGGCACCAGCAATCACGCCATCGTACTCTTCACCCCAGCGTTGAACCTGGCTCATGGCTTCTCGGCCACCATCAGAACATCCCTCAAAGTACGTGTACAACTTGGTGCTGTTGGACATGCCATAAAAGCTCTTGGTCAGCTCTTTCCCTAGTTGTGTCATCTCGCCGAGTGCTTGATATCCAAATTCGTGTGTAGCATCCCAGTTGACGGACCCGTTCCCTAGCAAGAACACGTCGTCGAAGCTGTTCTCAAATCCATCATAGCCTGCGCTTGTGGCACCTGAAACAGCACCGTACTCGAGGCCGCCTGTAGCACTGCTGGATAGTGAGTATCCACCTCCGCCAGCGACATAAAAGCGGTTTTTGAAGTCGGAAGGTTGTGGGAATGCATATATGACATTAACCTCATCACCCTTTCCAGGGTGGGTGTAGGTGACGGTTACGTTGCAGTATGGGTAGTTAGCAGTACTGCCGCCGCCGCTCATGGGACCAGCTGCACCCGTAGATGAATTGTAGACTGCACTTGCGGTCGCAGCCGTCGGAATAAGGTTGATTCCGAGGAGCGTGTTGTTCGAGGGCAGAGCAGCCTGTAGATTCGATAAGGTGCACACATCTGCTAGTGATGCGGCTCGTCGATGGATTGATGCGCCATTTGCTATCGTCGCAAGCGCAGCGACAGCTGCAAGACTATGCTGACGCATGATGTGTCGAGTGGGTGAGTGTAGCTGGGCGCAAGATTATGTTGTTTGTGCAAGTTAGTATCACAGTTTATGTCTCAGAAGCATGAATCGCGACCATCAACTATATTAATATTGACTACGAGCTCCAGTAGAACCTCAATGTCTCGCAGGCCACGTCCGCCAGGGCTATGTTTGCATGCTGCCGGATTAGTTCTGAACGCATCTTACGTACTCTCTAGCATCATGTCCGTCCTGAATTTCGAGGCTTCGCCTTGGTGTGAGAGGAGGCGTAATACTGTGGATGCCGTTCAAATGCGAGTACTTGGTCGTACCCTGGTTCTTTGGCGAGTGGAGGATCTCAATTTTGTCTGTGATGTTCTTGTGGCGCCATACAAATCGAGAACTCCTACTCACCAGAGGACCAGGGGACAACAGATTAGCGTCGTGTTTGTGCGAAGCACAGTAAGACAATTTGGCGCGACTGAGAGTACGCAGAGACTGGATGCGTCATCTAGACTATGATAACAGATCCAGACATAGTGGAATGTCCGTCAGTTAGCTATGGTACAGCAAACTTTTGCCGTGTGCAAAATTGCAGTGCTGGAGGCATACGTGGCCGGCGGAAACCTCAGCCTTGGCAGCGGGTTCAAGCTTGAGTAAGCTATCGGGTAATGCCTAGAGGCCAGCTCTGGTCTTTACTTACGTGCGAATGAAAGTTTTCCGCTGAGTGCTGCAACATGCTTTTGCGAAGTCGTTGGTAGGTAAGTTCCGGCCGTGACGAATCTGAGAGGCGGAAAAAGGCTGGTTGTACGACGGCCCACGCACATAGAGCTAGCTTAGCGTGTCCCAAGAATTAACCAGTGACAGCAGTCTTCATGGATCTGTCGACTTATAGGGGATTGAAGCGAAAGAATGCCAATCTCGCAAAACCCTTTCAAATACCGAGAAAATCCCGTACATTACATCGTTGCATGTTCCACGAGCCTCTATATATCGCGCCTCCGACAACGTTCAAAAGGGGCGGTCTTTGATGTAGATGGCTCTTGCACCGAAATGTAAGGGAACATGCCCACGAAATACCGCTTCCACTCCGAATTGACGAGATATGGTGGCCGGTCCAAAGCCTGTAGTTGTAACGGATGAAGAGGGCAGACGAAATATTTAGTTACGATTCCCACCCATCTCTGCGTATGGCATCGTCTACAGCGAAGAAGAATGATCCCAATCGAGTGCGAGAGGTCCTCTAGTACCCTGCCACTGCATGTAGAGGATCTTGGCCCGAGAATCAAAAGTCCAACCGACTTCTGACAAAGGCTCGGACAGAGACAATATTAGATCGACTCGGATGTTCTGCTTCTCAACGAAACGGTTTCTCGCCGATGTTTACCTCCGCTCTGGCACAGGGCGCTGTAATCGGGCGAGGTTCATGTGAAGACCTGTCGGAGAAAGCTGTTGTTTCGGTCCATGTACTGAAGATATGTGCACCGTCTAATAGCGGTTCAGACCATGCAGTCAATCTACAGGGCCATGGTCAAGACCAGGGTCATCAGGCATATAGTTAGGGGAGCGCGCGAAATGATTGTTTCGAACGTGGTTGGTGCTTTGCTGAAAATCTTTACTTCTTCCACCTCTATTTTTACTACACATCACGCCTATAGCTACGACAACTTCATTGACTGTATGGGTCTAACAGACAGTCCGTAGATGAGTGGGATTCATACGCTGAGCTTGAGATATGTACGCGACCCGCGCAGTTCAGCGGGTACGCGCTCTCTAGATGAACGGGGTACGTCTGATCAGAGACTCCATAAACGACGATAGTGCGAAGTGAGCACGGTTCGGCTTCGGTTTCCCTAGTCTTTTCGTGGTCCATTTGGTCAGTCTAGAGCACATGGAGACTGCTGAATGTCAGCACCCGAACCGTCCAGGATCCTTGAAAAAATCTTACCCTTGTGCCTGTTGATCATAAGGATGGCACTCAGGAGGCGAGAGAGCAAGCCATACTTGTCCGTGCACCCAGCGAAAAGGTAGCGACCCCGCTCATCGATCGATAGAATCAAAGCTAATCGTCGACTTACCCTCAGCGGAGAGTCGGTCCTAGAGGCTCTCACTAAGCGTTGAGCAGCCGATCTGCTGCTCAATTCGTCGCATGCTCCAGGATCTATCAGCAGGCTAAGCCTGCAAAATCGGTAGGCTTGCCGATTAGAGGCACAACAGGAACAGCATCCTTGGTAACTGTGCTCGCCTCTCCTCACGCTTATGCGAATTGGCAGCATTTCCCACAAATAAATCGTCTTCTCGGCGCCACTTGCTCCGCTGTCCATAGGTACAAACCGTCATCGTATCACCAGATCCATGTACATCGAAACAGTAGTGCTGAGCGGCCTTCAGTGGTACTTCGATCATTGATTTAATTGTTTGTATGTTCTAACTACTGCATTAAGCCCGACAGCTATCTCAAGCATAATCTTATACTAGCTTTCGACTTTACACGAGCTTTGTCAATGAGCAATAGCTACTACACCGCTTTTTAGCTCAAGTATGGCGGAATCAGATGATAAATTTCCATGGCGGCAGCTGGGCGTGCTAGGTATACCTGAGCCATTACGATTATGACGGGAAATCAACTAACTCGAACTCAGCCATATGTCGGCTGGCGGAGCCTGTCGCTTTCGTCTCTATCGTGGCCTATGCATTCGTAATGGTGCAAGAGATCAACGGAGACAAAGACGCATCCTTCTATGCTGGCTTGTTGGTCTCGGCGTTTGCGCTTGCAGAGGCCTCTACATGCTGGATCTGGGGCCGCCTGTCGGATCGCTGGGGCAGAAAGCCTATCATTATGGTCGCTCTAGGCGGTACAGCTTTATCGAGTCTGATATTCGGTTTCGCAACGAAGTACTGGATCGCTCTTCTTGCCAGAGTAGTGGGGGGCGCCCTCAATGGCAACGTGGCCGTTATGCAAACCATGGTGGCCGAGATGGTGAAGAAGCCTGAACATGAGCGTAAGTCTTCAAAGTTCCGCATCAGATGAGTGGTACTAAGCAACAATAAAGCAAGGGCATATGCCCTTCAACCGTTCATGTGGAGTCTTGGGGCCATTGTTGGATCCTCTTTAGGGGGCTTCACTGCTCAACCAGCCAAATATTATCCTAAGATGTTTTCTCAGGATGGTATCTTCGGACGTTTCCCCTACCTCCTTCCCAACCTCATCGCCGTGGCAGTCATCTTGGTAGCGATGATCCTAGGTTTCCTGTTCCTTGAGGAAACAAACCCTGCCCTGATCCCCCAAAAACAGGCGCATTCCGGATCCGACACGGCGCAAATAGCGCACGAGACAGCCCCTCTTCTGCGAGCACGAAACGACCGTACATCGTCGATAGCAACAGCTCGCACCGCAGGAAGCGTACCATTCGTCTCTGTACAAGTACCAATCCCAAACGATCCAAACTTCGATCTCCGTCGCTCTTCCATGGCCTCTATAGCCTCCGTAAGTGCCTTCAGAAAGCCACGGCCTCAATATGAAAGCCAGGATTCTGCCATCCTAGACGAAGACGAGCCCGAGGAGCCCAGCAAGGAAACAACCCAGACATTCAACAAAGCCGTGATCACGTGGATAGTCGCCCTCTGGCTCCTCTGCTACCACCAAATGGCCTTCGCGTCGCTCCTACCAATCTACCTCCTCGACGACCCCGGCGCAGCATCAGGCTACCACAACCACAATATCGATCTCCACGGGGGTCTCGGTCAAACATTGCCCCAGGTCGGCACCGTCCTCGCCGTAAGCAGCGTCATCTCGCTGTTCGTCCAAGGTGTCGTTTTCCCCCTCTACGTCTCGTATCTGGGCGTCTGGTACACAGTCGTCTCGCTCACGCTCGCCTCGCCCTTTGTCTATCTCCTTGTCCCCTTCGTGTCGGCGCTCTCAGACCCCAGAGCGGGTGTTTACGCTGTTATGACGCTGCAGGCTCTGGCGACGCAGATGAATTACCCCATCCTACTGATCCTGATCAAGAACGCGACGCCGAGTCCGAGCGTGCTTGGAAAGGTCAATGGACTGGCGATGAGTGGGTGCAGTGGGGCGAGGACTATTGCGCCGCCCGTGGTTGGGATTATATACAGTGGTCTTGGGAGCGGCGCGGCCTGGTGGAGTTGTGCGATTTTTGCAGCGGTGGCGGTTGTGCAGCTTTGCTTTTCTAGAAGGCCGGAGGAGGAGAAGAAGAAAGTGCAGGAGGCGGAGAGAGTTGACGGGAGTGCTGAGAGGGCGTGATGACAATGGAGGAGACTGGAGTCTCATGCTACCGAGCCTGTATCAGCCACGGTCCGCAAAGTAATCACCGATCAGTCTCGCTCCAGAGATGAGCATAGGGGAGAGCATGAGAGAGCGATGTAGAGTAACGATACAATATCATACTTTATGCTCTTGCTCTTGCTTTTGCTCTTCTCCTCTCATCGAGACGCTAGCCTTCACTATCTTCCTCTTCGCCAAACTCTGTATGAACTTCATCAGAGCACTTCGCTACCAGCTTCTCTAGCTACCTCATCCGAGCTCACATCAATCACCGAGACCACGGAACCGCGAAGCGAACTCCGCCAACTGCCATATACCGGCTTCTCGGCAGGACTAGCAACCTGGTTTCATCGACGCCCTAGACACACTGATCGTTCGGATGGATCCTTACCCCGTTGGCGTCTCACGTGTCGTGACAGCTTGGTTGAACAATACCGGTGTCAACTTGTCGATGAGCTCATTGGACAAGGGCAGGCTCGGACCATGGTTTGCTGGGTGTCTTTGTTCATCAAAGGGGTGACGACCTGATGACGAGGGATGTCCCGCAGGGGGTGGGGCACAGCACGCCTGCACTTGCTTGGGATAGGTGGAGCATCAGAGCTGTCAGGATTAACATGGTTGAAATCAGAGTCATGACTATCAAAATGTGACTCTGAAAGTCGATGTTGTTCAGTCAGGCAATAGGTTCTGGCGTCGGAAGGCTCATCACCTGGCGCTGGGCGGCTCACCACAAACGTCCTCACGCTTTCCGGCGCATCATCCACTCATCCCTCTTCGGAGCAAACCAGTCACCGAGCGGTTTCCAAATAGCAACCCTCTGCTCCTTGGTGTGCGCAGTGCTAGCACCGCTTGTCGTGGTCGTCACAAACGTCCTCGCGCCGTCCCACGCATCGTCTCCGCCCTCTTTCCGACCAATCCAAAGACTCGGGTCCTGCCATCCATACTCGAACCCGTCCTTCTTCACGTTGAACCTCCGACCTTTCTTGTATCGGACCCATTCCTCCCAGATGCCCTTGCCGACGATCGCAACGGCCTGCGGCCTGAAGTGGCGAATCTTTGCTTCGAGAGCGGCGGCACCCTCCATGTAGTCCTGCGTCTTCAGCGAGCTGGCGTCTACGCTGGCGATGGCGGTGATGATGTTAGTATGGCCTAGGCCGTAGAGGTCCATCAGAGTATGAGTTTCAGGGGGCTTGTGGAGGATTGGCGTTATGCCTGAGGCGTGGAGGGTGGGCCAGTAGCGGTTTGTGGGGTGGGCGTAGGCGTGGCCTAGTTTGCCGGTCATGATGCCTGGGTTTAGGCCTATAGAGACGAGGATCAGACCTTCGCGGAGGCTGTCCTTGAGGTTGTTCTCGGGAGTAGTCGCTTTGGCTGAGGAGGTTGTTGGCAGACGAGGTTTCTTCGGCGTAGTGCTGTCCCTGTTTGGGGTGGCTCTTTTGCGCTTCGTGGTGGTGTTGCTGGTTTCTAGCTGTGAACGTGCCGTATTCTCGGGGCTCATATCGGCCGCGGGTACTTCTGAGTCGCTTCTACTGGACGAGAGCTGCCCCTCAGTGCCAGTGAGGGTCTCGCTTTGCGCGGCGGCAGCGGCAGCACCGCTCCGAGTCCTTGGTGCCATCTTCACTGCTGTTGGAGACACATCTGGAGTGTAGCTAAATTGCGCCAATCTTGCTCTAAAGCTGTGGCTTGGCTCAGACCGACGATTAGAGTTTGAGGCATCTCCTTCTGAAGCGGGCATAAAGAAGGTCACTGCTTCGGTGTTGCGACTAGCAGCCAGAAGCTTCCCTAAAAAAGTTTGTTGCCTGGACTTCTCGGACTTGGTGGTGGCGAGCTCGCCTGCTTTGGGTATCACATAGTGGTCTCGATATTTTGCCCAACAGGCAACCAAGTAACGTGGTGTACAGCACCAATAACTCTCTATGGTCTGTATTACACAGACACAGAAGCTGTTGACTTCGCTCACAAGGCCTGATACAGAGAGCGCTAGGGGCATGAGGACTGCCCAACGGAGGTGCCGCCAAGCCCCTAAGCCTCAGCCCTGCCCCGGAATTGATGTCCGAGGCTAGCCGTTCTAGTCGCGGCAGGACTGCTGTCACGAGCCTATACTTGTGACAATGAGAGCAATACTTCTGTAATTGCTCCCTCTGATGTCGCAAGTTGTACGTTCGGCAAGCTGATCATGTATGATGGCGCGTCCACGAAAGACGTCGGTCACCTCAGAGACCTCGACGGTTCCTGAGGGCCAGCAGGTAATGCAGCCGCGCTCTCAGCTTCTCGTCGCCGGCTAAGTCTCTTATTCTCAGGAGCTGGGAAACATGTATGACTATCTCGCTAAAATTGTACTACTCGGCCCTTCTGGGTCAGGCAAGTAGGTCAGCATGCGCCGCCGCCGAAGCTCAGTCCCTATCTGACCACAGAGATCAGATCATGCCTCTTACACCGATTTGTCAAAGGCGAATGGCGCGTCCTCTCCTCCCAAACCATTGGCGTTGAGTTCTCGTCCAAGATTGTCAAGGTGGGCAGTGGACCGACAAGAAGGAGGATCAAACTACAGCTGTGGGACACGGCAGGCACAGAGCGCTTTCGATCAGTATCGAGATCATACTACAGAGGGGCAGCAGGAGCAATATTGGTATACGATGTTGCTTCGATAGCATCGTTCAACGCACTACCTACGTTCCTGATGGATGCGAAAGCCTTGGCCTCTCCATATCTAGCTGTGGTGTTGGCTGGCAACAAGGTTGATCTAGCAGAGTCGCAGCCAGCCCAAGAGCTGGATGCTACACCTTCGAGCGCCTCCAGTCGACAGTCATCCTTTCCACTCGCTGCTGGAGGTTCAGCAAGGTCCGTGCTACCCGGTTCCAGGTGGACTGCGACCAAATCTGGCGAGGGAAGGGAAGTCCAACCAGATATTGCAACGAGATGGGCGTCCAAGTCAGGAATACCTGTGGTAACAGAGGTCTCAGCACTGTCTGGTGAGAACGTTGATGAATTATTCAACAGGCTTGCAAGAACAATCCTTACCAAGCTCGAGCTCGGCGAGATTGACCCAGATGATCCACAAAGCGGCATTCAGTATGGAGATGCTGGACCATGGGATGGGAGCAGCATACGCTCAGGCATGACGGTTGATGACAGCACGATACGCCGGCGGAAGAAGGGCCAAAATGTATTGTTGAATGGTCTCTCTGAGTTTGGCGATGTATTTCACAAACCTGGAGGGAGGGGTTGTTGCTAAGGACTGAAAATCTGCTCTTCGATACCAGTCCCATTGAGACGGCGTCGAGAAATTGACACTGACAGGTGAATTGCTTGCTGGCATTGTCTAAGCTTAATAATGGTTGATGGTAGACCAACCCAGGAGCATTGCGGCGAGAGGCGCGACCTTGACCCCGTCATTGCCGTTTGCGGGGTGTCGAATGGAAACACAGTCACACTGCAGGCAGGTGCGACCGTTTGACCTATCACATGACACATTTAGTTATCATCGCTCCTATGATTCTCATGCTGTTTCGCCGATGGCTGTCTTTTGCAGCGTCACGAAGACGGAAACAAAGCATGGCCACCAAAGCTCAAATTTTGAGGTCTAGCCTCCAGGCATGCGGTTTTCCTCCGACTCTCACCGACTCTCCGTTAGATCTATATGATAAGGGGAAGCTTCTCTGACATGCAAAGCCAGAGACGTGGACGATCACATAGCAAATCCCTCCAGCAGTTGCGTAGACGCCACCTCGTCCACAGCCTCATCCATCATCTCTTAGCAGTAACGTGAGTATTGATTGCCTCGTCGAATACAGCTGTCACATGTGTACCTCACGTTCGACCCAATGGCAGTACCATCGTCACGAAAGTGTCTTCTTGCAGGCGCGTCTAACCAACAGCCACAACCATACTTCAGCTGCTTCTCGGCACCAGCACCATACGCCTCGAACCGAAAGCCCGGGCCTTTGCTCACGTACCTCATCCTACCATATGAGTCTCGAAAGGCGTAAAGATAGTGGCCATCACCCAACGATTGTCGACCTCGAAGAGTCTCTCCTGGTTTGGGTACTTCGTGTCCTGGAGTATCGATCGCTGATGACGGTGATCGATACTTCGTCATTGGTGGGTGCTCAGCTTGGGCGCGCGTTATGAGATCGGCGCAGGACACAGTCTTTTGGTTGCATGTCAAAGCGTGGCAATGCTCGTGGCGAGTGTGTCGACATGGATGGGTTAGCGGGTCGCCGTGAGACTGTACGTGGCTATGAAGATGGTGCGTGGGATGATGATGATTGTGATGACAGTTGCCACGACAATAGCTACTACCTCCTGGACCGTTAGCATGGATGTGGACCGGAGCTTGACTCGACTGATGATGATTATGACCATAGCTATGCAGGTACGTGTGTGGAAACGTGAAGGAATCGCCAACAGCCTGGGCTGAATAGTATGTTAGCACTGTCTGGGGTGGCGGCGGAATGACTGTTGGCATCTGGTAGACAGGATATCCTTGGCCAATGATCGGTCCTTGCGGGCCGATAGGTCCCATCACTGGTGGTACAGCTTGTCCTGGTCCGATGCTCAACTCTTCCCTCCTCAGCCATGCTGCTTCTGCTTCCCCTGCATGTGGGTGCCAATTGTGTCTCTTCAGAGCTTGGAGGGCGCCAGCCACGTCTGTGTGGAACTTCTCAAAGGTGGTGGCCAGCCCGAGGTACCGCTTCACGTCCGGGAGGCGACCTATAGTGAAGCACCTAGCCACATTGCCCACCACTGCATCCTGTACCTCACGAAGGAAGGAGTCAAGGTCAGAGGCTATGCCAGCCATCTGGTCAGTTGTCAAAAGCTCTGTCTGCAACCGAAAGGCCGTGTGATGGATTTCATATTCGAGGAGCTGAACGCCGAGTTGTCGGGCAGCGCCAAGCGCCAGCAGATACCTGACCGAGTTCTGAACGAGCTCGCTCAGCGCATAGAGACGGCCATTGCTGCAAGAAACATGCATCCAGTTAAAGACATCGTGCAATGAGAGGGCGTTGCCTTTCGAGATGTGGATGCGAGACGGCTGCAGCACATACGTGCCATCGTTGACGCCGCCGGTGCATTGCTGCTGGATGGTCGCAGAGAAGTAGGTGAGCATCGCCAGAAAGTAGGGCCCGGCTAAATGTTGGTAAGCTCCATCGCCATTATCGTCGTGGTTGATAGTGGCTTGTGGTCCTGCTAATAGACTAATACTGACTCAGCACGTTGCAATACTGTTTTGGCAGTAATTACGCTCGTAGATCGAAAGGAGCAGCCATTGCTAGCAACCGGTCTACGCTTCTCGATGGAAGTATGCAAAATTCGAGAGGCGCTGTGAGCGAGAGACAAGAGCATGGAAAAGTACATTGCTTGAGGATTTGCACTAGCCCTCTACGATCTGGGCCGTGAATCACCTCCATACTGGTTGTCACTCTGTTCTTCCTTCGGCACAACAGTCCTCAACCCATCAGCGTCTTTCACTCTTCAAACTTTCACTGTGGATTTTCAAGCACTGAACCAAGTCCTCATCATTGGCGCCGCTCAACGCATGCCACACCAAACGCGAGTATAGCCCACAAGCATCCACACACCTAGCGTGAGGATGCATGACCTTGCTACTTTCCCACGTCAACTCAACCGTCTCACCTTCTGTCTTCGCGACAAGCGTGCATGGGAGGACCCTTATCAGACTCCCGATGCCACATCTCGGCTCTTCATCAAACTCCCGCTCAATGAATCACAACCTCTCAAATGCGCCGGTACTGTAGCACCTGTCGCGTCTGTATGCCTACGTCAAACGCCGGCCTGGCGACACTGGACATGTAGCCTTTGTCAAGCCAGCGGACGTAGCGGACAGCTTGGTCCGGGGGTCGTGCTTGCCTTCATCAGCAATGAAAGACTGGACAAGACAGAGCGCCATTGAAATGTCGTCCGTGAGGTGGCCTGCTGGGAGATCGAAGTTGACGTTGGATACCATGTCGCGGAAATACTGGCTTTGATCTGGTCGTCGAGGCTTTTGAACTCTAGAAGACCACCCAAAGCGTCCCAAATTGCTAGGCCGTACATTGCTGTACGAATGCAGGAGGTGATGGAGTCTGTGGTGGACGACTCTAGCGACTTGGTAGATGTTAGAGTCGGTTCAAGTTGGATTACCTTGTCGTCAGCACCGTCGTCTGCTTAGAGGGTCATGGCATGACAGTCTCTGTCTTAGTATACTTCAGATCCCCATCTTCGGGAGTGCCTAGCATGATCTGCATCGTCGATGATGGGGATTAGCCCAGGCTGCCCTCGCATTTGACCCGAAGGACTTAGCAGAGGGTTCATCCCTGTCGATCGGGCTCGATGTTGGCACGTGATATCCTACAGACATATAGACGAAAGATAGTAGCTTCCACATCCTGTCCGCACCTGACAATTCATGTGATCTTGGGCCGTCTGAACACCCTGAAACGGTAGACTACATCTATTAAAAGACCTGACTCGACAAGTGACACGCGTCTTACGATGGGATCGACAAACCTCGGCCTCGATCATGGAAAGTAGAAGCCATAAGCCAAGGAGGGGAAATCTCGTTGATATACTTACGGCCAGACGACACAACGTATCACAATGCTATGGCAGTCACGACCGAGATCAGTTCCGCTGTTTTTACCGATATCAAATATCATTGGGTGTTTGTTTGTAACGAAGGCTTCGATTCGAGAACAAAGGCGTACCGTGTCATCTCGGTCTCTTGCCCCAACCATACACAAACTGGTAAATGAAACTACCATAGACGACGAGCGCGGCGTGTGTATCAATGAAAGATTCAGCCTCGAAAAATCACATTACATATTAGTCCAGCTACGGACAGAGGCTCGGAATTGCTCCGAAGCCATCAAAGAGTGTTAGGAGAAGGCCAAACAGCCAACACCCTGGTCCCATCCTAGTCTTCACCCAATGCCACCAGCATATTCCATTAAGTGCGACAGCAAACAAGACTCTACAGCCACCCCTTCCCATGATGTATACGCAACCCACGTGCTCGCGCCTACCGTCTAGAGGATGTCGATGGGCGAGCAGTTGAGACCGATGTTGAGAACACCCTAGTTGCCAGGTCAGCAACATATCCCAATGCTTTTGGAAAGGGGGTACCTACATTCTGGGTGGTGTCACCGCAGCAAGCAGCGGTATTGCTGCCGCAGATCTGGCTGGAACCTGAGACCACGACGGAAAGAACTAGAAAATGAGTGTCAGAGAAGCGATCTCCTCGTTGAAGGATCGTGGAGTGAAGTTCTCTTACCGTCGATGGGGATGGTTTCGCAAGTTCCGCCCAAGATGTTGTTGAGGCCCGCGAGGCCGAGCAGACCGCCAGTGCCGGTGGTGTCTTGCTGCTGGTTGCAGCAGGAGATGCTTTGGCCGTTGCCGCACTGTTGGTTCTGGACTTCTTGTGCGGTCGTGCCGGTGTTAGAGCCGGTGGGAGCGGCGACAGCAGTGGAAGCCAGGATGGCGAGGAGCGAGAAGGTGGCTGCGGCGCGCTTGTACATCTTGATGATTGCTGGTGAAGGGGTTGCTTGAAGCAGAAGTTGTCTTATCTGGTGGATGTCGAGTGAGTTTGGTTCAAGAAAGTGGCTGAGTGATTGATTGTTGTTTGATGGAAGGGCTCGTTTCAATGGGAGGATAGCTATGTCTTTATACCTTTCCTTTCACTGTCTTGACCTCTCCTTTTCTTACCTATTTCCTGTTCTGTCTTTATTGCAGCTAAACGCTGATCGCTCCTCAACTACACATTCCGTACCGAGATCACTGTGTCGATCACTGACGCCATTGTAGCTTCGATTCAGCAGGTGATGAAACATAATGCCGTCACACAGAAGTAGGTAGAGTGATACCAGGACTGTGTCGTACCTAGACACTGTGTGTATGTTACATCCTTCCATCTCTAACCTAAAGACTAAGTTTGGATAACCCTCACTACGTCTCTCCTCCATTGGCAGGGGTAACGACACCGGGTTCCACTCCCAGGCGGCTGTGGTAGGCAATGTCAGAAGAACAAGCGATGATCGACCAGCCCCTTGCCTTACAAGGCTCGTGCGCCCAGTTCCTCCATCGTTTGGGTAGCTGTCGCACGCCTCGGTAGACTGACTTGTGGAGTTCTTGCGCGGCTCGAGTTGCTCGGGCCAACACGGACCCCAATGTGCCTGCAAATCGTCTATCGCAGTGATCCCGTCAGGAAGTGGAGTTGCTTAGTCTTTCTCCGCCGTCATTCTCCAGACACAAGAACATGAACGCTCGGCGGGCCGTACAGCCACTGGCGCTGCCTCTTTGAGCAGTGAAGTAGAAATTGGTATGAGTTTCCACCAGGAAGCCTTGAAATTGGATCATCTCAGAGAAACGGCTAGGTACTACCAGCATTGCCTGAGCCAAAACATGGTGAAACAAATATGAGGGCTGACGCAGGTAGACCTTCTGATACAGGGCAAGACGTGCAATGATGTGCATGCCGTGGCTATGGGCTGTTCCTTTCTAGACGTAGTATCTGTTGGCCGTTCTTAGTGACAGTCAAGGTCAGTCCTGGTTCCTCTATCGCCACTTGCAGCCCCTGACTCCGAGAGGTAGACTGCCAAGAGTTCGGAGCAGCCAAGGTGATGATCGAATTAACATCAGATGGTGACAGTTAGGATTGGAATACGCTTCTTGTCTCCGTTTGACTGCATCTGCAGTCAGTCATTGACACAGTCGCATTCTAGCGATGCTACTCACGAACCTTACATCCGGAAAGACCTCACTCGAGGAGCCAAAGTCTGAGACCCTGAGAGTAGCTAGCTGGTATAGGCACATGTACACAGTGGGCGGGTGTCAGTTGCTAGATCTTAGCTCGGTGATGGAGTCCGTTCGACCTACACCACCGTCTACTTACTTGTATAGAGTCCTGTCGATCGATGTCAGTGGCGCGAATATGGAGATAGTATGCAACCTGGACGTTGTGGCTGATGCTCCACTTGAGTACTGGATAGATCTTCCGCAGATCTCGAGCCAAGAACTCAGAATGGATGCCAAGCCCGCCGTGACTTGTGTTTATTAGCTGTCACTTTGGACGTCTGACACGAGATCGAGTGAGTCGAAAGTCGTCATACAGCTTGACCTGACGCTACTTCTTTTTCTACAATGCTGGTTGATCTATAGGTCCTGCTGCGGCGAGCAGTAGAACACAAGGCCGCCACACGTAAGAATGACCGGGTTTTTGGACGAAGCCAAATGGGTGAGGAAGATTCAGATGCCGTAGAAGAAGCAATACACAAACTAAAGTGGTACCTAGGTATCTGCGGAGATCTATGTAGCCAAACAAGCCCGCTAGGATGGCGTCACTAGCTCGCAATCCTGAACTCCACCGCTTGTGACCCCCAGGAATTTAGACCAAAATCTGACATGGCGGATACCGTCTAGCAACCTTCCTGATGGAGTGGGTTTGGACGTTGCTATATGCGGCAGCTCAGCTCCCCAAATGCTAGAGCTATCCCCAATCAGCAGAGCGGGTCCGATTGACCTCCAGAGTGCTATCAGTTAGAGGACATCAAGACTATCTGCAAGTTCCTGTTCGGCTCTGGTACATTGCCAATCTGGCAAGGCGCGAAGTGTGTTGCTAGCCAAGAGAGCACGACGAGGAGCCGAGTTTGTCCCAGTGACATGTGCAGCCGCCCCCACTACCCTGCTGGCCTGAATTTGGAAGGTACGTGCTATTTCCAGATAGAGCGGAGCTGGCCCAACCAGCAACTTCAAGACCCAACGACCGTTCAAAATACCCGGTGACAATGTGGCAAGGTACTAGTAGTGAGTACATGATGGCGCCTGACTAGTCGTGTCCGTGTAGATGAAGAGCATATGTGACATGAATCCATTACTCCTGACAAAAGTTCCCTTGTATAGCCATGTGTCAAAGCGTCCCTGCTTCAATCAGTCTTGATATCATGGAGGTAGCTTCACATACGGGTTCCCAAGAAATCACAGTACCGAAATGATGCAGTCGCAACACTTCATCTGCCCCCAACCTTTCCGCCTGAGCGGCTCATCAACAACTAGCACCATCAGGTACGTTCTCGCACTCGCTCGACTCCTCACCACCTGTAACACTCACGTCCCATCCCCAGTCCGAACAAGCTCCACGAGCACAAAGTATATACACCTCGATGGCATCATCCTCGACGGTGCCCTTGACCCCGCTCAAAGTCAAATCCGTAATCGGCACTCCATCTGTCGGTGTCCCAGTCGGGCTCCCATTCTCGTAATCCTGCTCAATCACAACCCCGTACCTCGTGATCCCTGAAAGCGTGATATCCTCGTACGTGACGTTGCTGACGGATCCCGTGGCGCCATACACTGTCTTGATGCGCACGCCGTTCACGCTGTCGCTGACGCTGGAGTCACTGATCAACACATTCGAGACGTCGTTGTCGTCGCGTCCGCCTACGGAGCCGATGCTCAGCCCGTGGCCGCCGGAGCATGTGCCGCCTGTAAATGTGATGTCGGAGCCGGAGTTGATCGCAAGGCAATCATCCTGGTTCTTGACGTTCGCGTTGCGGATTGTGATGCCTGTGCTGGTGCCGACGTCGAATGCGTCTGTGTTGTGACCGCCCTTAGAGTCGCCGTCGGAGTTGTCGATGGTGATGGAGTCGAACAGGACGTTTGTACCGGAGGAAATGGAAAAGGTTTGGACGGGTGTGTTCTTGATGTTTAGATTGGAGATGGAGGAGTCGGTTAGGGACCCGGCTTTGAAGAATTTTGGTTTGGTGACGCCACCGTTGGAGCCTTTGCCGTCCCACCAGCGCGAGCCGTCGCCGTCGATGAGATGGTTTGAGGCGCCGGTGACAGTGATTGATGTGCCGGAAACAGAGATGAGGGGGCCATCCCATTCTTCGTAGCCGAAAGTGGTTGTTCCTTCGAAGATGACCTGACGAGGGCATCAGCTTGGGGTATCAGAGAAATGGCAACAGCACTTACGTGTGTTCCGGAGGTCAATTTTGTCAGGTCAAGGGTCTCGCCAGCGGGAACCTCGATGTTGTCAAGCACAATTGTGGCGCAAGACTTCTTTGATGCACTGACTGCGGAGGCGGCGGTGAATGTGCACGATGTTGCGCGCTTGTCAAGGTTTGCCTCGGGAGAAGCTGTGACTGCTGGCGCCGGCACCGGGCTGGCGAGAGTCAGTGCCGTGAAGAAAATAAGAGCCAGGTATCGAGCCATGGTGATAGAAACTGTAAAGAGCGACAAAGATTGGAAGAAAGTAAACGAGTGGGTGGCTATGCGGTGTGATCGAAGGACGACTAGCGAAGCGCTGAGGGTAACTGATATACTCAACGACTGCTCACATCAGATGATGCTAAGCTGCTGTTCATAATTCTGGTCTTCAATACCCCTAGAACCCTGGACAATCTGCTGGGTTCCAGAATCTGTCTCGTTGCCTAATACTGGTCCTTGTGACATTGTCCACTCATGGCATGGAACACCGACAGCTGTTGCGATGCCTTGTACCGAGATGAACAGGGTTGTGGTTTAGAAGTAGGCCTGTCTAACGAGCATGGCCATGGAAGAGCTTGGTCCTACTAGGTGAACAGACGAAGCGCTCGATTCCATGACATAACACCAAGGCCATGTGGACATTTTCTCTTACCCTGCTGAGCAAGTAGATGCAAGCAGTGCTCGCAGATGATAAACGAGGTGACTGTGGACGTGCAAACTGGGATGCTGAAACCCCGGCTCGCGCAGCCTCGTCCTTGGCTGATCTCGCTCGCAGGTGAAACGTCGCTTCTGTCTGCTTCCAAAACATACACCGAAACCCTGGGAAGTTTCGACAAAGCTTGTGTCGCAGCGCTACAAGAGCACAGTATGCGTCACCCGTCACAAGCATGGGCAAGCTCTAGCGAAAATGCTTGTGTGGTCCTGCGCTGGAAGCGATGGAAAGAGGCCAGCACCTACTACCAACAAGCTTCGGGCTTCGGACGAACTTGGCCGCCGAGTCACCATTACCTAAGGCATGTGGATCTATCACCTCAGAGTTCTCGTGTTGAGTGTTCTCCCACATTCAAAGCCCAAGCACCTTCGTGGTCTTGCTCAACTTGATGCTCTGTGTGGTGTACTGCACCTAATAGCCATATCCGCCAGACTGTCTCCCTCCATAGCCCCCTCCATACCCGTCTCGGTCGTTACCTCCATATCGCCGCCCGCCATACCCTCCGCTTCTCATGTTGTCATCGTCGACTTCACTGAAGCCACCTGGCATAATTTCGTCCTCGCCGCCTCGTCTTCGACTTTCATCGAAGCCTGAAGAGCCATAATTATCACCATGCCGTCCACCGTGATGGCTCGCTGGGGCATATTCGTTGCCGCCTGGTCTACCATAGCCACCGGAGCCATAGCTCTCTTGGTGTTGTCGGCCAAAGTCACCGCCACCGTACTCATCACGATCGGATCTACCGAACCCTTCAGAGCGGCCATAACTCGTTGCCTCTTGACGACCATACCGACCACCAGAGTTGTACACATCGTCACGAGTGTCCCTACCATACCCTTCAGATGCGCCATAGCTCTGCTGCTGCTGACCATATTGTGTGCTGCTACCGTAGCCAGGCTCTTGTCGCTGGGACTGACCATAGCCACCACGCAGGTCATTCTGCTCATGATCGTTAGAGCGTCTTCGACCATAGGTATTTCGCTCATTGTCATCGTGATGGTGTCGCCGACCATAGCCGCTCCGCCAATCATCAGCAGCAGCATCGTCGTTGTGACGTTCGTAGGTAGTTCTCTGTGTATCCTCATCATCGTGTCTGCGGCCATACGAAGGACGCTCATCATCGTCGTGACGCCTACCGTAAGATGGGCGCTCATCGTCGTCAGTCCTTCTGCCATACGAGTGCTCGGCTCCGTAACCGCCAGTGCGCTCGTTGTCGTGGCTTCGCCTAACGCTGCCGAAGCCTCCGGGTTGATGGGTAGAAGTCTGGTATGAGCTGGTGGTGTTCTCCTCGTATCTCCTAGTCTCCGAAGGATACCCACCACCCATAGAAGCCTGGTTGTAGGTTGAATGCTGCTCACCTCGTCCGCCATATCTATCGTCATTGCGAGAGTGTTGAGCCTGTCCGTAGTTACCGGAGCCAGGTCGACCCCCGTATTGAGTCGCCGTCTGCGTTCGAGAGTCATCAACACCGTAGCTTGTTCTGTTGTAGGTCTGTGTGTCATTGTTGTCACCACCTATGCCTCCAGACAGAATTCCGCCACCAACGGCTCCTGCAAGTCCACCGACCAGTGAGCCGAGGGCACCGCCGCCGACAGCTTGTCCGACAGCTTGGCTGATATGCTCAGTTGCCTGGTTGGCCATGGCTGGAGACATGCCTGAGGGAGCTCCGAAGCCACCTGGGGCACCTGGGTGATTGGCAGTGAATGAATTTGGCATGCCAAGCTTCTTCGCAGAACCATGTCCATGATCCTTCACGCCAGGCTTGTGATTTCGACCTTCCTCTACACCATCTCGGGAGAGCTGATCTCGAAGACTGTCTTTCTCACGCTCAGACCTCTCTTCCCACCACTGCTCAACAACGGAGAACATGAGCTGTCGACCATCGGCTGCACCATCTTCACCGTAGTTTCGGAGAGCGGGGTGGTGGAAGACCCCACGAATGACTCGATTGAGTGTTCTGTCCACATCAACATCGTCATCATCCCAAGCCGCGATGAGTTGAGGTACGACCCATTTCAAGACTTGACCAGCAATCTTGCCTGCAGGCTCATTGAGGACGTTGCTGAAATGGTCTTTGCTGAGCATCGAATGAGTGGGGTCGGAACAATCGTCGTCTCTAAAGACGATGTGCTGCTTTTCGACTGAAGATTGAATGATCTCAGATGAGCCAGTGTTGAGTTCGGCTTTGATTTGTGCGATGATCGGCAAGACAAATGGGGCCAGCAGACTGAAGACGAAAACATTGACCTGCTCTTGGATCTGCTCAATCAAATTCGGCAGGATAGGGATATTCTCAATGGTCTCGGTGATACCCTGCATGACTTCGTCGTGCCATTCAATGATTGGGTAGATCTGCTGCTGAACCTCGTTGACATATTGAAGCCACTCTTCTGGTTCTCTTGGGCTGACCTGTGCGTTCGCCATCTGATGTGAAGCAGCATTGGTTTTGAGTTCGTCGGCTTTGCCCGCCTCATCCTTTCCGCCAAACACACCTTCAGGCACTTTGTTGAGGAGATCCTGTAACAGGCTTGTGTTTTCGCCTTGGTTTTGTGCTTGCTGAAGGGTGCCTTCAAGCTCTTGGATTTCGGACTGAGTGACCTTGTCATCAAATTCGCCTGTGACAGAGTGAAGAAAGTCAACACCTATGTAAATCAGTTGAGTATTCAGCAGATGCATTTGAAGGATACCGTACCACCAAAAGTTCCTGTGACAATTGGATAGACGGGTGAGCGAGCCCCTCTAAGGCGCACTTGGCAGTTCCGACCAACATGAGGGAAGACATGTCTTTCTCCAAGTTCGATGAGGGCTAGTTCGGTATAGTTTGAGTGGGCTGAAAAGTCTTCGAGACAGTGGCAACCAGTACCGAGCAAGCGCAGAGCTTCGTAGAGATCGGCCTTGTTCTTGTTGCGAGCATAGCGACGTCCAAGCGCAATCGAGCGACCAAAAAGCTTTCGAACCAGACCTGCAGAGGTATCAATATCCAGGTTTTCACTAGCGATGTATGCTTTGAGACCGAGCTCCGGGTCAATGGCTAGTTCTCGTCTTTCATCGATAGGACCTCGAAGTCGTCGGTCGTAGTTGCGGGCGTCTTCATTGTCGGCATAGTCCTTGGGGTTGTCGATATGCTCTTCTGGTCGATAGCAGCCAAGACGTTCAGTGGTTACTTCAAACTCTTTGGTGCCATAACCGAAGGACATGAAGCCGAGAATCCACAAGACAACACGGATTGCTTCAGCGCTAACATATTTGACCGTGCCGACGTCAACAGCCTGTGAGTAGTCGCGCAGCCAATTACCGAAGTAGATCTACCCCGTTAGCACCAATTAGGACGTGCCGTGAGGAGGCCGACTTACTCTTTTCACGTCGAGCTTACTGAACTTCTTCCCACCCATGGCTCTTGAGGCCACAAGGGTGAGGAAAGTATCCTCAAGATCTCCATGTCGCCAGTTCTCTCCTTCGATCTTCGACGTTGAACCAATGTTACCTGCGCCGAAGGCATGAGTTGGGCGTGCGAAAAGTAGGATACCAATCACGCAGACAATCGTGAACTGAGTTGCGGAGAGAGCCATTGTGGCTTGCACCAGCGTGTCGTTGGTCGAGCGCTGGTGATCGAAGTCTTCTGTTATTGGCTGCGGGGTAAAGCTTGCAAGGAACTTTGTGGAGGGCCGAGCCAGAGAGTTTGGGGGAACAACGATGACACTATTCGACAGTCCCGCAATGGTCTTGCAATGGAAAGATACGGATAATCAGAGTTGTGTTGTAGTGTGTTGAATCACGGTGGAAGACTTGAAGCTGAGAAGGTGGGATAGAGTGTCAACACCTGAGGGGCTTCGTTTGTGCCTTGACCACACCGCCAGCACTGTTTATGTACGGGCGGGGGCTACCGCACCTTTCCTGTTTATTATTTTCGGACTTTGCACATTCTATAAAATCGTAAAATCGTGAAATCGTGAAATCGTATATGCTGCTTTCGCTGTCGCTATCGCTGTCGCTATCCTCGTCCTTGCTATACTACCGATAGCTGCATATGCTGCCGTAGGTC
>Ga0066648_10000363_pt1 | contig 32039 bp, 22 predicted proteins | sample CryGeyCG12114_NA_FD_59537 | JGI IMG/M metagenome (GOLD analysis project Ga0066648, IMG submission 59537) | Groundwater microbial communities from aquifer - Crystal Geyser CG19_WC_8/21/14_NA | ecosystem: Environmental > Aquatic > Deep subsurface > Groundwater | place: USA: Utah: Grand County... | reverse complement strand
GACGGTCCCGTCGTAGCTGAGTAGACAAGGGATGTTGCAGAGTCAGTGGCTGAAATAGCAGCTTCGGACAACTTGGATGATAGAGAGTCAAAGGATCCTGTGCTTGTGCCGATCACGACCGAAGACGCGTCTGAGGCAGCATCTGTAACAACTGCAGATGCTTGAGATACAACGGAGGCCCCATCCAGAGTCGCACTGGAGGCGACTGACAACGGAGTCGATGAGATCTCTGAAGCTGCGGACTCGATCGTTCCCGCGGTGCCCCAAACGGCCGAGGACGCACTTTCCGACAAGCGCGCCACACTAGAGGATGCATCTGATGCAAGCGATTCAACTGTACCAGTTCCACTAGGTGCAGCAGATGAAGCAGATTTGCTTCCGTCACTGGCACTCTGACTCGCCATAGATGACAACGAGTCGACAGTACCTTGGCTGGTCCCTACAACAGCATCCTTTACGTTTCCAGCGAAAGAGGAGGCGGCCGATGCGGCTGCAGCCACAACCGGAACCTCCCGCGTGTCGAAGTCATCGGTGGCGTCTCGTGCTGCTATCTTCCACTTGGCAACATCTCTTAGCCGAATGAGCTCCTTCGCGGCATCTTCGGTGATTGACATGCTTTCCTCAAGAAGCTTGTTGGCTTGTTCCTGTGCGTCTGTAATGCGTGGTTCAGAGAGAGCGGTCTCGCGGACTTCTGAACGCCAGTCGGCAAACTTCCTCTTGAGATCGTGGTATTTCTGCCAATGCTTGTAGGTGATGCCTTCCATCCATGCCCATCGCATACCAATCTCTTGAAGACCAAGGTCGCGGATATCGTCGAGTACTTGTAGGGTGGAATCAGTGGCGAGCTGTGTCCTCGCATCGAGGTCTTGCTTGTATCTGTCAGCCCAGACACGCATATTCTTGGCTTTGCCCTTGATGTTAGAGCCAGCTTCTCGCACTAGTTGCACAACTTCAGCGTCAGCAGCCGAGACATCGACGGATGGAGCGTCTTCTGGGAGCGTCAAAGCAATCGCGTTGATTTTTGCCTTGATCGAAGCCAGCTCAACCTCAGCAGTCTTCTCCAGCGCAGTAGCCACGCCACGACCTTCGCTCAATGCACTCTTAGCCATGCCATTCACAATATCCTCGATGCGCTCCTTGAGATCGTCGGTGCCTTTGTCTGCTGCAATGGCGAATTTCTGCTGCCATTTGACAAGGTCATCTGAGACAGTTTCATCCGTAGCAACGGTTGGAGTTGGGGCAGCTGACGTGGAGGACACTGTCTCGGCGATCGAAGCGGATTCAGTCGTTGTATCGGTAGTGCTCGTGGTGCTTGTAACGCTCGTAGTGCTGTCGCTCGCTTTGCCTTTAGCAAACGAGGTGCTGCCGGACTTATCGACCTCATCCATAGCTGACTGCAATTTTCGGCCTTCCTGATACTTCGTGATCCTCTCGCTAATCATAACGAGCTGAGGGCGCACGTTGTCGCCATAGACCTTTTTCAGGAAAGGCCAAAGCGTGCCATCGACAAAGATAATAACATTAGTCCAGGCATAGTGCACGAATGGCACAACTTTCTCGAGAACGAACTTCTGAGTACCAGCAAAGGCGGTATACAAGTGTGGCTGGGAATAGACTATGGCTGGAATGATATGCTTCTGATGGATGTTCACAGCATTCGCTCTTGCGGATTTGTAGTAAGGTGTAGTAGCCTCGGATGCTTTCTGGACATGCGGTGCCAGATTCTCATCATAGACCTGCTGGACAGCGTCCTGGGCCTTCCTGATATGAGGCAGACCATTCTTCTCCCACCGTGACAGGGTGTAGCCTTTCGCCTTTGCGACTTGAGGAGCAGCGTATCTATTGTAGTTGTTCGAGGCCAGCACGGTTGCAGGCTTGATTATTCGTGTATTCGCAGTATCCACGTAAGGCTTCACCTTCTCGACGTAAGGGCTCGCGTAGGTATCGTAGTAAGGGCCAACGAAAGGGTCGATGTAGGATTTCGTGGTCAGATATGGTTTGCATATTCGTGGATCGGTCGAAGTCAGTGTCTGTTGATCAGAAGGACATCGGAACGCGACAGTGATGATGGTATACCACACTGTCAACCTGCCGGCAGTTAGCATGCTGAACAGACCTTACGGGCCCAGTCGTCATCTCTGCTGCGTACCTCAAGATGCTGCCGGTGAGCCACGAACGCAGACTACGTTTGGGCTTCGTCCTTCTCCTGGCTAACACTGCTGTTTGCGAGGCCACCAACTGCCCATCTTTACGCTCTTCATCCTTGATGGCCCTACCATCATCTGCTTTCGCCATAGTATCCAGCAATTGTCGTCAGCATTGAGAGCAGTTAACTAATCACAAAGAAAGACCAAAGAAAACTGGCAATAAATGATTGGAACACTGTGACGCAGGAAGTTGCTGGTCTAGAATAGTGTTACTACCACAAAGGCTCTTGCAGGGACTCTGTGTAAGTTGATCTGAGGAACGCGTGACAACGGACCACGGGCAGGGATCCAAGTGCACGAAATCAGGAATTCGAGTATTAATTTGTTGCAGTGAGCTTGACGATTAGCACCCTGGGTTGGAGCACTATCGCCGTTCTCTTTCACATGCAAAGAATAATAAACTTGGCTATTCGAACCGCCAATGATCTTGTCCACAGCTGATGTCGCGTGTTTCATGAAGACAGAGAAGCAGTATTGCTGCGTACCTAAGTGTGTTCTGCTGCGTTGCTTGTGCTATGCTGGCAGAGCGCAGGAGAGGACTACTGACTGACTGTCGTCTGACACTACATTCTTTCTCCCCAGAAGGCCACGACAGAAACTTGCATCGTATTGAATCTTTGGAATGGAATAAAAGTAAATCTTCAAGCCAACGGCTACTAGGTTAGGGCTCTACCGTACTTGTACCTACCTACCTTAGGCCATCTGTTAACTTTAGCAGCCTGAACCAAGTCTTTCTTCACCACAGTTACGGGCACCAAGCCCCCACGTCTTTGGTTGTATCCAATGCACTCATAACAACCTCTTACCTGCTTCACTGTCACCACGGCTCTCCGTGAGATCACTTGTGATACGCGCGTCCTTGTCCAGATACGTAGAGATGACACAATAAGCCCGGCCTGGTTCGCGCCAACAAAGTATACAAGCTGGACTGGATTGGATTCGGATCTCCACGGACACACAGGCAGGGTAAAGCAAGCATCAAGTGGATGCGTGCATCACCGTCGCTGCACGTACCTGGTGACTGCATTCTCGAAGAAGCTACATACGACTGTTTCGGGCACATCTACCTAGAGTCTGCGTAGGGAAGCGCAGGAGGTTGAGCACAAATTGCATCTGCTGTGCTCCGTTCTTCCTGAATGCCACCTCTTCCAACGCGCCGAGGCAGGAAGTCTGTAACAGTAGTATACAATCTAAAGGTTGCTTTGTGAATCTGTCTTGAGACAAGGGGCACATCGATGTTGTAAAGAGCGAGCGACAACCAGGCAAGTCAAGCTCCTAAGGCTGTTCTGACGGATGGTCACTTGCAGGCCGTTTTAGCCAAATGACGCTAAGCTGATGCTCGTGCTGTAACTACTGAGGGAGGCAAGTTAGCCGGTTGCGACCGTGATGCGCGACAACGCGCTTCGAATCTAGGAGGCTGTCCAAATACAGCTAAGAACATTACCCTCTCCAGCTTTGACGTCGCTGTTTCTTGTGTACTATCAGTCAACGAAATTTGGTTTCATAGACAATCTCTCTCAGAGTTCGTCGAGTGAAGTTGCGCAAGACACGAGAAATCAAGATGGCAGAGTATTCCAAGAAAACCGTGGCCGACCTCACCGAGATCCTCAAGAGTCGGGGGCTCCCCGCTACAGGCAAGAAGGCAGATCTGATCGCGCGGCTGACTGAAGCCGACAAGACAGCCGAGACTACAGGTGAGTTGGTACACGACATATATGGCTTCGCCCTGGGCGCGCAAGCGCGCAAGCGCGCAGGTGTTGCGTATGTCGTTAGCGCGACGACCAAGCTAACCATCGTTACAGGGACTGGCACCTCTGCGCCGGAACCCGAATCAGAAGTGGCACCACCAGAGCCCGTCGAGCCGGTACAAGAACAGCCCGTAGCCGAAGAAGCCACAGCTGTCCAGAGCGGTGCTGAGGCAACCGAGCCAGCAACGGAAGCTGAAGCAGCGCCTGCCGACGATGCTAAGACTTTCGCAATGAACCTTGCTGCGTCAGATGTCGACCGGGAGATGGAGAAGAGGCAACGCCGCGCTGAGCGCTTCGGCACTGGAGGACAGGCCAACGCCGATGCAGAAGCCACGGAAACAGCGACGGCTGACACTGATGCCCAGAAGAACTTGGAAAGAGCCAAACGCTTCGGCACAGGCCAGACTGCGATTGGAAAGCTAGACGAAGCTCTGTCCGGTGACCGTGAGCGAGGGTCTCGAGGCAGGAAGCGTGGTGCCGGTGCTGTTGAGGAAAGCTCAACCCTAGACGACCCTGGCTTGAAGAGCAACTTTAACCGCAAAGGACGCTTCGGCAACCGCAGAAGAGGTGGCCCAGGCAAACCAACCGGCATCGCTAAGCCTTCTGCTTACTCTAGTGACAAGGATCGAGAAGCTGCCGAATCGAGAAGGAAACGGTTCGCTGCGCAGTGATAGTCGGGCTTCTTATCTGGACCTTTGTCGGCTCGATTCATTGGGCATGTTCCGACACGGGTGCGAAGAAATCTGCAATTTCTCGTCGAGACTGTGTTCGGCGTCATCTTCAAGATCTAGGGATTGGGCTCCTTGAGCATCGATCCGCGCGAAAAGCGTTGCAGAATATTATGAACTTTTCTCCCGCAATAACTCTATACCGGTCTGGGAGGCATCCAACGCTAACACTTCGTTGCGAACTCGAGAAAGTGGCAGCAGCTGCCAGATACCGAAGCACATCCGCTACAACCAAGCGCAGTTGAGTTGTTTGTCAGGTCTTCAGGCAGCCGATGCGCGAACGACGTGGAGAGCTACCAGTCGACGAACCGTGAGTCTCGCCGTGGATCATAACGCGCAAGGCAAGCTGCCGCGTTACCTTATACACAACATCTCACAGGGGAGCGCTGCAGAGAAATGAGCTGCATCGGGCTGCTTGAGGTCTGCACGCCGGCCACGCGATGTGGCTCTATCAGCAGACGCGTAGGTCACCTAATCAGCTTCATTGCAACTATACTAAATGCTTAATTAGCCTCTCACAAGTCTCGAGTGCTCTCGCCACTCATCGACCGGCCTTGCGCTAGGTCCACACGCAACAGAAAGCACGCGCATTCGAACACTCGAGACACGGTTGGGCTAGGTGAGGAAGTGCACATCGACTACGGTGCTGAATTGCTGAAAGCTGTGATCAATTGCTACGAGAGGATCAAGTTCAGCATCATGCGAAACCTCGGGCATCGTATTTGAGGTCGGCTGGGAGCCGCAATACGTCATTCTATCGTCAACTACCTAGTAGAGTACACCACATGAGCACATCCGGTGCTTTCTACAAGCAGCACCACTGTTGCTCTTGCATCCATCAATCAATAGACACCAGCAATTCTAATATCGCACCGTTCCATGAACTCCTTTCGAACTCTAATTGTCACCAGTCCAGCTCTAACAAGAAGCGCATCAACATCAGTCACTCACTCCCACCCTCGGAGTCCTCCATCCACCACCAAAGCGAACCGACGCGTGACGGCCACACCAAGCTCCCAACATCAGTTTTCAAGCTTTCCTCGCAAAATGGCCGGACCAAACGAAGTCGACCGGACGATTCACTCGCAGACCACCGGCGCGGCCGCCGACACAGCAGCCGCGCACCAAGACGAGAAGCCGCTCAAACTCTACGCGGGCTGGTTCTGCCCCTTTGTCCAACGCACATGGATCACGCTCAACGAGAAGAACATCGACTACCAGTACATCGAAATCAACCCGTACCACAAAGACCCGGACTTCCTCAAGCTCAACCCGCGAGGCCTGGTGCCAACGCTGGGCGTCCCTGTCCCAGCAGCCGCCGTGACGTCTGCGAACGCGCACGGCGACGGCAACGACGACATGAGCAACGGCGCCTCCGCCAAGAAGCAGCGCAAGTTGAAACCCATCTACGAAAGCATTGTCATCGCCGAGTACCTCGACGAGCACTACTCTGACACCGCGAAGCACGGGCCCCGCTTGCTGCCCAGCGGCGACGACAGTCTGGCCGCGTACGAGCGCGCGCGGTGTAGACTGTGGATCGACCATGTGTCGTCGCGCATCGTGCCGGCGTTTTACCGGTTCATCCAGCATACGCCGGAGAAGGACGGGCAGTACACGATCGACGACGCGCGTGACGAGTTGCTGAAGCAGATGAAGGTGTTTTTCCGCGAGGTCATTGAGCTAGATGGCGAGCGGGAGGAGATGGGACAGGAGGCTGGACCCTGGTTTCAGGGCGCGCGGTTCAGTCTGGTGGATGTTACGTTGATTCCGTGGGCGTTGAGGTTGTTCTTGATTGATCATTACAAGCCGGGCGGAGTGGGGATTCCAGAGCAAGGCAAAGGAGGTGAGGATGAGGAGGTGTGGGGACGGTGGAGGGAGTGGTTTGGGAAGGTGCAGGAGAGGGAGAGTGTGATGAGTACGTTGAGTGCGAGGGACAAGTATATCGAGGTTTATCAGAGGTATGCCGAGGACAAGACTGGGAGTCAGGTCGGGCAGGCAACGAGGGGCGGACGGAGCATGCCGTGATGTGCTTACAGGTCGTCCGAGTCTGGGTGGTAGTAGCAGGACGACGAGTGGATGTTGATGGCTTGGTGGGGGTCGGTAAATTCATCGTTCGCCTCGTACTCTAGCTTCACTATTTCCCTTTCAGATTATCGCTCAAGCTATACCCCCTCACTTTCTCCCACTCGATCCGCTGTCTCGTCACCGGCAACTGCCTCCGCAGTCCCCTGAAACTGCCCTCGTTCATGCCCACCAGCGCCCGATTGACCTCCTCCTGATACTGCTTCTCGATCTGCGCGATCTTCTTGACGATCTCGGCGCCGCTGTCGCCAGCACTCGACTCGGAGACTTTGCGCGTGGTGTTCAGCGCCACGTTCCCGTCCTCGTAGTAGTGGACCTGCGCCGAGAGGGTGCCGCTCAAGGCCTGCGACGACGGGTTGTAGAGCAGGGTGGTCCGCCAGCGGCCCGAGATGAAGTTGTTCGGACTCGACTTGGTGGCGCTGATGAGGATCGCGATGGAGCCGTCGACGGCCTCGGAGACGGTGTAGGCGGAGCCGGCCGAGACCTGGGTCGGGTAGTGTTCTGCGAAGTGCGAGGACAGCGATTTGGAGATGGACGAGATGAGGGCGCTGCGGGGCGAGTCGTGCGTGTACGACTTGCTGTTGCTGGCTTTCTGGGTGAGGTGGTCGAAGGTGAACGAGGTCGACGTCGTGGTGTCGTAGTAGGTGGTGTCGTCTAGTCTGTTGTGTTCGCTGACCAGGACCTGGTTGGCTGTTAGTGGGCTGTACTGTGTCTCTGGGCGATAGGGGTTGGAATGGACTGGCTGAAAGGGTGGCATACATGTTGGGAACCTCCTGGTAGTTTCGTGCAGACCAGTTGGCTTTCATTGTACCGCTGGAAGGCTGCCTTGACTTTGGGGTTCTGGAGGAGCGACGGGTCCGAGTCGGATGTGAGCGCCTTGATCGCCTTGACCACTTCACTGAGCTCCCCAGGCGGTGAGCCTTCTATGAAACTGGATACTACTTCTGTCGAGGACATGTTGGACTTGTGCCACGTGCCAGTGCGTGTAATAGGTGGGAACAGTGGTGTAGGGTATGGTAGGTGGGATGTGACAAGTGAGTCCGCCGACGAGGCTCCGCACTGCTTGCTTCTCGTAAGTCAGCGAGGCTACGTCTGATGCGATTGCCCTGAGAGACAAGCTGGTGCACGGCACCGCGATTTGAACTGTAGGAGCATATGGATATTAGTCTGTTCAGTACTTCAGGCCCCGTTCATATGAGGGTCTCATAGCTTGGTATCGTTACGTAACATCCTAAGTCTGCCGTTGGCAACGCTGGCCAGCAAATTCGCCTAATACCTGTACACGCCCATCGCTCAAACCAGCCAACCAGCTAATCAATGCTCATGCTCATGAAACCGTCACTCGCCTCCGTCATGCCTTGTAACCCCACCCTCTTCGGCCCATTCGCGCTTGTGCTACTGCCACTATTGCTTCTCTCTGCATGCGTCTTCGCCGGTGGTCGGCCCCATGCTTTGTCGTTATTCAGGGTTGGACTCTGAGGCACAACAGGCGAGCTATGAGCGGAGCCAACCATGCTGGGTGACACGGCCCGACGCTTGAACGAGTAGAGGTCAAAGTCATCGTCCCTGCGCCGCTTGTTGTTCACCTTTCTGGCTACATCACCCGCTGTTGGGGCCTGGCCACTGTTGCCGTGCACGTTAGCCGTGGCTTGCGATGCTGCTGCCGATGCCAACGGAGTGGTCGATCGTGATCGAGAACGTGATTGGTGCAGTTGGCGGAGGAGTGAGCCTCCATAAGAGGACTCATGGGCAGGAGTGTAGGAAGGCACCATCGCGTCATCAGATGCATTGGAATCCTGTGGCATGAGAGAAGGGGGAGGTGGCGTCCGAAACCTATCAATGTTGCTCGGAGGTGTCTGTTCGAAGTTGTGCCAGAAGCCAGGGCCTCCAGAATTCCTCTTGGCGTGAGTACTGAAGGGCTCGGCGCTGGGATCTGAGGCGTGTGACTCGTTGCTCGTTACGTGCGAGAGGTCGTGCCCGTTGGTGTTCTCGATCGATGCTTCCACAGGCTCTGCGGCCGAGTTGATGCCGAGGATGCCGTCGGGTTTGGCGGGATAGACATCGTCACTCTCGTTGACTTGCTTGATCACTTCGGCCTCTCTTCGAGCTTCGGTATGCAGCGGATCGGATTCTTCCATCAGGGCTGCCCTGATCCTGGCAAAACCTTTCGTCTTAGGCAAGAGGTTGCTTCTCCTCGTCACTGCCCTCTTGATGACACCTCTCTCGCTGGAGCCATCGTTGCTCGCATGGGCAGCATTGTGCATCTTGTTGTCACCCTCGCCCTCGCTGTCCGACAGGTGGAGGTCGTCCGTCCCCAAGCTTAGACTTTCTCTTCTTGACCTCACCTGCTGTTTCGTCATGCCAAAGTATCCCGAGCCCTCTACACTCTGCCGAATCGGAGGGGAAAGAGGACCGGGTGAAGGTCTGGTGCTGCGCATGCTGACGTTGCTGGATGAATGTGAACTCTTAGGGTGGCGCAATCGAGCTCTTTTGAAGCTCATGCGAGAGATTTGTGAGTTCGTTGTCAGATGGTTCAGCCATTCCATGCCAGGGCTTTGTGTTGCCGCCAGACCATTGATCTTGGACGCCGCAGGAGTGTTGAGCATTGGGTCGTCCATATCTCTGTCTACAGCCATGTCTTCTGAAGAATCGTCTGAGTCCGAATCCGAGTCGATCATGTTGATGCTACTGACCGAGCTGGACAGATTAGTCCTTTCAGCGTGAAGAGACGCCCATGCTGGATTCTGGCTGGGTGAGTCCAGAATAGAGCCGGTGTTGCCTAGTCCTCTCCTTTGTGGAATGTTGATACCACGTCCTGTGATGGGCGAGGCATCTGGAGAGCTCTCGGCCAGAGTGGAGTGGTGTAGGTTTGTACAGGCTCTTGCAAAGTCGAGCCCTCGTGACCTTCTGGGCAGGACGGAGGCGGGCGAGCCGTATATGCTAGACGAGTCGAGCTTGGGTGAGAGAGGTATTCGAGGGTTGGCAGTGGAAAGTCCATCTGGGTTGTCTTTGGTCGGCATCTGCAGTGATAGGCCTCTCGTGTGGTAAGTCGGTCTGCGAGGCGTGGTCGGCTCGGCGACAGCTGCGGAATCATCTTTGGACACGCGTCGGTTGGACTCCCTGATTGCAGGTGACGGCGATAAGGATGGCTTGGGTACGTCGGATAGTGATCTTGATTTGTTAGACTTGGGTGTCAGTGACCCGTCGTCGTGCTCCAGTTGGCTGGTAAGATTCGACCTTGCTAGTGCACGAGCATGAGTACTCGACCCCCCGGTCGGCGCTGCCATCATCGTGGCCGTCATCAAGAAGCACTCTCGTAAAGCTCAACACACAATGTCAAGTTGTTCTATTCTGCTGTATCTACATGTCAACAATACATACAGAGCGCCGTTCCACCGAGCATCGCAGGACGTGCTCAATGTCTGAAACCGCGCTTGATGGTTCACCAGCGGCACGCATCATGCATCATTTGTGGGGTTCTTCCATCATCTCGCAGCTCGGTGTATCTCGAGTTTCACTACGAGCACGCAACAGAAACCGAGTATAGCAATAAACTCTCGTAAGCTCCCTTTTGCCTCTGGAGTAAGGAAGTACATATCTACTCCTCCACAGCATCGTCTGCAGCTTATAGAAGCACTCGTTCGACGAGCGAAGGTGTTCGGTAGGAGCAACGTTGGAAGGGATCTGCAACTGCACGTCTACAGCCGGCGCTAAACTGCGCGGTGCTACAGATACCCGAATCTGGATGATGAAAGTACGTTTTAGTGTTCGCCATATGCTCGACTATGCATGACGCTTCATAGAAGAAATTCTTATACAAAACTAACGATTCTGAGAAGACCATCACGTCTTTCGAGCTTAACAGAACGGGAAGAATCTTACAAAGATGTCTAATCGAAGAGTAAAAAACGTTGATTTCGATGACGATGACCTCGACTACGACGATGACTACGACGATGACTACGACGATGGATTCGATGGTGGCCAGGAAGAAGTGAGCGCTCATGACAAGGAGCAGTTGCGACTGGGCACCATCGAGGTCCGGAAATTACTAGATCCTGCCTCCCAGGCCACCGACCAAGAAATTCAAGACAAGCTTTGGGACACTTATTACGATATTGGCAAGACAGTCTCCTACATCAAGAGTAAGTGCCAAGCAGGAAGTCGCTGTCTTCCAGGCTCACTGTTGCGCAGACAAACACAAACCAAAGTCGACACCTGCAAAACCTACACAACCTGTTGGTAAGTTGAACCTCTCCTTCTCCCTTCACTTTATCCCCACCACACATCTCTGCCGTGAAGGGCTCGCTCTGATGCGAAGCTCAATTCAGACCTACCTCCTATATCGGTGAAAGACTTCTTTGCGGATTGTCCTTGGGGCAAGGTGCCGGAACATCGCAAGGTCGATATTTTGGTTGAGCCCGTTCATCGCTCTCGCGGCTTGTTAGGAGGTGCTTCCAAGGACGGCAAGATGTCAAAGCTCGCTGCACTTGCTGCCAAACGGAGGCAGAAAGAGAACACCAACCCCGCCATGCCGACCAAATCGGAAGAAGAGGCCCCTCAAGATGACTACGCAGCCAGTCTCAGCAAGTTGACTTTGAGCAACGACAAGTCTAAGAATCGGGTGCAAAAGACGACCGGCAACGAAGGCGATGTCATGATGACCGACGCCGTGGCTACAGAGGCGAAGGCGAAGTCAGACTCAGAATCCACTCGCACTGGCGCGCTGCGTGGTCTGGAAGATGAGCCGATAGTAGCACGCACCAAACCTTCTGCCTTCGCTGGAACATTTCTCGACACTGAGACATCCGGCCTCAGCACAGCAATCGATTCGAGCATACTTGGGACTGCATCTTTTGTGTTTGACTTTAAAGATCTGAGTCCCGATGACATCGTCTACAAAGCACAAACAGGGCGCACACGTTAATTTGAGCGTACAGAGACATAGCTAATTCGACTTCGCAGCAGCTAAGAATGCAGCGCCTCAAAAGCAGCAACAGAAGACATCATCAAAAGCGAATATCACGAATGACGTCCAAAATCTCAGCATATCCGACACCCCCAAGATCAAGAGTAAGAACATCGATGTACTGGGAGAATACAACAAGATCAAGCACAAAAATGCTGCCAACTTCGTTGTCATTGGCCATGTCGATGCTGGCAAGAGCACACTGATGGGCCGTCTGCTGTTTGACCTCAAAGCCATCGATCAGAGGACGATGGACAGATACAAGAAAGAAGCCGAAAACATCGGCAAGGGCTCCTTCGCCTTCGCATGGGTGCTGGACCAAGGCTCTGAAGAACGAGAACGGGGTGTGACGATTGACATTGCTATGAACAAGTTCGACACTGAAAAGACGAGCTTCACTATTCTCGATGCTCCAGGCCACCAAGACTTTGTGCCCAACATGATCGCCGGTGCCTCGCAAGCAGACTTTGCAGTCCTTGTCATCGATGCTTCTCCAGGCAACTTCGAGTCGGGTCTGCGCGGCCAGACAAAAGAGCACGCTCTACTGGCAAAGTCTATCGGCGTGCAGCGCTTGATAGTGGCGGTCAACAAGATGGATATGGTGAACTGGTCGCAAGACCGCTTCGATGACATCAAGACACAGATGTCGTCCTTCCTCAAAGCAACAAGGTTCAACTTAGAGTCAACAGCATTCATACCTTGCTCAGGCCTTCAAGGCGATAACATACTCCGACCCGCCGCTAACCCCGCCGCCTCCTGGTACAAGAGCGAGCAAACCCTAGTCCAAGCGCTAGACGCCTATGAGCCCACGACACACAACCTCGATCGTCCGCTCCGCATGACAGTAGGCGATGTTTTCCGTGGCGGCGTGCAAAACCCCCTCTCCATATCTGGCCGCATCGAAGCTGGCTCCCTCCAAGTCGGCGACCAAATCCTCGTCCAGCCCTCGAGCGAGAAAGCAACTATCCGAGCCCTCGACCTCGACAATGACGACGGCGACGAAGTCCGCGAATGGGCCGTCGCCGGCCAGAACGTGATCCTTCACCTAAACGACATCGACCCCATCCATCTCCGCTCAGGCGACGTGGTCTGCGCGCCAGGAAAAGACCAGATACAGAACACAACGAAGTTCAGCGCGCAGATCCTCTCGTTCGCTCACCTGACGCCCATGAACGTCGATATCCACCGGGGCCGCTTGCATGTCCCAGGGCGAATTACTCAGCTGGCGGGTGTACTGGATAAGAAGACAGGGGACGTGATTAGGAAGAAGCCAAAGATCGTCAAGCCGGAGGAAGTAGTGAGGGTGACGGTTGAGCTAGAGCGGGGTGTGCCGCTAGAGGCCGGTGGAAGGGTAGTGTTGAGGAGTCAGGGGGAGACCGTGGGCGCTGGCCTTGTGGAGTGAGCGCCCCGACATCGGCCTCGACGTGAATGGCATATACATGAGATCAACAGTTGTGCCGCCTGAACCGGAAAGAACGGTGAACATCCACGCTCAAGATTGAAGCTTTGGCCATTTCGTCTTCGCGCACCTTTTCAGTCCCACCTTGTGCCGGACCCTCCCAACGTTGACCTGTCTGTGCGAGTACCCTCTACAGAACGTGACCTAGATCGAAGTCGCCAAGGGAAGAAAGTAGTCAATGTGACTTGGTTGGTGAACACGCACTTTCACGAATGACTTTATGCTCAGTAATACGTTAGAAAGAGCACACACTATCTACCAAAAGAACAGGAAAATGGACACAGTCTAGGCCAATATGCTGTCGGGTATCAATTTTAGGTATCTCCACGCGTAACGCTGCGCAACTTGCTGCAACGATCTAATCCATTTGCCCTAGCAACCATCGCATGACCCCACACTTCTCGCTCGAGGCGATGAGGAGAAACCATCTCATGCTTACAGATCAATCAGGTTCTCCTGTACAGGAGCCGGCGTAGGCTGCGACGCCGGCGGTTGGCTGTAGTAATTCTGCTGCTGCTGCTGAGACGGCGGCGGCGGCTGGCCGTACCCGTCAGCCTGCGGATATCCTGCATAACCAGCTGGGTTAGGTGGCTGGCCAGAGTGTTGTGACTGCAGTGGTTGAGGGGGAGCTTGGTACTGTGACGCCTGCTGGTAGTTCTGGTCCGAAGGTGGCATTTGGGGGTAGATGTTGGGTTGTTGTGGTTGTGGTGTTTGAGCTTGAGGCTGGGATTGTAGTTGATTATGGTAGGCGGTTGGTGAGGAGGGTTGCTGGGTGTATTGCCCCTGTTGAGGTGGATATTGCGAATATGGGGAGGAGGGCATGGTTGACTTCTGTTGACTTGAGTAGGAATAGGATCTTTGTGGGGGCGGTTGCTGCTGTGGTTGAGCAGGGTAGGAAGGTTCGGGTTGTGGCGCGTTGCCGAAGTAATAGTTCTCTGCTCCGCTCCCACCGTTGGCCACAATTGCGGGAGGCGGGGCTGAAGGAAAGTTCTGGTATGGCTGCGCGTATGGTGCCGAGGGAGGAGCAGAGGCCATGCCGTAACCGCCGTACGCCTGCTGACCGTATTGGTATGTCTTGTTCATCCTTTCCTCGAGCATGCGGTCGTAGTGACGAACGACTGTTGACAGCTTCTGGTGCAGGTCTAGCAAAGCCTCGTTCTTGGACATTGTTTCTCCCAGTGTTCTCGCCAGCTTTGGTCGAAGCTTCCCGATGCTTTCGTATAGTTCTTGGATTTGTGGCTCTCTAAGAATAGTGCCCGGAGGCTGGTGTTGTAATCGGTCTACCAGGGTAGAAAAGAGGTTTATGTTCTCACATTCCATGTGGGACAGTTCGTAGTCGTTCTTAGGCATGACGAATGGTTTGGAAGTGTCTGCCCCGTTGGTGGTATACGTAGAGGTCTTCATGGATGCGGCATGTTTCCTCGCCTGCTCTTCGGCCTCTTTCAAGGACAATGCTAGGGCGGCCTTCAAATCCGGATCGTCCTCATCGTCGGTCGGCATGCTGTTCCTCTGTGACTTTGACTCCTTCTTCACTGGCGACTTGGACTGGGGTACGTAGCCGGTGTTGGAGATGCCCTTGGCTTCCTCCAAGCTCATTTCCAGAGCCCTCTTCAAGTCGTCGTCGAAAGTGCTGTCGATCCTTGCATCTCTCGGCTGCATGTGCTGGGGCTTGGTAGCAAAGGAGACCCTCCTCTCCGAGGTTGTGTGCGACGGCGACTTCTTCTGCAGCTTCTCATAGCATCCATCATCCACTCGCACTGGCTGCATGATACCGAGGTGGGGCAGGGGCATGGACTTGCTGGAACATTGCTGATCGAAGACATTGCCACAATTGCGACAATGGTGTTTTCTGTTGGTGAAGGAAAAGGCGGTTCTGCATCGCATGCAGACATCGCTATCTGCCCACTCGGGAGGCGCACTGCTGTCGATCATGGTGCTCGAGATTTCGGCGCGGGGGGGAAACTTGAAGCCCTCTCTCTGCAGGAGCTGGTAGACTTGGTTGATGTAGGACAGGTCGTATCGACCTTGGGAGGCGCTGGCCCAGTCTTGTATCAGCTCGAGGATCTTCTGCTTGACTACCTCGTCGACTTGTGCAGGGCCATATGCTTTCAGCAGGGAGACCAGGTTGTCCATGAACTCTCTGGAGGCGATCTCGGTCAAGAAGTGCTGGCCTCCATTCTTGACGCAGGTGTCGGTCAGCTTGAGGGTGGATATCTGGATGTTCGGATTCTTGTTGCCTATTCGCTTCTTCAGCGAGCGCATGGCATCTTTAGGCTGCACCGTTTTCGATCTGATCATGTCGGAGATCTCCAGACTCGAGGCGATGTCCTCCAAGCTCGAGGAGGTGGCCTTCTCGATCTGCTCGTCGAGGGCTGACGTGCCTGAGTACAGCCATCCTGCCATGGTGATTCTGGCGCGGTAGGGAGGGTGACGGTGATGAGTTGTTGCTGTTGCATACAGGGTCGACGGCCAAGGTGGGTTTCGGCAGGTTGTGGGCAATGTCTGCACTGTCAGTCGGGGCTAGCGATGTGCTGGCATTGAAGTAGAGGCTGCTATGAATCGGTTCGACTAGGAAGCTGCGGTGAATTGATTTGGGTGCAGAGCGGCAAGGCTGACTACAACGACAATGACATCGGTTGGAGCACTAAGCGCCTAGGCAAGACCCCGGAAAGCGGATAGTCGAGTAGCCCAATCAGTGGCGGCCGCGGCGGCTTCTAAGGACCGAGGAGGACTCGCCTGCCACCCATGGAGTGCCTTAGTGCCTCAGTGTCTCACTAGATAGCCATGCGTGCTGCTGGTTATCTAAGCCGCGCATGTCATAGCCATATCCAGATCACCGCGTGCCATCTGACCTGAGTTAGGTCGATGTAAAAACGCTGGACTGGTGAGTACTATAGCAACGTTGATAGTCGCCTCCCTCCTCTCGAGCTTCCCTTCGGTGTGCTGTACAGAAGGTGAAGACCGTTTCCGGCTCAACACCCTCTCTCGGCATCCGACCACTCCCTCGTACATAACCTCGATGACCGCAATGCCTGTGAGTGTGGAATGAGGCACTTCAACCCAGAAGCCTGATATGGCCTCGTTCGCGACCAGGTTCCACGCCTCCTCGCCCACCAACGATACCTCTCCCAAAAGAAACAGCTGGGGAGATCCTCGCGATGGCAGTGGCAGTGGCAGTGGCAGTGGAGGTGGGAATGCCAGAGATCCCCCAGCTCACGCCAACGATCGAGCGTTCCCTCACGTCAAGGACCTCATCGCCGCTGCCCAGCCGACCTTCGATCCTTCCATACCCCTGCCCGAGTACCTGAAGGAGGCCGAGACGTGTCTGCAGACGTCCAAGACCTCGTTGAGCTTTGGCAAAGCAGACACGGCATTCCGCGACTACCTCAAGGCTTCCGAGATCCTCCTGAACATAATCCCCAAGCACAAGGACTTTGGCTTCTTCGAGTACAACAACCAGAACTGGTCGCAGAGGAACAAGACGGCCAGAAATGTGGTCAAGTCCATGGGCGCCCAGATGGAGGGCGTCAGGAACATAATACAGGACAACAACACCCGACACAACACACAGCAGCGCTCTACCACCACTGGCTACGACGCAGTCGCATTGCCATCCTCCTACACCGACCGACAGCAGAACCGTCCACAGTCACAGCCGAGCGCGCCACCGATCAGTGGTGGAGTTCACGATGTTCCAGAATCTCTCAGAGTCCAAAAGGCCCGTCCAACGAGTGTCTCCAAGCCTGATCACTTGAGAAGTGGCTCAATTCCGTCTGCAAATGATTTGAGCTCAAGGTTCGCACGCTTGAGGACGAGTGGCGCAGGCGCTGCCCCGGCGCCAGGCTCGCTGGAAATGCCAGATGCCGCTAATTTCATGTCCAATGGTGTCAATGGAGCTCCCAAGCCATCTGGTCCTCGAGAAATGCCAGGCCTACCTCCATCTCTGCCACCCAAGGTTCCCGTCGCCGCTGCGGCCATGCCGAAGCCTCCAGATCCCACCTTTTCAGCCACTCAATCTGCTCGAGCGTCCCGCGAGATACGCAGGCCACCGACAGAACGGAACAAATCTTATTATGGCCAACCCATAGCTAATATCTCGAACCCCCAGCTACAGAGACACAAGGAGGACGTGCAGCCCTACCGGCCGAGGACTCCAAATGGCGTCAATCTAGCAATCGTCTCTAAAAGCAATTCAGCCGAGTTACCTCACCATGACATGATTGACGCCGAGCTGCTGCAACGATACATCGCCAAATTCAACGTGCTCCTGGTGGATATCCGAGATAGACCCCAGTTCGATGAAGGCCACATCTTTGCCACTTCGATCTTGTGCATTGAGCCACTGGAGCTAAAAGAAGGAATGTCGGCAGAAATGCTCGAAGAACGCCTGGTGCTGGCACCAGACAACGAGCAAAATCTCTTTGCCCGTCGGAACGAGTTTGACATTGTAGTCTATTATGACCAGAGCACAAGCGACAACAGCTACCTAAGAGGAAGCCCGACCATGACTCGCACGCCTCACCTGAGAGCCTTCTTTGATACCCTATACGAGTTCAACGAGTATAAGCCTCTCAAGGATGGGAGACCTCCTGCCCTGCTACAAGGTGGTCTCGATGCCTGGGTCGACCTGATGGGTTCGCACTCCCTGGCCACATCTAGGACAGCTGCAACGCTTGGCACAACACGGCAAAGACCATCAACAGTCGGACCGGGCAGGCCGATTGCTCGTCAGAGAATGGTCAGCACAAACTCAAGAGTCGAGGTTCGAGATAGGCGTCTGAGGAACCAAAAGTTCTTGGATGAGAATGAACAGCGAGCCTGGAGACAACAAGCTCAACAAGAGGAGGTCGTGCATAACGATGAAGCCCACGCGAGTGACAACGAGTACGCTGAAACGGAAGACGAGCAACCTCCCTCCCCGTACATCCCAGACTATGAATCATTCCTTCGCCGCTTCCCTGCCATGGAACAGCAATCCATGGTCGCTCCGCCTCGAAGGCCAGCCGTGCCACCGAAACGGCCGGAACCACCACCAGTACCATCCATGCCATCTCGTCCGACGCCGGCACTCCCGCGACCAAGCTACACTGGTCAGTCCGACATCGTCCAGGCTCAAGCGCCATTAGCTCGCGTCACCTCGGCAAGTAGGCAGCAGCTTTACTCGTCCTCGCAAGGTTCCACGCGGCGTCGCATTCCTCGTACGGGCCTCACTAACTTCGGTGTAACATGCTACATGAACAGTACCTTGCAATGCCTGAGCGCCACAATACCACTTGCCAGTTTCTTCCTCGATGAAAGCGCCTACAAGCGCAATGTCCAGAAAAACTGGAAAGGCAGCAGCGGTATCATGCCTGAAATCTTCGCAAATGTCATCCGATCATTATGGAAAGGAGATGTAGACATGATCAAGCCAACCACCTTCCGCAATTTCTGCGGCCGGATGAATCGTGAGTGGGTGATAGACAGACAACAAGACGCGAAAGAATTCTTCGACTTCCTGGTCGACTGTCTTCACGAAGACCTAAACATCGCATGGGAACGCACACCATTAAAACCATTGACAACGGAACAAGAAATGCAACGCGAAAGATACCGCATCACGGAAGCCGCCCCCATCGAGTGGCAAAGATACGAGCACCGCGACCGCTCCTTCATCTCCTCCCTCTTCGCCGGCCAACACGCCTCCCGCCTCCGCTGCCTAACATGCAACAACACCTCAACCACCTACGAGGCCTTCTACTCCATCTCAATCGAGATTCCCCGCTCCCGACCCGGCGACATCTACGAGTGCCTCCAGAGCTACACGAAAGAAGAACGCCTCGCGCCCGACGAAAGATGGAAATGTCCACACTGTAAATGCGAGCGCGACGCCACGAAACAGATCATCCTCACGCGCCTGCCGCAGTTCCTCGTCATCCACTTCAAGCGCTTCAGCGCGTCAAAGAACGAGAGCGCGCGCAAGATCCACTCCCCAATCGATTTCCCATTGCATGGACTAAACATGGATCCCTACGTTTTGAGCCCTAAACAACAGCAGCAGCAGCCAGAGCACGCCAACGGCGACTCAAAGGAGAAAGAAGGTCCAGACCCCGCTACACTCCCGCCTTTCAGCTACGACTGCTATGGTGTCCTGCGGCACCTTGGCAGTTCCGGCGACGGAGGCCACTACATATCCATGGTGAAGGATCAGGGTCGAGGCTGCTGGCGGAAGTTCGACGACGAGCGGACGCTGGACTTTGATCCGGCGCAGTTGAGTGCGAGGGACAGGCTGCAGAACGGCGAGGCATATATTTTGTTCTTTCAGCGGCGGTAGCGTGCGTGTGTGCGTGCATGCGTACCTAGGTTCTACTCCATAGGCAGTTGTCCGGACGTCTCGCGCGCGGGGTCAGAGACTAAACGAATGAAGAGATGAGTGAACTAATGCCTCGCGAGCGGCTAGCATGTATGCATGCTTTGCACCCTGATATTTTGGTTCCTTGCCCTACCGTACGACGTAGCGCTCTTATTTCTGTGTCTTCCTCTAGTTTTCCTGGCTCGTGCTGCGTGAAAAGTGGCTTCACCCGTCCGGTCCGGTCCGGTCCGATATATCGGACGGCGGCCCGTTTGCATGTGGTATCTGTATCTGGCCGTCAGTGCCGCTGATGCGAACTGTCGGCGGGCCTCGAGCAGTACCTAGGTCGGTACGTGATAGCGTTGCAGTCTTTCTCCCCGGGAAGGAAGCCGAATGCGCGGGCGTTGAGGCGTGATCGGCGTGTTCCGGGCTCGAGCGAGTCCGTGTACGGTATCTTCGTGCGGGACGGCGACTAGGGCTCTGGCCAGGCACGCCGCTGACAGGGTATAGACGCCATAAAGCCCGCCGCCAGGGCGTCCTTGGAAATATTCGAGTTTAAGTTTGCTTCCGTTCAACACTCAACACTCTTGCATGTCCAGAAGGCCAGCACAAGTAGTCTAAACGGTGTCTGATCCTTGTTCGTTGTTATGCATACACTAGTTCAATACATTTACAAAGCGATCCATGGAGGATGCTTGCAACGCGCAAACACCGCAGCTGCATCCCCACACGTCTCTGGCGGCTTGCGCATCAACACCGACAGCCCTGTATGATACATGAAAGTAATGCGAACATCTCGTAGCCCGCGCCAAACAGGGACTAGTACAAAAGTTTTGTCTAGATCGGCTGATCAGGCATATATGCATGCCTGCCGCCCAGGACAGATGCTGTGCTACCAGATCAAACTAACATGTGACGTTGCACAGAGTCAGACCACTGATATCGATTCACAGCCTAACTAACCTGAACAATTCATGTCCATTTTTGGAAAAATGCTCGGCCCTGCATCCAGCACACTTACCAAGTGGCAAATCGGCCTTGCTGTTTATGTTTGTATTGGGCTCTTGTGTCGGCGGACACAAACCAAGTGTGCTTCTGCTGGGTACTGTCGCTATTCTCTCGTGTGCAGCGAAGGGTAGGTTTGTGGCGGCATGGTCGTCGGTCTAGATTGAGTGGTATCCAACTATGTGACAGCGAACGCGCTTCTTTTCTTCGACCAGGTGTTTTCAAGTCTGAGACGTTGATTGAGCCGATTGCGTCGGAAGCTTTCGAGGGTCTTTCCCGCTCGATTCGTAAGGTTGCTTTTGGCCGGGGGAGGGAATGTGTTTCTCTCAAGCCGGGTTTTGTTAGGCTTGGGTAGTAGTGAGCCGTTAACCACATCTGCGGACAAGACTACTGATCGCTCTTGAAAGCTGTTGGGCGGCACTGAGTTGGTGGGAAATGATGCCGTGGGTGACTGAGTGTGAGAAGGGATATGTGATATCGAAGAGGGGCCGATCACATCGTCTGCTCCCGAGAGCTGATCATCCACATTAGTGTCGCGCTCACCCACGGATTGCTCTTCCGCGAATAACGGTATTGCCTGAGGATCTAGCGTATTTGTTCGGATGTGGCTGGTGGGTGTGGTTGCATCCAAATCTTTACTATGGGCTTCAAGCACTGGATAGGTGATTGTGTCCTCGCTCTCAGCACTAACCAACGAGGGGGCTTCTGACTGAGTGAGAGGCTGCCCCGTAAGCTCAGCACCCTGAACCACCGATAGCGGTTCAACGAGCTTCTTCTCCGCGAGTGACTCCTTTCGGGCTGTACTGGTCGAAGCCTGTTTCTTAGTACCATGAGTCCTGCGACTCTTGAACTGTGGCTTTGCTGATGGCGTCCGGGTACTTGCTATTTCAGGGGCATCGTCACTAGCCTCAGCATCTTCGTCCGCGGTATGATAATCGTTGTGCGCACTCGAGTCTGCACTTTGGTTGATAATGATAGTATCATCGTTCAGCTCCTCGCTACCGTACCGCTTGTGCTTCGAAGTTGCTGGTGTCATGAAAATTTCAGTCCTTGTTGCTGGTGTATCGGCTGATATCCGTGTTGAAGGCTTCGCCACCGGGGTCGTATTTGCTTCGGCGGCAGAGTGGGTTCTGCCATCTTGTCCCTCCTCTGGTACAGTGTTCAGTACAGACGTATCACTGTCGACTGCATCGGAAGTGTCTAGTACTTTGGCGGACGCAACGTCTACCCCACTAGGATTGGCATCCTCTGCGTCGTTGGCACCGTCTAACCCGATTCGGGCGCGCTTTGGACGAGGACTGTCCTGTGGATCACGTTCGCGAACTCTTCTTTTGCGTAGCTGAGATGGTGTTGGAGTGCTGGAGCTTGGACTGTGAACTGTCCTTGACCGAAGCACAAGGTCCTCGGCTCTGGTCGTATCGACTCGCTTGTCAGCAGACCTTGTTGTGACCATGATGGCACCACGATATTCCGTAAACCCGAGAGTGGCGATACTCCAGCACAATATGCAGCAAGCAGAAACTGATCAGATAAACATAGAAAGGAATATAACAACTGGCCGTTTGAAACCAATTATGTCACAGCCTTGTTGAACGGAAGTTGCGATGCATTACTGGCACTAGAAAATAAATTTGCTGTACCAACAGGCTCCACAAAAGCGTCTTGGCAGTCGCGTCCATCTCGTGAAGTAAGTCTTGTACGCGCTATCTGCCATTATATTCTAAAGCTTTTGTTCAATTCTTACATACGTCGTTGGCATTCGAAGGAGATGAACAATACCTTGGGAGTATTAATCATGGATCTGGCGCAGACTACTTGAACAGACCTTTACCTCTCGAGCTTGAGATTAGTAGTCGCGTAATCCTAGGCGACAATTTCTTGCCCCAGAGCAGCGCCGTACATGCCTCCTGTTTATGCACCGATGTGACTCTTATGCTTACATTCTTGACAAGCGCATCACACCTGTTAACCCGTTACATAAGGCTGGAACCCTACGATGATGTTTATATGCTACCTATCTACGCGGATCGGGTATGCGAGGGCCTCCTTGGGGCCACAAGTGTACTGAGCGCGTCAAATTCATCACGAAACAGTACTGAACATCGGCTATCAGGATCACGAATGTCTTCTATAACGAGCTTAGTTTCGCTGGATCATGTTCTGACAGTCAAAGACCTTGATCTCTCGATCAAGTTCTATAGAGATTCCCTTGGGATGAGCCATACGGTATTCGCATCTAGGAGTGTCGAGGGCTACGTCCTGTTTTCAGTGCAGCAAAAGATCACCTGAATGTCAGTGGGAGACAGTTCGAGCCTAAGGCTGACAGCGTACGAGCAGGAAGTGGAAATCTGTGCTTTCTGGTGCAGAACCAGGTCGATGACGCTCTCGAGCGTTTGAAGTCAGACGCAGTACCGGTGCTAAAAGGGGGGCCAAGTAGTAGACCGTACAGGTGCTCGTGGAAGGCTGAGGAACGTATGCATCCGCGATCCGGGCGACATCCTTGTCGAGGATATCAAGCTTCGGACCATACCGGCATTGGGACTGACTCTTGTAGAATGTCAAGCGCGGCGGATCCTTTAGTCGTCGTGCCTACTTGATACGCAAGTCAGGAGATTGGTCCCGCCGGGGATCTGAGACACCGTGGTTAGTGCTTGCCGGAAAAGTTAGCTGCGAGGAATGACGAGGCCATAGACACTATCCGCAGCTCTTTATGTAGCTCATGCTTTGCACGTCGAGTTGGCCTCTGGTCTGAGACCCGGACAAGTCGTACTCTCCATGGTAACCGCAACCGCAACCGCAACTGCTATTGCTCTTCCTAGGTCTGTCCGCTTGCCAGAACGTAAGCGGGGTAGTCGAATGGGCCAAGTTTAGTGGTTGCGGACATAACTAGGTCTTGACGTGAATTCGCATCTTCTCTTACAGCATCGTCCACGGAATGCCAGTCCTGACTAGACGGATATGGTGGTCTAGAGAGCTGATCTGACCGTCTTGTTGGGTGTTGTACTCCTTCAGAAGTACCATTGCTTATAGCTCATGCAACATCTGATAGGATTTACCAAACAGCTGGAAGGCTGCATCGTCATGCCTGGTCCTTGTGGGTACAACGCAATCGGGGCATAGCAAGATTTGGCTTCGTGCGTCATAAGCGACGAGCACTACATTCGCATAAAGGTGAATGTAGCAATCAAGTAAGACTCACCGCAGTGTGCTTCGGAAAGACGGCAGCTGGTTATCACCTCAGTCATGTGTTCCTTAAGTTGGCAAGTCGTGGGGCATATTAGATGATCTTCTTCGGCGTCTGCACTGAATAGTGCAAGAGACGTGCGCGCGCCAGGTTCAAAGTAGTGCATCGTGCCCGATTGTGACTTTTGGTAGCGAGAAGGCAGCAGGGATCCGTACCACAAGCGGCTTCCGCTGGTGGCGTAAGCAAAGCCTGGTTACCAATGAGATTGTTGGCGCGATAATTAGCACCGTAGACCCTGGTTATATCCAGAGTTTGCTGCAGTCTGAATCCTCCGTGTCGAGGGAACGGTCCGGCATGCTCAATAGCAGCTGAATCCCCGATGCACGACTAGCTTTGAAGGACTTCTAGTAACTTAGTAGCTTTCAAGGACCAGGACGCCTGGAAGAACGAGCAACCGGTTGTGGCTAGCATTACCATATAGCTCTCATCGAACCACATGTCTAGTTGTCCGGCGAGCCCGTTCACACGTCGTGCCCTGGTCACGAGATCGGCGAGGATCAGCGTGTCTCAGGTTTTGATGATACATGTTGTTGCGCACAGGTTGCATGCCCGAGCCGTCAAAGGATTTATCGTTCAGCGCTGGTCTCTAAACAGGTCACAAACCATGCTACCGTGCAGTCAGATAGAGCTTAGGAGCCAATATCCGTCCAAGGTGTGACCTGGACTCACTCCGCCCAAGTAATAAATGCCTACTCCGGTATGTCAAGAATATCCGATAAGAGATTGTTGCATCCATAAGGTAGTCGCGCCACACTGCTGATACAGCACTAAGACGTACATCCCGCCTGACTTCATGCGATAGTCACGCTGTAGAAATGCCTGCTGAAGGTTATGCATCAGCAGCGGACATCGACTTGGATGTGAACTTTCGAGCTGTTGCGCTCGGAACTCTTGAGCCGTCCGCCAGCTTTCGTAGCAGCTGGGCTTACGACAGGTTGGCAAATACTGCGCTTTGTATCGCAGTTAACATTTTCACGAAGCCAGACCATCCTTGCAACGTCAGAACGCTTTTGGCTTGAAGTGACGGTCCTCCACTACCTGCAGCCACAACGTTTATTTCTTTCTTAGTTAGCTTGGCTCGTTAGGCGTACCTTTCGAGGTCTCCAACCCACAATATTGCCCTACGGCTCTACGGTCTGTCCCTCAAACAGGGCTCTCTACGCCCGTTTGTGTTTCTCGTCAAACTCTACTGTACCAAATATCTGCGATTGGCACTCTTTTCGTGAATCCGAATTTCGTAGTGGCCCCACGGCCGCTCTGGATTTGGTGTCCTGCAGCTCACCCGTGAAGAGCTATGAGTACCGCCCGCTTCCTTGACAAGGCCTCGGGTCTTGGAGACATGCATTTCCTTCTTACTCACTAACCTCAAACACCGCCTTCTGTTCCAACCCTGGCTACACGATCACCTGTTCCATCGATCTCGATAGACCCTTCTGAACCTCTTCGGCCCAAAACGTTACTCAAGACAGATTGCTAGCGGCTTGTGTAGCAACTTAGCCTAAACACGGGGATCTATCTTTTGCAAGTTCTTTTGCGGCGTGCATCACTTGCGACCACCGAAACCCAACTCAAACCAGCAGGGTTCCGACTATAAGAAGCTCCATCGCCACCTATTCAAGACTCATCCAAGCGTTGGCACAGCCAGGGCCTTCGCTGCCAAGCTTCGATTACTACCGTCGTACTACAACACCGCACTACGATACTGCTTGCATTGACAGCTACGCTGATAGGACAAAGGAGCAGCCGATATTGCACGTCTCAATCGCATTCAAAGTGGCGTGAGCACTGTTGTTCGAACCATGGTGACACGTAGATCTCGATGACAAAGTTGGACCTTGCGATTTTATAACCACATTCGTCCTTTGTTGTCTGTGCTGCCCGAGGGCATGAAGCGTTTGCCTCGAGACTCCGAGTTGAAGGAGAAGCCAGCATCCACACAAGCTGAGACTATCGCGCAGCCACGTGTCTTAGTGACAGCACCAGACCATATGGCTACGACGTTGTCGTGGCCCGCAGCACCCTATACCGCAGCACCATCTTCTTACGACTCCGGGCCTCAGCTGCCGCCACTAATACCTGCTGCTGCCCGATTTTTTGCGTCAGCTACTCCCTACTCACATACACCTGAGTCTCCAACCACACCGCGAAGTCCTTCGACTTCCTGGTCTCATGCCAGAGGACAGCACATCAACAGCCAACAGACATTTGTTGGAGACAGCAATGTGTCAACTGAACAGCCACGTAAACTCTCCGGTGGAGAGAGCTCAAATGACGGCAGCTCCCTACCTCCACGTGGTGCTAAGCGACAACTGGGCGCTCAGATCCCGAAAAGGTACCAGTTTTGAAGTGACTTATCAGATCCAGGCTGAACGAAATGCAGCATTCAGAACTCTTTCAACCCGCAGCCATATTTCTTCCCCGAAGGCCGACCGGCCCCATTGAACGCGAATTTGCCTCTACCTATACCCTCAAGGGCGATACCCCCAGTAGCACCTGCAGCTACTGGTTACTCAAACACGGCTGCCTACAGCCGCATAAGACTTCATCTTCGCCAAAACCCCCGAGCGGCAAGAGCAGGACCAGATGGCAAAGATCGCAGGTCAGTATGGGCTTGGTTTCAACCTTGAATATTGACATGCTCACACATCTTAGGACGATCGACCCACCGCCTGTACTTCAGCTGTTAATAGACGACTTCGATCAGGAAAACGATCTGCGGACACTCAAAGCACACGACTGGGTCGTCCACGCTAAGCTTGTATCTGCTCAAGAACCACGTGAAGACGTGACCACGATCGCTACTCAGAGCGACAGCGGCAACGACAAGAAGGTGACGAGGTCACTGTTAGGAACGACGGTCAGCAGTCCTTTCTTCTGCTCGGACGATCCAGATCCAGAAAACGCGCCGAAGCACCCCCGAACCAAGATTTCGCCACCACCAAGTCCGAGTATGAGGTTCATCACCACTTCAAAGAGGAGTGTAGACAACACTAAGGATCCTGACGCCTACAAGACCTTTCCTGGTGCCTTCTTCATCTTTGCGGACTTGTCGGTGCGGAAAGCAGGACGATACCGTCTTGAGTTCAGATTGATGAAAATGGACCCAAGTGTGCTGGTGCCTGGTGGTATCGTGCCGACGCTGTCCGTCGTGGTCAGCGAGGTCTTCCATGTGGTGAATGCGAAGGACTTCGATCAGGTGCAGCCAAGCACGAATCTTGTGAAAGGGTTGCTCGACCGAGGAGCTGGGTTCCCACTGAAGCTGAAGAAAGGACTTCGCGAAGGGCAGCGGCGTAGACCTCGGGGGGCGGGTTCTGATGACGACGAGGCTGACTCTCAGAATGAGGATGAGGACGACACTGGCTGATATACTCATAATAGATCGCTTCGATGGCGATGATTTCATGGAGACTGCAGCAGGCATTGTGCTGCTACAACAGTTGCCATCAAGGCAGAAAGCACCATTTCAGAAATGACAGGAACTTCCTGAACGATCGGGAGGCTCTTTTCATGGTTCCAGGGGGGCGGCAAGACGCTGGCAGATGTGCTGCGGTGACCCCCATTTCCTTCGTGGTTCCGGGACTTCTATCAGTGATGCGCTTGACTCGGGAGAGGCACTTCTCCAGAGTCCATATGCCGTTAGGGTCGTCTTCTGCGTTGTAATCTTGCAGCATTAGCGCGAGGAATTTGCGCGATTGGGGGGTAACCCATCCTGAGGCATGGGTGTGATCGAGAAGCTCACGTAGCATGGATCCACCAGCTTCAAGAGAGATGAAGGTTCGGGAAAGTGCAGCAGTAGCCTCAGCCCGCCTAGCCAGTACAATTTGCCGACCCTTTTGTTGAAGCAAGGCGTTGTTTGCCCACGCGAAGCCAAGATTCTTGGAAGCTTTTAGCTGCTTCTCTTTGATTGCTGATTGCAGTTTCTCGTTCTCGTCTGCTTCTTTCGTCGGTCTATCGCCGATAGCCAATAACCCGTCTTCTCGCCAGTAGTGTATTGCAAGCAACCAGCAAGCATCTGGCTGTGCATCACCCGCAGCGCACTCCATCAACTTCACCCAATCTTCCGAACCGAATTCCTTCTCCCGGGTCGCAATTTCGAAGCAAGCAGCAGGGTCATTGTAGTCGGTCAACTCGCGCAAACACGTGAGCCTTAGCTCTCTCAAGTCTTCCGCCGTACAATCATGGACAGGCAAAGACCATGTCTGACAGTTTTCCACGAGGCGTAACAAAAGTGTCCAAGGGTTGGCAAAGATTTGCCAAGCGTGCAGGTCGTCCTTTGCGTTGCCGGGCAGAATCTGATTACCGGCATGCTGAAGATCTTGGATAGCCAAGGCACGCTGCTGCGGCGTCTGCCTCCTTAATTCTACCAGGGAAGAAGCCTCTTCCATGTAGACGGACAAGGCTTGCCACGTACAGCCCCTCGGATCGGCTTCGACGGTTCGATACACCAAGTCCTTGGCCAATGCGGTGCTGGCAGCCCACCCTGATTCTTGCAGCTCCGGGTCGGCGCTTAGCTTTAGCAGCCAGACGGCAGATTCGAGGTTCTTGTAGTGTAAAGCAGTCTCGAAGATGTAAGACGCCTGTTGCACTTGTTGCGCCCGAGACACGCGGACTGTTGGACTCCCCGCTCTCTTTGAGTCAAAAACGGCCTTGATTGTGTGAAAGGCTATGACGTTGAGGGCTCGAGACATATTCTCTGGGTCGTGCTGCCCTATCAGTTGCGCTTGCTGTTTAAAGCTTTCATCGAATTTGAGATAACTCTCGCGGCCGGTAGACGGGGTGGGAGGGACATTTGATGGGTCTTCGCTCGAGCTGGCTGGAGGCGAGTACAGTTAAATTAGCGACAACGACTTGAGTTTGTGAAGCAGAAAGATTATCTTACTGTAGTTCTGTAGCCACCAGTAGACGTGACTAGGTGGCCAGAAGGTCTCGAGTCTGGACAGGAACATTCCCCTGAGGGTAAGAGTTTGCCCTTGGTTGAAGCCCAATGCTGCACAGGCGTTTACGACTGCCACAAGCAGATAACCGTCCTCGTCCAGATGTGTCTTGCCGTAGCTCTGGCCCAGCATTTGCCCATACCTCTTGGTTTTGATGGTTCGTGCTGACGCAACGATGGCGGAGCAGTGAAGCGGCAGCTGTGTGCGCAACGGTGTCGAGTGGAAGACAAACGGAGGAATGTGATAGACTCGTTTGGGGAATAGATGAGCTCTCAAGGCAGGGGCCATACAGCGTGACATCTTCCAAGGAATTGCTGTAAGTGGCGGGTCTTCATCGATGCCCCGTGCGATCAAGCGAGGCAATGCTCTTGTTGTGATGAGCAGGTCCTCTTACTTGCGCAGTGACTGATTAGTAACCTGACGTTTCGGAGCTTCATGAATCACGTTGACGAATCACAAGCCTGGTTTTGCGGAGTGAAGGTCGACGACTGGAGCCCCTGCATCGAAGCGGTCATTCACGGTGTCGCGTGGGGTGTTGGCCTACCCTTTCTTCCGTGTGCGAGTGAAAGAAGAAGAAACGCTTCGCACGGTGCAAACACGACCGGCTAGAGCACATCATTGGCAGCACTGCAACAGGCTGACACCACCACTCACGCCCAACTGTCTGGCTGAACGACCCAGTCATATTGTCCAGTCGCTCTTCGGTCTCTATACTCAGCTCGCCAGCGCGGCCACCACGATACTGCCACTCTCATGCCTGCTCCAGCCTCCACCAAACGCCTTCGCGGCGTGCAGATCCATCGGCCCTTCATTTTCGGTAGCGAAGCCATTCCCTTCGATCCTGCCAACCGACCCCGAGATGCACCGCCCGACCACACCCACCGCTGGCGCGTCTTCGTCCGCGGCATCCCAACCTCAAACTCTGCAGGCCAACAGCAACAGTCCACAGACATAAGCCACTGGCTAAAGAAAGTGCAATTCAAACTCCATGATACATACGCCAACAGCGTGCGCATGATAGAATCACCACCGTTCGAAGTCGAAGAGACAGGCTGGGGAGAATTCGAAATCGCCGTCAAGTTCTACTTTGTGCCTGAGTCCGGGGAGAAGCCGCAACAGCTGTGGCACGCCTTGAAATTACATCCTTACACCGGTGACATCGAGAAGCAGAAGGCTGACAGAACTATGGTCAAGAGTGTCTGTTACGAGGAGGTCGTGTTCAGCGAGCCTGTCGAGGCATTCTACGACGTTCTTACAGGTGGAGGCGACGCGCCCGGACAGCCGAGAGGAAAGGGCGCGAAGAGCACAAAGGCGGCTAATTCAGGCAGTCTGAGGACTGCCGAGATACCGAACAAGAGTATCGGAGCGAATGTGTGGAGCAGGGAGGAAGAGGGTAAAGAGTTGGATCGGCTGGCTGAAGCGGTCAAAACAGTCGAGAGAATGATTGTCGATGAGAAGGCCCAGTTGTTGGCTGAAGAGAAGAAGCTTGCTCAGCTGGAAAAGACAGAAGGAAAGCTCTTGAAGAAACGGTAATCAGGTGGTCCGACAGTTGGCCTCAACTACAAGATCTCTAGCATCCAAATCATCTCATAACGTGCTTAGCCATGCCAAACCAAATGCTGGACGCTGTTATGCGAGGTGGTGGAGCGATTCACTTACTTGAGCGGTACAGGTACTACCGGTCCCAACGCTCAGAAGAAAGTACTACGGTATCCAATCCAGGGCCTGGACTACAACTCTTCCTAGCAACCCCAAAAGCGCAGTCGACTCCGTGAGCATGTGGTGGAGCGCCGTCATCTCGACAACCACTGAGCGAACCATACGGACAGGAAGGAGCGACCAGTTTGAGACAGAAGAGCCTCTGAAGAAGGCTCTACCCCGCCGCAGAATGTGAAGTATAGTCGATGACGGAGTTCAGCAACGTGCTGACTACGGAAGGAAGTGCAGGAAGAGACCAGATGGAGGTCTCGAGAGCCAGCAACAGTATTGACTTCTGACCGCTTGAGAGGAGTCACTAGGGAGGAAACGGCACGAATGCTGGTCACCAGCCATGGGATGGATAGTACCGGGGAAGGTGCGTGATCTTGAACTTTTTTCGTTCATGCATTGCCTGCGGGTATCATCGTGACAAAGGAAAGTCTACAAGCTCCGCTACGTCGAAGCTTAGGTATGCGAGTCTAAACTGTTTCGCGTAAAGAGACCATATCCAAGCAGCACCACCTTGGCAAAGCGCTGGCCATGCCGACAATATAGCTTTTTGGATTTTTCTTCATTCATCGTAGCTTCATCAACGTCGTAATTTCCTACTCCTCCCTCCGTACCGTTTACATCTTCTTGAGGTGGTCGACGAGCTGGTTGAGCTCGAGACGAACCTCGTCAGTGAGCTGCTCCTCGGGCTCGCCTAGAACGTTCATCATGATCGGTGCAAGCTTTTGCGTCATGCCGGTGATGTGTTCGTCTTGCTCGTGATATAGAGTGATGATCATCTTCCACACAGGCTCATTCTCCTGGTAGTCATCCTTGAGCGGCAGTATGTTGACAAGGGCTGGTAGGACATCGCCAAGTGGCACGGCAGCCTTGTTCTTGAGGATAAGTCGGGCAACACAGCCGGCGGCATTGTCTTTGCACCGCGCATTAGAGATCGTGAGCAGGTTCTCAAGCTTGCTGAGGATGGTCGGGTACGACTTCTGCAAGGTCCTCGAGTCTTGAGACTTCTCGACGAGCCGACCGACAGCGTAGGCAGCATTCGACTTTGTCTGATCGTCTTCGTCAGACATTCTCTTCAGGAGAATTGTCATTAGTTTGTCAGTGATGGGCGTGACGGCGTCGCCCATGCCGACAATAATCTCGGACAGCACACCACAAGCACTAGCTCGACCTAGACTTTCGGCGCCGGATGCATAGCGCAGCACTGGTTTCTCGAAGATCTTCCATAACTCGCCGAAGCTGGGTCCCAAAGCAGCTGCAAGACCAGATATGACGTCCATCGCCGAGTCGATGACCAGCCACTCAAGCTCAGTGCTATCCATGTCCTCTAGATCGAGCTCCTCTTCAGCAAAGTCGGCTTGGCAAGGGTGCTTCTTAGTGATCAGAGAACCGACAGTTTGGACGACTTGCCGCAGGTGATCTTCATTGGCTATCAGGAAAGGACCTGTCATTTTGAGGTTTTCTGAAAGTGATTGGGCGATGGTGGACACAACGGCACTACATAGTAAGTCAGCACACGATTCATTCAAGTGGATGTGAACGAATGCAGGTTGGATGTGTATAAGTCAGAGGGTTGAAGATCGCTCTCGCGTCATCCATACTTTGTATGTAAGAGTGAGCTGGGT
>Ga0066648_10000359_pt1 | contig 32180 bp, 29 predicted proteins | sample CryGeyCG12114_NA_FD_59537 | JGI IMG/M metagenome (GOLD analysis project Ga0066648, IMG submission 59537) | Groundwater microbial communities from aquifer - Crystal Geyser CG19_WC_8/21/14_NA | ecosystem: Environmental > Aquatic > Deep subsurface > Groundwater | place: USA: Utah: Grand County... | reverse complement strand
GGATGAAGCAGGACAAAGTAAGAGGAGGACAGAGCTGCAGTTGTAATTCATATTTTTCGGAACGAGCCTTTTCTTTCAAGTCGCAAACAGACGTATGTTGCGAACCACATGTAATAAAATTACTACATGTTCTCACAAATCTGCATTGAAGTTCAACCTGTGTGTTGCACTTGCGGTCAAGTGTGGTTTTGCCTCTGAATAAATTCTCCCGGTTCATTAGCATAACGGGTAGAGTTCTCCACGTATCGACTAACATCCGACCGTACTACCATTATACTTGTACCAGTCCTAAGCAGTGTAAGCTCGCGACCCAGATCAACTGAAAGGGCATTACAACTTGTTCCGATACTGCGTGCACAACTTTCAGTACACGGATTATCGTCATGCTCGCGCTAGCTCTTACAGCAGAGCTCAATGGGTAGGTAATTCACATACGATCCGTTGAACACATCAACCATCGATTAACCTTAGCACAGTGTGAAAGATCTTAAACCAACAGACACTCCTGACAACGCCTACATATACACCTTCAAAGTCCAATGCACGTCATGTCGCGAAACACATCCAAACATGGTTGGTGTGTCTCGGCATGATATGAACGACCTCTCTGGTAGCAGAGGTGAAGCCAACTTCGTCTGGCGATGCAAGAATTGCAAGCGTGAAAGTAGTGCTACGATCAAGGCTGCACCTGCCAGCTACGAAGGGGGTGACGTGCCGAAAGCGAAGAACATCATCGAAATTGATACGAGGGGTCTGGAATTTACAGAGTTCAGGGCTGATGTGAGTACTGTTCGGTCCATAAATGTGGTCTGCAGCTAAACGTGACATCAGGGAGAATGGGAGGCGGTAGGATCAGACTCTGGCACGAAATTCACAGGCATAGATTTGTCCGAAGGGGAGTGGTTTGATTACGACGAGAAGGCGGGAGACGAGGTTAGCATCAAGGACATCCAGTGGCAGATTCGGAGAGCATAAACGTTTAATGCGAGACACTTTGTCCTTATTCCTTCTGATATGGCGCGGTGTCGGAACTCGCTGTCTTAGATACACCACAAATCACTTGCCTCTATCTTGCTGTCCTCGACTGTACAGAAGCGTGACAAGGAAGCTTAAGTCAGCTTGCTCTGAAAGTGCTACGGTAAATATTAGGCTCCTCAATGCTTGTATGGTTGGCCAGCCTGACCTGCTGTACCGCAGCCTCGTGAGCTGCACCTTCCAAATTTCGTGCGCCAGCCATTATGCATGGCTGGTCCTCTAAAGCAGAACTTCGACTGCCGCTCTCACCAAATCAGTTCGTGCTGTAACATCTTTTCGGCGCAACTATGAGTGTAAGCTAACCGACGTTGCGACAGTTTTGCGCATCCTGCTAACCCAAGCACCAGTTCACACCCGTTAATCCTCGACCACTTCTTCAGTCATTGTACGTTCGCTCCTACATCGCGCAAATCTCGCATATGGAAGACTAACTGGTCTACAGAATCAACGAAGAAGTCATTGTGCGTTTGAAATGGGGCCAGACGGAGTATAAAGGCGTACTAGTCAGCGTGGATTCGTATATGAACATTCAGCTTAACAATACCGAGGAATACATTGATCGCAAGCAGACTGGAACATTGGGTCAAGTGCTGATAAGGTGCAACAATGTGCTATGGGTTTCGGCTGCGAAAGGAGTTGAGATGAACGGCGCAGCAGGAGACGTCAAGATGGAAGGCTGAGCGCGGAGGACGCGTAAGGATGTGGTCAACAACAGCAGAAAGAGCGCTGTCTGTGGTGCGCGACTTGATATGTCGCACTTTCTGGTTTTGTGCAGCCTACCAGCACTGCAGTGCTTCTACACAACATTTTGAAGGAACAGCTCGAAATCGACATGCGAGACATGCATAGCTCGAATTCTGTGCTCATGCAAGAGGATGAGAGGGCTCCTCTTTTACATGAGGACCATCAACGATCATCAAAATCACAGATTGGATAAGTGACAGACACGAGGCCTCAGAAAGGAAATGCACTTCGAATGAAGCTACTCAAGCTCCAAGGAGTGCTGGCACAAGCAGGTCGCTTTGGTTAACATGCGCTCAAAGAAGAGCATGATTCGAAAGTACCGTTCGACACGCTTGGGGAAGTCTATCAGTCTGGGACGAGTAGATGGCGCAGGACACAAATGATCATCCAAGTGGTCATTGAACGATCATCGTACTGTGCAGAATCCGTGGATGTGTACCGTCTACAACGCGTTTTCGTCACCATTTCCTACCACGCGCCGTTTTACCGCTCCCCTCGCTCGCAGCCCTAATTTCCTCTATCAGCGTAACTTAAACTTGCGTCTGCACTCTGTCATCGCGGGGCAAAAGCTTCGTGAGCACAGGCAAATTCTTTCCGGAATGAGCGCTGAGCCTCAAAAGACTCATACGTAGGTAGTTTTTCGAAGGATATGATATCATTCGTACCTGGATTCATAGCGGCTTGCGACAACAGCTTACATATGCCTCCACGGCTTTATCAACTATCTACGCGTGTGTTCCAGCTAACGAGCCAATCTACGCACACTGTGGCAAGAACGAGACAGATACTGTGCCGAATTTCATCACATCCTTGCATGAGACGCGTGCAAATTTGTCTGCTATTGAGGCCACCGTACGTGTAGCATGCACCGACTTCAGGATCTGCTTTGTGTGCAGCGCCTGGTTGACCGCGAGTCTGGTGAGTAGGCTCTTGCCGGAAAAAGCCATCGTCTATTTCAGAACTCTCACTCCACCGGCAAGAACAGTCCGAGTCGCAAACCCCTCACCGCAACGCATCTCATGACTGTGTCGCTGAATTCAGAGGAAGAGCTTGGTCTCGCTGCTCGAATCGCTTCTGAAGCCAGAAAAAAGGAGCAAGCGAAGCAGGACACTTGACCTGCAGTAGACTGGACCTTGCGATGCTCTAGTTGCAAATCACGAAATTCCTCGAGATCCTTGTGGGTTGGAAACACCTGCAAGCCACCATGCAGGTGACAAAGCCACTGGTGGGTAAATTGCCCTCTAGGCGGGCCTCCCCATGCTGGGAGATCCAGGACGCCCCTGGAAATCCGTGTAGTTGCCGTTTCGCATTGCCTCGATCTGAAGTCCAACTGCACGAAGTGCACTTCTTTGCCACAACCGTCATGGGCCACGACTACTTCGGGATTAGCATTTGAGCGGCGTCAGACCCTTTGCGCTAGCTCTGCGCCACGAGAGTTATCAATCTGGCTGGGGTCGCGTGCACCTGCAAGCACTTGGTCGTAAGCAGAAGATGGCTTTGCTCGAGCGAAGAACGGACGTGGTTAAAATCTTATAGCTTTGTCGCGGACAATCCAGTTGTCAACCTCGTTCTCCTTCGATAACTCAGACAAGAATCCAGATACAAAGCAGTACAGCATCGCATCTCAAACTACTGCACCGCTCCACACAATATCTTCAAGCACTCTCACCTGTGTAGTGCCTTCAGCAATTGCAAGTAGCGACCATGTCTTCCAAATTCACGGAGATGCTAGATGACTCTTGCCGGACCACTTCCCCCGACTGTGATGTCCGGCTGGAGGACATCGTAGGAGCCGTGAACTTCGAGAAGTACAATGCTGGCCGAGGCCGAACGTCCTCTGAAGCCAGCACCGGTAGCAATAGCTCCTCAGAGAATTTGAGCTATCCTACAAGCAACGACAGCCCCAAGAAGACGAGGCGCATGAGTAGGATACTCAACCTTGGCCGACGGTGATCTCGATACTGCGAACAACGGACTACGACCACAAAATCCCAGATTATCCGGCAATGCACCTTCCGCCAGAGCGGCAAGGTCTGAGGCCACTTCTACACGAGATGTCACGAGAGGACTGCCGCATGTCACTTGACACATCCAACCACCAGGGCCCGCGTACAAAACACGCTAGAGATGTAACATATCTCGTCACACAACATGAGCGAATGCAGGAAGCGCTCTCGGACGAGGTCAACAAATGGATATTTCGGAGAAGACATCATAGAAAATGGTGTGCAGCTTGCATGCTCATTTGCACAGCCTGAAAGTTATAGGCGCATTTTAAAGCCCACACAGAAACTCCCCGCAAGCTTCCAGTACACGCGGCATGACGCCACACAAAAGCTATCCGCTTCCGCCAGCGCATCGCTCAGTGTCGCTTGAAGCACGTTTGAATAACGAGAACACGACTTAATGACGAGAAAGAAATAATGACAGACCCAAAAGAAAGAACACGAGGACAGAAACAATAATTGAACGGCAGGGTTGCCGAATCAGGAAGGAAAGCCCATCGGTGTGCACACACCATCCGTGATGATTGCGAGCTAGCAGCGGGGTGGCGGCCATACCACAACGAGACAGAAGGTCAGGCGGACTATACTTGTGGTGTGCATCGTACACACCACACGAGTATTTTTCGGCATTTGTCTTTGTCCTTTTGCGGAAGAAACCCGGTTAAGCAGATAGAGTAGACTTTGAAGCAGGCATGAAACGCATACCTTTGAAGACGGACTGCTTGATGGTCTTGGCGAAGGCATAATCGACATGTATGTCTCAAAGCTTCTCACTGCCAACCGGCAATGTTCCCAGGCTCAATTTGTCTGATGCAAGCACGACATTCATTGTTCGTCACGTGCTTTACCATAAGATGATAACTTGCTGTCTAGACTGTCGGGCATTTGCCCTTATCTTGTCCCCGCAGCACGTGGTGCTCTAGAATGCGGCAAAAATGAGCATGTCCGATCTCGAAGTCGGTGAGCTCTAGATGCACGCTCTAATCATGATCCATCCTCCCGTTCACTAGCTGACCGACTCAACGATATTCGCCTCATTCCCGATCTCCTCCACAGAATGAGACGCCGCGCATATTGGCGTTGCCAAACCTTCAGCCACAACGGGGACTACAGCTTTGTGCCTGGAGCCGGTCGCATGGGTAAGGCTACCCTAAGAGGCATAATCAAGACCTGGATCCGATTTCTACCTAAAGTAACTTCTGTGGATTGCGCAATCGTTATCATTTTACTGCTCCGTGAGCCCCTATGGTGACCGATACATATCTGATGTGTTGACTAGAAAGGCTCCCTTTAGTTGGCGTCCGTCGTGCTAGTGTGCCGCTCGGAACCTACTCCTTTTTGGAACTGGAAGTACTCGGGCCTCAGCTACCTACGATGTCGGTATCACACATCGCGAATTGGTGAGGCGGTGCAATAAGCAAATTGCAGTCCCCTCATCGCGCTACCTATGCTCCATCGTGCTCAGGAGACATTCCCGGTGCAACCTCGCTTTGAATGAGAGTAAATGGTCCTGCGCACAGAGACCCCTTGAGCATCTGGTCTGGGCCTGGCTGAGGATGAAAGGCTGCATCGGAGCACATTCGTGTTGCGGACAATGCTCGCAGTTGACGGGGGCTCTGCGTGGGCAGAGCCTATGCTTCGTCTCACCATCTGGCCAGATTGCCCCAATTCAGGTTGAGCGATATCGAGGGTTATACTTCCCTACGAAACTGGACGTCTATTCACATACGTAGCTAGATGGTATACGGTTTGCCATTTCATTAGGCGACCTTGCTCTGGGGTTCGCCTGTGTGCTGAGGTCTTGCGAGCGTAGAAATCCATTCTGAATTGAAGTAATGTGTACTATACTGACGAACAAGACCTTCAAATTATGCGCACACTTCGGGAAGGTGGCCGAGTGGTTAAGGCGCCGTGTTTAGGTTATGTGGTTATGCTACAGAACCGCGGTTCATTCTTGAGCATGGGTTCGACTCCCATCCTTCTCATTTTTCTCTTTTGTCTTCTTTTTTGTCAACACTGGGCACGTCTAGCTCTCAGCATATCAATAACGTTGCGTGCTACAACATGATCATGAACCTTCAGTGCGGTAGATTGTAGTGCATCTATTATCGCAGTAGCAGCGCAGAGCTACTCACATCAGCTGGCTATCAGCCGGGCACAGTTTCTTACCTACTACACACTCGCCGAAGTTCAGCGTATGGTTTTTCGATTGCGCTCATTTTGTTGTTTTTTGACGTAAACATCACGAAGTGGTAGGCGCCGCCTTACTGTGCGGTGCCATACATCATATACCCACTGGTAACCGCCGAACCCATTGCCGTCGTCACCGAGCTACATGTGCTAACCCCCTGCACAGAGCATTCGTTCTCCGACCAGATAACAAGTAGCCACACGCGCTGTTTTACTGGTTTGAGAGTGAGCCCACATCAAACGTGGCGGTTATCACTCGAGAAGGCGGCAACAGTTTTTGCGCCGGCCACGATATGAATGACTCACTCAAGATGAGCAAAGCAGTATCGGGCTCATTTCGCAGATTTTCAAGTGGTTATCATATTTAGAAGTCGAAATCGATCAAACAGCTTAAGGCCCGACATCAGTTGTTCAGTGCACGCCTCCCACTTGCAGACAATAGCCGTCACTGGTGTCCCCTACACCGCGACTCTGCATCAGCTCATCGGCAACAACGTCTGCTTCCAGTGTATGAACGTCGAATATCGAGCAGGTTCCCAGCCTCCTTTCGGGGAAGCTCGACGGTCGAACTTGAGCCGACACTCTTGGCCGGTGGGAGCTGGGAGTCTATGATGGACTGGCAAGCGCACCGGTCGATCACCTGCTAATCAACAGCCACGCCTTAGCCGTAAGCAAGGCACTTGTTCGAGTGTTTTCCTCTTCCGAGTTGCGACGATAAGGCATGGACCGGGTGTTTCGAGTTCAAGTCCCGTGCCGCCATTGCTGTCGTACGTAGGAATCCAACTAAGGTCATATAGCCAGCAAAAAGTGCCGGTCACTATCGATCTGGATACATTTAAGCCATTAGCGAGAACACAAACTTGTTTTCTTACCTCGGGTCGAAGCTACAACAATGTCCGCGTCAGCTTATCGGCGACCACCTCTCCTTCTCGCCCGTGAACGTAGTCCAACGAGCAGGTTCCAGCCTTTTGTTGTAGAAGCTAGGTGAAGCAGCGAAGAGTCCACTCGTAGACACGTGTGCCATTGACGTGCGATGGTTAGACATGATTTTTCTCCGTACCATGAAAGATAGCTTGTCGCACAACTTGTCGTATACCCCAAGATCGTGGTCTGTGATATCAGTGCACTCGGGGTCTTGTGTCGAAGAGCAGAATGTGGAGGTAATTCTGCGGGTAAGAAATTCAATTGCCCATGCTTGAGATCTGTACAGAGCATTGTAGGAACCCGGTGGTAAACGGGACAGAAGCTCTGCAGCCGTTGGCGTGCGGTGTAATCACACCACATCGTCACTTGAATTACCTGCAGGCTCTCGACTCAATCGCGTGTAACAAAGGCTTCTCAGGTCTCTCTTTACCTCTGCCTCGAGGTCAGTCCCGATGTGTTATTGTCCACGTCCTGACTTTCACTGGTGTTTTGTGCTGCCGAGGTTCTTTTCGGGTAATGCTCCAACGCTTCTCATTTGTGTTGTTGCGACCGCACCGAAACAGTCCACCATCCATTGACCTGCAACACCACGGGCGGAGCAGTTTCTCCGATACTGTTTCAGCTTCAATATTCTTTCAGCGCTCTTCTCGGTACTCATGAGCCCTCCATCACCCATGTGGCCGACAACGTTTCGCTGGACTGTCACCGAGGCTGTATCTGCTGTGCCAATGCATTGTCTCTACCTGGTATGGTCACCGCCGGCATGACTGCTTGCCAGGAACAATGACTCAGTCAACTCGGCCAGATGCGGACATATCGATGTGCCTGGGCTAGCCGCCGTCCGTTGCAGAACATCGTGTCCAATGTCATCCCGCTCTTGCTGCTCGAACAAATGTGTTGCTCTACTTCCCCGATAAGCCGAAGGCTACGCGTAACCGCCCTGGGATTGTTGACTTTGCTTCGTCGAGTCTCTAACAGCTGAGATTCCGGACTTTGTGTCGTCGTGGGCATGCAGGCAGTTTGCTAGCACTTGGATGAATCTGAGTGTGGCAGCCTCGAATAGCACTCCTTCTGCCTGTACCCGAGCCAGCCCCATTGTGACAGGCTTCCCACGAGTACTGTTCTTTGCTATCTCCGAACCCTTTGGAACCATGTCCTTTTGCAGTCGACATACTCTACCCTCTTTACGATGCTCTCGTGTAGCTCGGTACATCGTTCCTCTAATGAGTCATTTGGGTTATTTTCGCGAAGTACTATTGCGCGAATGATAGTTGGTGGGTGCTGGAGCGATGATTGTCATTAGTTTCTTCGCGTCATTCGCCGTACCTCCTCTGTCACCAATTGGCGCGCCCATTCGTGGAACGCAATTTCTCAGTTTCGTTGCAGGTCTTGTTATTGGGTTCGTAGCCGTCTCCAAGCATGTCATTGCGATGTTTATCATTACTTGAGCCATTCCGAACTGTCGCGATCGAAATAAGCACCCCAGGCCTCGTCCATCCAATTCTTGGCCACGCTGACCCACCCTTAACCCTTGCAGTCTGTCTACAATGGCGATATGGTTATGTCGGGAGCTTCCCACCAAATTTCCAGTCCATTTTCGTGGTTACATGATCCTCGTTGTCGACGCAGAGACAGCTCTTTTTCCCCTACCGGCTCGGATGAGGCCCTGAAGTCTCTGCTGTTTTCCCAACTCTCGTGTTGTCGCAATGAACCCAATTCGTATGATTGCCGCAGTCATCCTTTACTCTTGCCGCTACCAATGCCACCCTGATCCAGTCCGTCATCGTTGCTGTCTCTTTCTTCTGCCAAAGCTGTGCGACGAATGTCTTTGCTTGGTCCCGTTCGCGCTTTGTTCAAATTAGCACTTCTCAAGTCGCATGATCGTGTGCGTACTGTCGCATCTTTACCGTCTGTGACTCTCTTCTCGTTGCTGCTGCCCCTGCTGCCCCTTATCCCGTTGTGGCCACCACGTTCTTTACTACCACGTCATACGCTCGTGGAAGCATTGTTGCCGACCTCTATTGGAGCTACCTGCTCGTCATTGTCCTGGGTACCCATGGTCCTAGATGTCTCCATTTGAGCGTAGTTGTCCTGCTGGCTCTTCTTTCGCATATGGTCTTGCGTGAGATTTCTACCACTACCTCGTCTTCCGCACCTGAACGCCATTTTGCTTCTTACTACATTCGCCCAGTACGGGGGCCAGTGTCAATACTCTGTTGTTGCCTTGCGCTTGTGCCTGTAAAGCGACAAACATGTTGATATGTCGAGTGTGTTTTCTGGTATTCTGCCTTATCTCATCGACCCCTCATTGTTCATTGCCATCATGTTCCTCCTCATCATGTGTTCTGCAGCGTGCGCGTCTTGGTCTTGGTGTCGGTGTCCATCCTGGTCTTGGTGTCGGTGCCGGTCTTGGTCTCGGTGTCGGTGTCCATCCTGGTCTCGGTGTCGGTGTCGGTCTTGGTCTTGGTCTGCTCCTGCCGTTAGGTCGTTAGGGGTTTCACTCATTCCTCTTGCAAAGACTGTTTGTCACAGCGTCGGCATACTCGCTGGCTGGTGATACATCGCTTTGCGACGGTGGTATGCTTAGGTGATTGCTGCCTCCAAGAATGATGTCCTTCAGCGAGTCTTTTCGTACTGAGCACTGGGTTATTCATGTGTTGCTGTCGGCTTTGATTGACTCACTTCAACTTCATGGCTTCCACTTGTAGGTGTTATCGCTTGGTGTTGCGGTCATGGTCAACCATATTACTCTTTCACTTCAATTGGTCCCGCTCACTGCGTGCTTCTAACCCCCTGAGCATTCGTTGTTGAGTAGGAGAGAGACTGAGGACCTCAATCATGCCGACATGTGCCCTCTTTTCGAATGGCGCAGTGACTGGCAAGGTCCTCGGTCTCTCTCGTGCGGGCCTTTTCATCCGTCGTTTTTCGTCAAGCTCGACGATTGATTCAACGATCGTGCTCCCTGCGTATTGGGTGTCGATCTTGACGCTGTTCGTTCGTTAGCTGGTGTGTTCCGTTCGGTGGTATGCTTGTAAGACCTGGAGTCCATCTGGTACTTGAAGCCGCATGTGTGAGCTATTCTGCGCAAGCCGCCCCCAAAGACGGTCTTTCACAACGCTGTCCGCCGTTTCGGAGATTGTCATCGCACTGTTTTCCTTCTTCCCTTCACCCGAGCTTTTATGTGTAAATGCTGTGCATACTGATCGTCGTCGTGTTTGCTGTAGAGATGTTTCGACCCTCAATACTCCATCGACACACGCATTGCTCGTGCTTGCACCACGAGCTGCTCATTACATCACATGAATGCGCACGCTTGCATGCCGTGTTCATTTCGATCCGCGATCCCGTCTTTACCCTCGTTGTCGTCGTACATTATCGTTACCTTGAGTAGGGGAACATGCTAGACAACGAGCTCAGGAACAGCATATCATAGAGGTTAAGGAATAGATGTTATGATCATGATTTGTGCATTTTCTACCTACTATCCTGTCCAGTGCGGCTATACAAAGGTTTTTTGTAATGCTGCCCTTTTTGCTCAGATCAAGAGTAGTTCTATGCAATTCGTCGTCTTCAACACCTCGCAGTGTAAGTCCCATCACACCAATCTACCGTAATACCTGATGGTTGGGTCATGCTTGCATGTACAACCTTCACCTGATGCCTCTACAAACTCGGACCCATTCGAACCTTCGCGATCAGATCCTTGCACTCCTGCTCGATGACCTGTGGCGCCCAACGTTCGACGATCTTCTCCAAACGCGAGACTTCTGACTGATAGCTGGGATCTTCTTTCTGCGCTTCCCGAAACTTGAGGCTGCGGATGTGTTCTCTCAGCACTTTGTACATCTTGGTCTGGAGCAGATTCACATCCTCCTGATCAAGAAATACCTTGCCCTTCTCTGCGCATCTCTTGTCGAAGTCGAGGAGAGTACTGATTGCCAGGGCTTTTTCCTCGCCGTAGAAGGTAGCTTTTACGACTTGCTGGAGATGCTCCTTGAGGTCCAAGGCGAACTGTAGCATCAAGTCGCCACAGCCTGGCTGCGGATGTTCGTCGAGTTGGTTGAAGAGTCGTACCTTCAAGTTAGCAGTCTCAGCTGTCGAATACTGGGTATCGGTCACGAAGCTGCCGTGGTTGGAAGAGCCAAAGTGAGACTCATTGACGACTTTGCCTGCATCACGAGTGTTCGAACCCTCTGGGGCGTCGGGGTCGCGGTCTTCAAGCTCCTCCTCGTCAAGGGAATCCTCATTGATGTCTGATACCTCTGAATCCTCATATTCTCCAACGTAGTTTGAAAGATCATCGGCATCTGGGGCTGATGGAGCTTCAGGTCTTGGTACCTCGGGTTCGGCCTCGGAGGACTTTCGCGACATCGATGGAGTAGAACTCTTGGTAGGTGGTGGCGACATTGGGAACTGTTCTCGCAAGTCCGCATCATCAGGCGAGTGTTCTTTGACTGATGGAGTCGCTTCGATCGCATTAGAGCCTGATGCCACTTCTGCAATTGATGCCTGTTTGACTTCGCGTTCTTTTTTGAGGGAGAAGACATGCAACTTTCCTGATAGATCTGCGGCACGCGTCAGAGGAACAGGCTCTGTGCTGCCAAGGTTGTCTGCAGAGTCTGCCGCTGCATATGAAGATGATGGCTCGAGTGGCTGATTTGCAGTCGATTCAGATTCCTCGGTTGACTTGGTAGTCGTGACAGCTTCGAAGTTAGCAGCATCAGCATGATCCTGCTCGTTGTTCCATTCGCCTGAGTCAGTGACAGTAGCATCTTGACCTTGTTCAGAGTTCCAGGCGTTTGGCACCTGCGCCGCATCATCCTGCCAACCGCCAGCTTGCGCACCTGAGACGACCTGGGAACTCCAATCGCCTTCGCCTACAGCAACATGCATTGGCACAGTGTCCCAAGCATCAGCGCCAGGAACTGCGAACTTGTCCGCTAGGTCCTCGAGAGTTCTGTTGTCGACTTGGCCGGGCTTGAAGAAAGGACAGTCTGGGACCCGCTGGAGAGTAGGCACTGGGACACGGTATTGCAGTAGATCTGACAGGAATCTTGGCAGCCATCTTGCGTTACGGAGATTGTCAATGTCCTTCTTTGTACTAATGATCCATTCGCCAGCTTTGGCTCGGGACAAGGCATTGTTGAGTTGGTGTGAGTCGTCTTGCATGCCGCCGAAGCGCATCATGAGCCAGTCGAGCACAACCGCATCGTATTCCAGACCTTGGCACTTGGACCAAGTTGTGACGATGAATCTTCGCTCGATGTCAAGACCCTTGGTGTCGCCAACGACCATCTTGTTTTTAGCTGATAAGGCGAGTCGCTCCTGCGCTTTATATGCGGTGATGTAAGCGATGGTGATGTCTGGGAACTTGATCAACAGGTCGTAGATCAGATTGATGGCAAAGGCCACGACATAGTCGTTGTAGCGAGACTTTCCATTGGCCACCTTTGCCATGTTGGGACCTTGTCGCTTACCGTAAGGTTGGTTCTCTTCAAGGTCAATAAGGACAACGTTGGTTCCCTTGCGGAAGTTGTCTCTGTTGTACTGCTCGATCCGATTTACAAGGTCGGCTTGAGCACCCTGAGATGTCGATGGTGCACTCACTAGACGGCCCTGGTAGATTCGGTCGTTGATGATCGACAGAATTCTGTTGTCCATCCGATGTTGCACTGAGAAGAACTCCATTGGCAGACCACATTTCGCAAGTCTTGCCATGAACGATTGTTCGAGAAGGCTGTGCATTGGGTTGTCTTCGAGCTTGGCGCTAGACGTTGCGATTGGTGTGTTCTGTGCAGGATCGCCGAATAGCATCATACCGGATAGTTCAGTGTATTTTCCGAACATAGCGGGAAGCAAGGAATACTCGGCAATTCTCGCTGCCTCGTCGACAATGATGAGCTTGGCTGACTCGGAAGCACTCCGCTGGATCATGGCCTCGCCACCGTTAGCGACCGTTGCGCAAACAACAGCGGCTCTCTTGATGACCCAGGACTTGAGTCGGTTAGCGTGAAGGATGAGACTCTTCATGTCTTCGGGAGAGAAGTGTTCCTTGGACTCCGCTGCTGCGTAGCGGTTGTAGAGTGATCGGAAATCCTCATATCTCTCTGGTTGATGCGCCTTTGGACCACCGTCAATCAGACCAGCGTACTGTAGCATAACGTGGCCTAGAGACAGTTCCAGGAGTTGAACACGTCGATCGGAGATGAGAGGAAACTTCGAAGTGTTAGCATCTTTGTACTGCTTTGCAAAGGCCTGAGCTATTTCGAGATTATTGAGCAGCTCTTGATCTTCTTCAGATAGCTTCCCATCCGCTGAAGGTCGAGCGTTAGCTGGCTTCCCTTTGGCATATCGAGCTTTTTGCATGTAGATGTCCTTCTCAGTATCACGACTGTGAATGCGAAGTATGTACTTGTTCTTGGCCTGGCCGTCTGCTTGGAGTCCTGTCAGTACATCTTGAGCTTTCTGAGCGATGTCATCGACACCGATGTTACTCGGGGAGAATTGAAGAACTTGACAGTGCTTGTTCGATGTCAGATGTGCCTTGATGACTTCGACGATGACCTTGGTTTTGCCTGTGCCGGGTCCGCCCTGAAACATCTGGACGGCTCCCCGAACACTCTGCGAGTTAGCAAGAGCTTGTCTCTGATCATGATTGAGGTCGAGTTTGTCCAAGTAGGCCGGATCGTTGTCGCGAATGTGTTTCATGATGTCGTAGTCTGCAATCTCATCAAGCTTATTAGCGAGCAGGAGCTTTTTGAAGGTGGGTTGTAGGCTGCCAACCCAGGAGCCTTGAGGCGCAAGGTCGATCTCTTCGAGAGTTACTAGCAGGCGATCCTTGTCCTTGGAGGAATTGACTAGCGAGATGAAGCATGGAGTACCTTCGAAATCCAAGATTGTCGCATATGCGTTGCCATCCTGAAGGTTGCTGTAAGGCAAGACGTTGCTCGGTACCTTATCCGTCCACTCCGATGATTCCTTGTCCCATGGTCGCTTGATGGTGACAGTCAACATGGACGCTGGAGTATCTGGCAGATTTGGCACGATGCGAGCCATCCATTTCTTTCGCTCATCCTGGTTCTCGATGTCGAACGAGATCTTCAAGAGATCGCCGACGTCAATACGAGTTTGATCGTCGCCTGGAACAGGTATGAAGGCTATAAACTCGTTGTCCATGCCTGGGAGTGTTACAAGTCTTAGAACTTTCTTTTCCAGCTCGTATCGTGTCTGTTTCCCGACCTCGTTTTCCGCAGCGTTCACCACAGCCATCCCATTCTGGACCTTGTAGTCGTTAAGATCAGTGAAGCTAGGTCTTGATATGAAATCGATAGAGTAGTAGTCGGGACGCTCAGCTCTCACTTTGTACTGGCCTTGTTGAATGACCATGCGGATCTTCGAATCAGTCCATGCCTGGAATGGTGGCGTAATTCGTTCAGCATCGAATAACTTCTTCACTGTGTTGATGTTCTCGGCGGTAACAGAATTTCCAACGATCAAGATTGTCACCTCCTGGTTGGCTTTAACAGATCTTGCAAAGCTGTTGGCGAAGTCTTCGGCACCAAAGTGAAGTCTAGTATTGGCATAACCCTCATCTCTGAATTTCAGGAGACCTCGAAAGCAAGTCGCTGACTGCGGGTGAATTGAGGCAGTTTTGATTGCATCGATCTCTACTTTGGGTATCTCAGAGAACTCGAAACTAACGAACGATGCGTAGTTCAAAGTCATGTCAGCACGATGAATCTTTCCATCATCGCCGGTCTGTGCGAGCTCCAAGGTCATTGTGGTTTGAGTGCCATGTGTGTGCAAGCTGAACCGACCTGTCGAGTCTGGATTGAGGAGTTCGCCTGTCTTCGAGTCCAAGAAAACTGCGAAGTCCTGCATCATACGTGCTTCTCTTCCGATTGGAGCAGGCTCGAACTCAGCAAACTGCAGATCTTCTTGCACATGTGCAGGAGCAGTTCCAATAGGACCAGTCTCAATTTGATTTTCGCCGTCTTGAGCATCGCCATCTTGAAGATTATCAGTATGAGTGAACTTGTGAATGAAAGCTTGAGGGACTTACCTTGAGCGTTGTCATCTTGAGCATTGCCATTTTGAGCATTGTCATCTTGAGCATTGCCATTTTGAGCATTGTCATCTTGAGCATTGCCATCTTGAAGATTATCAGTGTGAGTGAGCTTGTGAACGAAAGCTTGAGAGGAGTTACCTTGAGGCATGATGTTCTGAGAAGTGTTCTCAAAAGAGTTGCCAGCTTCAGCTTCAGAAGCCATCTTTTTAGAAGACTAGCTACTTGTTCTGAATAGGAGTTGTGTGGGTGTCAACGTGTAGAAGTTTGGTAAGAAGTTGAAACAGTGTGTTTGCAATGAATAGAGTGTGTGTTGTGTAGAAAATGACAAAGTGTTCAGGTGATGGTTGTGGCTTTTGTACAGGAGACGATGCCAAGACTTGTCACTGGGGGCTGTGAATCAACCTGTCACTCGTTGAACGTGTGCCTGCTGTTTGAGCAGATCGAGGGGTTGGGATGTGGGGTCTGAGAGTCTTGGTTAGCAGTGAAGAATTTACCTGTTATCTGGCAAACATACCAGTTCATTGACCAGGAGATCGATGGTGTATTGTTGTTTCTGAAGAAGGAGAGGTTGAAAAGTAAGTCGCGCCTCAAGGACCGCGCCCCAATGTATAACGTGAAACCCTATACACTCGAGGCAGTAGGATGCCAGCCGAAACGCAACGAGTTGAGCTGGTTGCAGGATGAAGAAGAGAAAGGAAAAGGGAGGGTGACAACTCGCAGTTATAAGCTGGATCGTGTCGCTCAATTGCTGCCTAGCACACGGTGGATGATCATCAGGCATCAAGTGGGGATCTTTGGCGTTCTACATTTGGTAAATGCTGCAGCTGCCTGAAACTCAAATCCACCACATCTCTATCAACTGATCGGAATTTTGTGCCTTGAGCAAGATCACCACGTTCACAAGTCTTTACTGTGATGAACTTGGGATTGTCGCTCACAGCTTGCTGTAGGGGTGATGTAAATGCAGTATTCCGGTTGCGATCGGATACAGAGAACGTCAGGTACTCATTTCCTTCGGTAGCAGTAGGTGTATTTGTGTAAGTCGCTGTAGAAGTGTAAGGTAGAAGTGATCAAGCGGTGATGACATGTCATACTCACCGAGTGATAGATGGTGGATGCTAAGGCTCAAACCATCACATTGCACTTCAGTGTTTGCCTTCTCTTCGTCGCACCCTTTCTGTGTCTTCTACCTACCATCTTCCTCGATCGTCGCAACCGATCACCTTATTAACCGACTCGTCCCTGCCTACACCTTTATCGACCTCTCAACTCCTCGAGCACCCAGGGGCTGTCACCGCCAGCCTACTCATATGATGGCGGCCCCAGCAGAGCCCCTTGTTGAGCCCGAGCGCTTGCAAAGACCACTACTTGCCCCGTATGGCGACGCACGGACCGAGAATGAGACAACACAGCAAGAACAGCTCGTCAAATTTCACCAAAACCTAAGTGCCCTCGCCGGTGGACTAGGCTTAGGCTCTGAAAAGGATGTTACCGACTTTCTCAAGAGTAACAACTTCAGACCGTTTTTCGACGTGTTTTACAAAGAATGTGTAGAGCCTGAGCGTGCTAAGCGTCCGGGCAACAAGCTTCCAACGGCCGCCTGCTTCGATCAGGTTGTCCACGCCCTCAAGATTGGAGAGGCTGGCGGCCTGCAAAAGTACTCCAAAACATTCCCCGACAAGTCAGACTGGGAGATCATCGACTACCAAGCCTCTTTTCTTTACCACTGCACGCGTCACAATGCCAATAACTTTGAGGGACTCTTGTTCGACAAGAGAAAGGACTGGTCTCAAGACAAGCTATACCACGCAATATTCCAGTGCTTACGGTATCAAATGTCTAAAAAGACCCCTCACCACCTCAAGAGAGCTGAAGAGAGAGCCGGCAAGGCCAATGTCCAGACCCGCAGTCAAATCGGTCAGAGAGAGCTTGGGTTTGACCTTCGAGGCATTATCTCTCCTAGTCCCACTGCCGAATCCGCATCTGATGTTCTCGAGTCTATCGAGACCGAAGTCAAGATTGAAGAGCAGTCTGAGCGTGAACAACGAACACTTCCTGGCCTAGTTCAGGTATCGCCTGTGTCTGCCACTCCAACGCGGCCACCACTCCGTCCATTCACCTCAGGCACTAGCGCTTCCGGAACTGGTCTCACCAACCGAGCCTCACGTCTCTCAATAAGTCGACCGGGGGCATCACTCATATTCGCCTCTCCGTCCTCGCCGACTCAAGCCTTCTTGCCCCGCGATTCGCCAAAAGGTGATGCGTCAGATGACGGGGACCAGGAAGCCGAATCTTTATTCCTGCCCAGTGCCCAGGATACACCGGGGGGCCGCGTCGTACCATTTCCTCAAGGTCAGTCCTTTCAACAAGCTCAGCCGAGCATCAGTGACCGTGTTGTAACTCCTGGATCAAACGCTTCTTCGGTAGCTGGTTTTGGTGCTAGTTTTCTAAAGAAGAGACCAGGTCAAGGTGCACCATCACCAACGAGGGCCCCCAAGAGATTGTCGGTTAGCGTCGATCAAGAGGAAAATGCCACTGTGGCTGACGCTTCCGGCTCCGTTCCCTCCCCACGTCCACCTATCCCACCGCCTCATGATGTTATTGATCTCACTATAAGTGACGATGATGAGGCCGCTGGGGTTGACACTCCCACTGCTCTCATCAAAGACGAGGAAGAGGAAGGCCAAGAACCTGTCGAGCGCACCCCTTTCCAGATCATGAGAGACGAGTGGCCCCCAGGTTCAGACTTTAGTCCAGAATTCCGATATTGCCGCCTGATTGCCATCCACATAGCTATCAAGTCCCGAGAAGAAGCATTACCCACATGGTTAAGAGAGCATGTGCGGGCGGCAGCCGCAGGTGAATTTGATGAAGACACCAGACTCAATGCCCAGTCTAGCAACTGGTTCAAGGAGACGCAGGGTATCATTGACAACAATCTCATCGCTGCCGGACCGCCGACGGATGACGATATCCAGGCCTTCTTAGCGGAGGAGCGGTTCCTCAACACTAAACCGTCAATCACGTTCGACAAGGACCAGGTCTATGACCAATTGAATATGGTGGGTGGTACCATGCCGCGGATTCAGGGTATGCGAATAGGCAAGCATCTCACCGATCTCCAGATGCTCGGCATCTATGCCATTACCCAGATGCGCGAGACACTCACCGGAGCCATGCTCGCCGACGCTACGGGTCTTGGAAAGACTCTTCAGATGCTCGGTGTCATTCTGCAGGTAAGTGCTGCCCTCCTCTCAACCTGCCAATAATAAGACTGAGACTAACACCCACAGGCCATGTATGACTGGGAGCAAGACAAGCGTGCGGGCAAGGAGGTTTGTCCTCCCCTCCCCTCGATGATGATCGTACCGTCCCACCTCGTCGGCCAGGCTTATCGAGAAGCCATCAACTTCACCGCGGGCACAACCGATATTTTGGTCTACCACGGGGACGACCGAAAGCAGCTGAACACCATGAAGATGGTGAAAGGCACTTTGACTCGAGACCACGAATACTTTGCCGCACATAATGACAAGAACATTCGCCGCATTATCATCACCACGCACAGCACACTCGACACCCGCCACAGACCCCAGAAGCTGCAGGCTTGGCGCAGAAGCCGGAGGGTTGTTGGCCGCACGCCAGCTGAAGATGCAGAGATGGCACAACACCCTGACTGGGACTGCTCGTTCCTGCTCCCAAATCTGTGGAACGTTGTCGCTGTTGATGAGTCGCACTTCATTAAGCGTATCACGAGCCACTGGTCTCGAGCTATCGAATGGTTGATAGCCTTGTTCTACCTGCTCGCGTCTGCCACTCCAGCTAGCAACAATATCTCGGACTGGAAAGGTTACTTCAAGTTCCTGCAGCCCCGCAAAGAGCCTAAGACCGCGGCGGGGTTGCCATTCACAGACTAATCTCAGAGCCCTTATGTGGCCAACAGCAGCATGCCATCTTCGTGTCGTCTCAACCCCAAATTTGCAGAAAGACACATCTTCCAGGATGGCGTGGCTCGGGACGTTGCGGGTGCCAATGTCAGAGCTCTCCAAGAGGTCTGTATGGTCCGACGAGGTTATGGCACAGTCATCAACGGCCAAAAGGTCGGCGCTGGTCTTCCACGGCTCGTGAAGCGCTCCATCGACGTCGGGTTTAGCTCGGCGGCCCAGGTGCTGCACGAGAAGTACTCTAAGAAGCCCTTGAGTAAACTGATGCGTGCTGAGTCTCCACCCTCTAACAAGCTTACCTGGAACCAGAAGAACTTCCGTCACCTGGTCTTGCTCACCAGTTGGCTTGGTTTTGAGGCAATCCTCGACGAGGTCAAGTCTAGCAAGCCTAAGCTCCAGGCCATGAAGTCAGAGGGGCTGAACCTGCTGCACAAGTGGCTCGTTAAGGTGCAGAAGCACCGTCAACAGCAAGGTCTGCACTATGATGTCCCTGAGAAATCCGACCGACTAGGCATGATGGCTCGTGTCTGTGAGGAGGCGCCCGAAATCAAGGCCATGCTCGCCTTAGCGGGGGATGAGGGTGTCACTCACGAGGAGAACATAGTGGTCTGGACCCAGTTCCCAGCTCAACAGATCCTGCTTTGGCTGGTACTGCTAGCTATCGGTCAGCCTGTCGATATGATCTCTAGCGACATGTCGCCTGAGGATCGCGAGCAGGTCATCGTTGACTTCAACTCTCCGAGCAAGAAGCCAAGAGTGCTGGTGCTATCATACGGTCTTTCCTCATGTGGTCTAAACCTCCACCACGCTAGCCACATCACTCTTCACTTCGATACCCCGATCAGCAAGCCCGTTGGCGATCAAGCCAATGGCAGGCAAGGTCGCCTCGGGGCCCACGAAGATGTCATTGTGTACACCTTGGGAGTGACAGGCACATTCAACGATAGGCAGTACACCAACTCTTTGGCCAAGGCCTTGCCTTCCGTGATTACAGAATTGAACGAGGATCTCTTCGCCGTCAAGGTCACCCAAGACGATGTCGGCGACTTTGAAGTTAGTGTCGGGGAATTTGTCCGCGCTGATGGAAGGATCACCCCGTATGGCTCGGACATGCACCGCAATGCCTCTAGAGTAGCGGCCGTGACCACGACGGAGATCGCGGATGCGCTGCTGGATATGGCACGGGGTCGACCTGTCGAGATATTCTTCGACGACTGAAGTTAGGGCGTATAAGACGCCTGGAATTGCCAACTTCAAGGTATGCTTACTATCCCATCTATACGCATGCTTATCACTGACATCGCCACAGATTGGCACACACACAAGCCGCGATGATGTCGCGCACAACACGAAGCGGAGGTGGTAGTGCGTTGCTTTCGGGTGCGTGTTTCGTCGCTTCGGCGTGGTACTGGGTGAGGGTGCTGGTTTCGAAGGGTACAGAAGACGAATGGATTGTATTGATATTGAGTTCTACATGGCTTTGATGCGTTCTGTTCTCGTGGTTTAGTGCTACTCGCTGAATATCCTTTTGTGAGTGCTCAGCGAGTGGTAGCAACCTGAACTTGTTAGTTGATAATGAAAATGCCATCTCCGCAAACACTGTTTTCCTGTTCGTAGGAGGTGTGCACTCGTTGCCGCACTGTAAGCTTTAGACTTGGAGTTATAAAAGCAGTATCTCTTCTAGCTTTACGAGAGCACGCAACAAATGGCACCATAAGAGCATCACACTCAGCAGTTGTAGAGACGTATATGGCATAGTAGGCACAATGTTAGGTGGGTAGTAAGGCCTAAGGCAACATCACGTGGGAAATCATCAGCATTGAGGTCGAGGGTACTACCTTTCTTACACCAGTAGCAACGATCATCGCATTACATTGAACCTCTATGATTTTACCGAACCGTCAAGATGCCTCGAGGACACAGCGCAGGCAGGTTCATCGAGTACACCCACGGAATTGACACTGAAGCAGGACTGCGTGTGAATAACCCAGCATACGCGCTTCGAACTGCGCAAGTCGCAGTAGCAGACAGTAGCGACGAAGCCAGCAGCGCCGAAAGCGATGTTCCGCTCTCGATACTACGCCTAGTAGCACAACGACACGGTGACAGCACGATACAACGTCCATATTCGATTTATTCAGACACTGATGAGGCAGAAGAACAGGTTGTGAGTGGCAAGCTTGCATCTCTACCCATCGGCGGCTTAGAAGAGGACGTGCCTGCGTATACCGAATACATGTCTGACAACGTGCCGATGGATGAACTTTTTGTCGATGAAGGAGCTGAGGATGAAGAGTCTGGGGATAAAGAGCCTGAGGATGCCACTCACACAATACTATTCGCGGATCTCGATGTTGAGCGAGCAGAAGACCACTCCGACTCACTTAGCGACAGCGATGATGATGCCTACAATGCAGCTGCTCCCACTAGCAACGAAGGTCGTGTATCGGGCGACCTGAGACTATCACCCTCAAACCACTCATTCTCACCAGCAAATGTAACACACAGCAGGCCAACCGATAGACCTCATATCTTCCTGCTCGCCCTTGGGTTGTTGTTTGAGATCACACGGGGCTCACGAGAGAACTATCGACTGACAAGAGAGGTTCTACAGCTGGCTTTTACCATCATCGGTCAACGAGCAGGTCAAGAGGAAGATCAGGTGAGACTACCGTTCAAGCTCAACACACTGAAGAAACTCGTTAGAGGCTACCTTCCACTGCTAGCACTCAAGCGAATGAAGATCTCCGTGACCATGCCAAAGATAGCATCACTTCCAGCAGGACAGAAGACAAGCCAGCGCAGGAATACGACTACTCGGCAACAGTTTATGTACTGGTATGACCCTGTTGAGCTCTCTCGAGCTATTCTTTCTACAGACTTGAGAATGCACCTCGGTCTAGGTATATGGGTGGAGCAGCCAACCGAGTTCTAGGAGTCTCGAGCGTGGCGGTCTTCTGCCCTTGCCTGTTCTGGAGATTATGTTACGGCACTGGATGGCAACATCGTCCTCCCAGGAGATATCGTCCGCCTAACACATAACTACGATGTGGCTGGTACTCGCTTTCCGAAGATACGAATTTTGGAAATCGGCCGCTCCTACATAGGCGACCACGAAGGCGAATCTGTACTACGAGCCCTCCCTGTAGTAGGACGCAGCGACATTACTCAGGATATACAAGATGTCTTGGGACGATCTCCCCTCGAGACAGGTGAGCACCTGGTGCTGTCACCCCCAGACGGCTCTATCAATATCGAGCCATTCAGAGTATTGGAGGTCGTGCCCATTACTATTGACTAACAGGCCACCGACGATGCAGCCGAAAACCCAACCGACCCATACCCACCGAAATTTTTCGTCAGACGGCAAATTGACCTCGAATCGATGACATCGACTTTTATGCGGCAGACACGCCCAGTCCGCGCCGAACTCGAGATACGTGCTCTCGGGCGTGAGGTTATCGAAGCGATGGCCCGCCAAGCGAATACACAAAGAGAGGTACGTAGCATCCCCTATGTGCTATACGTCGACGACTTTGGTATCCATCGCAACATGTATCGTGTGTTCAAGGCATTCTACCTTACCCCGGCCAATTTGTCATACCCAGACCGCCATAAGGTCGCAAACACATTTACCTTCTCCCTCAGCCCACATGGTGCATCGCTAGACGATGTTGCTAATCTACTCGAACCGTGTTGGCTTGCCCTCCATCGCGGCGTCAATGTCGATATTCACGGCAAAGAGACTCTCCTTATTGGGTTCCCGTTACTTGTTACTGGAGACACGCTGCAACAATCCGACAACGCCGGTCTTAGAGGTCACAATGCTGAGAAGGGTTGTCGTTTCTGCCGAGGTTAGTAACGACGGTACAGGAGCCGCGGTTGAGTGTTGGTATCACGGTAGCAACTGGGTGGTGGAGGCTACAATGTAGTAGTGAGGTGGGTAGCAACGTAGCATACTACGAAGAACAGAGGTTATGCTTCCTAACATGCTTCCTAACATGCTTCCTAACATGCTTCCTAACATGCTTCCTAACATGCTGACATCAACACAATAACATGAACACGGTAAGATCGATAAAGTTTACTAAGCTAAGCTGGGCCGTGGTATGATAGTAACACTGTGCCGGCATTACTGTGGATCATCGCAGGGAGGGGGAGATATTCTGATAACCCGCAACCTCGGTATGCCTTTGAATGCAACGTTGCATCGCTTGGCTCTTAGACCCTCAACATATGGCTCTCGATTGGTTACTACTCACCGAAGCACGTTCACAGACATACAGCCGAAGCCCCTAGTAGGGAGGCATGGTCTCCTGGCCGCCATGGATCATACATAAGCCGATTGCCGATCGTGCGCTGACAGATTGAGTCAGCAGCACAACGTTCATCCTCGATGTCGAGCATCGCAGATATTTGAACAATTAGCGGGACTTAATCGTAGAGGCCACGAAGAGTACAACCCACCGTTTCGACTCGGAGGCTACCGACCAGCAACGATTCATGGGGGCCTGAGATGAAGGGAAAGCGCGTCGTTGCAAGGAAAAAGAAGGAAGAAAGAGGGAGAGCGATGCCTAAAGATAATATGTCAAGCGTGCAAGGGGAACAGCGATCAGAACAATGCGCTAAACTCTCGCTCGATGATCATTGTCCGGATTCATTTGTTACTTGCCAATCTCAAATAGCTAGATAGTAGCTTATCCTGCATCTAATCATCGACTGCTGTACAGCACGGAGTGTTCACTTGCTATCCCGTGACTTGTCGATAGCCCCTTCATTTTAATTGCAGATGCTCGCATCTTGCGGGTTGCCAAACAAACTCCTGACACCTTTCATAGTGCCTGGCTCATCTTTTAAGATCACATCTTTAAATTAACTCAGTTCACCACCTCTAGAAAGCCAGCGATAGACTAATATCTGGATGTAGCTGTATAGTCGTTGGCGTCGTTAACCTAATCAGCTGGCATCAATCATTTTTCGAACATCCTCCGCTGCAAACGCGTTGTGTCCACCCAGTAATTTGTATCGTGTTTCTATTCCAAAAGTTGTAAATCCAATGATAGGAGGACTAGAAGCCGTTCTTGTATCTGTAATAATTTGGTCGGCTTTCTCTATGCTCATTGCTGTTCTACATCTGGATACAATGGTAGCATCGGATTTTGGGTTAGATGCAGATTTTGCGATAGTGTCTCTTGGAGTCTGCAATCGAGGAGTTGCGCGACGATATTTTAAGAGATGATATGCTATCCCGAAGAGGTAAGATAGTTTGCGCGACCCTTTCTGTCCGCATGCTCCGCTGCACTGTCTGAGCCTGGATACTTTAAAGCTCCTTCTCAAGCATATGGATAGTTTTGTACTTTCTCCATCCAGCTAAAATATGCTCGCCGTGTCCTGGAAACCAGGGAGCATAGCTAGTTGTGCCCTCGTGCAATCCACACACAGTGTAGCGGGTTCTCTCCTCGGTCTGATCTTAGAAGAAGGACATAGGTGACGGTACCTCCTCTTGTTTCCTCGTTGGCCAGATTTCCTCTTCATAGGATAACTGATAAGGTGTAGCGTTCATGACGTCTGTAGATATGGACCAAGCGAGGTCGTGAGCCCATGGCGCGCTGGTGAATTCTGTAAGTGGCGTCGGGCTCATTGTTCTGTTCGCTTTGCCGACATTACGACGAGCGCGTACGTAGATTGTAACGAAGAAGGAGCACCACATATGAGCATTGAGCAAATGGATCATAGGGTATATGCTAACGGCAGTCTTCATGGAGTTAGCGAACATGTTTGTTAGGTTTAGAGCATTTTATCTGTCACGCAGTCTTATCGACGCGGAGTCTTCCTTAGGCTAGCGGCAGGATTAGGCATAAGCGGAGTCTCGTTTTGCTTATTAGTAGTAGTAAAACGATATTCTTTGAACTACCGAAGACGACAATAGTGTCCTCTTCGGTATCGAGCGTACGATCGGAGGGTAGACTGGTGTTATTGGAAATCGCTCGGAGCCCATCCCGCACCGGGAAACACGTCGTACCTGCCTTCCTATTTTGCTCGTTGACGAGGTTCGCCGAAGTTGCGTTGTTAGTAACTTCTTGTCTCACAGATACATTCATTGAGTCTGTTCGTAACCTTGAATTGTTGACCGATGGAAAAGGAGTAGGGAGAGACTCGGCACAACCCCACGTCAATGGCGTCGAAGTAGTCGTTAGGCTAGCTTTTTTCGAAGGACGTTGTTTGTAAGCTCTCGGCGACGGCGTCGCAGCAGTCGCCAGGCTGGCTTTTTTGACGGACGTTGTTTGTAAGCTCTTGGCGATGAGCGATTGGTCGATCTTCCAGTACCTATCGGTGTCTGGTTCTTAACATCCGATGTATAAACCGAACCAAACAGCGAGCCTAATAGCTGTGCTGGACTAGAACCGAAGTTTCATAGCGGAAACCTCAATCGACAGAGATTAAGCGCAATCTCTTTTGGCCTTAAGGCTCATTGCTGATGTATGTCGGGAGATGCAGGATCGTTATCGCTCTGCTTGTCTTTCCACCCGTACCTACATGCACGACACATTGACCTTGCATCTCAATGACGGCGCTGAATAATGCTTCATCTCGGACGTGGCTTTCTCGCTGAAGCACTACTTCGCTCAAGTAGAATAAAGGTTGTGGACCCTTGCTTGTACGAACTATGTCCGATGATAGCACCTATCATCTTCGCTGAATGACAACCGTAGTAGGCTGCTGCACAAAGCGGTCATCGAACGGTAGGAATTCTATTGCTTATTGTTGCTTTGACCTAGTAGTATGTTGTTTGATACGCTGTTTACCACAACCGTATTGTCTGATTCGATCTTTTTCGTCGTCCTAAGCTAGGAACTTCACTTTCAGAAGATCAAGATCAGCTTCCAACGAAGGGGGCAAGGCTTCTAATGTTGCTATAGAAAGACCGAGTCTTCTCAGTATATAACCGAAGCTCGTTGTCAAACATCCCTCGTCTGCTTTGACACCTTGAAGGCAGACCATGCATTGCTGAGATGGCGATAGGGATGTAAGAGCTTGCATTCAGCATGAGACGATTGCGTGCGATGGCCAGATTCTATATGGAGGCCTCGTCAAAGTCTCACTGCATTCATGGTGTATAACAGTCGTGCTTATTATCCTCGATGAAAATGCGCCTAGGTTAGAGTCCTCGGCAGGGTACCAATAATTTTTCGGAACGTCGTTTTAGTTGGTGTTGGTGGGAGGAATGTCCAGCTCCAACAAACAATTCCAAGCATTTGGTGGACATGGGATGGACTCTGATGGATAGGACTGACAGCCTAATAACGCCACTATGAGTATGGGACAATGCTGTCGCCTACGAAGTGGCTTGTTCATTGTCCTCGTTGTTGCTATTGAAAGTGGTTTTCGTCGTCACCCCCGGAAGTGAGAAAGGCTTATTGTTAGAAATGGCCACAGATTCAACCTCGTTGATGACTTCAATCGGTTGCTCAAATCGTGCATCAAAGGAAATACATGTATCTTGCCTTCGTTATAATGTCGTCGTCCGAACGTTCGATTCGGTCATAGCGTGATGGCATCACTAATACGGGCGCTGGCATGCTCCACATTATTAGCAAATCTCACATCCTCCATTTTTTGTCTGTGACATGGCCTTCGTCCAGCCTAGCAGCTGGAGCTGGACATGTTGCTGGACGGTCCTCGCATCAGACTTTTACCCTGTCCGTCTAGCGGCAGAAAAAGCTATCCACTTCCTGTGACTGCGACCGACCACTAGGCTGGCGACCTCTCTTTGGTTCGCTTCCTTCACGCTAAAGGCTTGAATGTTTCCCGCTCGGAAGTAGTATGCTTCGACGACATAACACCAAAGCTTTTCTTCTTCAGGACTTCTTCTATCATTATCTGCTCCTTCGAAGAGACTGCCTTGCATGTGATGCGTGTTTTAGTACAGGGTAACGATAGACGGATACAAAACTGCCATAGAATGCTGCGAGAGCATACGTAGAGACAGGCTAATGTAGGGGGAAAGATCTCCGAACGCGACCAACATCCCCCGAACGCAAGAGAGGCTGCTTATATGCCACGGACGCTCGTTATAGAAGCGGAATATGCTGACTTTGTGTTATATAAGAACTACGCTGATCTTCATTAAAAGCGACCCTAGTCGGCACACTTCTAAAATCATAGAATGTCATCTAGACGACTTTGTGCCGGGGCTCGGTGCGGGTATGAGGCCGACTTTATGCAAACTACTCCGGAAACTATGCACGGCTCAACAACTACCTCGGCGATCCTTCCTTACCACCAGACTCACCCTTTCCTGAGAATGCCGTGTTTCGCAGCATGTCTGCCACACCCGACCTCCTCCTCGTAGCGATTGGCTTATCGTTCGAGAGCAGCCGCGGTTCTTAAGAAACATTCGCATCTACGAGAGAGGTCATAGAGCTTGCGCTATCAATAGTGAGAACACAGACTGGCCGAGAAGAAGATGATACCACGGTACGCCTACCACTAAGGCTCGATACACTCAAGGCTATGATCCGTAGCGGCCTTCCGATGCTGTCGATCAAACGCAAACAGATACTAGTGTCCTCTTTCGGGCAGCCATTCCTACTCGCTCTCCAAAAAGATAAGGCGAGAGTAGCTGTCAACCAAGCAGCCTGGATCTACTGGTATGACCCTACTGGGTTATGTCGGGCTATACTATCTGCCACAAACTTGCCGATGCGGTTCGGTCCTGGAGAATTCTATGGGGAATAAACCGAGATGTGGCGGTCTAGGTCATGGCGGTCGCCGACGGACTTGACTCCGGACCGCCCACTTGGTCGATGCCGCCGGTGCTATTGCAGATGTCGCGCTTGACGATGACGATGACTACTCAAAAAGAGGAGGATGAGGATGAAGCGGGGGTGTCACACACGGTGACCGTATAGCTACCGGCCGACCACTTTGCACCAACACTATCTGCAGCCCAACCAAGGCAGAAAAATACACAGATCGAGAAGTGGTGAGCACTACCCAGCGTCCACATCGGGCGACATTTCTCTCGGCTGGTAGAAGAATACGCCACTATATCCAATAGCAACGTCCTACTCGACACGTTGCAGCCATGTTGCTAGCGCCAGTGCGTTGGCATCATCAACCCTCCATTGCATCATGGGCGACACCGTCCATCTTCGACCTCATAGCACAAGGCAAAGAAACAAATTCGAAATCTTGGTCGTGGATGATGAATAATTGAGCAATAGCTGTGACAGACAGAAAAAGCTAACTAGTATGGTGTGAACGATTGTATCAAGTGTAATTAACTATCCTCTGAGGAGGAACACGTTGATGAGAATAGCCCTCCACTTGACCGGTTCTGTCATCACGTCTCATGACAACATCAACGCAGTGTCCACTCTCTGCCTGTCATGATATCCCCACCTGCACATTTCCACACCTCCACTCCTGCTCCTCCTTACTCTGACTCTGAAGTTGTGCCATCATCTGATTGGATGTCCGAATCGATGCCCACTTGGTAACTGTGCCCCGATGTGTGGCCTGTCAAAGCTCGCTGGTAGTGGAAGTAGTAGGTATTGGCTCTGGCCAAGAACGACTTGGGTCGAACGGTAAGGAGTCGCTTGTATCGTCTGGTCGCTCGTCGATGGGCAGGTTCGCTGATCATGGTGAAGGAGTCGGCAACGTATCGGTCCTGAGAAACCTGGTGTCCATCCATCTTCTTCAATCACGACAAAGTTAGCATAAGCTTTCGCACATCTACCAGTGAAAGGGAGAGTACGACTTACCATATGCACACCCACTCGTACATTACCAAGGTCAATGGAGTCCCATCCGTAGAGACAGTGCTTCACCTCAATTCCTGAGGGACCTGCTAGCAACCGCTCCAACCAATCGTGTTTTCTGGCATAGAGTCTCAGGCAATCCTCGAACTCTTCGTTGTAGTACTCTTTGGTTTCAGACGTGGATTGTTCAAGAGCATGTCGGATCAGCGATCGCCACTTCGCACCATACCTAGGCTCAGAGCCCCGGGTGCATTGCTCCAAGCCAACCATAGACAGGTTGTGCCAAATCTCGACCTCTTTCGTGTTTGGGAAGTAGGACTGGGGGAATAGTCGGTCCTGTAGTGGGGGAGCGGCTGCAATATGTTTGAAGCATTGTTCGAACTTAACGACTACTTTCTTGACGTCGGCTTTGGGCAATTTTGCCAAGATTCTTCGCAAGGGAATGCAGCCATCGATACAGCCTTCAATGCTGACGGTGCCACGAAAGCGCTTGACAAGTTGATGCGACGCCAGCTCATTCAAGTTCTTAGTAGCCCAAAGGACACAGATTCTGCTTTCTGGGCCCGCACCTGTGATGTAGTAGACTCTCTTTCCGCGTGACTTGACTTTGTCTGCATTGAACACGGTTGGAGCGCATATATCGACATCGAAAGGCTCGAAGTATTCGAACAGGATCTGTTCCTGTGTCTCCGTAGGTAGATCGAAGAACCGAAATGGCTTAGCCATGGTGAAGCTTGCGTGAATTGTGCTCTGCGACGATCGGGATCGAGTAATGAGTAAACGATGTGATAGACGATCGATTGACAATACCTGCGATAACCAAGAGGCGTAGTGGTAAGAAGGTGTGAAGTCGCAGATGACCAGGCAGGATTTCTGTTAAGTACCCGCGCGATCTTGTGCGAGTGCAGGTGCAATCAAGCTTGGCGTTTCGAGACGGTTCGAGTGACAAGATCCAAAAGTTTCCTTGTGAAGGTGTTTGTGGTCACTTGCTTGCAACTCTGTACGTGCAAGAGTTTGCTGCATGCCTTCTCATATCGTTCCCACGCCCAAAGGTACTCGTACAGCCTAGATGCTCGTTGGTGCAAGTCCATCTTCTGGGGGCCTTTACAGGGTCAACGACTTCCTTCAATCCTGTCTCTGCGTGTATCTGCTTGTGCTGCTCCATATTCACCTGCAAGGTGAAGAACTTGTAACAGATCGGACAGTGCAGTTTTTCAGCATGATTTCTTGCTTCGCGAGCAGTATTGAAGGCCCTGGTACACTCGGATTTTTCTGTGAGTGGACAAGCACATTTGTTATTATCAAGTTTCCTGACCTTGAGATGGGCGAACGGGTTGGAGGTGTTGAGATCGCTTTCGTCAAGCTTTGCTTCAGACGCGTTGCGAGTGTTGGTGGCGGCGTTGACTTCGATCATGTGCTCCGGATTAAAGGCTGTAGAAGCATGTGAGACTGCAAAGTGTTGTATCATCTCGTTCGCGTCGAAGTTGTTAGGTGGGCATTCGGGCATATAGCACTGGTACTTACTTTGATCGAATTGCCGCTCATAGTCGTATCTGTTAGCCACTACCTTCTCGAGATCCTAACTTGAGGAGTGATGTTTCATCTTGAAATGTTTGTTGAAAATGCCATCTTGCATGAAAACTCTGTCACAGACCCAACAAGTCCAGAACTGCAGCGTAGCGAAGTTGGGAGCTTGCTTGAGAGGTTGAGTGCCTAGCAAGGTTGGTGCACTGAATGTACTCTTGAACCGAGACACGAGCACCTTCTCGCTTCGATGAGGATTCCACACACCTAAGTCACCATGCTCACGAGACCAATGTCGTCGTAGCGCTTCGTTTTTGCGGTGAAAGAACGTGCACCCAGGGGCAAAACATGGGAAAACAGGCTCCTTGTCGCCGATAAGATGAACTCGCGACTCATCGTAGATCTTTTCGATGTGATGGTGGTGCCAATGCTGTCTCATAGCCTGCCAGTTAGGAAGTGGTTCGTTACACTCATAACAGGCGAGAGATGCTTCTTCGGAACACATAAGTGGATCTTTGTATATCTCTTGCTTCCGCTTCACGGTGGTTCTCAATTTCTCAACGGCCTGCGCTTGTTCGAGGACTGGGTGCGTCCTGCAGTAGTCTTCGAAACCTGCAAAGTATGTCTGCAGATATGTGTCCTGACCTGCAAGGGAGTTCAGCCACTTCCCCTCTTCAATAGCTCGAAGTGTGGAACCCTCTTCTGTCTTCGCTTCATTAACTTCCTCAACTGCGTTTTGAATAGCTTTGTCATGCTCTGGATCTACCATCTCTTCGACAGACGTATCCATCTCTTGTGCCGATGTTCGAACTGTAGGTGCGATAGCTCGGAGATACTCTTCGTTGACAGCCACCCCGTGTTGCACACCAATATTGATGATCTTTTGGGCCGTCTTGAGTCTTTCAGCAGAGCTGATGTAGTTATTGATGGCCTCAGGATGATATATGAAATGGATGTGCCAGCTTGTTCCATTGAGCTCGATCGCATGCATCTTGCCAAAGACCGCCTCCCACCAGGTCCGAACAGGTCTGCCATAGACGAATATGTTGCCTTTCCCACTTGGCGATTTGAGGTTGCGGATTAGAGTCTCCACAAAATTGAGATATTCAGGGAAAGTCTTTCTTCTTCGATATAGCTGTACAATATTTCGGCGAGTCCCCTTCTTGCCAGTATGGTCGGTAACGTAGAGCTCTTCACGCTTTGGGATGAGATCAAGGAGGAATGCCTTGTCGAAATTTGGGAAGATGTCTCTGCAGAGCTTGATGCTGGGACTTACACGATTTTGGCCAATGCTACCACAGGAAGGGTTTCTTGCGTCCTTTGGAGGCCAATGTAGCAGGTGAACTTCATCATTCTTCAGGGATCCAAACGGTGCTTCGATATCCGCTAAGTTAGCGAAGTCACTGCCTTCGATCCGAAGTACATTCTTGATCAAGGTCTGGAAGTGAGGTTTGACGGATGGATGTAAGGTCTTGTATAGATGAACATGTGCCTCGACCAGTTCGTTGACGCTGGCTTCATCAAACGAAAGCATTGGCTTACTGAATGCCGATGCAGTAGTACGTGAAGGATTCAGTGGTGAGAAATGCGTATCAAGCGAGAGCGACTGTCTGGTATAAGCTGGTGTCATCTCGTTTGAGTGTCGTAGAGACAGAAGAAAGGTCGGATTTTGTGCAGAAGAAGTTCTGCAAATCGTGTTGGGACGCACACATCAACATCTTGGCGGGTGAAACTTGTTGAGGAAGGCGCGTATTCTGCTTGAGGAAGAAGGAGCAGTGGCTGCTGTAGGAAGGCGCGTCGTGCTTGCCGGGAAACCATCTAGCTAACCTTCAAATGATTTGGATTTTGACAAAGTATCGAGATTGATTGATTTGTAACTCGCGCCTCAAGGACCGCGCCCCGATGTATAACGTGAAACCCTATACATCCGAAGCAGTAGGATGCTAGCCCACCCATTCGAAGTGACCCCGTATTTCAAGCT
>Ga0066648_10000355_pt1 | contig 32314 bp, 50 predicted proteins | sample CryGeyCG12114_NA_FD_59537 | JGI IMG/M metagenome (GOLD analysis project Ga0066648, IMG submission 59537) | Groundwater microbial communities from aquifer - Crystal Geyser CG19_WC_8/21/14_NA | ecosystem: Environmental > Aquatic > Deep subsurface > Groundwater | place: USA: Utah: Grand County... | reverse complement strand
TCATCATGAAGTTCCTGGCCTTGCCTTCGATCAGGTCAGCCACCACCCCACCCAGTCCGGTCGCATCGTGGATCGCATCAGCGTGGTAGCGCTTCTGCATCGCGTTGAACAGGCCCACCATGAAGGGGTAGGGACGACGCTTCAGCCGGATGTAGTAGGCCAGACGCATGGGCAGCTCAGTCACGTCCCAGACGGTGATGACCGTCCAGTCCTTCTCCTTGGCCCAGTCAGCAGCCACCACGTAGTCACGGTCGATGGCGTACTTGAGGATGTGGTACTCCTGGTGCTCCTTGTCGAAGCGCGTGGGCTTGGGTGCACCGGCATCAAACATGCGCTCGACCGCATCGGTGTCGATGGCACGAGAGCCGATGGAGGGCTCACCGAGTTCGTACTCAACTCGCCACATCTCCTTGGAGATCGAGCGGCGCTTCTCCTCGATGAACTCAGGCGACAGCCAACCATCGATGGGGTTGGAGGTGTCCTTGAAGCACCAGGTCATGATCGGGAGGTCTTCCTCCTTGAACCTGGCCATCATGTTCGCCATCCCCTTGTCGGGGTACTGCCACGTCGAGGCCATGGTGGTCTGCGCTGGGATGGTCACGCCCAGCCAATTCTTCTGAGGCATCGGCTGACCGAGGGCCGCATCAATGATCGACTGGTCCATCTCGTCGATCTCGTCCAGCAGCAGACGAGCAGGGTGAGGACCACGCACCGTCTTCTGTGACGCGGTGAGGGGGCGCACCTTGGCGTTGTTGGTCAGGCGCTGCTCGGTCTTGGTGTCGTCGACGAGCATGTAGCGAGGTGCGTCCTTGTACTCCCACGCCCGCTGCATGGCCTCCAGGACGTTGTTGGACTGCGAGAGCGACCCACCGACGATGTTGCAGTCAGAGCCCCACACAGCCGCCTGGGTGAGCCCCAGGACGGACATCAGCGCGCTCTTGCCCGCGAGACCACGAGACCCGTGGATGAGCAGCATGGGCTCACGAGCGAAGAACGCTGTGCTGAACGCGTCGAAGGGTGCCTGGTGGTCATGGCACACCTTGTTCCGAGGGATGGTGACACCCCACATCTTCTGCACCAAGTGGTACAGCTCGTCGTCATTCCTCGGAGGGCGAGCTAGATGCAGTCGAGTCATAGCCCGATTCTACTTCTCGTGCTACGACGTGTAAGAAATGAAGAGGCGACCACTGTTCGTGCCGAAGCCGTAGTAGGTACCCATGTCCACGCTCGGAGACGCTGAGACGTTGGTGTAGACACCGAATCCCTTGAGCTTGCCACTGAGCAGCATGGGCCAGATGGCAGAAGGCACCGTGTAGACCTTCGACTGACCTCGCTCCAGACCGCCATAGGTACCCCAGAGTTCGCCTGCGAAGACGATGCGACTCGGGTCATGGATGTCGATGTTGGACCAGGTAGTCATGTTATGACCGAAGAACTTGAAGCGCGTCGCTGTGCTGATGGACTGGTCGATACCGCTTGGAGACGAGGCCAAACGCTGGATCTCGATCTTCACGTCGTTGATCCTGCTCGCACCCTGGAGCAGAGCAGAGATCTTGTCGCCGTAGTACCAGATGCCGTGGTTGTTGTTCGGGTGACCGGTACGCACCAGCTTGTCGGTCCGGTTGTAGATGTTCTTCTCTTTGGAGAACGTCGTGGAGTCCACAGTGGTGATGTAGGTAGAGCGTGTAACCGTGGTGGTGGGCGAGAGCGACTTGTAGACGATGGATTTGGTAGCAGGAGCAGAGAAGTTGCGAGAGGTGTCTTGAGCCCAGACGCTGACGTAGTAGGTGGTGCCGCTGACCAGGCTGCCCGAGGGCGGGTACTTCTTGGTCCTGGTCTGACCAGGGGCCACCATCCACTCGCTCCACGCCGGGTCAGAGCCGTCCATGGTGGACAAGTAGGCAGAGTCCAAGGTGTTGTTCGACGGGACGATCTTGCCCACCTTGACCCGCAGGCTCATCACGTCGGTGTCGTAGGGCGCGGTCACGGTGATGTTGAAGCCACCGAAGCCGCTGACCTCCAGCTTGAGGTTGGTGGGGACACCAGGGGCGGTGCTGTCTGCACGCCAGAACTCAACCCACGCCGGGTCGCCCGCCTCGTCGATGATCTTGCGGTAGGCGAAGCGAGCGCGAGACTGACCAGTGGCGGTACGGACGAATGGCTGTCCCTTGGTCCACTGCTCTTCAGTGGTCTTGACGAGCATGTCGCCCATGAGTCAGACCTGGAAGTACACGTCGCCCACGGCACCGAGCGATGCCGCAGGGGTCGTGGTACCGGTGTAGATCTGAGGAGAGGCAGGAAAAACGCGCTGCCAGCTCGTGCCGTCGTAGGTGATGAGCTGCTTGGACTCCACGATCCACGCGGTCATGCCAGCCACAGGGGAGGCATCACCGATCAGCTTCGCGTTGAGCGAGCTGATGTTCTGGAAGCGCATGACCCCACGGGTCTCGTAGAACAGCGCGATGTCGTTGATGCGGTCCCAGATGAACTTGAGCATCTCATCGTGGTCCATCAGTTGCACACCCTGGACGGGCGAGGCGCTCAGACCCATTGGTTCACCATTCCTCTGATCGAGATCGAATCATTCACGCCGAAAGCATCGGCAACGATGAGCACGCCGTCCTTGAGGTAGACGGTCGAGACATCATCAACTCCGTACGCCCAGCCTATTCCCTGGTCCTGCACTCCCACGAAATGGTCAGTGACGAATCGATAGACACCCGTGTCCACCGACATGACTGTCGGAAGCACAAAGTCCCAGGCGATCAGGGTAACTGAGCCCACGGTGACAACAGGGCGAATAGGTGAGTCCATCACCATGGTGTCGCCACGATAGACGCTGACCTCGACAGGCTGAGGCTTGAACGTGTCCACTGGGCTCTGGCCCAGGCGCAACGCCACCGCTAACCACCGATCTGAGCGAAGGTGGTCTCAGAAGTAACCAGGGAACCAGCAGGACCCTGAGGACCGGTCGGACCCTGCTGTCCAGGAGGACCAGCGACACCCTGAGGACCAGAGGGGCCACGAGAACCAGGACCCTTGCGACTGATCACCAGGTTGCCATGTACTGCGATGGCCACAGTGTCGGTGTGGAAGACGAGCACCGAGAGCACCTTGGACGAAGACGTGGCATCGATCAGGGTGTTGACCTGGAAGCGGGTGTCCAGCGCGGTGAGAGCTGGGATGGTCGCGGACTCGATGTCCACCGTGTCGTAACGGATGACGATGCGACGAGCACCAGCGGCGTTCTGAGTGGACGGCTTGTCGAACTGGAGACCACACGACACGTCCCACACGCCCACCGGGACGATGAAGTTGGTCACCGAGGCGACGATGGAAGCATCGTCGTGGATCACACTGGCGAACGAGTGCAGCGTGAGGGTGTTGGAAGCCACCGACTGAGAGTTTCCCTCGCTGGTGACCTTGGTGTAGAAGTCATCGATCTGACCCATGGGACCAGGCAGTCCCTGCGCTCCCTGAGGACCAGGAATGCCCTGAGGGCCCTGAGGACCCATCTGACCCTGGGGGCCGATGCCTTGAAGGACGCCCTCCCTGATCTGGATGACATCTCCGGTGTTCATCCGCACGATGTTAGACATTCTGGGTGATCCTCCCTTGAACGATGACGCGACCGACGAGGATGGCGCGCTTGGCCACTACCCCGACAGTCGACTTGTAGTGGACCCAGAGGTCGTAGTCGTACATCCCAGGGGCGAGCACGCTCGTCTCGTCTCCGGTGAGGTGAAGCTGGATGAGCCCCGACTCGGGGTTGAAGAGGATCTGCTGGTTGTCCGGATTGGTCTCCAGGTCCTCAGAGGTCTGGTTCGTCTGGAGCACCACGGGAACCTGTCCGAGCTGGTCCCTGATCTCCATCCGCATGGGTGCCTGGACCGAGTAGGGACGCATATCCCCTGAAGTCCAGTAGATCTGGACAGCCCAGTCAGCACCTTGGTAGATGTTGATGTCTACCCGTGCTACATCACTCATTGGCCCTCCAGCCCATCATCGAGTTCGCCCTCTATTACATTATCCTGGTCCCCGCTGGGCAGGCTCTGTTGTCCTGCTTGCAGGTCAGCCAAGAAAGAAGCCTGAGAGGCTCCCACGATGAGGATCTGCTGCACTGTGGTCTGGTCCTTGGGATCGATCACCTCCAGGCCGTGAAGCTTGGAGCGCTGCTTCATCACCTCCAGTACGAGCTTGGCCTCGTTGATGTCCGGAGGCATGTCCACCAGCTCGATCTCCTCTTCCTCTCTGGAGATCTTCACCTTCATCGGTACCTTGTGCTCCTGGGTGGCTGCGTGCCAGTGAGCGTGCATCAACTGGTCCAGACGGTCGGACTCCATGGCGATCACTTCGTCGCGTGAGAGCTTGGGCGCTGTCGCCAGCTCGATCACGTACTCACGGTGCAGCTTGGTGGCCTCCAAGACGTTGATGTCCAGTCGGTCAGCGATGTCAGCCATCAACTCACCCGCGAGGCGATAGTAGTAGATCTTCCTGCCGAGGTCGGCGTCGTCTGTGTACCCGTCAGTCACAGAGAAGCCCGACTACCTCGTCGACCGTCGTGTTCCCGAGGTCGATCTGCTTGAAGATGTTCTTGCGCTCCCTGGGGGTCAACCCACCCCAGACGCCGTAGCGCTCACGCTTCTCCAGCGAGGCTCTCATGCACTCAGCCTTCACCGGGCAGGGATCGTTGCACACCTGCTTGGCTGCGTCTTCGGCTGGTTTGGCTCCAGCTCTCCCATCATGGAAAAACAGCTCATCACCTTGACGGTAACAAGCTGCATCCTTGTGCCACGGAACCTCTCGGATCGGCGCATAGATCCTGGGCTCTGCCTCTATTGGTTCGTTGTCCTGCTCAAGACGTTGGTCTGCTGCCAACCACTTCGCCGTAGATCGAGACGCCCGCTGCATCGAATAGGTCCTGTCGCTTCCCGAATAGTTCCTCTGTTTCGGGATGTCTCAGGGCGATGACTCTGCGAACTTCGTCCTTCGACACCCCACCTTTGCCGATGGCCACCATCTTCCACTGGTCGATGGTGACCTTGTGAACGCTATACGGCAATGAGAGGATCATACCCACAGTTTCAGCCAACTCTATGGCTACGCGGATGGAACGCACCATAATGGCCTCTTCAACCCATACCTCGATGGGCATCTTGTACTGAGCCTCCAGGTCGAGGAGGAAGTCGAAGACACCCTCGTCCATGGTGGTCAGTACCCATCCCCGTCCCTTGTTTTTCTGCTTCTCCAAGTCGATGGTGTAGTGCCGAACGATGTGACCACTCAGGAGAGCCACCGCATCCACCCGGTTCTTGCCCGAGTCGATCCCCACGGTGATCACAGAGCTTCTCCTGAGTCCCGACGCTGATCGCTGAGCAGTTGCTCTTGAGTGAGCCTGCGGCTGCCGAGATCAGCGAGGCGCTTGGCCATACTGATGAACGACGCCAGAGCGCCAGTGCGGAGCTTGTGGTACGGGTCCTTGCTGCTACGCCCACCGTCGATGGACTCGTTCTGCTCACCCTCATAGATGAGCATCTCCAACTCGTAGGCCCGAGACAGGAAAGCAGTGGCCACCTCAGCCATCGCCAGGTACGGAGAGGCCAGAGGAGACTCAGCACGACCGAGGAACACGTCCACGTAGCCGTGCAACTCCTCGATGATCTCGTCGTACTCAGGCAACCCCTCAGGCAGATCGACATCCATCAGGCGCTGGCCGAACTGGACCTGGCTCTGGTGGATGATGGGCGGCTCGTCGGGGTTCAGCAGACGAATGACGGGCATCAGACCAGCCTCAGTTTCGCAGTCGGGTAGGAGGCACCCTCACAGATGTCTCGGTAGTCACACCACTTGAAGGGGGAGCGCTTGTTGATGCACTCGTGGAGCATCGGTTCCAGCACCTTGCTGTCCTGGTTCTCGTTGAGCTTCTCGAACTCTTCCTGAACCCGCTCCACGTACTGCTGCTCCAGCTCGAAGACGAACTCCAGGTTTTCGTTGGTGTTCTTGTTCTCGTAGATGAAGCGGGTGCGCGAGCGACCAGAGGCCATCATGTAGGCCGTCGTTTGGTACTTGTGGTCGTCCTTGGGGCCGAAGGTGGAGACGTTGCTGAAGCCATTGGCGTTGATGGACTTGATCTCGACGATCTCGTCCTGGTCTGAGATGCCGTCGACGGTGCCCCGCACCTTGCCCTCAGCGAACACAGGCGTCTCCACGTCCACCAGCCAGCCCTGGATCAGGCCGACCATCTGGTAGCGCAGGTGCACGAAGTCACCGTTGCTGAAGATGTTCTGAGACTTGGAGTCAGGGACACGCTGTGGCATCCCCAGGTAGGTGAACTGTCGCTCTCTCAGGCAGCGGTTGGCACCGGAGGCTGACCAGGAACCTGTCCGGTCACGCTCTCCCGTGGCGTTGCTCTCCTCGTTCTTGGTGAGGATGTGAGCCAGGACTTCCGCCTCTTTGTGGCGGCTCCTCGGTCCTGCGAGGTAGGAGTCATAGAGGTTGAGCAGACGCCTGTCGTTGTCTGCGATCTTGACCAGCTCTCCGAATTGCGTCATTCGCCGTCTTTCCGTATTGGGCGAGAAGGTACTCGTCCGGTCCTTGATAGATGACCTTGCCTGTGTCCAACCAGGCTTGTCCTTCGAGGTACAGACCACCGGCTATCCCCAGCTCGATGTGATCGTGTACGAACTTGTGGTGTCTACTGCACAGGGCGACAAGGTGGCGAGTCTCCAGAACAGTGTCCAGAACGTCGCCACCGCGTGACCTGGTGAGCATGTGATGCACCTCGGGGTACTTCCTGCCGCAGCGGGTATAGACCTTACCCACCTTGACCAGGGCTTCGCACCTACCGTGGGACCTCATGATCACCAGGTCATACGAGGACATCATTCAGTCGGCTCCTCCAGAGCGCTGCTGCGCTTGACGAACCGCTGGGTCTTGTCGTCGCGCCCGTCACCGTCGAGGTCGTCGGGGTTCGACGGCGGGATCGACGGGTTGTTGGCGGTGAACGTCGGGAATTCCTCCACCTCGGCGGGCTTCGTGTCCAGCGTCTTCAGGTCCGGACGGTGCGTGTGCGGGGCCAGGTAGCCCATCAGCATCGCCAGACCCTTGGGGAGGAAGAACGACAGGGCCAGGGCCACCGGACCCGCGACTGCCGCTGTAGCCAGCGGTGCCGCCTCAGCCGTGGGGGCCACCCTGTAGAACACCACACCCACAACCCACAGGATCAGGGTGACCAGCACCCCGCCTGCACCAGCACCATCGCTGGCTGCGTACACCTTGTTCTCGACAGGTGCCTTCTCTTCTGCCATCTCTTCTCCTCAGAGGGTGAACTTGAATAGCTCGTACTGGCGACGCGCAGACGAGTTGTATCGCTTGCCGAAGTACCAGCTTCCTCGGAAGAAAGACATGCCCTCGGGCTCACTGCTGGTGTTGGGACCTGTGGGGGCCTTGATGTTCTTCACGTCCAACTGGGCCACGAGCTTCTCGGACCAGTCGTAACGGTAGACCATGTGCCTGCTGGAGGTCGATCCCTGGAAGATCATGACCGACTTGGCGTTGGCTCCTGCGGTCTGGAAGGTACCGCTGAGCTTCTTGCGGGTGAACTGACGCAGCGGGAGCCACTTGCCCTCCTTGAGCGACTGCTCGTCATGCTCGGTGTAGACCTCGGTGGTGCTCAGGCCACGCCGCAGCACAATGCGAGCGGGAGAGACGAAGGTGGTGTTGATGACCGACCAGGAACCGTCTGGTGTCTCCATCAGTTCCACATCACCTGCTTTCACCTCCCCCTTCTTCCACTGCACTCGCCCAGGCAGTACCCGAACCAGCTCGTTGTCCTTGTTGTACTGCTCGACCGAGGGCCAGAGCCAGGTGTTACCGGCAGCGGAGATCCGGACGTGGTAGTTCTGCGGATGACCGAACCCACGACCGATCATGGTGTCGAGGTACACCCACTTGCCGTCACGAAGGACATGACGGTGGTAGTAGGAGTCCTCGATCTCGCCCTTCTTCGCAGACTCAGCCTTGGCGACGAACAGGTACTCCTGCTTCGTCCTGGGGTCCTGGGCGTAAGCCATGCCCTGGAGCAGTGCGTGGTTCGAAGGCCACTGCTCCACGGGCAGGCTGTAGCCGTGTGCGACGGCCACTACTACATCTTCCATCCGGTGATCTGGACGTTGGTGATCACCAGATCGGTGACACCAGCGGGCACCACGCAGACCACGCGCAACCGCATCTCACGGTCCTTGCCCGAGTCTGCGGGGATCGCGCCCTTGAAGTTGATCGAGCACTTCTGGAGCGCGCTCTCGGACTGGCGGTTGTGGGCGATCTTGTTGTCACCCGACTTGTAGTCGACGATGCGCCAGAGCAGCTCAGTGCCCTTCGGGGGCTCCCGGTTGAAGGCCACAGACGCCAGGAGGTCGACTCCCTTGTTCGCGCCGCCGATGATGCTCACTCCACCGTCGTCGTTGATCTTCACGTCCTGCTCACCGGGCTTCAGAGCCTGGTCCTTGCTGGTACCGGAGTACACGTCCTTCATGTTGATCATCCATTCTGTTGGGGTTTCCTTGACCGGCACCTCTTGGGCGGTACCGAACGGGGTAGTCATGTTCCACAGCTTCGAGCGGTCGAGGTTGAGCTTGACCACCGCTCCTGCGTTCTTGAACAGCCGCTTGCGGATCACCGCACGAGAGCCACTACCGGGTACTGAGTCAGCAGCCTTGGACCAGTCACCGTCTTGCCACGCAGCCCTCATGTTGGGCCAGACCCACTTGCCGTTGCTCTTCAGGTCCAGGAACCCTGGGCCATTCTGCCAGGCCATGTCCAGAGCCACGAGCTGAGCGTCGGCAGGTGCGTTGTTGAGGATCGGCCACCTGTTGGAGAGGTTCGACCAGAACTTCTTGGTCGTCTCAGTGAGCAGGCGGTCCACTTCGCTCTGGTGGAGACGAAGCTTGGTCACGTCGTCATAGGCCCACCCAGAACGCTTCGAGAGGTCCTTGCGACTCTTGACGTAGTTCCACTCGTCCTTGATCTCCTCCTTGGTGGCTCGACGTGAACCCTTGTACCAGGGCAGAGCCTGGGCGGCAGACACGCTGTCGATCAGGTTGCCGGTACCCGTGGTGACCTTGTTCTTGGTGTCGAGGTACATCCAGGTGAGCTGTCCCTCGAACTTCTTGACGTGCGGGGGCCACGCCTTGATCACTGATGGCTGGAGAGGCATCAGGGCTTCCATCCGTTCTTCGGGTTGTACTTGCTGTCAGACCAGCGAACCGGCTTCTTGCGCTCCGGTCCCCACCAGCGTGCGTTGCGTGCACCACCCAGACCGCCTCCACCATCGAGGACGCCCCAGTAGTTGGCATAGAGCTGATCCTCGGTAGAGGAGTGCTGGGTGGAGCGCATGTCATACATCACCCAGTGGATATGCGGGACCATGTTGTCCGGACCGCCCATGCCTCGGATCATCCCAATGGCACCGCACTCGAAGCCGTAGGAGACGATCCTCTTGGCTTCGGCCAAAGAGATGCCCACCGATGTCGTACGGGTATCGGCCACGCCCAGCCCGTTGTGGGTCGAGGCAGAGGCAGACACAGCGCCTCCGTTGAGCCCACCCTGGCTGAAGGACGCCTTCTGGCCAGCGAGGTTGTGCGCCTGCACGATGGCGTCGTGAGTGGCCTTGTTCATCCTGCTAGCCCCGACGTAGCCGTAGCCGCCGTAGGTCGAGTGCCGTGCCGTCTCCTTGAACGCAAACAGCCTGTCCAGCGCAGCAGCGGCTGCTTTCGCCTCCGCTTCGGCCTTCTTCTTGGCTTCCAGTTCCTTCTTCCTGGCCAGCGCTTCAGCCGCCAGCCTCTCTGCTTCACTCCATAGTGGCTTGGTCATCAGTCCTCTTTCAGATAAGAGTGTGCTTGGTCAAGTGTGTCATCTGACGGTGACTTCACCCAAGACCATCGGTGGAGGAAGGTCTGGGTCATCTGGGGCCGGGGTCATCGGAAGGAACGATCCAGACGAAGCCTTGGGTGGCTTCGCCGCTGGCTGCTCGTCTGGCTCCTTGGGCTCCTCCACGCCTCCGGAGAGCTTCACGCCCATGTCCACCAGGCACTCCACCGAACACACGTCCAGAGGGAGCCGCTCATTGTCCTGCTCGCCTAGAAGATTTCCTGGCAGCTTCACCTCGATGAAGGTCGGCTCATTGTCGATCTCTTGCGGCGTCTCACACACGTCGCACTGAATCCATCGGCTCATGCGGTCTCCTCAACCAATCTGTGGGTCCTGCCGTTGATGTTGATCGTGATGGTCACTCCTGACTCTTCGACTGGTTCCTCTTCAAGGTAGTCGTCGTCAGCGCTTTCAGGCTCCTCATGTTCCTCTGGATCAGGTAACAGCTTGATCACTTTCTTGACCTTGCCATTACCCAGGGGCAGAGAACCGATGGAGTCCTCGAACGCGCCCGCTGCATGGAGCTTGGCCACCGCCCCCACCAGTTCGGCCTCTGAGGTCTCTCCCGGCTTGAACGGCTTGATGCCAGTCACCTTGGTGCCGATCATCTTGGTGGCGAAGTCATCCCAGTCGCTGTAGGGCTGGCTGGCAACGATGTCGGGTGCCATCCCCAGTCCGACGCCAGGCACTGAGAGTAGGCCCTTTCGAATCGACTTTCCAGATTTGTCGACGGTGTAGACCAGACCTGACGAGTTGATGTCCGGTCGCTTGATCCGGTAGCCACGCTTGCGGGTGGCAGTGATGTACTGCGCTTCCTTATCGGTGCCCGACGCCACCGCCAGAAGAGCTGCATGGAACTGAACCCCGTAGTGGATTGCCAGATAAGCGCACCGGTACGCAGTGATCCCGTAAACCGTAGCGTGGGCGATGTTGAACGAGTACTCAGCAAACGCGACAAAAGCCTCTTGCATCCAGGCGAAGTCCTCATCGCTCATCCCCCTCTCTTTGCACAGGCCCTCGATGATGGGCATGTAGTGGTCGATGTCCTTCTTCGCCTTCTCGACGTTCTTGTTGGACGCCTTCACGGCCTTGAGGAACGCCGTCAGATCGTCCGGAGACAGCCCCAGGTCACGCAGGATGGCGATGATCTGGTCCTGGTACAGCAGGATGCCTCTGGTGCTCTTGGTGCCCTTGTCGATGATCTCGTGACGCTCCGGTATCCGTTGCCGACCGAACTTCCGGTCGATGTAGGACTGGGTGGCACCGGAGTTCATCACACCAGGGCGGAACAGGGCCATCACGTCGATGACCTCGCTGATCTTGTTGGGCTTCATGTCACGACAGCCGCGCTGGGTCGTGTAGCCCTCCATCTGGAAGAAGCCGTCCGTGTCCCCCTTGGCGATCATCTGGTACGCCTTGGAGGAGTTGAACGGGATCTTGTCCAGGTCATCGGTGGAGATGCCGATGTTCTCACAGGCGATTCTCAGCACGCTCATGGTCTTCGACCCCAGCAGGTCGAGCTTGATCAGGCCGATGGACTCGATCACCGGACCGTCGTACTGGGTCACCATCGTCTTGGAGGAGGCCACCCACATCATGGGCACCATCTCTTCCAGCTCGGTCCTGGAGTTCACCAGCACCATGCCGCACGGGTGGACCCCGGCGTTGGCCAGGGCCTCGTGGTCGGACAGCGTGTAGAGCATCTTCTTGTCCTCAGCAGGGACAGTCTCCCAGGTGAGAGCAGGCAGCTCCACGCCCTTGGCCTTGGCGTAGGCGCGCATCTTGCCGAAGTACTTGACCTTCAGCGAGCCCTTGCCCTGCTCGTCTGCGTTGAGCCCCAGGACCGACCACGTGCACATCTGGCCGACTGCGTAGCGCTCTGCAAGCATCTCCATGACCTTCTGGCGGTAGATGTTCTCCACGTCCAGGTCGATGTCCGGTGGCTTGGTGCGGTCCTTGGACAGGAAGCGGTCGAAGCGAGCACCCCACTTGATCGGATCGATGTTGGAGATGCCCAGCATCCAGCAGATCAGCGAGCCCGCAGCCGAACCACGAGTCTGGAAGAAGATATTGTTGGCCCTCATCCAGTCGGTGACCTGAGCTACGAGGAGAAGGTAGTTGCCCATCCGAGAGGCTTCGACAACTTCGATCTCTTCGGCCAGACGGTCGAGGTATTTATCCTGAAGAAGCCCCCGTCTGAGTAGAGCCGCAGTACAACGCTTTCGGAGATCTCCAATCGGGTCGTCACTGATAGATGGGACTCGATAGTTGTACTCATCCGCCTCAGGGATGCGGAGGTCATGCCGAGAAAGGAGAAGTTCCAGACCGGCAAGCCCTCGGTTGTAGATAGCCTCCGAGTGATGACGTTCCATCCACGCGTCATCCACCAGATGGAAGCCATCTCCCGGGAAGACAGCTTCATCAGCGTCTGTTCCGAAAGACACAAGGCGCTTGAGTGTTTCATGGACTGGCTTGTCGTCAGCGTGGACGTAGTGGCTGTCCTGCGTAACAATGACCGGTAGATCAAGCTCTTCGGCAATCCGAGCAAGGTTCTCAGCGATCTCATCTTCATCCATTTCGTCGTGTTCGATGCAGTGGTCTTGGATCTCGACGTAGGTGTCGAACCAGGAGGCGTAGGAGGCCACGACCTGCTTGGCTGCCTCGTACCCGTCGTTGATCAGACGAGTGATCACCAGGCCGAAGAAGCACCCGGTGGTGAGAGCGATGCCCTCAGACCAGCCGAGGTCGTGGTAGCGCGCCAGGTCGGACATGTCAACCAGCGGCTTGTTGTGGAAGTTCTTGTGACTGTCGGTGCTGATCTTGACCAGGTTGCGGTAGCCCTGCGAGGTATAAGCCAGCAGGCACATGTGGTAGCGCTTGGCCTTCTTGTCCGAGCGGTCCAACACGAGGTACATCTCCGAGCCAGGGAAGGGCTTGATGCCCACCTTCTGGCACTCCATGTACAGCTCGATGGACCCAGCCATGTTGCCGTGATCGGTCAGTCCCAGGCCCTGGTAGCCGAGTTCAGCGGCTCGGGTCACGATGTCCTTGACGCTCGGAAGGGCGTCCTGCGCGGAGTAGCGGCTGTGGGTGTGAACTGAGAAGTACTTGGGGGTTTTTGGGCTGTTGTCTGCGATTCGAATCCGTGCCATAATTTTGGTCATCCCCAGTTAGATGTGGGAGAGGGACCCGGCTGCGACACGGGTCCCTCTCTTGTTTTTCAGGACAGAAGCTTGATGAGCTGGTTCGCCAGATCCTTCTGGTCCTCGTACTCGGGAACTTCCAGGCCAGCCATCTTGAACAGCTTCTTCAACTGCGGGATGGTCGACTTGCGCACGCTCTCGGTGGTGAGGGTGACCTCTTCCTCCGTGACCGGCTCAGGCTCAGGCTCTGGTTCCGGCTCGGGCTCAGGAGCGACCAGGGAGAGCTTGGCCTTGGGTGCAGCGGCCTCGCGCTCCTCCTTGCTCTGAAGCTCGAACGGCGGTGCCTCCTCGGGGGTCTCTGCCACAGCCTCCTCGGCTGCCTGCTCGTTCTCCCGGTCTTCCTTACGCTTGGCTGCGGCCTTGCGGTCGGCCTCACGCTCAGCGAGAGCCTCGGGGTCCCATGCCTGCCGGTACGCCTCGTTCAGGGCCTTCTGGTGGTCCTGGAGCTGATCGGCGTACTTGGCGGTGTTGAACTCCTCACGGTCCATCTTGTCGGTGGAATAGCTGACCCGACCGTCCTTCTTGGTACGGATGACCACGAAGGGCCGCTTGGTCAGGCTGTTGCCGTCCAGACGCGAGTAGCGCTTGAAGTCGTCCAGCGTGCCACCAGGCATCTTCCAGAGGTTGACGTAGCCCTCTCCGTCGCTCTCGGGGTCGATGTGGATGGCGTTGACCAGAAGCTTCTTGCTGGCCTTGGCCTCCTTCTCGTCCTCGGAGTTGCAGCCGGGGCAGGAGCGCTTCTGGCCGGTGCAGGGGTATGAGGCCCGCTTGGCGTTGGAGTAGTGCTCCCAGTAGGAGGTCCACTGGTTGAAGTCCTGGAGGAACCGGAAGGTGAACTCGCCCTCCTTGTTGATGTAGCGGATGTAGTCCCCGCCGCCGCCCGACGAGCCAGTGTCCTGGTCTGCCGAGACGCCGAAGGTCATCGTTTCGATTGCTGCCTCTGTCATTTCGAGTGCTTCTTCCTGCTGGTAGTGGTGGTTGCCTTGCGGTACGCCTTCAGCTCTTCAATGTCGTCGGGAGTGAAGAGATAGATCTTCATCTGCCCGCTAATGACTTCCTGGCTGGGGGCGTTGACTGGTGGGTTGTCCATACGGGTCCACTTGCGGAGAGTGCTCACCGGGATGCCGGTGATCTGTGATGCTTCGCTCATCATGTAGTAGGTGCCGTCCAGCTTGGCGACGATCATCGCTGCGGGGGACGGAGGTGCAGGACGGGGGTGGTCAGAGGACCGCTTACGAGGTTGGTTCATCTGTCTCCTCGGGAGTGACGATCTCGCTGACTCGGATGTAGGGGTGGGAGTCGACCTTGATGAACTGCTTCACGATCTGCGGGTCCAACTCGTTCTGACTGATCGCGTCTTCGAGCAGTGATCGGTCCACCTTGGTGATGCTGACCTTCTTGAACGCTGCGGCTCCGATTGCTTTCCTGAGTCCCTCCTCGTTGATGGTGATGCGGTTGTTGGCCACGTAGACAGCTCTGAGACTCTTCGAAGGGTCCCACGAGGCGCTGACAGTTTTGCTCTTGAACTGGGTGGCGAGCAGGTGGTCCTGGAGCGCCTTCGAAGCCGCCTCCTTGGCCTTCTTCGCCTCCTCCAGAGCGAGGTCCGCGTAGCGCAGATTGTGGATGAGTTCCTCTACCGTGGGCGGCGAGTCAACTAGCTTGATTGGCATGTCCTCAATCTAATCCAAGCTGCCCTACCGAGCAAGCGCCGTGACCCGATTGTTATCGAGGATCTGATCGAACATGGCCTTGCGGCTCTCCAGGGGGATGGCTGCGATGTCCTTGTAGCCCTGCCACCACAGACGCTTGACCTTGGTGAACCACGACAGCTTCTGTCGAACCTTCTCGGCCCCCTCGTTGCCAGCGGTGTCCATGTCGAAAGCGACATAAACCGTGCGTGGTGCGTACTTGCGCAGGAGCTTCACCTGGTCGCTGGAGAGCCCAGCCTTGTAGCACCCAAGGGTTGCGTGGTGTCCGGTCTCGTAGGCTGCCACCACGTCGCTCATGCCCTCCACGAGCACGATGTCGTCGGTCTCCACCCGGTGGTAGTCGATCAGGTACTGAGCGACCTGCACGTCGGAGGGGTAGCGGTACTTCGCCCTGTCAGTGCCGGTCAGGTCCCTGGTGACTACACCCATCACCTCGCCCTGGTTGTCCCTCATCGGGTACGTGGCCGTGGTGGGCGTCTGACCGAGGCGGAAGAACTTCGCCGCCTCTGGGGTGTAGCGCGACAGCCAGTAGTCACCAGGACCGTTGCTGTCGAACATGTTCAGCCAGGTCTCGGAGTAGCGGTCGCTGTTGGGGTTCAGTTTCTTGTGGATGCGGCTGACGAACTGCTGAACACCCTCTGCGGTGACCACGATCTTGTCGAGGTCCACCTTGCCCTTGTGACCACAGGTGTAGCAGATGAACAGCCCCGACACGGAGTTCACCGAGGCGCTGGCTGTGTGGTCATCATGGGCCTGGCAGACGTAGGACCGCTCCAAGCCCGTACCGATGGTCAGTGCTTCTTCCAGGGAGCCGTAGCCCCCTGTTGCCCACACGCCTTCCATCAGCAGACCTGATCGTTGGGACCGGCGATGGCCTCGTGATCGGTCTCAGCGCCGAAGACGAACTGCTTGGGTCCCTCATCATCCTCGCCACCCTCGTAGCACTCCTCGTGCACGAGATCGCCCTCGTCGTTGTAGCCGATCATGTCGCCCTCTTCGATCCAGACACCGCACTCAGCGCAGTCACCGGACTTGTAGCGGGCCTCGAAAGCGTTGAAGCTCATTCGTCTTCCTCGGTGTCATCGTTGTCTGCGATCTCGTCGGCGCGAGAGCGGGTGATCTCGTCGAAGTCACCCAGGTTCGCGTCGTAGTTGCTGAAGAAGACATCGCCCGAGCGACCGTGGCGGTTCTTCTCGATGGAGGTCACCGAGGCACCCCGCCCGTAGCGCTTCATGGTGAGCACCACGTCACCGTCCTGCCCGAGAGCGTCGGACTGGGAAATGTGCTTCAGCTTGGGTGGACGCCAGCCGAACTGGTCTCCATCACGGTTGATCTGAGCCGCTGCCAGGACACGGGACTTGTTGGCCAGGACGATCTCCTTCAGCTCGTTGGAGATGACCGCAGCGTGCCGCCAGTCCTCCACCGAGCGGGCTCCACCGTCGAGGCGCATCAGGCCCACGTAGTCGATGATGATGAGGTCGTACTCAGAGGCTCTCGGAATGATCGTCGACGGGGACACCGAGCCCATGGCCATGTCGTGGACGTTGATCTCTCCTGGTACCGACTCCTTGATCTCGGCCACCAGCTTGCGGTACTTCTTGGCGTCCCAGGTCCGGTGCAGCATGGCCTCGGAGTCGATCTCGTTGCCCCAGCCGAGCCTGTGGCCCATGATGGCGTGGGAACGGACCTGTACCTGGCGCTTGGTCATCTCCAGGCTGTAGAACAGCACCCGCTGGCCCGCGCAGGCCGCTGAGACGGCGATGTTGGTCAGGAAGCTGGATTTACCCTGCTGGGGGCGTGCGGCGAAGTACCACAACTCCCCCGGCCCGATGCCGTGCGTGGCGCTCTGGAGAGAGTCCCAGGGCATGGGGACCCTGATCTCACTGGTGTCCTCGTAGTCCTCGAAGTAGGCAGGATCCTCCAGGAGGTTCACCGGCTTCTCTGAGACCGCCTTGTAGTGCAGGGGCTCGATCACCGAGTACGCCTTCTTCACGTCTCCCGAGCGCATCGCCTCACTGGCGAGCATGACTCCCTTGAGGATCTCCCGACCCGCTGCTGCCTCTGCCACCTCTTGGGCTGGCCAGCGCAGGTCGATCTCGTTCTCGTCGTGGGGAAAGCCGGGGAAGGCGATCTTCAACTTCTCGGGGGTGGGGCAGACGTTGTACTTCTTGTAGTAGTTCAGGACCCACTCGTACTCGTCGCGGTAGCCAGCGAAGTACTCGGGTCGGACACCGTAGCCGCGTGCGCCGTTCGGGTCCTCGTTGTTCAGCAGGGCTGAGATCAGCAGCGATTCTGCCGTCGTTCGTGCCATTGAGACCTCCCCAGGTCAGTAGATGTAGAGGGAACGTTAGACGAAAAGATTGGAATCGGCAAGAGGCGCACCCTGCACGTTCTCGGGCCAGCGCCAGCGTGTGTTCACCCTGCGCTCCTCCTTGCCGTAGTGGTTCATCCGGTCGATGTTCACGACCTTCACCCCACCATTGTGCTCACAGGGCATCGGACGCGACCAGTTGCAGATGGTGCACTGCCTGTGTTCAGTCTTCCACCGCCTGCTCAGCTCAGGAGGAGCGCAGACCTTGCAGAACTGCACTGACTTCAGGTCAGCCACGTCCACCTCGACGAGCGGACGCTTCCTGGTGGTGGAAGACAACCACGCTGAACACTCCCGGTCGAAGTGGACCTTGGAGGCGTAGTGGGAGCGAAAAACCTTCATCGAGAACCCTCTTTTGTGTTGCATTCGGTCACAAAAACTGGCATAATTGAGACATCGGGTTCGCCATGCCGGAAAGCTTCCCCAGGTGTGGCTACCGACAAGCCGCGTGGCCATTTTCCAGCCGGTGGGTGGCCACGCGGTCCCAACTCTATCTCTTCCCTTTTATGACCATCTGTGTCATAATTGATACATCAGCCCGACAGGTGTAAGCGTTACCTACCCATTGGGGTAGCGGGGTTCAAGTCCCACCACCTTGCTGATGCGTACGACCCAGGCTCTGACCACTCGGTCAGGGCCTTTTCTGCGTTCTAGGAGGATTTCATGTCCAAGCTCACCAGCACGTTCGGCAAGACCATCAAGGCAACCGCAAAGGTCGGCAACCGCGCCGCCGCTGAGAGGACGGAGGGCTGGGCTGGTTTCATCAACGCCCTGACCATGGACCGCAGGGACTTCCAGATGCTGCGCACCATCCAGATCATCACCGGTCTGGTCCTGGAGGTCATCGAGACGAAGGAGAACATGAAGTGAAGAACTTCATCAGCAAGATCATCGCGCTGTTCACCAAGCGCGACGACGACACGGTGGACTACTCCACCTTGCCGCCCGAGATGACCACCACCTGGGTGGACTGATGAGCCTCAACATCGCGCTCGCCAAGAGCCCCAACGAGACGTTCACCTACGAGGTGAAGCGGACGGTGCCCATGCACCTGGTTCGCACCATGATGTCCGACTACCAGAGCGGGATGTCCTGCGCTGAGATCGGTGTCAAGCACGGGCTGTCCACCAAGGCGGTCTACGACCAACTGCGCAACCGAGTCGTGATGCGCAAACCCAGCAAGAAGGAGAAGTGACCATGGATTTCGTCTTTCTCGACCTGCCTGATGGCCGACCGGTCATGAAGCCCTACCTCCAAGAGGAGTGGCCTCCACCAGAGAAGATTGTGGTGATCGAGTCGCCGCACTTCGATGAACCGAAGGTGGGAGTCTTCACCAAGGAAGCTGGTGAAGAACTCATCGCCCGGTACAACCGCGAGGGTGAGTTCACCATCACGGAGTACGAGCGCAAGGAGCACGCTGAGGGGATCAGCGACGCGTTCCGCGCTGCTCTCTACGAGATGGCCGACGCCTGATGGCAGGGTACCGCCAGACCGAGACCGGCTCCACGGTCACCGACCATTCCTTCGAGATCAACGCGATGCGCGTAGCCCTCGTGATGATGAAGGACAACGAAGTGCTTCGAGCAGCCCTTGAGACTTCTGGGTACAACCCAGACGAGTTCCTCATCATGAACCCGAAGTACCGGGCTCTTCTGGAGGCCGCTTCCGAAGCGGCCATCGCTCTCCTGGAGGTGCACGACGCCACCGGGCTTTCCCTCGACGACTGGACCCCAGTCGCCAACCTGGTCAACCTGATGCTCGGTGACCTGGGTCCATTCCTCCCGAACGGAGTCTGACATGTCCGCACTCGAACAATCCCTCATCGCCGCCCTGATCTGCGTCACGCTGATCGGCGGCGCTTGCATTGTCGGCATCATCAAGACGCTGCGCAACCACCGAGACATGATCACCGAGTTGCTCATCAGCGACACCGATGACGCTGAGCAAGTCGATGCCATCCTCGACGTGATCGACGCAGTGGTTCCGCTGCTCAACCGGCTGGTCCGAGACACGCTGAGGCTCCAGGGACTCGACGTGTCCGCGCTCGAACTGGACCAGGACCAGTTGACCGACGAGCAGATCAAGGATCTGCTCACCAAGGCCGCTGAGAACCCCGGCAAGATGGTCACGGCCACATCGGATGACCCAACGCCGGTCGTTCATGACCTGGTGGAGCCCGAGCCCGAGGAGGACCGCGAACCCGAGGGTCCCTTCGACGACGTGGCTGACCTCGACGAGGTAGAAGCCCGCAAGACCGGCGCGCTGTGAGGAGTTGGATGGCAACGTTCTTCCAGGCGTTCGCCGCAGCCATATGGATCGGGTACGGCCTGACCTACGTCCTCAACAAGAACTCCTGGACGGCGATCCTCCTGTGGCTCATCTGGCCAGCGGTTGCTGTGATCGGCTGGTTCCTCTGGCCGACCGTCAAGGTGCTCTGGAAGCACCTGAAGAAGCAGTGGTACTACGACTGGCAGTTCGACCCGCCCTGGTTCAGAGCAGGGCGTCACATCAAGCACTTCGCGGTCTGTGGCTTCATGGGCCACGACTACTTCCGCAAGATGGATGGCACCCGCCTCTGTCGTCGTCGACCCTGAGGAGAACCCGATGGAGATCGTGTACGTGGCCCTTGGCCTCATGTACGCCGCCCACAAGTTGGCCCTGGCGCTGAAGAAGGAGAAGAAGATCGTCGATGCCATCTTCGAGGAGGAACTCTGACCTTCCCGACCGAGTGGATCGAGCCATTGCGGGGGCAGTGATACGCGGGGAAAAGAAAACTCCCAAGCGTCGCTGCCCCCTCTGTGGTGAGCACCACCACGAGAAGCCGTGGTTCAAATTCGTCCGGACCACGCTCGCACCAACGAACGAAGAGATCTGCCCAAACTGCGTAGATCAACTCATCAACGAAGAACTGAAGAAAGAGAACTGACATGGGATTCGACAAGGACCGTAGCCGCGAACAGAGGATGGAGTCGCTCGACAGCTCTTTCCAGGACATCCAAAACCTGGTCTCCCAGCACCTCCAGGTCACCGTCGAGCAGTTCGAAGCCCTCGGTGACGAGGGCAGAGCGCAACTCAGACGGAACTACGACGCCTTCGTGGCGTCGACCAAGGAGAAGGAGATCGAACTCCTCAAGATGAAGTACCACTTCATCGAGATGTGCAAGCAGGGCGGCGCTGCCGAGTTCACCGCCCGCACGACCGGGATGCCGATCATCAAGAAGATGATGAAGGTGCTCAACCTGATGTACCAGGTCATCACCCACGACGAGGACCTCCTCGGCGTCGACGTGGTGGACCGCTTCAAGTACACCCCCTGGAACGAGGACGACGAGGATGATCGGGCTCGTGCCCAGTCGGGGATCGATGAGTTCGGAGTGAGGCTTCTCAGAGAGGGCCTCGAAAAGGGCCAGGACGTGACCATCTCGGCGGTCTTCGCCATGCTCGCCACCATCGGTCACATCGCGGGCAACGCTCGCGACGGCGCTCAGTGGAGCGAGCTGATCGACGAGCTGCGCGGGGTGAAGCGGGCGCTGGAGGACGCCAGGGACTCGATGATGTCCTGGGTCGCGCCGCTGCGGTTCCGTGGTGACACCGACGTGGCCGATGGCTTCGAGCGTCAGGGTCCGGTCTACAACCTGGCCATCGACCAGATCCAGCAGTGGATCGACTACTCCGAGGCTGCCAAGCAGCGGTTCGAGTTCTGACATGCCGAACCCATACGGGCAGCCGCCCCTCGATCTCCCCATCCGGCCCTACGAAAGGCCACTCACCGTGGACAGCCCATTTCGCACCGACCGCGACCGTCAAGCGGCCATCGAGGACATCAAGACGCTCGGTGGCTACGACAGGGTAGAACGGGGGCGAACAGGAACATCCGTCTACCCGATACGGTACGAGTTCTGGTCTACCAAGGTGAACAAGCCTCCTCTGGTGCTCTACGGAGACAAAGAGCTGGCTCATCGAGTCCAGGGGCTTCGCCTTGAGGTCCCAACGCTGCCGTCTGAAGACGAGTGGGAGGGAATCTCCTTCTCCCAGGTGCAGCAAGGAGACGAGGTGAGGGTGGCGGTCACCGCCACAGGAGAGCCGGAACTCATTCTCCTGGCGGCGAACGGCAAGGTCCAGGAGGTGGGTAACCACGCATCGCAGTCTCCTGTCTTCTGGGTGGTTCACCCCACAGCTGGAGATACGGTCGTCAGGATCAACCTCAAGAGCGGATTCGAGTACAGCATCAAGCGGAAGGTGAAGCGTCCGATCACCCTCCAGGTGACCGGCCAGGAGGCGATGGTCATCGTTGGTCTCCTGGACAGCAACGCACAGCGGGCGCGGATCGAACGCGCTTCGATCACGGAGGAGAGGTACCGCAAGATCGAGAAGGAGCTGAGACGCCAACTCGAAGCACAGCAAGAAAAGAGGTAAATAGGGCGTAGGCTGAATCCATTCTCGGGGGAGAAAGGAGAACCCGATGTTTGCAGATTTCAGCAACTTCGTCGTGCAGATCCTTGCACTGCTCAGCAACTTCTGAGCGAAACAGGCCCGCCCCTACCTGGGGGCGGGCTTTTCAGTTCCCAAGAGAAAAGAGATCGTCATGAAGACAACGCTCAAGCAGATCGCTCTCGCGTTCAGCATCCTGCTGGCATCCGCTGGCATCTTGCTGGCAGGCACCACCAAGGCCGAAGCGGTCAACAGTTGGGTCTACGTCAGAGGGTCGATGGCCATCACCATCGACGACAGCAGCCAGGAGAAGGAGCGGGTGCAGCCGGGATGGACCCGCATCTTGAACGCCTCCGGTCGCCGGGTGTGGATCGACCCGCACTCCTGCGTGAAGCTGCGCAAGGACCTGGCCCTCAACCCGCCGACCGAGTGCAACAACACCGGCTCGGGGTACTGGAAGGGCATCGGCTACGCCCTGCGCTGGGACCTGTCCCGCTGGCGCTACTGAGTGAAGCGGCCCGCCTCCCTAGTGGGGGCGGGCTGTCCGTAGGTCACAAGTGCGTAACGATCTGGAGGAACCATTTGATTTTCTGAAAAATCGACCAACTCTTATAAGTACATAGTGCTACCGGGGGCAACGTGTTCGTACGATCTTCGATCTGAACCACTTCCCCCAAGTATCGGAAGAAGTCGCTTCGCTCCTCTTCTTCCTACCTTAGTAGTACCTATGTATCCATCGAATTTTTGAAATCAGTTTCTGACCCCCAGGCAACACGGTCTGGGGGTCTTCCTACGTTCTAAGGAATCCCAGAGATGTCTACTCCCTACAACGGTCCTCAGCCCACAGGTGGCCCTGTTCCTCAGGGTCAGCAGTACGGGTACGGCTACCCTCCTCTCACCCCTTCTCCTCCGAAGAAGACCGGAGGGTTCAAGAGCTGGTGGTGGAAAGCCGCACTGGTCATCATCGGTCTGCTGATCCTCGTCTCCACCTGTGGTCCGCAGGACCCAACCCCTGGCCCTCCGGTGCCGAGCAACGGGGCTGTTGCTCCTACGGTTACAACTGGTCCTACAACCCCTGCTCCTGCACCGACCACAGAGGCTCCTGCCCCTGCTCCTACGACCAAGGAGCCCACCAAGGAGCCGACGAAGGCTCCTGAGACGCAGGAGCCCGCTGCGTTCGCTCCTGACAGCGCCAAGGACGTGACCAAGAAGCTGGACAAGGAGTTCGACCTGTCCTGCGACTGGGAGGACGCCACACAGGGTGGGGACGACATCTACGAGGCGAAGCAGTGTGCCACCGAGGGCCTCTTCGTCGCCTACTCCGAGAACCCGGTCTTCTTCGAACTCTTCCTCGAAGAGATCGGCGGTCAGGGTCTGGACGGAGTGGACTACGTGCTGGGCGACAACTGGTTCGTCGCTACCCTCAACGGCTACCCCACAGCAGACGAGATCAAGGAGCAGCTCGGAGGCAAGACCGGAACGGTGGGTGAGAGCATCTAGTTATTGACTCTGAGCGTCAAAAATGAGATAATTGAGTCACAAGCAGTTCCGTATGCCCAAATGGCCTCCAGCAATTCCGCTGGGGGCCTTCTTTCGTTTCAGGAAGGATTTACCCATGGCCGGTCAGGTAAAGATCGTCGAGATGCAGGGCTACCCACAGATCCCCGATGGTTGGGAGGTCGACATCTTGGCCAAGGCCCAGGACGGGTTCTACTCCCGCATCTACCAACTCGGGGTCGACGGCAAGCGCCTCACCCCGATGTTCGGGAGGACCTCAGCGACGAAGATCACCAACGTGATCGAGAAGTCCAAGGAGATCATCGACGCCGAGATCAAGCGCCTGTTCGAAGCGGTGGAAGCGGAGAAAACGCCCTACGTCGCCAAGCCGATCCGACCCATCGAGGACCGCAACCGCTTCAACACGGTGAAGGACCTCATCAACGTCAACGAGTCCCGCTACGTCGGGAGCAGCGACGCCGGGGTCCTGGTTCCCTGGGAGGTCGTCCGCAGGAACAACGGCGACTACAGCGCCACAACCCTTCCGGACGGCGGCAAGATCGTCTTCGGCTCCCGCGACTACTGCGAAAAGGTCGCAGCTCTGCTCAACGCCGACGCCCTGAGCTGACCCGCACCGACTGAGGATTTCCCACACGAACTTGGGACCTGAAGTCAACGCTGGAAAGTGACGCGGGCATAGGGAAAACCAGCGAAGGCGGACTGGGGTTATCACGGGCGGTCACTGCCCCCTCCTTTCACCCTGTAGCGGACGAAAGCCACGGCAGTCGCTGTGCCAACAGTGCGTGGCCCCCTGCTTCGGGTCCCTTCACACCACACTCACAGAGAGAAGCAACACATGTCCACACGCACCATCACTCCCGCTCGGGTCGCCAACCCCGAGCTGCTCAACGTCGAGAAGCTGAAGAGTCTGCGGGACTTCATCGACACCGAGATGAAGATCGACGACGCGGCGCTGAGGCGCTGGAACCAGGGGGTCTGGTCCTCCCGCGAACTGCCGCCCGACATCGAGATCGAGAAGATCGACAGGTCGATCAAAGATCTGGAGCGCTCGATCAAGCAAGGCAAGGACAACGGCTACGAGACCCGCTACGAGGAGCGCGCCTTGGCCGAGCATCAGGAGCGGCGTCGGGTTCTCGCCACCCGCGAGGGCGTCTGCAAGACCAGCTACTGCGCTGCTGGTTTCACCACGATCAACAGCGGCGCGGTCCGGATCACCTCGGACCTGGTGGACTACAAGGGCAAGGTCCAGACGATCTCCCAGGTCGCCCTGAAGGTCCTGGGGCTGCCGTCGTCCTTGGTCAAGTCTCCGACCCATGGGGAGGTCGACCTCTTCGGTGGGGCCAACGACGGCCCGATGATGATCACGCTCCTCGACGAGCTGATCGCCGCAGCGGAGCAGTCGCGGCCTGCACAGCCGGTCGAGGACGGCGAGAAGATCGACGGCCTGACCGACAAGGAGTTCAAGGCCAAGCTGAGAGACGGCGGCTTCTGCGATTCGGGCGTCTCGAATTGCGCCTGTGGTGCCACCGAGGCTGACGGTGTGCGGATGGACCGTCTCAACCTCAACAAGCGCGGTTTCCGCTACAACAGCTAGCAAGACCAGCCCCTGAGTCGCTTCCCCGGCTCAGGGGCTGTTTGCTGTACCCACACACCCACGAACGAACGAAAGGCACGACATGTCAGACAACGAATTCAACACCCCCGAGGGTTCGGAAGTACCCGACGAGGTAGCCAAGATGCTCAAGGAAGTCCTCGGCATCGACATCAACAACCCGCGTGCCGGTGGCCCTCAGGTCTACGTCTCCCGCCTGGGAGCCCCTGAAGGCGCACCGGCCAACCTGGAGGACTCGCTCGCCGGGTTGCTCAACCGGGCGGTGGAGAACCCCGAGGAGGTCCAGTCGCCCCTCAAGGACGAGTACCTGGCCTTCGTCACCCGGCTGAGGAAGCTCTTCGCCGTCGAGCGCAACGCGGTCGGCACGGGGCTGTGGCACCTCATCTGGCACCTCAAGGAGGAGGGGGCCGACAAGGAGACGGCCAAGAAGCTCGCGTACTGCTCGCTGGCGATGAGCGAGGTGTACCTGCGGACGCGGGGACAGATGTACGACGAGATCGTCACCTTCGCCAACTCCGAGGGTCACAGCAAGCCCGAGACCGGCGCTCTGGTGATCCGCGCCAGCCACGAGACCGGCGTCAACGACTTCGTGAAGTTCGTCGACGACGCGGGTGGCGAGGTTGACTCGATCACCAAGGAGATGATGAACCACTGGCTCTACTGGGTGGCCGACGTGACCGAGACCCTCCTCGACACCTACTTCAACGAGTGGTGGGAGACCCCCTTCGACCACGGCAACACCTCCGGCCGCTAGTTCCAACCGCAAGACCCGCAGTACCCACACTCACGAACCAACAGACGAAAGCAGGAATCATGTTCGCAGCAGCACTCACCCACGTCGTTACCGCCGCCGTTCGGGTCGCCCCCGCAGTCGTGACCATCGCCACCTCCCCGGTGACGCGCAGCCTCCTTAGGGTAGGCGGCACGCAGATCGCCATCGGGGTGGTCTTCTCCACCGTTCGCCTCCAGGCCAAGGACAACGCCTTCCAGGAGGCTGCGGAGCAGATGCACAGGGATCGGGACCCCAAGGGCTTCATGGAGTCCTCAGCCCCCATCAGGGGCCTGCGTCGGCGGCTCCTGAAGAACCTCTCCTACCCGCTGAGGGCTGCCGAGTACGAGGCCAAGCAGATCCGCAAGGTCCTCGTCGTGGTTCCGCTGGCGGCGTCCTACTGGCGCTACAACGTCCAGGCCAAGAAATTCGACGCCTTCACCGCTGAGCACCCCGACCACGACCGCATCCACACCGGGAACGCGGTCAACCCCGATGCCGGTGGCTCGATCCTCTACACCCCCGAGGAAGCCGCCGCGCATGTGCAGTCCTACGAGAACGACCCCGAGTGGGAGTTTTGCGGGGCGCACGAGAAGCGCATCGACAAGTACGAGACGGCGGCGGCTCGCTACCACCGCCTGCTGCACTGGTTCCGTGACTCCAACGTCCGGCTGGCCGGTGCCAAGTACTACGACGAGCAGGTGCTCGCGCTGAAGAAGATGGCCCGCGAGAACGCCGTCGACGCCTCCTCGGTGTCGGCGGTGTACGTGCGTCTGCTGGACGACAAGCTCAACAGCGGCGAGTACGACGTTGAGCGCTTCCCCGAGCGTTGCGGTGAGTGGCTCCGCAGCGCCGTGGTGAACGAGTTTTCCGCCGAAGAGGCGGGAGTCATCCTGAAGGAGTCCCTGCGTCCCTGGATCGCCCAGACCCACCAGGTCTCGGACGACAACTGGGCGCTGGTCCTGAAGGGCTGGACCACGGCCACTGAGATGGCCTCCAACAAGGAAGGTTAAGCGTATGCCAGCACTTGAGACCGAGGTCCTCTACGTGAGGGTCGCGGTCTCCACCACCAGTCCAGCGACGCTGGAACGACAGACCAGGTACGCCGTCGAGAACATTCAGCGGGCCTTCAACGGGCTCGATGCGACGGTGCAGATCGGCATCTACAACGACGAAGGAGAGCAGACGCACACGGCGACCGTGCGTCCCCGGCAAGACACACCCGAGGAGCCTTTCTTCCTCACCAGTGAGGACGGAGAGCTGCAATGAAACTGGAAGGGATGATCGTCCATTCGCTGATCCTGGACCGATTCGACCACAAGCCGAAAGACCTCGCCTCGCACATGGACGCGGCGGGGCTGGTGGTCCTTGGTGGCCCGCAGTTGGGGGAGTCAGACGCAAGCGTCTACGTCTCCACTGACGGCTACAAGGAGATGTACCGGTGCCGCCTCAAGGGCATCCGCTGGTACGACGACGCCGACGAGATGGGCGGCTGGAACGCCCTGATCGCTCAGGTGATCAGCACCATCCGTTCAGGAGCAGATGTGAAGGAGATCGATGCGGTCTCCTTCTCCTGTGAAAAGGTCTACGTCTCCGACGACCTGATCCACTCCTTCGAGTACAACGCCCTCTTCGGGTTCACCCCCGAGAAGTTCCAGGTGGGCATCATGACCCCCGGTTCCTACCAGTGGAACTGGGACCAGCCTGCTCCCGATGAGCAGACTGCCATGGTTCAGACAGCAGTCTGGACCCAGTAAGACCATGCGAGACCAGCACGACCGAACGACCAACCAACCACACACACACGAAGAGGAAACCACCATCATGGCTCAGAACACCAACATCGACGCCGCTGCTACCGCCGAGGCCCTGCGCGAGCACGAGCGCCAGACCGCCCGCAAGGAGTCGGTCCTGGACCAGCTCGCGGCGTACGCGGACAAGACGATCAACAACGAGTCCCCGATCCTGCGCCACCAGGACCCGGCGAACAAGATCTCGCTGCCGGGCTCGATGACCCCCACCAAGGGGGCCAAGACGCTGATGGAGTACGAGGCCAACCAGCAGAAGAAGACCGTCTACATGAAGCAGTACAACGCTCGTGTGGAGGACGGCGCTGTGGCCCTGACCCGCATCTTCAACCGGGTCTACGGCTCCACCGGCATCGGCAACACCCGGTTCGACATGTTCGGTGGCGAGCACCCGCCCGTCAAGACGCCGGTCGTGGTCGGCCTGGACCAGTTCGGGCGCGAGATCACCGAGAACGTGCTGATGACGGAGTTCGACTTCGAGCCGCTCGACGCGACCATCGAGGTCGGCGTCTGGGCCAACGCGGAGATGACGGGGCTGTTCGTCCTCAACATCACCTCGCTGGTGAAGAACCAGGCAGCCATCGACGGGCTCTTCCTGATGGTGGAGGACGAGCTGCGCACCAACTCCATCTACAAGGGCAAGGTGCTGTCCTACGAGGCCGACAACCGGGGGTCCTTCACCCTCAAGCACGTCAGCCGTCAGCTCGACCCGACCATCGTCTACACCGATGAGGTCAAGGAGCGCCTCACCGACGATGTGTTCGGCCTGATCACCGACCACGACCTGCTGGTGGCCAACGGGATGGACACCACCTTCAAGGCCCTGGTCTGGGGTCCGCTCGGCACCGGCAAGTCGGCGGCGACCATCGCCACCTCGGTGCTGGCGCAGCAGTACGGCGTGACCACCATCGAGTTCAAGCCCACCGGGGCCGACTCGCTGAACGAGCTGATCCGCGTGGTCAACGTGGCCAAGATGTACAGCCGGTCCATCGTCATCATCGAGGACTTCGACAAGTTCTTCGACGAGAAGATGACGGCGGCTCGCCGGTCCACGCTGACCAACCTGTTCGACGGCGCGGACAAGCGGTCCGAGGTCTCCTTCGTGCTGACCACCAACTTCATCGAGCGGATCGACCCGGCGATGACGCGTGCTCAGCGGCTCACCAGCCAGATCGAGATCGGCTTCCTGGACCGTGCGGCCATCGAGCTGATGCTCCAGAAGGTGCTCGGTGACCAGCTCGACACCGACATCGACTACGACGCGGTGTGGGCCGAGGTCAAGGACTACGGTCCGGCCTTCATCCGGTCGACCTTCGAGAAGGCGCGTCAGGTCAGCCTGACCCGCAACCACCAGGCGGGCATCAAGCTCAGCACGTCCGACCTGGTGAGCGCGGCTCGGAGCAAGAAGGCGCAGAACGACCTGCACACGGCGATGTCGGCCACCAAGGTGGAGGACGAGCCCACGGTGGAGAGCGTGCTGGTCAAGGCTCTGCTCCAGGGTCCGGAGTTCCGCAAGGCGGTCGTCGCCACGCTGTCGGAGGACGTGAACATCGACGTGTCGTCCTACTTCGGTGGCGGCACGACCTGGCCGCTCCAGGTCCGTCCCGGTCGCTGAGGCATTTCCTCCCCCGAGGAGATGTAGCAAGTAGCCCATCGGGGGTCACCTTCGGGTGGCCCCCTTTGGGCCTTTCTGCCGTTCTACACAAGATCTGAGGAACCCAATGAAGCACCTGATCACGCGGGCCGCTGTGGCTGCCCGCCCGTACGCTGTCTCCGCACTCCGTGTCCTGTTCGGGGAGGCCGGAAACGAGGTCGAGAGAGCCGTACAACACGCCCTGCGCAGCGTTGCAGCAGCGGTGCTGGCCAGAGTGAGCCCAGCATGACTCTGGTCTCTGTGGAGCGCGTACAGCGCATCGAGAACGTGCTGTACTGCTCCAACTGCGAGGAGTACTACGAAGGCGAGACCTACCAGGAGAAGAACTTCTACCCGGTCGACAACCTGGTCGAGACGCTCCAGGAGTACAGCGAGAACGACTCCTTCCCCGTCGACTTCGACTTCAACGCTCAGTTCAGGGCGTGCACCGGAGAAGACACCAGGGCGCAATGCCCCAACTGCGGTTGGATCGACGAGTCGTACGTCGGAGTCCAGGACGCCTGGAAGTGCCTCGTCGACGACATCTACTACGGCTACGAGGATGGCGCGTGGGAATGCTGCGACTACCGTGACGCCGAAGAAGACGGGAGGATGGTCGAGGTCTACAAGGAGGAGACCGAGGAGGAGACGCTGCTCCGCACCATCAACGAGGCAGAGGTCGCTGAGCAGCCAAAGATCGAGCCGGTCAAGTTGGAGTACGTAGCCGCCTGCGACATGTGCGACTCCGAATGGTGCTGCCAAGTACACAACAAGCACCAGCACGGCCACACCGTCAAGACCTGCTACAACTACGGCATGTACGACTGACATGGCTCAGAAGGGAGTCATCCAGCGAATCCGCGAGTGGTACGGTGTCCCAGCCAAACGAGGGATGCTGATCAAAATCGCCGGGAAGGAGGCAAAGATCACGGGGACCCGCGGCTTTTCGCTGTTGGTCCGGTTCACCGAAGACCCATCATTCATTCGTCTGGCGCATCCAGTCTGGAGCGTCGAGTATCCACAGGAGACACAGTGAAGATCAGCACCCGCAAGAGGATCGCCGGTTCGCTCGCAGCAGCAGCCGTTGCTCTACCGCTCGCAGTAGCGGGCGTCACGGTGAACGTCCCCGACGCCCATGCTGCGTCAGACACCCACCGGTTCTTCGTCCGTGCCGACTCGGACTACGCCAGCAACTTCTATACCGACGCCAACTGCTCCAAGGGGCGGGTCGTCGTGAAGCCTGGCGGCTACAGCCCACGGGGCTACCACTCCACCAAGCTCCAGGCCATCTTCCGAATGGAGCTGCCGTCGAGCGGCACTCACTGGGTACCCGACAACCCCTACGGCTGGTACGGAAAGAACCCGTACGGCCCGCTGGGCGGGTGCTACCACATCATCGCCTACTCAGGCACCTCAACCCAGCTCAACCGCGTTGCCGTCTAGGAGGACGACATGAAGAAGCTGCAATCCATCCTGCTGTCCTGCGTTTTGGCCGTCATCGTGGCGATGTCCGGAGTGATCCCGGCTCACGCGGGCGGGAACAACCAGGCGAGCAACACCTTCGACTCGCACTACGCGATCAACGTCTACACAGGCGCTTGCTCGGGTGGTAAGCCGACCGGAACTCGCTACATCCTCCAGCCCGGCCAAACCAAGTCGGGCATCAAGTCGTACCTGGTGAACGCCTACTCGGACGTTCGGCGCAACAGTGGCCTGCCGGTCATCCCGTTGCGAGACCCGAACGTCTGCGTAACGCTCAACGCTTATGACGCATGGACGTTCTCCAACATCACCTCCTACAGCAACGCCTGATCCGGGATGATCGCCGGGGATTATGTCACCGCAACGCATCTTCAGGACAGCACGTTCCGGACCGTCCCCATCGTCGGTCGGCTGATGTCCAGGGAGGAATACCTTGCTCATGAGGCCAAGTTCGCTGCGGATCAGGAGGCCCTCGATGACGCAGCAGCGACGTACGACAAGTTGGTCGCAAAGGGCTTTCGTTACGCCAAGTGGCACTCACCCTGGAGTCCCGATGGATCGCTCGGCTTCGAGCGAGACGTTGCGCTCCTCCCTGGAGGAGAAGCCCACTTCACCGCCTACGTCGGTCAACTGACCGCCTGACCCCGCAGGAGTTTATGTGAAGGTTCGATTTTCGAGAATCGGGCGTCACCGTTCGGTACCGGTTCTCGAACTCCCCGATGACTCGTCAGAGTCCTACATCGCAGAGCAGGTCTACCGATTCTGTAAGCCCAAGCTCTCGTCGCGAGAGTTCGCCGTCAGCGTGGAAGGAGACGCAGGCACCATAGAGTGGGGCCGGTTCGGTGACTTCACCATCGACCGCACTCCCGAGTCAACTACCTACTAGGAGCCGAATGAAGTACACCAAGAGCGCAGTGCTCTCCGTGCTCCAGAACAAGCTGGAGAACCTCAAGGCCGAAGAAGAGCAGGCGTTCCAGGAAGCCACAACGAAGTGGGATCGTGAGAGCAGCAAGATCGGCGGCAACCGCAAGGAGATGATCCGAGTTGTCACCGTCCTCCGAGAGGGCATCGCGGCTGACGACTGGACCCAAGTCGCTAGCACCTGGAGCGAGGCCAAGTACAGCATGGGCCAGCTCTCCTCCAAGCCCGCACCCGTCAAGGTCACCAGAGGCTCGGAGGAGCTTCAACGCCTCATCGACATGATCTCCACCGGATCAGAAGACGAGGTGTCCACCAGCGAGCTGGAGCGCATGGGCCTGCTGCGGCACCTGCGCTTCCAGTACCGATAGGAGGTCGACATGATCGGCTGGCTGGCGTGCAAGCGGTGGTGGAGAGGCCGCAGACGCTCGCGCAAGCTCATCACAGCAGGAAGGGTCGTCACCCGCTTTACCATCGGGTTCTGACCATCGTGGCCCCCTCCTTCGGGAGGGGGCCTTTTGCGTACCTACACACAGAATGAGAGACGAACATGCCGACTAAGGCAGATCTTGAGCTGGAACTGACCAACACCAAGCGGCTGCTGGCCGACAAGGTAGAGGCGGTCCAGATGCTGCGCATGGAACTCCAGGATGCGCAGCGTCCCGACGACGAGAAGCTCAAGGATTACAAGAAGCTCGTGCGCGACCGCGTGATCGAGGAAGCCATCGACCGTGACTGGTGCGATGAAGTCAACGACTTCCTGGAGTCCATCGATCTGGAGCCGCGTACGCACGCCTACACGGTGACCGTCCCGATCCACATCGACGCCCCTGACTCCGATGCCGCTCTGAGCAAGGTGAGAGCGTTGCTGGATAACGTCGTCGTCGTCGAGGGTTACGGGAACGTCCCGACCGACCCGACCGCTCCCTACAT
>Ga0066648_10000354_pt1 | contig 32331 bp, 15 predicted proteins | sample CryGeyCG12114_NA_FD_59537 | JGI IMG/M metagenome (GOLD analysis project Ga0066648, IMG submission 59537) | Groundwater microbial communities from aquifer - Crystal Geyser CG19_WC_8/21/14_NA | ecosystem: Environmental > Aquatic > Deep subsurface > Groundwater | place: USA: Utah: Grand County... | reverse complement strand
TGTGCATGCCAGACGACACGTACTTGGCGGTGACTACCACTGGCCTCGGAAATATGGCAAATCACTGGCCGTCGACCCTCAGTGAGTATGGAACCCCTCTCACAGACTCTTGCTGACGTGCTAGATCCCGTGCATTGGCTGTCGCCTCCGCCAAAACCCATTTTGGAATAATGGCGCTGAAGGATGTAGATCAGATCAAAGAGGAAGTTGACAACTGGGACCCTCGCAATCCTCTTACCATACTGCCTATCAAGGAGGCACGTGTCCATTGCCTTGACAGGAAAATGTGCTGACTGTTACAGCAAAGGTTCTTCAAGGTTGACGGCGTTATCCTGCGGATGGACTTTCTCAGCAGCTCCGCCGATGATCCCGACCGTGTATTCCTCCTCTTGATCATTGCAAATCAAGGGGTCTCTCGACTGTTGCTATATCGGTGGGATACATGGAGACCATTGACCACTATCAAGCCTCTACGGTGCAGCGGACAGCCGTTGCCACCAGAAGATGCCTTCCCTCACCTGCTCATACCATCTAGTAAAGAAACATCGTTCGCTATCGTTGCGGGCCAAAGGATCGTCTTTTACGATAACGTAAATTCCAAAAGTGTGAAGAGACACCCAGTCAAGATACCCAAAGATAACCAGCGCAACGACAAATTATGGGTTCAGTACGCGAAGCCCTTCCGCCACGAAGAGCACAAAAAGCGGAAGGAAGACATTTTCTTGATTCGCGAAGATGGAACCCTGAAGACCGTTGTCGTTGCGCATAGTCCGTCTGCTCAGACGTCTATCGCTTTCGATCCCGGTCACCTCGGTATGAATGTCGACACCGCTGTCTGTGCGCTTTCTGCTCCACCAATGGTGGGTGGTGACATCTTAATAGCTTGTGGTGATATGACCGAAGGAGGTGTATTCCACCTTGCTGCCAGACAACAGCCACGTCTTCTGCAACGCCTGTCTAATTGGAGCCCTATTCGCGATGTGGTACATATCGATGGAAAAGCTACATCTTCGATAACCCATGATCATGGCATGGTCCTCGCGGCAACTGGAGTACATGAGAACCGGGCTGCGTTGACCGAACTCCGATACGGCATGGAAGCTCATGTCATTTCCTCCATCGCATACGACGAAGCTGACAGTGTCGATCGACTTTGGGTGGTGGAAAGGCGCACTGAAGGACGGATGATCTTGCTGGCTTCACACCACGAACACACTACGATCTTGTGCTATGAGGCCGAGACAGCTGAGACCATCGCGCTTGACGTCGATTCGTGCCCTCAGCTGTGCTTCCAGGAGCCGACGTTAGCTGCTTCTTGGTTACCTGACGATGCGATGCTACAAATCACGTTGACTCAGATTAATGTTCTTACGCCATCATTCGGAGATTCGATGCAGCGCTCCGAACGGCTGTACGGAGACTATACATGCGCCGATGTTATCACCTCCAAGGGCATTTTCATCGTCATTAGACGGGAAGGCAACTCGATAGACTTGGTGGGCGGCATCGCCGTCACGAAGCCCGAGGTCAAGCCCGAGATCGTCTTGCTGCCGGAAACCCTGTGCGTCGACTACGTACCTGTGGATGTGAAGCTTGCACATGTGGGTGGACAGACAGTCTGCCTCTGCGGGTCTCTCGACGGACACCTCTATCTGAGCAGCATCGATCCCGAGCGCGGAGTCACATCAGCCAAGACTTGGTCGTTACGTGACTTCACTAAGAAACTCGATGATGTTCAGATCGCTTCCATTGCGATACTGGGTTTGAGCCGTGCGAAGTCCGTCCTGGTCATTTGCGGTCTTAAGAACGGACGCGCGATGTTCTTCGAGCTCGCAGTGCCTACTCATGGGTTTGTGGATTCTGCACAGCTGTCATTGTCGCGCGAACAGACTCTTGGTACCACCGCCGTTGCTATAAAGACGGAGGCAGAGACATTCATGGAGAACGAGCGAAGCGCATATGCGACGTGCAATTCATCACTGCTTCGAGTCCACCTTCAACGGACAAAGACCGGCTTGGATTACACGACCAACTCTCTGCTTATTACCGACAAAGACAATGCATCTTACCTACCGACGAAGGTTAACGCTGTTGACCGCATGGGTAAGCTCAACTCGAGCGAGTACGATGATGCGGGAACGCTTCTTGTCTGTGTTCTGGTAGACGAGATCTCATTCCTCCGAGTAGGGCAGGCGGCTATGATGCCGCGGCCTATACGTGCTATGCATCCGACCCAGCATGTGATGTACTCGTCCTTGTTACGGAAATGCGTTGCCTCCGTGCAGGGGAGGACTGCATCTCAGGTGGCTAGCAACGGCGTGCAGCAATCCGAAAGACCTTCGTTGGTCGTGCTTGATCCGAACACAGCGGCTGAACACGAGACGCCATTGCCCAAGTCGCGTTTCTTCTTTGGCGAGAAGGGAGAAAAGGTCCGTGTGTTACTGAGCTGGACACCGACAGACGGCACGTCTCACTTCGATGTGATTATCATCGGGTCAGACCTCCACACTACAGGTCGACTGGCTTACATGAGTGTGACGCGCATGTCTCAGCCAAAAACAGGAGGATCAGCCAGGCTGATTGCTACATATCCTAACGCAAGTATCAGTGCCGTTTGCGCTTACGGTCTGTCGTCATTGGTGGTATGTGCTGGACGTGTGCTCAAACTGCTGCACCTGGACATGGCTACGAAAGGTTTTCGACATCTTAGCGAAATCGAACTTCCTTCACCCGCCACCGAACTGAGAACGAAAGGGTCGGTCATCTACGTGGCTACAAGTCTACACTCTTTCATGCTTGTCCGCGAGGAAGATGGCAAGCTCAGGATAGTCGAAAGCGACAGCTGGGCTGGCAAAGCACGAAACATGATTCCGCACGGCAACAGTTCGACGTTGATCAACCTCGTGTCCGATCATGGCAGCCGACTGCTCAATTTCTCGGAACGGCCGAGCAAAGGGACCAGACCAACATTCGAGGCGAGGATGCCGCAAGCGATTGACAGGCTGAACCCGCTCAACATAACTTCCTCTGGAGAGAAACGAGGACGGTTTCTTGCGACCACCATCGATGGCACGGTGTACTTGTTCACGACGCTGAGCGAGGCGGAGATGAGGCTTCTCGGCTTCCTGGAACAGCTTTGCGAGCCCATCAAGTACCGCATGGCTAAGAACATGGGCATTCTAGCACAAGCGATGATCAAAGAGAAAGGGTCGATACTCGAGTCGCAGGGTCGAGTGCCGCCGAGCTTGGGTAATACTCATGCTCGGGGTGACGTACTCAAAGCGTTGCTTGAGCAGGGAGCGTACAATATCCACTTCCTGCTCCACAGGCGGATCAAGACGGAAGGAGAGGAGGAGGAGGATGCTATGGTCAAGCTCGAAGATGAGGTAGAAAGGCTCAGAGACGTGGCTCGACCGGTGCTGGGCATTGTAGATGATGTGGTTGAAGGCGTCGTCGTATGGTTGAGGAGATTGCTGAACGTGCCCTCGTTCTGAGGTTGATACAGCTAGGACATGTGGGAAGGTAGCTCGACGCGTGGGTAACGGTGCCCGCCAGTACGATATGGAGCCGAGCGGTATAGGTCACGAGTAATGATATCCAGAATGTTCAGTATTTCATGGCCCTGCTACTGATCTTCTTACACACGGTCTAGCTTGAATGTATTATCTTTTTTTTCTGTGAGCGGTATCAGTTTGCTTGTAACACGAAGGACCAAGGGAGCCTAGTTAGTTAGGCTTCTAGGGAGGTTACCGGGTCTGGGTCTTGGCGTGGACGAGCAGAGTGACGGCATAGGCACACGAAGCCCCACCACGACGGCCGAGCCCATTACTAAAGCCGACAGAGTGCAGCAACAATTGTTTCAAGTGGGAAGTGGCGCATCGAAGTCTTTATCGAAGACAGTCGAAGTGAAGGATCCGCCAACACACTTTGCCATCGCGGCGCGACAAGACTTTCCACCACGAGCCCGAAGCATTTCATGTCGCCTCCACTGAACCGTGAACGATTCATCCAATTCCACCTCCACCCTCACCTACACCACCTAGGCCAATAAACCACCATGGCTCCCAAGGGAAAGAAAGGCAAGAAGCAACAAGACGACTGGGAGAATGAACTCGGCGAAGACGTGGCGCAAACCAACGGCGGCGAGCAAGAAGGCGAGCAGCCTGATGTCCCACAGGCACAGGAGGCCGGCGAGGATGACATGGGCGGCGGCGGCGGTGGCCTGCTTGCCATGCTGAAGAAGAACAAGGAGAAGCGGAAGAAGAAGGGCAAGCAAGACAATGACTTCGTCGAGGGAGAGGACATTGCCGCCCTCGCCAACGGAGACGGAGCTGACACGAACGGGGACGCTATCGCGAACAAGGCCCCCGAAGAGGCTACCTTTGACGACGACGACGTGTTTGCTGGCAATGCCAACAAGAAGGGTAAGAAAGGCCCTGCAGCCAAGGCCGTCGAGGAGGATGATGACAACGACTCGATCGCCTCTGGTGCTGCTGGTGGCGGCGTGAAGAGCAAGAAGGAGAAGGAGAAGGAAAGGAAGGAGCGAGAGAAGGCGAGGAAGAAGGAGCAGGTGAGCACTGCATTGCCCAATCCCTCATACGTGCCTTGCTAACCACATGTTCTCCAGGCTGCAAAGAAGAAAACAGCTACGCCCGCACCCGCCGCCGCTCCTGCACCAGCCGAGAAAAAGCCCGAGCCTGAAAAGAAAGCCGAGCCTGAGAAGGTCGACGCCGCTGTCGCCAAGGATGATGGCAAGAAGAAGCCCAAGAACAAGGCTCTGGCTGCCCTGCAGAAACAGCAAGAAGAGCTGGCGAAGCGACGAGCCGAGGAAGAACGACTTGCTGCCGAAGAGGCTGCTGCCGAGGCGGAGAAGCAACGTCTCGAGGAAGAAGAGGAGAGGCAGCGACAGGAGGCCAAGGAGCTGAAGAAGCAGCGAGAGAAGGAGAAGAAAGAACAGCTCAAGAAAGAGGGCAAGTACATGACCGAGGCTGAGAAGAAGAGGAAGAAGCTGCAAGAACAACGCATGCAGCAGATGCTGGCTGCTGGCGTGTCTGTGGCGGGTCTTACTGGCGACGGCGAGGGCGAGGAAAAGAAGAAGGAGAAACCGAGTGACGCTCGGCGCAAGAAGAAGGGCCCTCAGAAGGACGAAGTCGACCTTGAAGCTGCTGCCGCTCGCGCAAGGCAAGAGGCCGAGGCTGCTGCTGCTGAGCGTGAGCGTGTAGCCAGGGAAGCCGAGGAAGCAGAAAGACAGAGGGCTGAAGCTGAAGCAGCCGCCAAGAAAGAGGCACCCGAAGAACTCGAGGACTGGGAGGCTGCGGCTGAAAAGGCTGATGGAGACATCAAGGACAGCTGGGACGCCGACAGCGACGATGAGGCTGAAGCGATCGAAGCTAAGGATCAGGTCAACGGTGATTCCAACGGCCCTATGGTCACCAACGGTGCCGCTATCAAGTCAACTGATGCGCCAACGAAACCCGCTGCTGGAGCTACGAAGAATCTGCCGGTTCGCGACGGTCCGCCTTCGAAGGAGAGGCCTATCGAGTCCGACACCGAGAGCAGCGAGGAGGAGTCTTCGGAAGATGAAGAGCTTACCGCAACAAAGCGAGCAGAAGCCAAGAGGAAAGCCGAGGCACGACAGAGACGAGAGGAGGCACATCAGCAAGCTCTTGCCGCCAGAAGCAAGGAGAACCTGCGTTCGCCCATTTGCTGTATTCTCGGTCACGTCGATACGGGTAAAACGAAGCTGCTCGACAAGGTTCGTCAGACCAACGTCCAGGAAGGCGAAGCAGGTGGTATTACCCAGCAGATTGGTGCCACGTACTTCCCTGTCGAAGCCCTCCAGACCAAGACTGCTGTCGTCAACAAAGAAGACAACTTCGAGTTCAAAATTCCTGGTCTGCTCGTCATCGATACCCCTGGTCACGAGTCTTTCTCCAACCTACGATCTCGTGGCTCGTCTCTTTGCAACATTGCAATCTTGGTCGTCGATATTATGCACGGTCTCGAGCCCCAGACCCTCGAGTCGATGAAGCTCTTGCGAGATCGAAAGACTCCTTTCGTCGTGGCGTTGAACAAGATTGACCGTCTCTATGGCTGGAAGAAGATCGCCGACAATGGCTTCCAAGACTCACTTGCCATGCAAAACAAGGGCGTTCAGAACGAGTTCAGGGACAGGCTTGAGAAGACCAAGCTGGCTTTCGCCGAGCAAGGTTTCAACGCCGAGCTGTTCTATGAGAACAAAAACATGGCCAAGTATGTTTCCCTGGTGCCAACATCCGCCTGGACCGGTGAGGGTGTGCCGGACATGCTGAAGCTGCTGGCCAAATTGACCCAAGAGCGAATGACTGGCAGCCTCATGTACCTCTCGGAGGTGGAAGCCACCGTACTAGAAGTCAAGGTCATCGAAGGTCTAGGTACAACAATCGACGTTGTCCTGTCCAACGGTGTGTTGCGCGAAGGTGATAAGATTGTTCTTTGCGGGCTGAACGGAGCCATCGTGACGAACATTCGAGCACTACTAACTCCTGCGCCACTGAAAGAACTGCGTCTCAAGTCACAGTATGTGCACAACAAGGAAGTCAAGGCGGCTCTTGGTATCAAGATTGCTGCCAACGATCTCGAAGGCGCCATCGCCGGCTCTCGACTGCTTGTTGTTGGCCCAGAGGACGACGAAGAAGACCTCGAAGAAGAAGTCATGGGCGACTTGCAGCAACTGCTCAACAAGGTCTCTAAGGACAACAGAGGTGTCAGTGTTCAAGCTTCTACTCTGGGTTCCCTCGAAGCTCTTCTTGAGTTCTTGAAGCAGATGAAGATTCCTGTCGCCAACATCTCCATCGGTCCAGTCTATAAGCGCGATGTGATGATGGCAGGTACCATGCTCGAGAAAGCCAAGCAGTACGCCGTCATGCTCTGCTTCGACGTCAAGGTCGACAAGGAGGCGAAGGCATATGCAGAAGAACAGGGCATCAAGCTTTTCGAGGCTGACATCATCTACCACCTGTTCGATGATTTCACGAAACATATGGCGCAGCTCAAAGAGCAAGCGAAGGAGGAGAGCAAGCTGTCTGCTGTCTTCCCTTGCGTGCTCAACCCACTCCAGGTCTTTAACAAAAAGGACCCTATTGTGGTGGGTGTCGACGTTGTTGAAGGCAACCTACGTCCTCTTACTCCTATCGCAATCGTCAAGAACAACCCCGTCACCGGCGTCAAGGAAATCATAAGCCTTGGTAGAGTGTAAGTCATTTCTGTCATTCCCAAAATTAACATGCTAACATGCCACAGAACATCGATCGAACGAGAACACAAAGCAATTCCGATTTGCAAGAAGGGTCAACCCTCGGTCGCCGTCAAGATCGAGGGTCCTAACCAGCCACTTTACGGCAGACAAATCGAAGAGAAGGACACACTGTACTCGCTCATCACGCGAAAGTCGATTGACACGCTGAAGGAGTTCTACCGAGACGATGTAACCCGAGAGGAATGGCAGTTGCTCGTGAAACTGAAGCCAATGTTTGACATCAACTAGACGGTCTAGGTGAGAACAAGCATAGCATTTCCGCTGGCGTTCGATTGTGTAAATTTGGGTCGGGTGTCGCAACTGCAGCATGTACGTGTCATATTTGCCTATTAGATAGATCATCCTATGTACCCACATGAGCTCATGCCGAATGTGACAAAGTCTATGAACATCTCATTGAAATGCATCTTTAGTTACAGACACAACAACTATCGTGTTTTACATACTTAGCAGATCACAAACGGTGCCTATCGAGCAGAGTCATCTGGACATCGCCGCTCATATGGCTCGTTACTTCCCATGCAATGGTTCTCTTTTCTGTGCGAGTTGAATGGTGTGTCTCGCTCCTTCGAGATGCCATCAAATAAAATTAGTGACACCACCGGGAGTAACGGAGGCACCAATAGGCATTTCCAGGAGCTAGATCAAAACCCTAGCAAGCATGTTGACCATGTTGATGCATATTTCTTTGCCTGTCAGACTGTATCATGCTATAAACAGGCCGTTGCGTGAGTAAGCGGTGTTATAGTCGTCCAGATAATGAGCTGTTGACATCATCAGCCTTGTCCCGAGGCATAATTTATAACATTACATGATACCAGCACTTCTGTTCACTTCAAACAGCATGAAAAGCTCACGCTCTCGCGATTCCCAGACTCCCCATCTACGGTAAGTATATATGAGCGTCTGAAGCAGTGTGGCAACAGCAGCTGCAGACACGGACTATGAAGAGCTTAAGGTAAACTCGCTGTGACTCTCCGCATCATGCTCGACGCAAGATAGCACGACAAGAAGAGATCATCAGCAGGCTTTGACAAGCCTTATAAGACGTCGTTTACTTTCGACACGAAACCTCTCGCAACACCCCAATCCATCAAGATGGAACGAACAGCGTCAAAGCAGTCAACATGGCTGCTTCATAGGGCCATACACGGCGCTCGCCTCCTCCACCCCAGGCCCAAACAGAGACACTTCTCAAGCACTCCCCAGCAAAACACCGACTTCACCCACGCGGTCATAGGCGGTGGCGCGGTTGGTCTAGCCATAGCCCGCCACCTAACACACCACAAACCCAACACAAGCACGCTCCTGATCGAGCGCCACGGCATGGTCGGCAGCGAAACCTCGTCTCGCAACAGCGAAGTCATCCACGCCGGACTCTACTACGGCCACGGCACGCTCAAGACCGACCTCTGTCTGCGCGGCAAGCGCATGCTCTACGAGCTGTGCGCGCGCCACGGCATCCCGCACCGCAACACGAAGAAATGGATCATCGCGCAGGACGCGCAGCAAATGCGCGAGCTGGAGAAAGTGCACGCGTTCGCGGGCGAGGTCGGCCACGACCGGATCCCGACGCGGTTCCTCTCGCAGCGCGAGATCCGTGAGCGCGAACCCGACGTGCGCGCCGACGCCGGCGTGCTCGAAAGCGAGAGCACCGGCATCATCGACAGCCACAACTACATGCAGTTCCTCGAGGCGGCGTTCCTCGACGCCGGCGGCACCGAAGCGCTGCACACCAGCGTGACACGCGTTGAGAAGCTCGCCACGGGCGGCTACCGGCTCTTCACGCGCACCGCGGACCCACTGTCCAGCTCATCCTTCGGCACCACCGCGCCGCCCGAAGAATCCGAAGACAGCGTCGACGTCGACGTGCTCATCAACAGCGCGGGGCTGGCCGCCATCCCGCTGTCCAACGCCATCCTCCCCGCCCACCGCCACATCACGCCCCACTACGCCAAAGGCACGTACTTCAGCTACGCCGCCTCGCACCCCAAGCCGTCGACGCTCCTCTACCCCGCGCCGGTGCCCGGCCACGGCGGCCTCGGCACGCACCTGACGCTCGACATGGCCGGCCGCATCCGCTTCGGCCCCGACGTCGAATGGATCGCCGACCCGACCACGCCGGACGCGCTCGCGCCCAGCCCCGCCCGCCTCGCCGAAGCCGTCCAGTTCATCCGCACCTACCTGCCGCGCGTCGACGCCTCCGCCATCAACCTCGACTACTGCGGGATCCGGCCCAAACTCGGGCGCACGAGCGGCACCGCCGGCCCGACCTTCGCCGACTTCTACATCAAGGAGGAAGGCGCGGAGGGATTCGACGCGTTCGTCAATCTGTTGGGCATCGAGAGTCCCGGGCTGACGAGCAGCCTGGCCATTGCCGAGTATGTGGTCGAGAGCTTGTTGTATGGGAGTGGGGAAGGGAGGAACGAGGACGTGCAGGAGGCGATGAGGAGGGGGAGGGAGGGCCAGAGGAATCATGAGTTTCATCATTGATTTGATTTGACTGATCAATTGGTTTGGCCATCATGGGGGGCTGGGATATATGTGGTTTGATGCAGGTTCCTGGTGTTGTATGCATGCATGCATGCATGCATGGAGCGAGGAGAGGGGTTGCGTCCAAAACGTCAGTTTCGAGGCGCGCGAGTGCCTGATTTGATTAGTGCACGGCTGGAATTGGTGGAATCAACGTTGGTCAGTGCTTTCTGTCATCGCTGGACATCTGATTAAGAGATCCTTTGTTTCGTCAAGTGCCACAGACGTTGGCTGAGGTGACTAGAATGATGTAACGCCGGAAGGAAGAGTTCAATATATCTGTAATATTATGAGGAAGAATGCTCTGCCATACAAGGTCAACTGTGCTCAATAGTACCGACTCCCGACGCCCGACGCCACACAAACAAGCAACAAATTTAGCCGTTCCCATACCGCTAGGGGTATATGTGCAAACATGTCCACTACTTGCCCCTTCATATCGACTCCATCATATTCCGTAACCCAATTACCTACACCCGGATATTAATTGGTAGGTCCGTATGCTCATGCCCTACCCCATCATTGCCGTCCATCTGCCTCAGTGACTGCCGGCTCAGGCGATGGTGTCGCTCTTGCTGAACCAGACTGGCTATTGAGCTCCTTGAACTGCTTGGAGAGCAGCGAGTCTCTTGCTTCGGTTGGTATAGGCGAGTAGCTTCTCGCTGACACGTCCCGATGGGGTGGTGACCTCCAAGGAGTAGGCGATCCTCGTAGTGGGGTCATACTACCGAAACCCGTAACAGGTGAGAGTGGTCGTTCAGGACTTCTGGCGTCGACTGTGGACTGCGACCTCTTGAGGTCGGGAAAATCGAAAGGCGTCTTCTCAACATGGACGCCCGGATTCTGGATGCTCCAAGCTGCTGCTCTGGTTTTCGGGGGCACGAGTGGAATTTCAAATATGGGTGGTCTAGGCCGAGGGCTTGGCAGAGGCATTGGCGAGCCTAGTGTATTTGCTTCGGGAAAGCCATCCATGTCGCCAAAGAATTGTGGTGACTCGGGCTCGAAAATTGTGGCTGTCGGCGTGTCTGACGCACTCTTCGGAGTTTTAGATACTTCTTCTGGGCTAACCGGCTTCCAGATACTGTATTTCGGTTCCGGCTGCTGCAGTTCATTGCGTAGTTTCTCCTTCCCATCTGGAACGCGGTTGGCAAACATGACGCGAATTGTGTCGAACAGGTAGAAACGATTCTTGGCAGGACAGCAGAATTTGAGATGGACCAAGTATCGCAGGATGTGTTTGTGTTGAAGAGGATCAGCCATAGCTGCCTTTGTACTCGCATCACCTTGCATGCCGTCTATGATTGGACCGGTTGAGAAGCTTCTTTGCCTCACGAAGGTCTTCGTTCCCGTCTCCATGCCACTAAGGTCATAGGGGATCAAGAAGAGCTTGACGGCCGTCTTGTTGGGATTCTTGATCATGATTTGAAGCTGGCCCTGCTGAGGTACCCGGTACGCACCGCCAACGTGCAATTTGGGAGCGTCGGCAGAGGTGCCTGGATCCTCTCTCGGTGAGTGCTTCTTGGCTGAATTCGTTCGCTCGTTCTTGGTTGACCTGTCTTGCTTGCTTTTGCCCATTGCGAGTATCACCGGCTTCAAATTCTGACCAAGGTCAATCGTGCCGGCGTAGGGACTTGGAGTATCGTCCGAGACAGATCTAGGACCGGCAGAGACTGGATAGCTGTAGAAGACGGCGGGAAAAGGTACGCTGACATGAGCTGGACATTTGAGACTTGACGGGCAGTCACCCTTACCCATCACGCCTATCTGAGCTAAGAAATCCAGAGGCTTCGATGGAGGAGTCGACATTCGGCCTCTCAGTATGGATTCTTCGAACGATCCCACCATTGATTTCCTGCGCCTTGAGCTCGTCTCGGAGAGCATACTCGAACCTCGACTTCGTGCAAAGGGTGTTTGAGGATTTGATCTAGGGTGGTAGGTGAAGGAGGATAGCGAGTTGCGAAGCACGTAGGACTCTGTGGGCAAGCTTGCCTCTCTGCGCAAGGCTGGAGCAAAGGGTCGGCTAAAGTTTGGAAGGGTAGCGTCGATGGGAGTCATGCTGAAGGAATGGAAGGAATTAGGAGGCATGGTGCGACGCCTTGATTTGTCTTTGTTTGGCGAGTCCTGCTCTACGTCATTGGAAGATTGGTCCCTATTACTAGTAGAATAGACGAGTGGACTCGTGGGTGCTCGCATGACAAAGCTCGATGACAGCCCGCTGCCCAGCGAAGGGGCCCTCGGTCGAGGAACGACGGCGTTGTTGAGCTGGCTCAGCGCCCGCACATGCGACATGACATCGAGAGAGGACGGCGGCGGACTGCCAGACAGCCAATCTGGCGGAGAAGCACTGGTCTCTGAGGTTGAGACAGCGGTGCCAGGCTGACAAGGCGAAGCTGACCAGAGATTCGACGTAGAAGCCGAGTCATTTTCCGAGAAATCACCTCTATGCAAAGCCGAGCGTGGTCGTTGCAAAGGGTCTGGAGGCCGAGCAGTCTTGTGCTGGAGATGTTCATGCACCTGGCCGGGAGTTGAGGCATCTGCGTGCTGCTCTGGGTCGGCTCTTCGCATACTGGGCCCTTGGCCAACAGTTTCGGTCCTGCGTTGTGCAATCAGAGCGTCCTCTTCATCTCGCAGAGCCTGAAATGCGGAATTGGGGACCCATGTTGGGCGTTGGCCTCGTTTGATGCATTCCATCAGTTCCTCGCGACTGCTCGTCCTCACGACTTCTGCCGGGTATTCGACTCTTCTCCTCTGATCTAGATCGTCGGCCCGGTACGGCGGCTCTTGATCCAGGCGCCATTGTTCCTCGTCCATGGGATCGTGGTTGAGCCTGGCCATGGCCGGGTAGATTCGTGGGAGGTTCTCCAGTTTCCGTTTCTTGTTAGGGTGGCCCGGGGTCTCTTTGCTAGCGCCAACGAATGTCATTCTCTGCGTCCCACTCAGCCATCGATGGCACGAACAGCGATTGCGATTGCACTTTCCTAGTTAGTTGATTTGGCCTGGTCGGCACAAGACATGAGCTAGGCAGTGGAGTCATTGCGGTGAGGAGGTTGAGGGTGCAGAGCTGGAGGTGTCAAGGCAGCGACGTAGACATGACGAAGTTGAGAGACAGCAACAGTCGGTGGCGGGAACAGCAAGGCAGCACGGCAGGAAGGAGCACAAGCAAAGAAGTGGGGGGGGGAGTAGGAGTCGTCAGTCATCATTGACGTTACAAGGTTGAGGCCGACAAAGCATGCCAACTCGAGGCCAGAAACGTGATCACTGGTGACTCAGTGAGAGCACTGTGCAGTCTCGGGCAGGTGCGGTCATCCGACCATCGCGCGTTGGAGCATGCCACTGCAAGGTGCCACTGCAAGTGGATGGGGCAGGCTCGGCCACCGTACTGTGGGGTACTCTTGCTTAACTAGCGCCGCTGACACCGCTAGTACCGCTAGCACCGCTAGTAGTTATCGCTCTTATCGATTCGTCCGAGTAAATATTTCCATTCAACCACTACACCTCCTACTGACCGGCAGAACGACACTCGACTTACCTCACAATGAGCAAAAGAAAAAGAGAAGATGCAGGCGACGACCAGCCAGAGAAGAAGCCACGCAAGGGTTTTAGTGTCGGTCCCGCCAACCTCCCTGACGGCACCTACCGCCGCAAGACTCAGAAGATCAAGAACGATCTGATCCAGAAGGCTAAAACGAAGAAAGCCTATGCAAAGCTCAAAGCCCAGGAGCCCGATGAGGCTGACCAAACGCCGGCCTACGACCCCTATGCAGAAGCTGAGGATCCCACTCGGCCTGCGCCTGCAGTGCGACTGGTGGCGGACGAAGGTGCAGATGCAGACGCAAATGCAGATGTAGCAGAGGTGGCAAATGAGATACATCCCGAGCGACAAGCCATGCTCGACAGACCAGAGGAACCAGAGCCAGTCCATGCCAGAGAGCGCAATCAACGGCGAGATCGAAGACCGAGGCTAGAAGGCGGCAGGCAGGAGAGACAACCAAGACAACGCCGTGACGTAGACAGGCCCGCGAGATACAGGAACGACTTTGCCCAGGCCGAGGAGAGGAAGGCGGAAATGGTCACACGAGAGCTGGCCAGGGAGCAGCGGGAGAAGGAGCGGCGAGCCATGGCCAAAGCACGCAAACCGGGCAAAGACGGCAAGCAGAAGCTGGGGAGACAAAGCGACGTCTTACTAAGTAGAGTGCAACGCTTGGTGGGAGACAGTTGATATGGTCACTGATCACCCCTATCGCTTGCGTGGCTGGTCTACTCTACTCTATACACGTTGTAATCCATACTTTTCCTTTTTCGCGTCCTAGCTCTATTCGGGTCTGTCAGTGAAGACGAGCTCACAGTGGTCCTGCAACATGGTTAGCAATGTCCAAATGACGCGTCGGTTGACTGCTGGCTCACCTGAGGGAATATAGTAGCAAACACCTCGATCTCCTCGCTCTTCTCCGTCTGGAAATGTTCCCAGTCGAGGAACATACTCGCCTTGCCAATCATGGCCATCAGGTTCAGCTGAGCATACGTTTGCCCGAGGCAGTAGTGAGGACCCGTGCCAAAGACGAGCCAGTTTTTGACTTGCTGCTCCGCCGTGCCAGAGATCCATCGCTCCGGGTCGAACGAGTCTGGATCGGGGTATGCCTCCGGATCGTGTGTCGCTGGCCAGACTGACGGGATGATCATCTGTCCCTTCTTCGCCGTGAAGCCTGGCGTGACCGGGAAGTCCTTCTTAACCAGGTAGGGAACCATGATCACTGGCGGTCGGTATCGCAGTGTCTCCTTGACCACAGCCCGGGTGGCGGTCATGGACTCGAGAAGATCCATAGAGAAGCGGACATTACGGTCACCATCCCGCAGCCTCAGGTTTTCCTCTCGGACCTTGAGGAGCCATTCGGGGCGATCAGCCATCAGCTGGAAAAGCCATGTGCAGGCACTGCTGGTGGCGTCTTGAGAAGCGAACAGGAAGGTGAATATTGTCTGAGCAATCTCCCAATCGGTGAACTCTCGGATCATCTGCGCTGGCTTCTCCGCCGTGTCCACCTGTTCTCCTCTGGCAACTCTCTCGTTGTATTTGGCACAGTCTTGCATCTGCTTGATCCACGCATCCATGATGCACGTCACGTCTCCGCCGGCCGCCATGCGAACCTTAGCCTTGGCACTGCATTTGGCAAACTCGTCCAAGACCATGTCCGAAGCCTTCTTGCCGTACCACGACTTGGTGAAGGGTAGGATGATGGGGAAATTGACGAGCTCGAGAGCGGCCGTGATCAGGTAGTAGTCGTGAGCGATCTTCTTGACGATCTTCTCCGACATGTAGTGGCCAACGAAGGTGCGGCAGCTGACGGCGCACATCAGCTCTCGGAAGACGGGCATGAACGCTTTCGGCTTGCCCTCTTCTTTGCTGATGCGCACGAACTCCTTGAAGTATTTGTCGTAAACCTCCTCTTGCCCTGGCAGATACGTCTCCAGCGCTTGTCGGGTGAACAGTCCGTTGAGGCCCTTGCGGTAGTCGACATGCTCCTTGCCATCCATGAACACCCAGTTGGTCGGTCGCAGAAGCTTGTAGGCGGCGTCCACTACACACGGCTTGACGTATGCGGGCGAGTTGAAGATCTTGCGAGCCATGTCCCGTGTTGAAGCAATGATGACGAACCTGCGTAGCTGGTTAGCATTGCTGCTCCTTAGCTGCCGGACTGACTTGGCTTACTTGTGGAAGACGGAGACGCAGCTGAGCTCACCACTGTCCCACTTGGCCTGGTATTTCTTGAAGTCGGGTCTCATGCTGTCGAGGAAGGGTCCAATGAACGGAGTCTTCCATGCTGGGCCAACAATGCCATGTTTCTGAAACTTGTATGACCCTGGCCACCGTTAGTACCTGCGCTGTCCCTGGTCTGCTCGATACCTACACTGATCGTAAGTGATCGCAACCAACAGCAAGGTCAGTGATATGGTCCAGAAGTTGGCTTGCTGCAGTAGGCGCTCGACAAAGGCAGGCGACGAAGTAGGAGCATATTGGGCATTCGCTAGAGGCGACTCAAAGGCCGTGTTGTTGACCTCCATGGTCTATTCGTCGACCGGCGACTGTCACTTGTGCACGCCGATTGGGCCAAAGTGTTGATACAACACAGAGCGACTTTGGGATATACTCAAGGCCAACGGACATGCAACGAGCTTGCTGAGCTGAGTTGGGGTCGCAGAACGGCGTGGCTCAGGTGGTGTAGTATTAAAGGTACCTGGTATTCCGAAATGCTGCATCTGCTGAACGAGCGGTGTTCGAACTTTTTAGCAATGATGATGATTGGTTCTGGGTCGGCATTGTTTGGGCCGACGCCCCAAGTCGTGGGATCACCGCCAAACCTTGAAGCCGAAGGACCCCTGCATTGATCGCTCCAAAATCGCTTACCACCAGGTGCTAATGTCAGAAACAGCTTAGTGTGCTAGTCACCTGCGTCTCCGAGTCGAAGTCTACTACATACCCACCCCCCTACTAGTGAAGCCTGAGGACTACGAGTAGGCACTGTCTTTTTGATGGCCACGGATAGTCAGGCGCGCAACGGTACGAATGGTGCCGTGCATGGCAACATGTCTACGATTGGTGGTGAGTGTGCTCATGGTTATGTGATACAGAGCTGCGGATGTATCTGATCGACGTGCAGCCTGGCTACTGATCAACCCGCTTGAACGCTTAAACTCGAACGTCAAAGGCAGCCATCATCTGTCCCATACATTGCGCTCATCCATACTGCCATACTGTGGCATCCCACATTTGGGATCATTGCTTGATCCTGCTTCTTCTTCATCCATTTCCGAATCACTGACCGCGTGTTCTGGCGGTGGATGATCGGGCAGGATCTTGCTTGGATCGTACCCTTCGCGAATGTCTTCTCCCTCCTCGTGTGAGCCCACCGAATAAGTTCGCACGAAGTGTCGCTGTTCTTGGTTATTCCAAGCATCGCCACCCTCTTTTCTTGCTCTGACTCGTTCCATCTGCTCTGCCTCTTCGTCCTCCACCACCAGATCGATCAACTGCGACTGGTCGATCTTGCCAGCCGTGGATGAAGAAGGACTGAAGTCACGGTGAAGTTTCGACTCGATTGGATCTGCCCCGTCACTCGACGGAGAGGTACTTCTCGTCTTGCCCTTGTGGATGCTCTTTCTCAGCTCAGCCCTGCGTCGACGCTGATGGTCTTTAGTTGGTTGGAGAAGATTTCGATTGGCCGAAGTTGTCAGTAGCGCCGGATCCCTGTGCATCCAGTCATCTCTGGTTGCGAAGTGGACTTCGATGACCGGGTAATTCCAGTCGCCAAACTCCAGAGCACGGGCATTGTTGTACAGTCTTTCGTCCTCGGCGTCAATGGCAACTTCCCAATCTGGGTCGGCGGCTCTGTAGTCATGAGCCTCGCCACGAGCATCGGGTGCGGTACCCTCGCCACCAGTCTTTGACATCAGCGGTGTTCGATCGGTGGGCTCGCCTTGTTTCGGTAGCCAGTACTTCCCTTTCCCTCCTCGCTCATACCTCATGCCCTGCATCATCCGTGCGACTCTAGCATGGGACTCCTCGTGGGCAATAATGCGGTCTCCAGAATCATATGTTCTGTAATCGTACTGCTGACCACGGAAGGTCTCTTTGGTATCCTCGATGAGGTCTCGTGGGCCGAATGCGTCTCTCAATGCGAACTTGACCGGCATTCGTGCCGAAGAGATGGTGACATCGGCATAGTCGTGCCACGAGAAGGCATACCAATGCCCGATAGCAAAAAGGGGCATTTCCAGGCATATCAGGGCATCCTGGATAGCAGCAGCTAAATTGTCAGCGCTGTAGCCGGGCACATCGCTTGGGATAGCGCCTAGAAATTGTAGTATGGACAGGAAGAGTCCTTGCCAGTAAGAGGCGAAAATAACGAGCTTGATACACAAGAACTTTGGCATGGGCCGGAAGGGAGCCAGGTCGTCGGTCATGCAAACCCAGAACATAGCAAGAGCATACAAGCAGAGTGTGATGCTGATGTTGTAGAGCAGGCCGGACCAGAGATAGCCCGAGGTGAGACCAATGTAGCCTTCTTGGTACGTATTGGTTGACTTCATGATGATGGTTGAGACGGCTAGAATGGGCTTCAGCCAGGCATACTGCAGAATCCCCCTCTTGATGGTGACAAAGGTGTGAGGGTCGGAAATATCGATCTTGGAGAAGCACAGATTGAGAGGCCATGGGTGTGATTTTGGAGCTCGTCCGTGCATCATGATGATCAAAGACCTCTCGCCGCCGAGGAAGTTGATCAACAGCTGGAGGAAAGTGTATATGGTGAATGCTTCGTATATGTCGCGGAGAGGGTCGAGGTAGAAGGCCGCAGTCAGTGACATGACAGAAGCCCATGATGAAGCAGCATATATGGGCACCATCAGCAGGATGCGAATGACATATCGCTGGAGCAGTGGCTTGCGATAGTTCTTGGTCTGTAGCCAGATGGCACTGAGGTGATGTTAGCCAGCAGTCCGTTGAAGTTGAACCACGGTAGTGTTGCTCTTACAGGAAAGAGATGAGCGACGAGACCAGAGCAGCTACACCAGCCACGACTATCAGGCCCTTGGCCAATCTGCTGCCTGTTCCCGCCGTAGTGTGTATCTCATGGCTCTGATCCATTTTGTTTGGTAGAGCTTGATGCAGAAGTAGGCACTTGACTACCGCATGTTGCTGACCCAACAATGCGATTGATTCGACCCAACGACTCGAATGGGGAGGCAGCTGTTCCAGCAGTGCCCTATGAGCCGTGCTTGTTCGATGGGTAATCCTCGATACGACTTGAACTACAAGTCTTGTGTAGCCGCAGGAGTTGCGCCTTGCAAGTCGCGATAAACTTGTTGTTGGCCAGCACGCTTGGTTCACCACGTCACGGGCTCAGAGCGTCAGAGCGTGGGAGCGTGGGAGCCTGAATTGGGGGTGTGATCTGCAGACTCCGGAAGGCGCATCCCAAGGCTCCTAAGGCCCCTAAGGCCCCACTCTCAAAAAGTCACGTCAGGCCGGGGCTTGATCCAGGACGCGCAGTCGCAGCCGAGTTGGTGGACTTGAAGCATACAACCTTGGGTCGACTCGAGACACACGCAATACCTAAGTCAGGCACTTGGAATTGGTCATCGAACAGCGCCAGCCGTGTCGATGGACTGTCGCAGCGATGAGTGAGGTATCTCACGGAGTTCGCATCGTCCATGGCGGGCTTGTCAAGCTTGGTGTCCCAGTCCTTGGGCACGTCTCAGGCCTTCAACTGGTAGGTCATTGGCACAGGGCAGGTAGCCTCCTCAAATCCATGCTGATGCTCCTAGGACATGGTTCATTGAACTCATTACTTCTGGCATACTGGTGCTCTGGTTCCTCTTCTACCTCAACCGCCTCTTCGCGACGGTCGTTTCTTACGCCATTCGACTGTACACATGGCACAAGTTCCGGGTCTACATCGATATCCGCTCCTTGCAAATCAGCTTCCTTGCTGGTCGCATATTCTTCAAAGACGTCCGCTACCATGGCGAGAACGAGACTGTCTACATTCATAATGCTCATGTGACCTGGAGGTACTGGCTGCGCGTTACCAGGCAGGTCAACCTTTCCGCAGTGGAGAGTCCTGTCAACGGTGACGCTGGCAGAGGAGCGAAAGAGGAGGACGAAAGCTCAGAGACCGGAATCGAAACCACTGAACCCGAGCCCAAGTCAAGTCAACCCGAACCCAGAATGTTCGCATCTGTCACGGGTCTGGAATGGTTCATCTACAATCGAACCCCTATGTACGATGCTATCGTGCAAGAAGCCGGTGCAAAAGCGAGCAGTAACGCCGACGATGACGGCCTCACTGCCAACAATGCCTTCTCTAAAGCAATAGGAAACAAGCTGTGGAAGCATGCCAAAGCTCGTCGTGCCTCGGATGCCAACGTCTCCGGTTTCGACGACGAAAAGGACGAGAAAAAGGTTGACTCGAAATCTTTCTCTTCGAGCTCTCCATCCGTCCACCGCGAGGACAGTGACCAGAGCTCCTCTGCAAGTGGCGCATCAGGTGTCGAGTCCGATGTGAGCTCATTCTATTCAATCATGCTTCGATTTTTCCCGGTGGGCATTGAATGCTCCAAAGGTGCTATCTCCGTTGGCAACGAGCACACCAAGGCCATCGTCGTCACCACCTTTGTCAAAGCACGCGGTCTGATTGACGCTGCAGCCTCAGCACCCGCTGACATCTTTCGACAAGTTTTCGATTTTGACATTGAGCATCCTGTAGTGCAGATGAAGCCGAATCCAGATTATCACCTCCCTCAGATGGCTGCAGCTGAGCGTATCATCGTTGGCCATGAGTCTGTTCTGCAGCAGAGGACCTGGTGGCGTCCTAATCTGAACCTGACAAGGCGACGAAAGACTTTCGCCCATGCACTGCGCAATCTCGTCCCTCTCTATCGTACTTCCGTGGCTAGCCTTCACGGCCATCACGCCCAAGAGGAAGGCAATCAGCCGTACAGCGCATTCACCGATGCTCAACCCGATACTCACGACTGGCAAGGGCTCGATCGGTATATGGACGAAGATGAAGGCGATGACCATCATGCATGGCTACATGTTGACTATGCCCGCTTTTCCACCATTCTAGATTGTCCGCGAGTACACCTCAACTTCTATTGGGACACTGCAGGTACCATCCAGAAAGAGCACGAGGCGGCACTACCTTCCGGTCTTGCCGCCGATCTCAATGGCATAGCACCGCCAGCATATGGGATGCACCTCGACATATACGGTGGTATGGTAAACTACGGCCCCTGGGCTGACCGCTTGCGAGTAGAGATACAAAACATTTTCGTGCCCGCTGGGTATAAGAACGCCGAACCGAAAGCAAACCTGCCTGAGGGAGAAGCACGACTCAGTACGACAATGACCATTACGGTTGAAATCAGGGACGAAATCATGCTTCGCATACCCAGCCGAGAGAGCTCGAAAGACTGGCGATGGCGTGGACGAGCCACGGCCGTACGAGACGCAGCTGCTCTGCGAAAGCAACAACAACGAAAACATTTTCGATTTCGGAGGTCTGCAAAACGCAGACTGGGCCCTGACGTGAGACCATTTGGCTGGATTTCCATTGCGGCTAAGGCTCACTCCAAAGTGCGTTACGTGATGGACATGTATCCGGGGATCGATGGATATCGTAACACTTTGCACCTTAGTCTCAGACACACCAAAGCCACGTCTAGCGTCAACCATGCAACGCTTTGGGAGTGCAAGGAACAGGAAGTCTCCGCCGATCTGTCGAACCCCCTGGAATGGAACCATCAACACTCTTGGCGCTTCGATATCACGAACAAGAGTATGGACCTGTTTCTGCTGCGGGACCATACGTTTCTGCTACTGGATCTGATCTCTGATTTCACCGCTGGACTGAAGTCAGATTATATGACTTTCGTACCATTCTTTTACACAATCGGAATCAAGTTCTTGGACTTCAAGCTGTTCTTGAATGCAAACGACAACAACATCATTGACAATCCAGTTGACCTGGAAGAAAATGCGTTCCTGGTGCTGGGCTTTGTCAGGCTGGTAGGCCAGGTGGATATACCCATGCAATTCTTTTCACCGGCGCAGAGCAGCGTGAAGTTTCAGGGTGACGGTACCGACGCAACTTTGGCACTGAAAACTCCCTCGTGGCACACACTGCATTGTTTCGGGGAGGAGGAGACGATGGCTACTCTAAAAGCGTTACAGCTTGAGGGTTCCTACAATTATTTCGCTGGAACAAGCGCTGAGTTAACAGATTCCTTGTTTATGAGCATTGTTGGGGGAACTCCTAAATTTCATCTTCAGGGATACTTGATACGTTATTTCATGAATGTCAGAGACAACTACTTTGGCGATACTATACGTTTTAGTACCCTCGAAGAATATCAGGCCACGCTCGAGAGGAGTCAACGTGGAGAGGAAGACAAGAAGCCACCTCTAAAGAAGGAAAACGACCTGGACGTCATACTTAGCGTACGCGCCGAGAATGCTGTCGCTCTGATGCCCGCGAATATTTACAGTCGACAGGACAACTTGAAGGTGGATGTACTGCTCATAGAAGCCGACATGCGATTCACAAACTATTACATGGATCTGCAAGTCTCCTCCAGCCCCGTAGAGGTCTCAACAGAAACGGATATCTACAAAGACCTCCACACCAAGAGAAACCTAAGTGGATGCCAAATGTTCATCGATGGCGTCTCCGTTTATGGCCACAGGCTTTTCGGTGCGCCGCCGGACGAGCCTACATATTTGTGTAATTGGGACTTCGATGTGGGCGACATCCTAGGTGAGTGTACCACTGATTTCTTGCGGATCCTTGTCAGTGCCGTGCTAGCCTTTATGTACACGATGGACGATGACGAAAATGCACTCCCTCACATCGAGACACCTCTCATCCCCGATGTTACCTTTCTGCGTATGAGAGCAGCAGGCGTTCGAACGTGGATTGTATCCGACGAGACCGCTTTCCTGGTGGAGGTTGCAACTACGAACATTGAGCTCAACGATTGGGCGAACCAACATTTTTCGAAATATGTCAAGGTTCATTCACCTCTGCTGCTTGTGGCCGTGGTCGATAGTACTTGCGCGTATAGACAACGTGACGCTACCGACAAGCCTGTGCCAACTCTTGCTTGCATACAGACTTCTTTAAAGCTTGCAGTACTTAATCGAAAAGCACAGTTCGGCCACAATCGAGGTTTACAGCAGAGACATATTCGCTTTCATGATTCAAGGACACATCGAACAGATTGGCTGCTTCACAAACAGCATCAAATTCCTACCGAGCAACAGACCACTAACTGGAATCGTCAACCGCCAGCCATGCCAGTACCCCTCATGCCTGAGCCTGTAGTAATCTCGTCCACGGCTGAACGAGTGGGTCCTAGACCGTCAAGTACCAACGTCACGAGCCGTTCTAGCTCCTTCATCACCAAAACGCCTTTTGCAGCAAAGGAACCAACTCAGATGCGAAAAGATGCAGACCAGACGACGGGACCAATGGACTTTGCCCGCCGCAGCACCAAGCCGAACTCACAAGCACAGCACCCACCATCAGCGGCGACTGGCCCTCCTCTGTCTGCTGGCCTTCCTCGGTCTGCTGGCTCACATCCAATCTCCTCACGTTGGACCAAACCCCAATTCCAGCTTCAGAAAACACATCTCGACCTGAAACATATGCCGACCTTGAGTGAGGCAGGGAAATCTTCCGACAACGACACATATGATGATAGCATGGAGGATGATGATTTTCCCATGACTGACGAAGAACACAACCATGATGGAATCTTCTGCAATCTCGTGAATGGAATAATCGGCTTCTGCACACCGCAACTAGCAGCATCCCTCGTGACTTTGTTAAATGAGATCTCGCCAACAAGACCTGAATCGATCCTTGACGACCTGCAGATGCAAGTTGTGTCAAGTATCAAGAAGCTAACCAACAAGCATGTCGGTCAAATTGACGATCTCGCTTTCCGGCTGCCATTTTCGCAAATACGAATCATCAATCCACACGATCTGCCCAATACTGATGCAGGGTTCGATCAGTACGACCTGAAGCTGAATGGTGTTCGAGCCACAGTGCGAATCGCCCCCCAAAACCACACAATCGGTGTACAACCACAAATATTGACGCATACACACATCAAACTCCTCAAAATTGAAGCTGCGGAATGCGTACCACATGAGAACGCCTTCATCTCTGCTGCAGAGGTCTCGCTATCTGACGCAGGACTGTGGCTAAGCGTGCGGGGTGAAGTACGAGCGCGGACACAGATCAACGATATCGGGATGATTACCGCTGGTAAGAATCTCGACAGCCTCGCCAGTCTAGTACGGCGAAGTGAGCATGTTGTGTCTCAGATGATGGAGCAGATAAGTCGTATCGACCTGCCAGTACGAACTCAGCACTTGCTTTACCATCTGACAGCAGTCGAAGACTGTGTTGATCCTTCTTTTCTAAGTAGACCCGTCAATGTGCTCCGAACAGTCGAACAACACGTCCGCGTGCACGATTCGTGGAAGATGATCACCAGGCTCCGGCATATCCTCTTGACGCGCAAAGGTAAGGAATACAAAGCTGAACAATGCGGACAAAAGTGTCTAGAAGAGGACAAACCGCAGTTTCGTGAAGATATTCTGTCATCTCTCAGACAATGGAAAAGCTGGGACAACGCCGAAGGAGACAATGATGCACTCGTACAAGCCCTTTTTGGGCCTTCAAAGACTGCTCATTCGCCCCAGCAGCCAAATGACGTCGAGCTTGAGGTCCTGTTAGGTCGCGCTGCCGTAACACTTGACCCAGGCCCGTGTCAGAGTCAACTTTTTGTGCAGAGTCTTGATCTCAACGTTGCTGTGAAGCCAGCTCATACACAACAGCCGAGAAAAGCCTCTCTAGGACCAGACAAGGAAAGCTTACAGGTGCAGGCTTACTGTGGCGCCATTGGTTGCCATTTGCATTGGGAACTCGTCGACTTTGTCGAGAAATTCATTGACTTGTCCATGCCATATGGAGTTGGACAGCCAGCCACGGGGCCGTCCGCAGATTCTGGGACTAGTCCGCAGTACAACATCACTGATGTGTCCATCATTATTGGCACAGATGCGGCCTCACTTGAGATAGAAAGCAATAACCTCAAGCTGCTGAGTGGGATTGAGCTTCTGAAAGCATCATTTGTGACAGGTGTGCAACAAATGGGCAAGGATGCAAAAAGTCTCGTCCTCAACGCGGCTGCGGGCCGTATAAAGGTGCGAGGTAAGAAGAGAAGCTTATTCGGATGCAAAGTCGCTACACCAACGGTCTATCTTGCCATAGAAGACGACCCGGCAGCGACCGAGGGGGATATCGCCCTACACTCTGCTGCTACCTGTTCCAAACTACGTTTCCATGTCAAGGAGGATGTACTAGGACTTTTACAGACTAGCCAGGCCCTCCTCTCTGACGAGGTTGCGGTGATCCAGCGCCTGGTGAAGCTGACCTCCCCGAAGACCGAAAAAGCAGGAGATGATGGTACGGCGCAGCGCAGATCCAGCAAAGCGATCCAACCTTACCTCACTCTCTTCCTCGACGATTATGTTATGAAATTCGACCTGATGGCATACTTGCATTACCAATTTGCAGGTACGATAGCGCGAACATCGGTAGTGCCTAACACCGCCAAAAGGTTCACGGTACAACTTGACATCAAGGAGACCCACCACAAGTTCGATAATCCGGCCGCTAAGGCTGAAAGAACGAAACCAATCTTGAACTTGCCACCGCTCAATGCGTTGGTGACAGTGAATCTACTGCCCGACCGAGTAGTAGTCAATACAAAGGCCACAATAGAGCGGATGCTCCTGGATGCATCAGCTGTTCGTGCTTGTTTTGATGCTGCATATCAGGCCCAGGCCATCAAGTATGTGAAAGAGGTTGAGAGTCAGGTCGCCGAGATTCAGCGCAGTATCCGCGCCGCCTTCCCTCCCCAAGCACCGGACGTGAACGAATCCTTACCCAAAACTGAGTCGCGACTAACGCAATACGACGGACATCTCATCTTCGAAGGGATACGTGTCCGTTGCAGCGCACCAGCACTCCGACCGGATCAAAATTACGGTGTTGGCCTGAACGTCACCTTCGACACCGCAACCCTGCAAATCGGCAATGCTCGACCTCATACCAGTTCATTGACTAAAAAGCCCAGTTTTCGGTTCGTCTTGCAAGAGATTACTGTGGATCTGGAGCGTGTGCGCAAGATAAAAGAGAACTTTGGCCAGCTGAGAACCAGTTTCCGAGCCTCAGCTGTTACAGACCTCGATGAGGATGGCCAAGAGGTGCAAAGTTTTCGGTTGTCCAGTAATTCCCTCAGTCTTGACATTTACCCAGAAACCGCAGTGCTCGTTGTTGACTTGGTCACGTTCTTGCAAGCGCGCATCAAATCACTCGCAGCAACAGACGACACGAGGAGAAGAAGTTCCTTGCGACGGCTTACACTAGCTGCAACGAAGCCCAGCCCCCCCAGCCCAGAGGAAGAAGTACAACCCAAGGAAGAGCCAGTAACCGGTCTGCTCAACTCAACGTTCTCGTTGGAGCTCAATGCGATTTGTGTGCGCTGGCTACTTGGCGCTCAAGCAGCAGATTCTCCTGCTCACCCTCCTGAGGACTTGGCATTTACCGTTGCGAAGATCGACCTTCAGACTAAACGCGAGGCGTCCGCACGATTGTCCATCAAATCCGTGCAGATACAGCTGGTGCCCCAAACCTCTTCAGACCCTTTCGAGCGTAGTGCAAATTCAGCTGTGCTTCCCGAAATGATCTTCAAAGCAGCATACGGACGAGGGACAGCTACCCGCAAACTCGCATTCAAGGCTGCGGGCAAGTCTTTAGACGTTAGGCTGGCATCGAATTTCATCATACCCGCGTCGGCTGTACAAAAGTCCCTGGCCCTTGCTAGTTCTGAAGTTCGTAGCCTCAAGTTGGCTACACCAGAGACTGGATCTGCTTCTTCGCAGGCTCAATTGCCCAAGTTGCTTGGCACCAAACGCCTTGCTCAGTTGCTGGTCTTTGCGGATTTTGGTGGAGCTAAAGTGACTATATCCCCTGTGAAGGAGGAGGCGCGAGAACAAAGCTCCGCTTTTGGGTTCTTGAAAGGTGCAAAGAGGTCTCGAGCCGGTCGGTACGGTCAAGCTGTTCAAAGCTCAACGGGAGAAGAAGCTAGTTTGCGTGCTCCTGGCATTGCTTTCCAGGTCGAGTACACGGACAACGGACACCATGACCCAACGCTTAGCATGGAGGTTCGCGTGGCGGCTTCCTCAAACACACTCGCGCCGTCAGTGGTTCCTCTCATCCTAGAGGTCTCGTCAAGCGTCACAAACCTGATGGAACATGATAATAGTATGTCGGCAAAGGAGGAGGACAAGACTAAAGTGGATGATAATGACAACAACAATCAGACTCTGCAGCAGGTGCAAGCTAGCGACCCTACTGCTGTTCTTGGCAAAGTGAAGCTCAATGCTGAGCTTTGGGTGCAAAAGCAGGAGTTCAGTCTGACCTGTCAGCCTATAGCTCGTGTCTCAGCTACTGCTCGATTCGATGAGATCTTCTTGGTTGTCAATACTGTGCAAGTCCAAGACCAAGAGCGCTTCTTCGCAATTACGACTACGTTCACGAACTTGGCTGCCTCAGTGCAACATGTTTACTCACGAGAGTCTACAGCTAGCTTCGAGGTTGAGTCTATCATGGTCTCGTTAATGAACAGCAAGCATTTCAGCGATAAGAGCGGTATCTTTGCTATTGTCGATATTTCTCCTATGAGAGCATATCTCAATGCTAAGCAAATGCAGGATTTCCTACTCTTTAGGGAGATCTGGTATCCTCCTGAGCTTCGCGCGGCTCCCAAAGCAGCCGACACAGCAGAGACTCAGGGTCCTAGTCAGGGGCCTGTCGTCCAGAGAGTTCAAGAAGCAACGTCAACTGCGGTATTACCATGGCATGCCATTATCGTGGTCCAAGAGCTTAAGGTACAGGTAGACTTTGGTCAAAGCATTGGCAAAGCAGACTTTGCTATTCAGAAGCTTTGGGCCTCGTCTAAGAAGAATTCCGATGCTGAGCAAAACTTATGTGTTGGATTCGACAAGGTCGGCATGGAGAGTACGGGTCGCATGAGCGGCTTTGTGGAACTACAAGGCTTCCGCGTTCGAACAGCAATCAGATGGCCGAGGGTAAAGAACGAGGTACAAGCCCCTCGTGTACAAGGGTCTGTCGGCTTTGAGCATCTACGTGCAAAGGCGATTTTTGACTATCAACCTTTTGCTGTCGCGGACATATCTACGTTTGACTTCTTGATCTACAACGTACGACAAGGTACCCACCGAGACCGACTCGTTGGCATTCTAGATGGAGGCAAGGTACAAGCTTTCGCGACAACCACCGCAGCAGCTCAGGTCCTGTCAATCTCGCAGGCGTTCGAGCGACTCATCCAGGAGAAGCAAGAAGCTTTTGAGAGCTCGTTGCACGAGCTGGACAGATACCTTCGACGCAAGTCGGTCCTCCCTTCGTCAACGTGGAAGTCAGGTCCAGAAAATTCGATCACGCCACTTCGCAAGACACACAAGCCGAACCACGCTCCAAATCTGCAGGTTGACGTTGTGATCACTCTCAAAGCGATAGATGGAGGCGTATTTATGACATCCTTCTTCGACGAGACAACGTTGAAGCTAGCGGCTGAAGACGTTCAGACTCGCTTTGCAGTCGGTGAAGCAAGCAGCAAGACTCACAGCGGGCTCGGCATGAGTCTTGGTCAGGTACGCCTGGCACTCGCGACTATGGGCAGGCCCAATGCAAAGGCGCTAGGCGAGATATCGGTCACGGAAATCATCGACCGAGCAACAAGTGCCAAAGGCGGCACAATTTTGAAGGTTCCAAGACTCGTCGCCTCAATGCAAACATGGCAACAAGCACCGTCTAACGTCATCGAATACCTTTTCTCGAGTACGTTCCACGGCAAAGTCGACGTTGGCTGGAACTATTCACGAATCAACACAATCCGGCGCATGTGGGAGAACCACTCGCGTGCTCTAGCGCAGAAGATGGACAAGCCATTGCCAGAATCAGCCATCAAAATCAGAGCCGAGCCAAAGGACAAGGCGGCAGGAGAAGGTCAAGAGAAGATCACGGCCGTGGTCAATGTACCACAGTCAAAGTATGAGTATGTCCCGTTGGAGCCGCCCATCATCGATACGCCACAGTTAAGGGACCTTGGTGAGGCGACACCGAGCTTGGAATGGATCGGTCTGAATAGAGAGCGGTTGCCACATGTAACGCATTCGGTGATTATTGTAAGCTTGCTTGAGGTTGCTAAGGAGGTGGAGGATACGTATAGCCGGATCCTTGGTGCAGCATGAGCAGCAAGCTTTGAGTTCGTTTGAGTGGGTTTTAGCGAAGGCGTTAGAGTATGTTGGATGGACAGGCTGCCATGGCTGATATTGTGAGCGCCGCACCATTAAGTACAGGCATTGTCGCTGTAGTGTGAGTGGAGTCGAGGTATTATCTGTAGTAATAAAATTGTCCAATACTCGTGCGTCCTCCGAGAGTATGGGAAAAGCATTATATTTCCGTCCGCCGTGACTCATGTTCTGACCACGCAGCTGAGCGCAAAGTCCTCAACCTCATAATTGAGCAGATAGTGTGAATCTTGCCATGACCGAGCCCAGGTGTGCCTGCTGAGATGAGTCTAAACCGTGACACAACTCATGCCAGTGAATGCAAGATTGCCAGCGGATTTAGGTCCAACACACGCGCAGCAAACTCCGCCACTACGACGGTCGAGAGTGGGTCCTCCAAGAGCCCCTCCATTTATTCTTGGCAATAGTCTGTCGCACCTGCTGGCTGCGAATTCTTTTGCTCCCCATCGACAATTTTTGTGCCTCCCTCACCGCCGACCTTCATCTTTGTCTGCGTCGACAAACGCAGGCGTTCCTTACCCATCGAGTTTAGACTCTATAGTGCCAATTTGTTTCGAAGTCCCTCGGCGGCATATCATACTTCAAGCTCAAGGGAGCGCCCTAGACAAGTCTAGCAAGTCTACCATCAATACTTGCCCAGCATGGTCAACTTCACCGTGGACGAGATCCACGCTCTGATGAAGCAGCCAGGTAAGCAAAGAGATGACAATGTTGGAATACTGGCGCTAACTTGGGACAGCCAACATCCGTAACATGGTACGCGACCACCCCACTATCGTAGGCGAATCAACAGCAATACTAATTAAGATCGCAGAGTGTCATTGCTCACGTCGACCACGGAAAATCTACCCTTACCGACTCCCTTGTCCAGCGTGCCGGTATCATTTCTGCCGCCAAGGCTGGTGAGGCGTAAGTGGACAAACAGCAAGAAGGCGGTGACAACGGCTGACAGATAGATAGTCGATTCACCGACACCCGTCAGGATGAGCAGGATCGAGGTATTACCATCAAGTCGACTGCCATCTCTCTGTACGGCAAGCTGCAAGATGAAGATGACCTGAAGGACATCCCCCAGAAGGTTGCCGGCAACGAGTTCTTGATCAACTTGATCGACTCGCCAGGTCACGTCGATTTCTCTTCCGAAGTCACTGCAGCTCTCCGAACCACCGATGGTGCCCTCGTCGTCGTGGACACCATCGAGGGTGTCTGTGTCCAGACCGAGACCGTGCTTCGACAGGCTCTTGGTGAGCGTGTCAAGCCTGTTGTCATCATCAACAAGGTCGATCGAGCTCTGCTCGAACTTCAAGTCGAGAAGGAGGATCTGTACCAGTCTTTCTCGAGAACAATTGAGTCGGTCAACGTCGTTATCTCCACATACTTCGACAAGGTCATTGGTGACGTCCAGGTTTATCCATACAACGGTACCGTTGCTTTCGGTTCCGGTCTTCACGGATGGGCCTTCACCATCCGACAGTTCGCTGTGAAATATGCCAAGAAGTTTGGTGTCGACCGAAACAAGATGATGGAGAGACTATGGGGCGACAACTTCTTCAACCCCAAGACCAAGAAGTGGACCAAGTCCGGTGAGGACGGCGTCGAGCGAGCTTTCAACCAGTTCATCCTCGACCCCATCTTCAGAATCTTTGATGCATTCACCAAGGGCAAGAACGAGGAGCTCCTCAACCTCTGCACTAAGATCGACGTCAAGCTCACCAACGATGAGAAGGAAATGCAGGGCAAGGGTCTCCTCAAGTCCATCATGAGAAAGTTCTTGCCAGCTGCCGATGCCCTGATGGAGATGATGATTATTCATCTTCCATCTCCTATCACTGCTCAGAAGTACAGAATGGAGACTCTGTACGAGGGTCCGCCAGACGACGAGGTCGCTGTCGGTATCCGAGACTGCGATGCTTCTGCCCCACTCATGTTGTACGTCTCGAAGATGGTGCCAACATCTGACAAGGGTCGATTCTATGCATTCGGTCGTGTCTTCTCGGGTACCGTCCGCTCTGGTCTCAAGGTCCGAATTCAGGGTCCTAACTACACACCTGGCAAGAAGGAGGATCTATTCATCAAGGCTATTCAGCGAACTGTCCTCATGATGGGTCGTTTCATTGAGCCAATCGATGATGTGCCAGCCGGTAACATTGTCGGTCTCGTCGGTGTCGACCAGTTCTTGCTCAAGTCTGGTACTCTCTCCACCTCCGAACAGGCACACAACCTGAAGGTCATGAAGTTCTCCGTCTCACCTGTCGTGCAGCGATCCGTCGAAGTCAAGAACGCTCAAGATCTGCCCAAGCTGGTCGAAGGTCTCAAGCGTCTGTCGAAGTCTGACCCTTGTGTCTTGACCTACATCACTCCCTCTGGTGAGCACGTCGTTGCTGGTGCCGGTGAGCTTCACTTGGAGATCTGCTTGAAGGATCTTGAGGAAGACCACGCTGGTGTGCCGCTGAAGATTGCCGACCCTGTCGTGCAATACCGGGAGACAGTTGGCGACAAGTCTAGCATGACTGCCTTGTCCAAGTCGCCCAACAAGCACAACAGATTGTATGTCATCGCCGAGCCACTTGGTGAAGAAGTTTCCAAGGACATCGAGGCAGGCAAGATCGCCCCTCGTGACGACTTCAAGGCTCGTGCTCGTATCCTTGCTGACGAGCACGGTTGGGATGTCACCGATGCCCGAAAGATCTGGGCCTTCGGCCCTGACACCACTGGTGCCAACTTGTTGGTTGACCAAACTAAGGCCGTCCAGTACCTCAGTGAAATCAAGGACTCTTTCGTCTCAGGTTTCCAGTGGGCGACACGAGAAGGACCCATTGCCGAGGAGCCAATGCGATCCGTCAGATTCAACGTCATGGATGTCACTCTCCACGCCGATGCCATCCACAGAGGTGGTGGTCAGATTATACCAACTGCTAGACGTGTGCTGTACGCCTCTACACTTCTTGCCGACCCAGGTCTACTTGAGCCAGTCTTCTTGGTCGAAATCCAAGTCCCCGAGCAAGCCATGGGTGGTATCTACTCTGTCCTTACCAAAAAGAGAGGTCACGTCTTCTCCGAGGAGCAACGTGTCGGTACTCCACTTTTCACAGTCAAGGCCTACCTACCTGTCATGGAGTCCTTCGGTTTCAACGCCGATCTGCGTGCCGCAACTGGTGGCCAGGCTTTCCCACAGTTGGTCTTCGACCACTGGCAGATCCTTCCAGGTGGTTCGCCACTCGATGTCAAGACGCTGCCTGGTACCATTGTCACCAACATGCGAAAGAGAAAGGGTCTCAAGGAAGTCGTTCCAGGTTACGAGAACTACTGTAAGCTTGCCCCCGATCCCAACCTCAGGCTAGATGCTAACATGCTACAGACGACAAGTTGTAAACCGATTCTTTTGTTCTATGTGTTGCTTGACTTGCTTGCTGCACTAATAGAGGCATGTCGGCATAGAACGGCTGTTTTGTATTCGCAGTGTTTCCGCGGATCTGAGACAGCCGCCATGAAGTTAATGTGTTAGGAACGAAATTCTCTCGCATATGAAGCATTTGGC
>Ga0066648_10000351_pt1 | contig 32444 bp, 25 predicted proteins | sample CryGeyCG12114_NA_FD_59537 | JGI IMG/M metagenome (GOLD analysis project Ga0066648, IMG submission 59537) | Groundwater microbial communities from aquifer - Crystal Geyser CG19_WC_8/21/14_NA | ecosystem: Environmental > Aquatic > Deep subsurface > Groundwater | place: USA: Utah: Grand County... | reverse complement strand
GAAGCATTATTGGGAGAGCCCAAAAGTAGTAGAGTACTTGTTGAGGGAGGAGAGAGGACCAAGTCGTTGGCCAACAAGGAAGGATTGATTATAACATGGGGTCCAGCCGTATGTAGAAATTTGTTGCTGAGTCCTCTGGAAAGAGACGAGACGGTGACTCCTACTCAGACGGTTCGATCCTTTGTAAACCTGGACTCCAGAGATATAGCCCGGTACGAGATACAACGGTGGTGTTGAAGGAATGTGGGATGATATGTCGAAGTCCTAGTGGTATGATAAGATCGAAGGTTCCTGGGAGTTGAGATCTGGTTTGTAGGAGCTGAAGTGGTGTGGCCAGCGTGTGTCTATATTCTGCTCATAGCGAACTGATATGACGAAGGTATGGCAGCAGCAGTCAAGCCCTCTGCGGCCCATGTAATATCCACTAAGTGGAGCCTGCTGACCGTCAGAAATACACCACGAATAACGAAGCGTACAATGGATCAGACCCACTTGCAACAGGCATGTAAATACGCCAGCACCCTTGTCAGCGCTCGGACACTTACTGGTGAGTCGGCCATGTGCTGATGGAGTTAGAGGCTCGAAGCTAGAGCCACCTGCAGCCCCTTCAACAAGTGGATGGCAACGTATGACAGAACAAGGCGAACGAAGGATGGATCGTTCGGAGGCTGGGCGCATTTCTCATCACACTGTCACAGATCATCTACGCTGCTTTGGTTCGTATTCCTTCAAGCGTCAGACCATTCCCAAAATTCCTTCTGCTCTGTACGCTAATTGCGAACCTTTACGGGAACGCCCATAGATTTGGTGCATCGTGCCTGTTTTGATGAAAAGGTACCACGTAGGCTTCGGCATAACAAGTACAAGATTATGAAACCTTCTACGGCCTCGATCAAGGTGCTGACGCTCATTGGCCCTGCACTGGTTTTGCTTGATCGACACTGCTCTACGCCAAACCTCTAATGACTGACGACCCTAGCCAGTGATGTTGTAGAGCAGGATCGACCCATCACGAGGTCTTTCAAACACAGACTGAACCACCAGGCGCGGGAGTGCTAGCCACTACGTGTAAGACTTCGGGTCTGCAGCACTATTGGTCTGAAAGGCGCCAGCACATCAGGATTGGTGCAAGCCTGACGAACGGCAGTGTAGATTGAGCATCGTAAGCTGGCCCGCTAGGTTCAGGTCAATTGGACGGCAAAGCAGTAGCGTGAGCAATCAGGTTGTAGGTCAGGCTAGATTTAGCAAGGCGCATAATTATGCTTAGGGTCGCATGCTCAGAAAGATGGTGGGATTTTTGCCAGGGTTTGAAATGAGTGGTCGAGGCACAACAGAAGCAACAGGTAGGGTGCGGCAAAATTGCAAGGCGAGCTCGTTCTGAGAAATCCGCATCATCCGACAAATCTTGGAGCACGAAGGTTTACGCTTGTGTGGCACTAGCTGTAACCCAGGAAGCCAGCACCCAGGAGTCTCGGCTTGTCCTCTGCAAGCGTGCAGCCTTGACAGCAGGATCAGCAGTGCCCAATCGTCCTTCTACTCAGCCATCGTATCGGCGCAATTATCCTCGCGTGGGCTTCCTCATCGATGCTCTTCTTGACATCGTTTGTGCTCCGCTTAACGTTGCACAGTGTGCAGAGGTGCCTTTGATTGGTCGATCTCAGGCTCCTGGCCATCAGTCTCGAACCCGAGCCGTCGTGTATGCTACAGCATAGTAGTAGAGATGCAGACACCTACTTACACGTAGTTTTGGATGCGCATGGTCATCGCATGGTTCCACCGTTTTCCAGCAGCCGACTTGTTGGGTACGCGAGACCGCTGCATAACTTGTCACCCCTACGGAGTAGTACGAATACGTTATGAAGCATCTTGGAGGTAGAGCAAGCCTAGCGGTGCACTCTGCCGCTGCTGGTGCCGCAGTCACACGGAAACGGAGCTACTGATGATGTGACAGGGCACGGCCAGCATCCAAATCACTGCCTGCTGCACATTTGCCTTCACCAGCCTTTTAGCTGCGTGGCTGAATTTTTGATATTCCGCCTTTGTCTCTACGGTTGGCATCGGCACGTCAAGTTTCCATGCTGGTGCGCCGCCGTGTTTCAAAAGCTCCTGGCTGAGGGTGTTGACCAAAGTCTAACCGAGCCTCCTGCGGAGGACTGCAATGTTAGCATATTTCACTAAATATGGCAAGTTTGCAAATCCTGGTGATCGCTTTTAGTTGGTAAAACGGAGATGAGATGCTGACTTGATGTGGTTAGATATCGTCCAGTGTATCAATAGCACTACCGACCATGTAAGTAGTGCCCACCTAAAGGTCAGCTTCTTGCTGGCGAAGCACCAGCGCTAGCTTTAGCGTCGGGAACTGCTGGGAAGGAAGACGTTCAGACCCTGAAACCAGTCAAGAGAGCAAGAATAGGCTCCACTTCGTACAGTAGGGAGGCAGGCTGCTTGAATCACATCAAAGCAGCCATTGGCTGAGAGCTGGCTGAGCGGTGCTGTAGCTAGTCGAGCATATCTCGTAGGCCACGGTTGCTTTCGGAAGATGAAAGACAAAATCTACGCAGGGCAATACAGCATGGGGTGTGCGCCTGGCTTGTGAAACCTCAAGATCCACGGCTTGCTCTAGACGCCTCAACCTTCGAACGTTAGCTTTCCATTGTCTGCCACGGCGATTGTCAGAGGAATATTGCTTCTGTTCGACTTCTGAGCATCTTGCACGTAAATAGATACGGTGGACCACGGCACAAGTGTCCGAGTATAGTGGTACTTGAGAGAGGGAATACTCGACGTATTTACTGGTCAACCAGCACGGCAACGCTCGTTCAACGGCAACAGTAATAGCGGGACCTTTCAGGCATAATGGTTAATGAGTCTGTTCATGTAGCTAATATCTTTGAGTCCTCACTTGGTATTGTACTCTGTATGTCAAGGCCGTTAGGCAAGGACATCTTCGTAGCCGCCATGGTTTAGTTCTTCGAGGCAACTTACTCGCACCTGTTGCAGCTTGGCTGATTTCGCCCCCCAACGCCTGTTCGACGTAACGTGGTTCTGAACCTACCCAAAGTGACCGAGACTAGTAGCTTCTCACGCGCATTCGGCGGCTGGAAAAACTTTGCTATCATCTGACCGATTTTTGAATGGGCAAAGACATCGAGTGTTAAGAAGATTCTGATTAAGAGACGGCCTTCAACCGTCAAGACAATTGTCTCAGCGACATGTTGCTTTTTGCTTTCGCCGCTTACCGCATGTTGCAATTGGACTCGAGACATGTCGTCGTCTTCCTACGTGCTAGCTGAGACTGCAGCTGTGGCTTCATTCGAGGATTGTTCACAGATAGACCGAACTTATATTCGCCTTCTTTCCTTCGCAAGGCTAGTCAAGCAAGCGTCACTGTCTTTTTGAGAGCTGGCGGACACTTTCGATATGATGGTGTTGGTCTGAGCTATTCCCTCTTCTCGATGCGCTTGGTAGTCTGTCCTCATCATGGAATTAACCATAAGAGTGCAAGTCTGCTAATATTGCCGGCCCCTACGTATCATTCATATTGCCTCATTTGCACATCCTGTCAAGTTGATAGACTAGTGTGTACTAAGGTCTGACTAGCATTGATCGTGATAGATCGTCGCGAGTGCGAGTACAGGTAGAGACCCCGCGACCATGTCCAGGTGTTGCGAGATAGGACGATGATGGTATGATTTTATACGTGTTGACCCACGCACCACGGCAACGCATCATAGTCTCTCTGGGAGCCATAATCTATCGACAATCATGTTGAACCTTCAGCCCCAGGTGGTTGATCACCTCACCAGAATACACAGACGACGGTGTCGAGCACCAATGTCACTGTCAGGATACCATGAGCAGCTGCATCGACGCCCAAGTTCCGCTGTCGTGGGATTGCTGGACAGACTCGTGCTCGAGGTGGATATGTAGAAGCCAATCACAGCCGTCTTAACAAAACTGGCATACTAGTGGCTGTCTCGTGTCTGCGGTCGCTAGCCCAGTTGCTCTCTTGCTTCTCACTACACGATTCGAGCACCTGCTGTTTCACTGCGTCTTGATGGCGTGTAGTCAGGGCATGACAAGCCTGCGATGGCGACCTACTGCACGTTTTCGACCTCACGCGCTCTCTCTTCCCGTCCAAATTACGATCACGAGGTGCAAATCTGAAGACCATTCCATGGGGGACGATTCCAAGAAACCATGGTCAAAAAGCAGAGCCGAATGGATTAGCGCCGCACGCGTGGAGATTAAAAAGTCTCGAAAAGCAATTGATGATTTGGAGGAAGTGATCTCTAGATTGGAGAAGAAGCAAGAAAGACAAGAACACGATTTTCGGTTACTTATGAGAGCCTTCGAACGATGTGAGCCAAAGCCCCAAGACTATGGACTGCGCCCGGGATGGAGACCACAGAGAGGCCCGGACGACTTTGGAATGGGAAGATGGGTCGGATGAATTCATCGAAACACGCTTGAATGATAACAAGGCACCGCCATACGAAGTCTAGAGTCGTGAACCGGTATCCAATACACTGCAAGTTCGGTGATACACCAAGAGGTTGGTATACAACCCTGTCAACGCGCCTCTAGTCGGTCCAGCAGAGTTGTAATAACGAAAAGCGGTGCTACTCCAGTAACTACTATGCGCGCCTGGTCGTACCACTAGCTATCATTTCGTTTGCGGACGAAGAGGTGACGACCAGCGATGGACCAAGAAACCCGGCCTGCTCGATTGCAGTACGGCACTTGGCCGGACAAATGAGAGCGGGCGAGACCAATGAGGCACCAGAGAGAGCCCCCTATGCTCAGTTGGATGACCAGAGCAGTGTGTTGTGGTCCCCCAGTTAGAAGGTCTCATCAGTAGTATAGCGCTCTCAACAGCGAAACTGTGGGCGGAAGCAACTAGTCATGTGTCGGACTTTCCTATTGACCAGGCTGTTCGACGTGAGGGCGTAGGTCTAGAACTCCAGGCTCGCATCTGTGGGATGCAAATATCACCATCTTATGAGTGAATTGAGCTCAGGGAAATGTGAATGCTGGGCAAAATTTCTCCCCTCTACTGTGGCGCCATGGATCCAACCACTAGCCCTCCACCCAAGAGCCGGAATGGTTCATCTTTGTCGATGAAACTGAATTGGGGAGGAAGGCAGAAGCGGTGTTGAGCCTCCAATCAGGTGCAGGCGACACTAGACGAAATGCTTGGAGAGGAAAGACCCTGAGGACGTCATCGTATTTTCTACTGGGGAGGGTGTTTTCTCAGAATTTTTTGTTGATATTGCGGGGCACTAGTGGACGAAACAGCTTGTGAAGCAATCATTTCGAGGGGTTTATTGAAACGGTCGATTTCCCATCATAAGAAGTACACCTCACCACAAGCAACACCACGTACCAATCCTCACAGCCAATACAGAGACCACAGTAAACATGTCCGTTTCAGAAGTTCAATTCAAATCCTTCGGAGACCAGAAGTAAGTAATACTGCGACTGTGCATTGAAGATGAGAAGCTGACATGTATTGACAGGCCTGGCACTTCTGGCCTGCGAAAGAAGACCTCTGTCTTCCAACAGGAACACTACTCCGAGTCGTTCATCACATCTGTCCTCCTTTCGATCCCAGAAGGCGTCGAAGGCTCACAGCTAGTCATTGGTGGTGATGGTAGATATTTCAACCCCGAAGTAGTACAGAAGATCGTAAAGATCAGTGCTGCATACGGTGTGAAGAAGTTGATCATTGGACAAAATGGTATCCTGAGCACACCGGCTGCTAGCAATGTTATCAGGAAGCGAGGGTTCACGGGTGGAATCCTGCTGACTGCTAGCCACAACCCTGGTGGTCCAAAAGCAGACTTTGGCATGAAATACAACTTGAGCAATGGTGCTCCTGCACCAGAATCCGTCACCAACAAGATCTTCGAGAAGTCCAAGGGCTTGACTTCATACAAGATCGCAGATGTTTCAGATGTCGACATCTCCAAGGTCGGCTCAAGCAAGGCTGGCAACCTGGACGTCGAGATCATCGACTCGACGGCCGATTACACACAGATGTTGAAAGAGATCTTCGACTTCGACCTCATCAAGTCATTCCTCAAGTCACAGCCAGACTTCAAGGTACTGTTCGATGGTCTTTCCGGTGTCACTGGCCCATATGCCATCGATATCTTCCAGAAGGAACTTGGACTTCCCGAGTCGAGTACACAAAACTGCATCCCCAGCCCTGACTTCAACGGCGGCCACCCAGACCCCAATCTCACCTACGCCCATTCCTTAGTCGAGAAGGTTGAGAAAGACAACATCCATTTCGGTGCAGCATCTGACGGCGACGGTGACCGAAACATGATCTACGGCAAGAACGCATTCGTGTCGCCGGGTGATTCTCTCGCCATTATTGCTCACTATGCGAAGAAGTATATCCCATACTTCCAGAAACAAGGTGTTTATGGCCTCGCTCGATCCATGCCAACCTCTAGCGCCGTGGACTTGGTTGCGAAGAAGCAAGGCCTGAGCTGTTATGAGACACCAACTGGCTGGAAGTTTTTCTGCGCTTTGATGGACAACAACAAGATGTCAATCTGTGGTGAAGAGTCTTTCGGTACTGGTTCAAATCACGTGCGAGAGAAGGATGGCATCTGGGCAGTTGTTGCATGGCTCAACATTCTTGCTGGAGTAGGAAAAGACAGCGGTAAGCTGCCTTCCATTACCGATGTTCAGAAACAATTCTGGGACGAGTATGGCCGCGTATACTTTACTCGATATGACTACGAGAACGTCAGCAGCGATGGCGCTAACAACATGGTCAAACATCTCTCAGAGATGATCACTACCAAGAAGAGCGAGACAATCGGCTCAACGATAAAAGGTCGGAAGATCGTCGAGGCTGATGACTTCTCCTACACGGACTTGGATGGATCTGTTGCCAAGAACCAAGGCATCTACTTCAGGTTTGACGACACTTCCAGAATTGTTGTTCGATTGTCTGGCACAGGCAGCAGTGGAGCAACGATCAGATTGTACGTTGACAAGCTGGAAGAGGACAAGAGCAAACTTTACGGAGACACTCAAGAATACCTCAAAGATCCCTTGGAACTTGCTTATGAGCTTCTGCAGTTGCAGAAGTTTATCGGCCGAACAGAACCCGATGTCAAGACTTGAGGGACTCGAATGTTCCAAACTCTTTCATGTTGTCGATCATAGCAAGCGGTTTGTGTTAAGGAACTGTATCGTGTGACTGATTCCCGAGTCCACGCTCCTCGGGAGAGTCATCCATAGAATATACAGTGAGCATATTTATTCACACAACGGATTTTAGACGAGAGCAGGCAATACCACAGCTCCTACGCTCACATCTCGCAAGTACACGTGCACTTTTGATGCTCATCGAAGTTCCCGCTGACTCGTGACCTATGACTCCTGGACCATGATAAGAACAGGTCACGATATTACCGCAAGGATATCGTTGATCATCCGCAAAGCAGCGGAGCCGGATCTGCATTGGCGAAGATGGCTTAACCGGCTAAGCAACTCTAATGATGCTGCTTCCGCAAACTTTACGCCCAAGAACTTCAGTGTATGCCGACGGGCTGCTCCAGTCCGAACCTAGCATTCTCTTCTGGTCGAAGTACTAGGTGCAGACTGTAGACACAGTAACCTTCCGCCTACAGCAGCTTTGGGATCCATCTTTTCCTTTTCCCGGAAGCACAAGCCACCGTAAGGTGAACACCTACAATTTGGCATGAATGCCGTCAGGGAAATTGCAGGTCACAGAAACGCACCAGTAACTGGTATAGCATTTCTACTCTACCTGATATCCTTGATAAGATCGTGACTCGGTGAAACTGCCATTCCCTTCCTTATCGGCATACACTTGTGTCATAGAGACAGCTTCAATGACACCGCTGACGTCGACGCCGGGAGTATGCATATCGAGTGCTTCGCACAAATATCCGAAGCTGAGCCCCAATAGTGGAGGCGGAAGAGGATGGTTGCAGCCGCTATTGCATGATCGACGACAGGGATCACTTGAAACGCGTAGCCTAGAGAGCTTGGCACTTGGCAATGCAATTGCTTCTATCGTAATCCGTGCCTCTCTCACCGTCCGTCTCAGAGCAGTTTTGTACAATCTAATCGCTACAACCTTATCTTCTAACGTCCCGTGCACGAGCTTGCCCATGCCACGTCAAGTATGTGATCGTACGGCGAAACACAAATACGTGAGTTCGATTGCGGAACCGGGCTTGGCCTGACATTTTGGAGCTTATGATCTACCACCAGTTTGAACCTTATTGACAGTTGCAGCTCCTTTACACTCCGCCAGATTGTCGTCGACTTCGGTCTCAACGATGTCGCAGCACGTGGATGGCACATCTTTTTTCTGTGGTGACATAAGGTAGGGTTTCTTTGTGTAGCTATGGAACAAGCATGTGCAGTCTGAACGCGAGTGATATGTCGACATCCGCTTACCTGGAACAAAGTCCACCGGAACGACGTGCTCACTACCAATAGTCGAGTACCATCGATCCGACGAGGGAGGTTTTGTGGAACGAACACTGATGATCCACGGCTTCGTTCTATGCTTGGCACATGTTGACGACACTGACCAACACTGCCCACCTCACCCCACGTCCCCCAGAAACGCGACGGTATCATGTCGGATACCGTGATGGAGCAGATGTATCCTCATTCCTGTGCCTGATGTTCAGTCTATAAGTTGCTCCTCGTTCCTTGTGGGATCTGACCTAGGACATTGCATTTTTCTTCACCATCTACGGAGGTTTGCTTATTTCTTCACGTTGCCTGCGACCCGTGCGTAGAGAACCTTTGCAGTAGAGGGAAGGAAGCGTCAACACCCAAGTGACACAGTCTTACAAAGCGCCCATATATCTCAGTCCTCCATCTTCGGGTCGTGGCTACCTCAACTCAAATATCCTCCCCACCTTCCCCACCAAATTGCGCGAACATGGCAGTTACGTTTGTCGAGACCGAAAGAGCGGGCTTAGAAAGAGCAACATCCATCATCGATCTTCAGAAGTTCACTTCGGCCGCACCTACCCTCAACAATACTCCCAATGTTTCTAGGAGTCCTAGTCCTGCACGAAAATTGTCATCCAGAATTCTGACACCACTGCCCGAGCAGGCAGACATCGAGGCGATGAACAGCAAGGAAGGGCACGATAAAGTCACCAGGTACACCAACGATGAGCTAGACATGGCGTGGATGGGTGGTGTTATTACTGCCTGTTTCTTCACGTCAGGTCTGATTGACGCTGTGGCTTTCAACTCATGGAACTGCTTCGTCGGCATGCAGACAGGTATGTGCCGTAAAGAACATCTCCTACACGATCCACGCTAACTACCAAGGCAGGAAACACGATATTTGCAGCCCTCGGCCTTGGTGGTCTGCCAACACAAGCGCACGAGCATCAGTTTGTCAAATCTTTCGTTGCCATAGGATCGTTCTGTATTGGCGCGATCTTCTTCAACATCTTGCACAGATTTCCGACAGGCTTGCATGATCGGCCCACCTCACGCAAGAGAATTATCTTTGTCTTATCGTTTCTAGTCCAGACAATGCTCGTCATCATTGCAGCAGCTCTCGTCACAGTTGGAATTGTCTCGAACCAACCCTTCGTCATAGGCCAATTCTCTTCTGGCTCTCAGATAACAGGAGAGGTCGGTGAGGATCATAGAAACTACATGGATCTTTTGCCAATCATCCTCCTCTCTTTCGAAGCCGCGGGACAGGTCTGTCTGAGCAGAGTTCTTAGTCTGATCGAGCTACCCACGATAGTCCTTAGTACGCTATTCCACGACTGGACTGGCGACCTGCTTGGTACTAAACAGCTATGGAGGCAGAGCTCAGGTATCAAGGATTTCGTCTTGGTTCAAGCGAGGCGGCAAAACAAGCGATTGTTGGCCATTATTGCGCTTTTCGTCGGTGGCTTCGTCGGTGGCGAGATGTACAAGAGCAAAGCTGGCATGGCTGGAGCGCTATGGCTTGCATCCTTCTTGAAAGGCTCTGTCGCTGTCTCATTCGCGCTCTGGCGCAAGCAGAAGGAGGAAATGACAGAGTCGGAGAAGTGATCTGAGCCATATATCTTGCCATCATTACTTCCGCCACTGCATACGGACAGTGTGGCAAGCACGACATTTACGAGATTACGAATTTATGAATTGTCAGACACCAAGGTGTTCGCAAAGCGGCATCGCACCATCTCCGTCCAGCTGAAACTATTTCTCAGTCAGAGAAACCATGGCAGTGACGATCCACCCTGCGCAATAACGTTTAGATTGCATCGTTTCAGCAAACTCGCATCATCCACCTTCAGGCTTGATGGTGTCTCAATCCACGATTGTACATGAACGCCCACCGGACATTGAAGAATGCGATTTCCGTGAAACAAGAGACGTATCTTTCAGAGCTTTGTTTGCCCAAATTGTGGGTTTCAAGGCGTCTCTAGCACCATCATGCTGGACTTAGAGCTAGATCATTAGCTGCACGTAGCCAAAAGTGGCCGTGCAACTAACCTGAACCAGACAAACTTGCAACTACCGCTACTGTCATAAGCCTACATGGTCTCAATCTCACATTGTGCTTTGACGAATTCACTCTTCCCACATATACACACGCCGATGGCTCTCACACGCACGCTTCTTTATTCTTGTGCCGAAGCGGCTCTTGCAAACACTGCCACGTTCTGTCACCGTTACCATGCCCTGTCGGCCCTGCCCAAGGATTTTTGATTATTTGTCTTTTCCATGCTTTGATCTTGACGCATGCAAATCGCGCCGCGTCGGTTTCCGCACGTGCTGCCAAGGCCGCGGTCGTGCTTTCTTGCCTCATTGCTACAACGATCACCGCAACGAACCAGAAGTATATGAGATCAAGAGTCGATCAGTCTTTATGTTACTGGCTGAAAACCTTGAGGCAATCACAATGGTGGTATCGAATATCCCAGACGACACCGCACAACATGGAGATTGACGATTGACCATGGACACGGAACAGCCCTCGCAGAGAAAATTGAAACAAAGCTGCCAGCAATGTCGACGTCGCAAAGTGCGTTGCAACGGTGAACATCCAGTCTGCCAATCATGTCAGAGGCTGGACTTCAGCTGCTCGTTCTCGGCCTCCGCCGATGCGAGAGCGTCATTTCTAGAGCCTGAGCAACCACAAAAGCTTCGAGGTAGCACAGCCTGTCTGCAATGTCGCAAGCAAAAGTCTCGATGCTCCGGTACATTGCCGCAGTGCAAAAGCTGCATTCAGAGGCGGAGACCCTGCACATACCCTCCTGCAAGACGGACTCAAAGGACTTGCACCATCGAGAGTGACCCTTTGCCGACAACTGAAGCCTCCAACGTAAGGCTCTTTTCATCCTGTGACACTGAACAGATAGAGCCTGTAGGCTCCACTGCAGCTGAGATTGATCATCAAGCTACGGAAAACCAAGTGCCAGATCTTCTCGATTTTGCAGGGGCCAATCCCTATCCAGTGGCATTGGTGGATAGTTTCTTCGAACATATTTATCCTGTACCGTCATTTTCCTTTCTACACCCAGGAACGATAAAGGAGAAACTTCAGGAAGGCTCTTTAGATGATGCGCTGGGCTACGCCATCTGTGCTGTTGCCGCCAATCTACCTACGTCGGATGCGATTTTCCATGGACGGAGCCTGACATGGATCACGAAAGTTGAGCAAATCATATGGCAACAGCTTGAGCGTCCATCAATGGCGAGACTACAAGCCACCATACTTTGCGTAGCTTATCGTATGGAGACCGGTGCTTTTCAAAGAGCTTTCATGCTGGCTGGTCTTGCCGCTCGTTCTGCTACTGCGATGAGGCTCAACCACGAGAGACAAGATATGGAACCAGTGAGCAGCGAAAGTCGACGCCGCACACTCTGGTCTCTAAAAGTGCTGGAGCTCTACTTCTCAAGCGGGTTGCCAGAATACGAGATCCTTCCCTTTGAGACCGTCTACCTACAATTACCGATTCGAGAAGATGAATTCCAGCAATCACACCCTCCCTCGCGCCTCGAACAGGGATCCTACAGCATATTCGTGAAGCTCACACCGATTAGAAGAGACATAATGAAACTCAACCGCGCTGTGGCCCTGTGCGATCAGCCTTTCCCACAGCTCATCAAACTGATTCGCGGCCTGGAAAGAGAACTGTGCCATCTAAAGACTCAGATGCCGGTTAACGCTGATGTTTCATCGTCTAGCATTCTGAATCTGATCAATACACCGTGGCTTGCGAGACAACTTGTGATGCAGCTTTCGTGGCATCAATGCCTCTGCGACCTGAACCGACTATTGCTGCCGGGATACCCAGAAGCGGCTCCGCCAATAGTACTGGAAGGCCTAGAACACGACACAATCAAAAAGGCGACCCAGTCATGTCTAGAGCATGCGCTGGCAATGATTCAAATCTTGTCTGACGTCAACTCGCACTGTACGCAAACGCAATTTCTAGAGTTCGACACCGCAATTTGTGGCTATCACGCCTCTCGGCTTGTGCTATTTCTGTCGCAGTCAAAATTCTGCGGCAACCAGCTGTCTCAAGAATATGCTCTCAGTCGAGCAGAGTTATGTGTAGCGGCAATTCGACGATTTTTTCGTTCGTCAGCCTTGGTAAAGCCGATATTGCGCGATCTGGAGAGATTGATTGCGGTGTGCGCGTCACCTCCGCCAGACCAGACTAAGGTGTTCCCCTCATCGTCAATCGAGGACAATATCCGAGGGCCGCAACTCTCAGACGCGGCTAAAGCAAGACAACGCTTGGCCATTCACAGTCTTTTGCGACAGGCAGACTTCGAGGACGACAAGCACGAGGATGTGACTTCGCCGTCAAGTGCAGGCTCTGCACTTCTTTCGCGCCGCCACCGCAATATGCAAAGACTACTGGATCTACCAACCAAAGCCGGACCAGCAGGGTCATGGGAAGGCAACAATAATGGATCGTGGCTATGCGGGCTTGGGTCTGGTCCTGACTTTGCGGGTCATGTGCATGTTGGTGCTGGAATGGAATCACAACCACAGCTCCAAGCGTTCGCCTCACACCCTACTTTTCTCCCATGGTTCGGTGACCAGGTTGCTTTCGCGGACGGATCCATTTCAGATTCGTGAACATGCGCACTAGGTAATTTTCTTGTACAGCTACTTGCGTCAGCTTTTCGGATGGGCGCCTGCCTGCTTGTGCGGTACATGATACGCGCTCATGCTTTGCATCAATAGCCAGCGTCAGACGAGAGTGTCGTCGTTGGAGTAACGGCACGAGGCTCTTAGCTCGAGCCAGGCTATAGAGTCAGCCTCTCGCAGTGTCCACGAGCAGATGCACTGCGAATGCGGAAGTTATTACGCCCTGATGCCGAACACCCGCGCCTGACAGTTGAATCATGATTTGGCGAAGCCTTAGAGGCAAGCTCTTTGAGCGGGCTGCCAGCGTAACGGGCTATCCCACGTGCTACGGTACTCGGTCAAGTCTCCCTGGCTCGAAAGCTCGACTTCTACGGCACTCGGAACTCCATGCTTGGCGCTATCTGCATGGGCTAGCGCGTCATGGGGAACATTAGCGAGACCTATGTATGTGGAGAAATAGCATCGCTCACCCTGTTAGACGCGTCCAGCCCAGATCCCAGCATGCTCCTAGCCTTTGTGCTCGCCTCGGCGATTGTGGCTTCTCATCCTCTCGTGACTGAGAAGTTTCCATATCATCCCTCACCTCTCGTCGCTGCGCTCAAAAGGCAGATCTGCGACTCTCACTTTCTGAACAAGTAGCTCTCGATTGAGTACTCACAAGCCACCATGGGTAAACAACTCGGTACCTTCAGGGCCTTCTTCATGGTAGCAGTATGCTGCGTAGGCTCATTCCTCTTCGCTTACGATACCGGAATCATCGGCGGCGTCCTCACACTCGACTCGTTCCAGAAAGACTTTGGATATAGCGCTGCACAAAAAACCACCGTCAATTCGAATGCGAACAGTCTTTTGCAGGCAGGCGGTGAGTCAAACTTTCTGTCGACCGCTTCTATGCTGATCTTTTACAGCCTTTTTTGCCTGTTTTTTCACATGGCCCTTCACAGCTCGTTATGGTCGTCGCTGGTCAATCTCACTTGCCGCTCTGATCTTCTGCGTCGGCGGTGCCCTCCAAACTATCAATTTTGGCCATATAGCGGCCTTCTACGTTGCCAGAGTCATATCTGGAGTTGGAGTCGGTATGGCAACAGTGATGGTTCCCATGTTCAGCGCCGAGATGGCTCCTAAGAATATCCGCGGACAACTAGGCAGCCTGTTCCAGTTCTTCTTTACCTTGGGTGTCATGACCAGCTACTGGGTGAATTATGCGGTGGCCAATGGAATTCCTCCCGGCACAAGACAATGGCAAGTTCCCATCGGCTTGCAGTTGGTCCCGGGGGCCGTTCTTGGTTTCGGAATGCTCTTCCTACGTGAGAGTGTCCGTTGGCTTGCGATGCATGGCCGCAACGAGGAGGCGCTCAAGTCTCTGATCTGGGTTCGTGGTGGTGACAGCGATGAGGTCCGCCATGAGTGAGTCTGCATCTGATCGCAGCTGAGTTGTGCTAACCTTTTTGTAGGATGGCAGAAATCCTGGCTGGCATCGAGGCAGAAGTCAATGCGACAGAAGGACTTACCTGGAAGGAGCTTCTGTTACCTGTCAACCGCTACCGCGTGTTCCTTGTTATTAGCTTGCAAATTGGTGTCCAGCTTACAGGTAATGACGAACATGACTGGAAGTCTCAGATTTTTTGCTAACATGCTTGCGCTAGGTAACACGTCTTTGGCATACTATGCGCCGCAGGTCTTCCAGACGGTTGGTGCCGGCAATTCGAAACTACTTATCAGTGGATTCTTCGGCATTGCCAAGGTCATAGGTTGTTTGATCTTCGTCATCTTCCTTGTCGAGCGCATTGGTAGAAAAGGAGCTTTGCTTAGCGGTGCTGGCGCCATGGGCACCCTGATGTTGATTGTTGCTGTCTTGACAGCCACTCACCCTCCTGCTCCAGACGCGACATCAGTCTCACCTGCAGGTGCCGCCTCTATCACGATGATCTTTCTCGAAGCTAGTGAGTCAAGAATCCAGAAAGTGTCCGAATGACCACACACACTGACGGCGTATAGTGGCTTACAACATGTCATTCGGGCCCGTCTCTTGGTTATACCAGAGTGAGATCTTTCCCAATAGAATTCGTGAACTCGCTCTGGCCATCGGCACTTCGACGCAGTGGCTCTTCAACTTTGTGTTTTCCCAAGCAACACCGCACGCTGTCGACAATCTGGGCTGGAAGACGTTCCTGATGTTCTGCATCTTCAATTACGCCCTTGTGGTGTATGTTTGGTTCTTTATCAAGGAGGTATGTCGAACGACCCCTGAACGTGACACGAAGCTAATATATCAAAGACTAAGGGCAAGTCCCTGGAAGACATGGAAGAATTATTCGGATCGAAGAAGACCCAAAGTAGCCCTGCCCAGGTGGAAGCAGCCGAGTCAAAGGTGGCAGAAGTGCACAATGAGGAGGTTGCTTCTAGTCACAACGAGTCTTCGAAGCATTAGCGGCTGTTCCGAATGAGAAGAACTTATAATGGGCAAGTTGCGTATGAAACCTGGGCTACTAGATCTCTACCGACGATCAGACGAGGAAGTCGGACATGCATTAATTGGATCTATCAGGGCAGTATCACGAGAAAAGCCCTATATGCTGGCAAATATGCTGTATACGAGCAACACGTGTGCACTAGCTCTTTCTGTCAAGTTTCCTCCCACGCCTCGCTATAGTCGTCTTAGCACCTTTGAAGCAACTGAAGCATCCAAGAGTTCGAGGCTCATCCTTGTGTCGAAACAACTTCGAGTACGAAAGTACACCCAGTGGTCGTATCGGGATACAGGACGGGGGAGAGCATCAAGGAGGTTCCAAGTCTTGGGCCGGGCCGTGAGCCAGCAGTGGGCGCCTGTTCGGTCTGCTCGGCAGTCACAATTTGCAATATTCCCCTTGGCAACCCTGTGAGCCCTGTCCTACATCGAGACGCATCGGCCCCGGACGCCGCGATAAGCGCATTATTCACGTGGATGTTGTGACCTTAGGTACTATAACGGTACTCGCACATCAGGGTATAGAGCCTCGTTAGTGTAAGTGATGCTTTGGCCCACAGGCCCGAGAGCCGTAGCTTGCCAAGGCGTAGGTAGACTGCCAAGTTGTACGCTTGAGCTGCTTGAATTCGTGCTTGAATCCTTTCTACACCCTGGATCTGCTTGGAAGGGTTTCCCCGCAATCGCGTAACCGCTAGCAACGCACCCTACCATGTATATGCGGAGCACGATGCCTGCGGGCGGCTTGCAATAGGTCTAGTCACTTGCTGTTTACCTTGATCTGTACCTGAGCATCTTGGCTTGAGGTCTGTTTGACCCTGTCAACCCCCCACTGTCAACTAACCTGTTTGTCGAGACTCTTGTTCGGTGGACCGTTGTTCGCAGTGCTACATACATACGCTAAGACGCACCGACCTGTACTGCTATGGCGGAAGCACTCCGTGAGCGGAGGGCTGGCACCTCCAAACAATAACCGAAAGGTCTATATAAGAGATGTAGGACAACAATGATCCTCGGTTGCTCGTCTCACGTCCGTCCCGATCTTGATACCTTTCCCTCCTGACAGTGAACGAAATGGTCGGCCACACGTTGACAGCGTTAGCGCTGACTATATCAACCGGACTTTCTGTGGCAATAGTCCCTAGGCAGAATAGCTCAGGATGGCAAGACTGGTCTCTGACTGCCAGCCAGCGTGCTGCCAACCTGCTGCCACAACTCTCGTGGGAGGAGAAGATAGCTCAGATGGGCGGTATCAGGCAGCTACTTGGTACGAATGCCACTTTCAATCGAACTACGTGGGACACCCTGTACCCGTTGCAACACGGCATTCTTAGTAAGCTCTTTTCGCACCTCCTGAAGCTTAGACTAACGCCAGCAGGCTATGGAAACCAACTCAACTCGGCAGAGGACGTACTGCGGGTGGCGAACATGGTTCGCGAGGAGCAGCTGGAGTCGTCCTCCAAGATTCCTTGGATCAGTGTCACGGACTCGGTTAACAGCATCTACGTTACTGGGGGTACAATATTTCCAGCAACACTATCTCTTTCTTCCTCATGGAACCTTCCGCTCTACGAGCAAGTTGTTGCAGCGATACGTGACGAGAACATGGCTCTTGGCACCAAGTGGGTTCTTTCTCCAGAGCTCGACGTTGCCAAGGACCCAAGGAACGGTCGTGTGGGAGAGATGTAAGTCAAACTACGTGATGAGTTCGACCTTGCCGCTAACATATACAGGTACGGTGAAGATGTGTACCTGATCGGAGAGTTCACCGCTCGATATGTCAAGACCATGCAAGAACGTGACGAGAACGGCTTCATCAAAGTCGCTTGTACCATCAAGCACTTCTTGTATGGCCAAGGAATGGGCGGTGTTAACACTGCCAGCATGGATGGTGGTGTCAATCATCTTTACAACGATCTGGCAATACCTTATATCCGAGCGATTCAGGAAGATCCTGTCTCGATCATGATCTCGTATTCCACCGTTGATCGCATTCCGATGTCAACCAATGACAAACTCATCCAAGGGATGCTGCGGGACGAGATGGGCTTCAAGGGGATGATCATGTCTGACGCAATGGGCATTCTTCACCTGCACACTGAGTCGCGTGTGGCCTCATCTCTTGAGGATGCCGCTGTCCAAGCACTGACAGCTGGTCTCCAGGTTGAGCTTGCTCCAGTACAGCCAGCATGCTTCCCGTATCTGGTAAATCGATCCGACGACAGCGAGATTGAGAGACTGGTCACCGAGGCTGCTCGTCACATGCTAGAAATCAAGTTCGCGACCGGCATGTTCGACCTTCCACTGCCAACCGAAGAGAATCTCAACCAGACCTTGCGAGCCGAGAAGCACCTCGAAGTCAACCGTCAAGTGTCGCGCGAGTCACTCGTGTTGCTACAGAACGACGGAATCTTGCCGAAATCAAGTCTAGGCAAAGTTGCTGTTCTTGGGCCGATGGCAGATCTCATCGATGCAGGCTCATATGCTCCTGTGCGCAGTGAGAACCCTCGCAATGGCCAGTCTCTTCTCCGCAGTCTCCAATCTACGCTCGGCACTGAGAACGTCCTTTACGAGCAGGGCGTGGAGATCAACAACAGCTCCGATGGCTCCGGAATCACTGCTGCTGTTGCGGCTGCACAAAATGCTGGTCTTGCCATCGTTTCCCTCGGGTCTTTGTCAGTCTACTTCTACGACGCGAACGTAGCCTCGCGCACGGATGGCGAAGGCTGGTCACATCCAGATTTGGGCTTCCCTGGTGAACAGCAACAGCTACTGGATGCTGTGCTTGACGCTGGGGTTCCAACGATTCTGGTCTTGAGTGGCGGTCAAGCGTTTGTATTGAACAACTCGACAATGCGTGCAAATGCCATCATCCACTCGTTCCTTGGTGGTGAATTCACTGGCGAGGCGCTCGTTGAGACGATCACTGGCATGGTCAACCCTAGTGGTAAGCTCACCATCTCAATGCCGCAAGCCCAAGGAGCCTTTCCAATCTACTACGACTATCTCCCGTCCGACGCCCAGGGTGGCTTCGGCTTTGGATGCATCGGCGACTGGTCGCTCCCATGTCTCAACCGGACAGACCCTCCGATGGCCTTTGGCTACGGTCTCAGCTACACGACCTTTGAGATCTCTGCCCCGCAAGTCACTGCTGGGGACGATGTCCAGATCTCATGCACTGTGACCAATACTGGTGACGTGGCTGGGAAGGAAGTGGTACAGGTTTACTACGATCAAGAGTTCTCCGCAATTGAGCTGCCCAACAAGAGGCTGATCCGATTCGAGAAAGTCGAGCTGCAGCCCGGTGAGTCGCAGGACGTGAACTTCAGTATCGACAGAACGCAGATGGGATACTACGTCGATGCTAAGTATCGAGTTGATTCGGGTAAATACACTTTCTGGGTTGGTTCAAGCTCAAGAGCTCAGGACCTGCAGAGCAGCTCGGTGACGCTGTGACCAGGGACGTCTGTGGAACGTTTATGAAACATCGTACGATTTGCTTGTGGTGGCTACAAGGCCAGGAAAGACACGAAAGACAACAGATAAAATGGAATTTTCCGTGAATCCTGTGCTTTTCTCAACGCTTTGATGAAGAGCACTCCAGTGACCACTGTTAGACGGAAGTGCATGTCCTCGAACTTAGAGAAGAGGTCTTGATCGAGGTGGCTAAAGTGGCAGTGGCTCTTACTCAAACAATGCCTGTAACCTTGCGACTGTAGTGGGCCCGGATTGAGGAGATACAGCGGGGGTAGCGAAGCTCGAGAGAGCACCCTGGCTATGAGTCATGAGTCGATGCGCCTATCCGCACGTGCACGTGTAGGCCGCCATGGATATCCATATAACACACCCTAAAGGGAAGTGGCTACCCGCAGAACCTTTCTCCGGACTCCAAGACTGCCTAGTACCTAACAGGCTAGAAACCAACGGCTCCCCCAAGGGCTGTGTCCACCTTATGGAGCCCGACAGCCGTAACTTGAAGATCTTCCACCAGCAGACCGAGAACCGTAGTGCTAACTTGGAGTTCAAGATACCCCTGCGTGGAGACCTCAGGCGGGTTCTCGAACATCTCCAATTCCTTCTATTTTTCAGCCGCGGAACCAGCTTGAGTAAGATCGCAGCAACAGCAACGATGGGCTTCTTGATACACGCTCCATCTGTTGCGCCTTCACGTACTAGTAGACTGTGGGTAGCACATGCCAGAACGAGTACCAGTGGCTGGCCCGAATTATGCCGACTCGTGACTTAGCAAACCGTCGCGCACAGTAACCAGGTACAATCTCTCGCTGCTGATGCTGTGATCATTACCTTCCTTCTACATTGTCTCTCTCCTCCATCAGAACCTGCATTCCATCGCCGTTGCCCTTGCCCACTGTCACCACCATGGCGACTAAACGCCCCAACATCCTCTTCATAATGGCCGACGACCACGCGTCCAAAGCCATCTCAGCATATGGCCACAAGATCAACCACACCCCCAACCTCGACCGTCTGGCCAAGGAAGGTGCCCTCCTTAACCACTGCTACGTGACAAACTCGATCTGTACGCCCTCGCGCGCCGCCATTTTGTGCGGCACATATAACCACGTAAACGGCGTCGTGACCCTCGACAGCAAAATCAACAAGAACCTGCCCAACGTCGCCAAGCACCTCCGCACGGCGGGCTACGACACCGCAATGGTCGGCAAGTGGCATCTCGGCGAAGGCAAAGACTGCGAGCCCACGGGCTTCGACTACTGGAGCGTTCTGCCGGGTCAAGGCGACTACTGGGACCCAGAGTTTATCGACATGGACGGCCACGAGCGCGTGACTGAGGGCTATGCGACAAATATTATCACGGACAAGTCGTTGGCGTGGCTGAATCAACGGAGCAAAGACAAGCCCTGGTTCATGATGTGTCATCATAAGGCGCCACATCGAAGCTGGGAGTGCGACGACAAGCACAAGGACCTGTACAAGGGTGAGGTCAAAGTGCCGGACACGTTCTCAGACGACTACAAGAATCGTGCCAAGGCGGCGAAGATCGCGAAGATGCGGGTCGCGGACGATTTGACGTACAAGGACCTCGGGTTAGTGCAGACGGACGGCGGACGGCGGAGAGTCGGCGAGTTGATGTGGGACGGTGCGAGGAAGATCCCGAACAGCCACGTCGGCCTGCGGCTGATCGATGCCGACGACGGCACCGTCTTCACGTTCCAGAACGACAAGGATCTCGGCGAATTCAAGTTCCAGCGGTACATGCAGCGGTATCTGCGCACGATCCAGAGCATCGACGACAACGTCGGACGCATGCTAGACTGGCTCGACGAGACGGGCCAAGCAGACGACACGGTGGTCATCTACACGTCCGACCAAGGCTTCTTCCTCGGCGAGCACGGCTGGTTCGACAAGCGCTTCATGTACGAGGAGAGCTTCCAAATGCCGTTCGTGTGCCGCTACCCGCGCGAGATCAAGCAGGGCGCCGTGTGCAACGACATCGTGAACAACGTCGACTTCGCGCCCTTGTTCCTCGACTGGGCAAACGCCCGACCTCCAAACTACATGCAGGGCCGCAGTTTCCGGAAACTGCTGCAGGGCGAACAGGTCAAGGACTGGCCGCAGGCCGCGTACCACCGGTACTGGATGCACAACGACATCATCCACGAGGCGTACGCGCACTACGGCATCCGCGACCAGAGGTACAAGCTGATCTACTGGTACTGCGAAGATCTGGGCGTGGAAGGCGCCAGACCCGGCGGACAGGACTACAAGGAGTGGGAGCTGTTCGACTGCCAGGAGGACCCGCTGGAGCTGTTCAACATCTACCACGACGCGAAGTACCAGGAGGTGGTGGCGCGCATGACCCGGTTATTAGAGGACAAGATGGAGGAGATTGGTGATGAGCCGGAGCACCAGATCCAGCGGCGCGATTCGATCAGCCCGAAATTGTAGCTGACTAGACTGCCGAGATCTAAGACAATTCCAGGCCTGGGCCTTTGCCAATTCTAGTTGCGCGCTATTCAACCGAACACTATCACACGCTGTTGTCTGTTCATCCCACCGGCTTAGCTACTAAGACACCTCACCTGCCCTGTAGAGTAGACTAGGCCTATCTACCTATTTACTTACCTTACCTACCACCGCCCCTCAGCCTTCACCCTCGCAATCCTGATCTTATCCTGCGCCGCACACCAAGCCCTCATCGCGCCCCAGCCGCGCGTCTTCCAGCGCATGTCGTCCCAGTAGGTATCGACCGTCTCGACACTGACGTTACACGCTCTCGCCAGCAGCGCTTTCTCGAGCGGGTTGAGGCCGGCGGCGCCAGTGGTCGAACCTCGTAAGCCGCGACCGTTTCGGTACGGCGTCGACGGACCAGAAGCAACGGACGAGCGGTCTCCGCCTTCAGACATGGCGACGTCGGAACCAGACCCCTCATCCCAACTCACGTCTCCCGCGCGGGCCGCCTCCCAACCGTCTTCTCCGCCCTCACGCCCAGACCCCGACAACAGCCCGCCCTCGCCCCAAGCCTGCGTCCCGGGATGTTCCTCCCACACCTCGCCTAGCACCCGCCTCGCCTCGGGATTCAGCCCCAAGTCGTCGCTCTCCTTGTTGTCCACGGCCTTGCCGACCTGCGACATCAGGTGCTGCGCGATGCCCAGTCTGAACAGCGCGTGCGGGGGCTCAGTCTCTGCGTCTGTCTCGCTGCTGCCGCTGCGTGGGTGGAGGGAGAGGTGCGTCGGCGCCTCGTATTTCCGCACGTAGTAGCTCAGGGTGAAGCGCGCCTCGGCGTTGGTCAGGTGCACGATGTTGTTGAGGCTGTCGAGCAGGCCGGGCGTGGGCATGCTGGGGCGGCCGGAGGAGCGTGTTGTTGCGGGCCATGAGAGGCGCAGTGAGATGGGGTTGTAGAGTTCACGGGCGAGGGCGGCGTTGCGGATGGGTTCGTGGGTGCAGCTGTATGCGGTGGGGCTGGGGTCGTGGGAGAAGTGTGGATGCGGTTGTGGATTTGGAGAGGCTAGGGACCAGGTGGATGGGGTTTTGGTTTGGAGGCGGAGGGATTGCGAGAAGGTTGCGGCGAGCGGGGTGAAGAGTGATTTGTGGCTTTGAGGGTGGGGGGTCAGAGTGTCACTGTTGTGTTGCTTGGTTGATTGTTCGGCTTGGGGACTAGAGGCGCGAGGTCGCAGCTTGATGGTTTCGAGGTCGTCGAGGTAGATGTTTGGTTCGCAGGCTGTGGAAGTTGAAGTAGGCTGATGGTTGTTCTCGGCTGTGTCCATGTCCAATGGCCCGCTAATCTTCCTGAAACTGAGAGAGTCGACGCTCGCAAGAGGCTCTTCGAGCGGCACAGTGCTGGTGGGCTGAAAGCCATATCCCTCTCGTTCGCCAGAGACATGTGGGTCGTCTGCTCTGCGAGCTGTCTCCTTGCTTGCTGTGTCCTTGTCCTTGTGCAGGCGCTTCTTCACAGCAACGACATCATCTCCGCCTTGCACCCTAGGTACCTTCGCACTCGTCCTTCCTGCACGATCTGGATCTGTGACGAGCTTCTCCTTGCCACCAGCCTTCCTCTTCAGCTTCCCACGATTTCCCCCGTAGCCTTCTCCATGCACAGTCCCTGCCTCCACATCCACAAACCGCAACTTCCCATCCTTACTCCCGTCCCTTCCCTCCCTCCCTGGCCGCCTCACCGTCTCCCCTCCGCTGAGGAACTTCATCACACTTGCACTAAACTGCGCCTGACTCCCATGCACTCCATACGGCTTGAAGACATGTTCAACTGCCTGATTCACAAGCACGATCTGCGTCGACATCGGCTGTTCTTCGACCACCGATTGCGCCTGGATGCTGAGCTGCTCGAGCAGTAGCTCGGTCTTGTCGATGGTCTTCTGGAGGTATGGGTCAAGGTGGCGAGAGGCTGCGTGCGAGGGACGCAGTTTGGACCGGTCGATGTCGAGGCGAGGGTCGAAGTATTCGTAGCCTTTGGTGGAGGCGTCGTGGTCGAGACCATGGTCGCTGTTGTCGCTGTCGGCGTCTTCGAGGCAGGTGTTGAGAGAGTGACCGGTATAACTTGGCCCAGTGGAGTCGTCTTCATCTTCACCTTCGTTTCCGTTCTCTTTGTCGTCTTCGCCGTCGTAGTTGTCTTCGAGATCCTGTTCGTCGTCGCTGTCCAGGTACTTGTGTAGATCGTCCAATGGGGCCGTAGTCATTGCTGAGGCGAAGGTGTCAAAGTCTGTAAGTTCACTGTGAGGCGGCGCTCTGATGGAGTGCTTGGAGTCAGGCATATTGGTAGGTTCAAAGAAGGATTAGCCGTGAAAGTGTTTGTCTTCAGTAGCACGCTTGTCGTAGTTGAGAGTTATACGGCCACGCTTGATAGGGCAGAGTCAAGTCCATGCCCTGACGGCGATATATACCCGACATCGTCAAAGGGGGCTGGCAACTCGTTTGCCATTGATTGTGCAGTGGACGATATGCCGCTACAAGTGACAGGCCAGGTAATTAGTATTGTTCTCGAAGCGGGATCCGCTCTGTCACTCACTTTAGCATTGTGTTCTGATGATCAGTTGGGGCATCATTAGGCACAGCCACCTTGCGTGATAGACGGATGGCAAATTTCTCCGATCGAGTGGCATCATATGCCAGAGGACGGAAGGAAATGCGAACTGTATTCATGCATCCTGTGTGCCATCAACTCGACATGAGGAGGCATCGATAACCGTGGCGTATAGCAACGGTCCAGTCCACAATGTCCTGTTGTACCATCATGTATTCACCCCAGTGCTTGTCGTCTATACCAGGAATCAAGCTCGTCCATCCAAATAAAGAGAAAGAAAGCCATGTCCATCCTAGAACTTCTCACTCGTAACGCCCCTAGTCATGGTCACCAGCAGCCAGGCAAAGAATTGCACAATCGCCGTCAGGATCCAGACGACGAACTTCAGTCCGCCTATCATTACCGACAACGCCAACCTGACCACCCCGGGAAGTTCTTGACCCTTCCGTCCACCACCCTGGTAATGTCCGAGTTTTTCTAGGTCAAATTCTTTCACAACGACTTTCTTGGTTTTATTCTTCGGTTCTTTCTCCTTGTTCTTCCCGAACCACTTCCTGTGCTGTTTCACTTTCCGCCTTTCCTTGGTTTTGATGTCTTTTTCATGGATCGTAGCTAATTCCTTCGCTTCAGCCTCGGCCTCTTCGCGTTCCGCAAGCGTTGCATAGAACACGCTTCCAGCCACTGACCTTCCAGCCACTGAGCCACCATACACACTGCCTGCATATGCTGATCTTGCAATCATCGGGGCAGGTTTCGGCTGCCAAAGCTCCATCGATGCCATGATGGGGTTAGTGACTTCGTCTGCGATCGCCACAGTCATGATTGCTGACACTATGCTATCTATCGCGAACAGCGAGGGAACATGTTCGAGGATCTGGTAAGCGTTGATATGCATGATCCTCGTGTTGAAATCAAGACTCAGCAGTGAGTTGTCGTGTTCTGGTTGTGGGATGGTGGACATTCTGATTCCTGCCATAGTTGGTTCACTGACTGATTGAAGATCTACTTCTTGTGGATTGGCAACTGTAATCACAGGCAAGGATCTGCCGGCGGGTGTGGAAACATGAACATCGAGCACTGGGCGTGTTCCCAGCTTCGGCGTCCCTCGTTCCGACTCAGGAGACTTGGCAAAATCTGGACCTCGTTGTCTTCGTCCCACAGCCGGATGCTCGAGTTCGTAGTGTTGTGCACTAGCATTCCACCTTAGTCTGCAAGCTTCCTGGTTTGCTGCCCTCTTCACTGCTGCTGCCTGAACTTCGTCTCGGTGAGTTGGCGCTAAACCATGCTCCTTGGCAAGCTCGGTGCTTTGGTTTATAGCCATCATTGCCGCCATTTTGGGGAAGATGAACGAGATGAGGCCGTCGTTTGGCGGTGAACGGCGAGTAGCTGATTCTATAGAGTTCACCGCGACTTCGCATTTTACCGAAGGTTTGCGAGGATGTACCTTTGAGAGGGCGATCTCATTCGTGTCATATGTGATGAGGGTGTAGAAGGGTGCAGAAGGGTCTGATCCTAGGGTGAAGTTGGCCTCTTCGGTCCTGTACTCACTTAGCGTTGTCTTCCACTAGAGGGTTTAGTCTCACCTTGCAAGTTCGAGATCGTACGACTTTATTCTCGGGTTCGGCTCCATACCATGAGTAGCTTCCCACAGCTCCAGCAGCTGCTTGGCGGTCGACATGCGAGGCGCCAGAGTATCGAGATGGAAATTGGCAACACTAGGAGGTGCCGAGGGCGGGCCGAGAGCTCGATCTAGAGGCGTCATCAACGAAGGCGTGTATGATGGTCGGTATGTCCTCCTTTGAGATGAGCCCAACTGTACGGCTACTGGGCGCTGCGGATAGTAGTCTTGCTGACTCAGGGACTTCGTCGGGTCATAAACTGGGAACATGGACCGGTACGCTACTGGCGACTTGGCTGAATCAGTGCCACCACTGTAATAGCCAGAGTCGCTTGACTGCTGAGGCGAAGAATGTTTTGGTCGTGGTGGAGGTGGTGGGGTGTATTTCTTCGCGGCTGAAGACGGTGTGTTCGAGCCATCGACTGGAGAACACGAGGTAATGGCTTGACCAATCTCCCGTCCTGATGAACTAGAACCCTTGTGAAGATGCTCATTCGGTATCGACGGCACCGGTCCGACGTCCTGGAAACTGTTCCGTAACGAATCATCCCGTGCTACGCTGGCCGACAGACTCGGCTTGCGGACATGAGGATTTGGGAGCGCCAGCCGAGGTACAGGCGCAGTAGGTGTGACGACGGGGACAGCCGTCGTTGCTGCCATGGTGATTGCTACTGTCGTCGCCGGTAGGAGAGAAAGGTGAACCAATTCCGGGCCAGTGCACGACCCGCGTAACTTCTGACACCTTCAGCGACTGAACGAGAAGGGACGCGACGAAGACGGCTGTCACCAGGACCTGGAGGACACAATGCGAGCAACGCAGATACAGCACGAAAGGAAGGAAGGAAGGGTACAGAACGCGTTGTGCGGCGCATCCGATACAGATAGACCGGCCATGTTGCATGCAGGGCATAGTGCTTTGTGCCATGATTGACTCGTGCATGCAATGCGGTGGTCGAGGAACCGCTGAGGCGGCTACAGATGTTCAGGAATAGAGAAGATGGTGCTCTGGAAGCTGAGACTATCACACTGCCAGTCAGAGAGCATGCGGATTGGTCGAAGACCAGCTAGTGGGAGAATTTACAGAGGGACCGACGTCCTGCAGCGCAAGCGCGTAAAGCTGCTGCGCGTACTTCTGTGCTGTCATTGGCTGTCATCAGGCGGACTTCTGCCAAGACCCACACGAGAGTGTCTCACGATAATGTGATTGGTCCAGTCAGCGAATGAGGTCTCTTTGTCGGGACAGGGTTGCACATCTTGAGGTACATGCTGCATGCGACTTCTGCAGTAGCGACCGAGATCTTGACAAAGTCGAAAGCACTGATCTCGGTGTGTGAAAGTTCAGGTACGGAAGCTTATGGTCACGAGATGGAAGAGCCGTCCTTGTCATATTGCCTGCCACGGCTTGAGCTACAACTCTGTCAGACATTGGGCCATGTAAAAGGATGCATCAGACGATCTTGCAGACGAGGGTGGTAATGGTATCGTAATTCTCCTTAGCTTCTATGCTATCCCACGGCCTATTCCTTGTTGAAGTCAACCACAACACGACCCGCGATTTCGGATCGCTTAAGCTTTTGTACACATTCGTTCCACTGGCTAAGTCCCACAACGGTTGGCTCGAGGTGGAGTTTTTCTGCTCACTATTAGCATTCTTGAACTTCGTCGTGGACCAGGTTTTCTTACTTCTTGCAGCAAATTCCAGAGTTTCATCCAAATCACCCAGCGAACTGACTAGCGTGCCCTTGATGGATTGGTTCCTGAAAATCAGACTCGAAGGATCCAGGTCAATATGGAATGATCCAGCAGGTGGCAGACCAATGCACATGACGACACCACCAGCTCGTGCACCCAGATATTTGGGGGAAAGAGGGTAGGCCTGCACAGCTGTAACGAACACAGCATGCGCACCGCCACCCGTCAGCTTGAGGACTTCCTCAACTGGGTCTCCCTTCTTGAAGTCAACAAACTCCTCAGCACCGTACTCCTTCGTCATCTTCGCTCGAACATCTCCCGTGTCGACTACGATTGGTCGGATGCCCATAGCAGCTGCGAGTTGCACGCCCTGGATACCGACACCACCGCCGCCACCTGGGAACACAGCCCAGTTACCCGGCTTGAGACCAGACTCTTTTATCGAGGTGTAGATAGTAGCGGCTGAGCACATGACGGGCCCGGCAACATAGTCGCTTACACCGTCGGGGATGAGAGTCGTGTAGCGTTCAGGGGAGACGATGTATTGCTTGTATGATCCTGTAGCAGCATCAGTCCTGTTCTCTCTGAGAATGATATGACCTACCATCACACGCCAGACCAGTGAAGACGCCCTTGGGGCAGTAGTTGTCTCTTCCCGCCTTGCAGGATTCGCACGTATGGCAGACGTCCTGAAGTGGCTTGTGCCCTGCTCTTTGGCCAACCTTGAGGTTCTTGACCTTCTCACCAATCTTGACAATAACACCGGCACCCTCGTGGCCTGCGCATTTCGTGCCCAGCTCCGACATCTTGGGCAGAGCCCAGTCGTTCATCATGAAATGGACATCGGACATGCAGAGACCGGTGGCATTGAGCTTGATCAGAACATCTTCAGGACCTGTCTTCAGTGTCAGTAATGATGGCGGCAGGTGAAGCTGTTGAGCTTCGGCAGCATAATGGAGCCGTACCGATCTCTGGAACGGGGACCTTCTCGACTTCAACGTAGAAGTCAGGTCCCTCGTTCTTGACAACACCTGCTATGCATTCCTTTGGAATGTCAAAGGTTGGAGTCGATTCAGTAGCCATCTTGGGATTTGCGATACACGAAATTAGAAGTAATGGAACAGAATGAGGCTTTACAACACGAAGCCTAGGAAATGGGATTGAGCCGCTCCTGCTCTTATATACTCGACCAGAGGTCACCTACCTTCCCTTTGTACTCCTGCATGCTGCGCCTGCTTGAGGGGTCGTGGTAGTCCCTCTTGAGGTTACCCCTCGGACCAGCGAGTCGTGGCAGTCGAAGCCGTGTTTGAGCCAAGTCTAGACACTGGATCAAACTATATGATTGGATCTGCGCAGTCAGTGCCCCCAATGAACAGGTCTCCAGGTACTTTCGTTCGTCCATAGACGCGTCGAGGGCGGGGCAATCACTATTTGCGGAGGACTCGGACACACAGAATGGAGAAGAGCTTGGAGATACCGATGCCGAGGTAAGAAGGAACTCCCGCCAAGCCGGTAATTCTACGGCAACTCGTGTCAGTGTTGGCGGGTCGAGTGAAAGATGCTTGGCTTGTGTCGGTCATTGCTCTGTTGAATGGCTGTCCAACCAGGTATTAAAGTCATGGCCTCGACTCAACGACAAAGGAATAAGGCATGCAGCATTGTGAATTACTTGAAAAGACTGGTCCACGAGCGAACTGTATTACTTGTCTGGATGTACTAGATAGATGCCGGGGCAAACACACCCAAAACTCTTTCTTCGGTTCTAGAGCTCTTACACAGCTTCGTGGGACACTCGTGTCCAGTCAACTGCCAAGTTGAGAAAACAATCAATTCCTTTCAAGCATTTTGATCTTAAGGAACAGTGAGCATGCCCTGTGACTGCTGTCTCCTGGGCCCTGCCGCTTCGCTTTGTTCCAGCAGTTACTGTCGTTCAGACATGACAAGGTCAGACTGTAGATAACATGTTCGATATCAACCCCTTACGACGAGAGCTGAATACCAATTGGTCAAATTGGGAATTGTGCTGACAAGTAGCTGCCCCCGATGCTTGGAACCAGGCAGCAACAATCGACCCGAGCTCAGCTTACAGATGCTTCAGACTCGTTCGATCGTCTTCCCTTTTAGGGCCCAGCTCCATACGCGAGCGTGTGAAGCATAGATGTTATGCAGTGGAGCTTCCCTAATCTAGCTCAACCACAGGTCCAGGCAGCTTCCCTCCTGTCGCTCGATACTGCACAGCAGCCTCCTCCATGACCCTTGCAAAGAACAACTTTTTGGAAGTCTTCTTTTCGACCCTCCAGAAAGTCTCTTGTTGACTGTTCATGATCTCCTGAAGGTTCTTCGCCACTTGGGTGATGATCCACTCCTCCAGCTTATCCTTCGGGCCTGCGACGCCTCCTTGCGAATCTCCAGAAGCATCTGCTCTGTTCTGGGCCGTAGTCGCCGCCGTAGCTGCGAGAGGAGGTGGAACTGCAACATTCTTGTCGCCGAAGATGACTCCGGCCAGCTCAACGATGGCCTTAATACTGAACTTACTTACGTCCACCTTATCAATCTTTCGGAAGACGAGTTCAGCCAGACCCTCGATCTGAAATCTCTGAGAGATGATGTAGATCCTTCCACTTCTCACAAGCTCTCTTGCGTAGGCTTCGTTATCCTTCAGCCCGTCAAGTCGATTGTCCACCAGCAATGGCGCGTACTCTGAAGAGTGAAGATACTGCAAAACGGCATCGAAATCAACGAATTCAGTCCTGGCTAGCTGTGGTCGCATAATGTACGCCCCTTGATCGAGATCATCGATAATCCATGATGTGAGAATTGGCGATTTCGCAAGGTCTGCTCGTCTGACCAGAACCTGCTTGTTTCTTTTGCCGACGAAAAGTTTGACTTTGTCCTTATCGGCAACGTTCTTGACCCAGTCTGGCTCCTCGGCTTCGTCTTTTTCGTCTTTGACTTCGACAAAATCTGCCGCGGTGGCTTCGCTTCTTGCATTGGTAGGTCTAGAGGTATCGCCACTACCCGATGTGTCATTCGTAGTAGGTGTCCTTGTTGACTGTGTTACAGGCCGGTGCTGGGTAGATGCTCGCTGCTGAGCTGGCCGTGGTTGGGTTGGCTGTGACTGCGCGGGTTGAGCAGGCTGTGATCGAAGTGTATTGGCGAGAATGTGGAAGTCGCTGTCATGATCGCGGCCAAAGAGATCCTCATCGATCTGAGCCTCGCCTTCATCATCTGACAGGAACAGACTATCGTGATTGCTCGAAGCCTTCGGCTGTTGTAATCGTTTTGAGGCGCCGAAGTCGTTGTAGCACGGGGCTGGGCGTTTGCGATTCGTGTTGGAGAGGTCCATGCCTGCGAAACTAGGTACGTGACCTGGGATATGGGATGTGAAGGACTCGAAGGCCATCTGGTCACTCGTCGAACGGGTAGTCAAGTGGGGAAGCTGGGTCCGCGACAGATCGTGGCTAACGGTGTGCAGGAGGAAACCTAGGTATATGGAGGCAAAGAAGGAGAGACAGGCAACGACGAGATATCATTGACCGTGACTGTCGAAGTCAACACGGTGAGATAAGTACTGGCAACTTGTTAGTAGACTCGACTTTACACAGACAAGCGATGGAAGGTTGCAGATCGATCTGAAGACCGCGTGACAAGGACCTGAACGAACACCGAGGCGAGGATGAGGAACGATCAAGACTAGTACTCATGTTAGCGGAATAACAGTCGAACTTGCTGCTCAAGCGAGTGATTCTCAATTCTCTGGCGGCAATCCAACATGTGCTCAGCATATTGTAAAAGCAGTCTCTGAGGTGGCCGAATCTCTCATTTCCTATCTGATCACCACGAGAGTGTCGATCTCGACCAGCAAGCTGGCAGATACAACGTGCGTGTACTAGCTATAGTGTGAGGCATCTGTCGATACCGATAAAAGCACAAGAGTGTTCACAAACATTGAGTGAGTTGCGAAGGAAGTCGCAGATCTGTCTTGTTTTCCCATGTCGGGATGGTTTTGTCTTTTCTCTTTTTCATTTGAGCTGAGAGACTTGCTTCCAGAAGCAAAGTCAAACATCGATCGAGTAGAATAGCAGCCAATTGCGCCAAGTCCGGACTTCAATGTATTAGAACGAGTAGGGTTTCAACGAACCAGAAATATGCGGCCGACCTCGATAGAAGTGGAGTGCTGCCGACGAGCGACGGCAACCAGGGCTCTTTCGTGTGCCTACACATGTGGTGCAGATTCTCTACTATCTCCGCATTATAGCTCCGAGCCGTCGGATCCGAACGTGGGAATGCGCTCTTTAGATGACCTTGGGTGATCTGCTGTTGCTATGAGGAAGTAAGCGCCTGACTTTTGACAGGCAAGTCAGTACGGAATGAATGGAACTTGACCTACCTGATCTCCACGATGTCATCGATATGATTACACATTGCCACAAACAGATCGAAAAACAATTTACCACCTTGCTCCATTTCCATTTGCATAGTACCGCTCCTCTTGAAAGTCTTACGACTTCTGATGATTAGAGCAAGATAATGAGCGCGGAGACGCGATTCGGTGTCAGGAGTATTTTCGTAAGCATAGCGTGCTGAGCGCAGAATAACATCGACCTGGATGCCGGACTGAAGGCCTTGTTTCCGCAGAGACAGCTTCTTCAGCTCCTCTAGGCCGTACTTATCTGCAGCACAGTACACTGCGGTGTCACGAAGTATGTCGCCACCAGCTCCCTGGATGTAGACGGACGATTCGCTGTTTCCGCGACCACCAGATTTGATATCCTGCGTTCTCTCGAGATCCCAGGTATTGCGGCGCTTGTCGTGCAACAAGCGGGGGGAGTAATCGCCTTTGTACAGGAACTCGAGGATGCAGGAGAGGATCTCTGGCTCTTCCTCTGGCAGCTCTACCTTCTTCGCGTTTCCGTCAAGGAACTGGCCTTTCAGGTAAGTCACGAAGAAAGGTGATCGACAGAGAACGTCCTCGTGAGCGGCGAACAAGCGCTGATCACGACCTACCACCATGGTGATG